>WNFZ01000917.1_pt1 | contig 28556 bp, 24 predicted proteins | sample 5400081 | NCBI WGS metagenome assembly WNFZ01 (sample SAMN13153365, study PRJNA577476) | soil metagenome | isolation source: 80 cm soil or saprolite under grassland replicate 1 | place: USA:California | collected 2016-06-15 | reverse complement strand
AGCAGCAGCGCTACCCCGATCAGCAGCAGCAAAACAAGATTGTTCATTCGGCCCATTAGCCATCCCCACGCCCGAGCCACACATTGCCTGCGCGGCCCTCATTCCTTTAGCGCTGGGAGGCTGAGGCCGCCAAGGAGCGCGACCGGCAGGCTTACCGCGAGCGCGGGTGGCCGAGCGGATAACTCGCTGGGCTGATGTCCGCTGTGCCCCCGAAAGCGGCCGTATAGCGGACATCGGTGGATGTCGCAGAGTGCGCCCAACGCGGACCTGTCGGCGCGTAAGACCTTATCGAGCCTTTGATGTCGTGATGCAGAGATATCGGACGTCTCAATGGACGAGTCGTTTTCGCTGCTGCTAAGAGTTTGCATGTCGGCAAATCCCCGAAGGGCCGACTGGTGGGCTGTTTGGCGCGATGCGCCAGACACGCCGACTTCGTTGAGCCGTCTTTCCAGTGCAAATCAGCGCGCCATGACCTCTCGGCCCCGAAAATTGTTGGTCTACCTCGATCAGAACTTCATAAGCGAGATGGCCAAGCGCGCTCAGGGTGGGGTTCGGCCGGACTTCCGAGAGCTGTACTCGGTTCTCCAGAACAGCTTCTGGAACGAGCAGCTTGTGGTCCTCAGGTCCAGATTCCATGACGTGGAGACGAGCCTTGCCGGTCTACTGAAAGATGCGATCAGAGCGAGACGGAGCACGCTCGGTCACGTCGATCTGGCCAGCCAACTGGACATCCGCGAGAGCCAGATCGTCGCCTCGCTGCACAAGTTCCTCGGCCGACACGATGGCAGTCCGGTGATCTGCTACGACGACGCTTTCGAGGACGAACCGGATGCCCGCGTCGGGCATATCGACATTAGCGTTAACATGGATTGGATGCACGCTGACGCCAAGGAGCAGCGGCGGCGGCTTGCGGCCGAACTGGACACGGTACGCCAGCGCATCCTTGAGCAATCGATCTCATACGACCAACAATTCCGGATCGAGATGGATGCGACCCGACAAGACGCGCTGCGGCCCTACTACCTCCGCCACCACACGGCTGCAGCTGGTGTTACAGACGAACAGTACGAGCAGTTTGTGGCGTCAAACGCGTTCGCAGACGTGCCGATCGTTTGGCTCGAGGTTGCCCTCCTTACCCGGCTGATGACGGCGCACTCAACCCGCACGATCAAGCAAGGCGATGTGACAGACATCGACGCCATGGCAACCTACCTGCCGTATTGCGACGTTTACGGCGCGGATCGCTTCATGGCCGAGGTGGCGAGATCGCTGAAGGTGCCGGAACGCTACAACTGCCATCTGTTCGATAGTCGAAAGAACGGGGTTGCAAAGCTCATCGATTATCTTCGCAATGCGCTCGCGGGCATTACGCCCGTCAATGTGCCTGGGCTGTCTATCTTCGTTGCGGCCACAGGCGGCATCAAGGAGAACTCGTTCTCGTTCTTCCACAAGATAGGAACCCAGGCGAAGATGGCGGAGAACCGTTGCGGCGAGTGGATCGAGCTGTTCGGCTTTGATGATGGAAGGATGCCCCGGTACGAGATGAGGCAGGCCCCAGGCGTGGCCGCGCCCTTCTACGGCTTGCAGGATGTTTGCGTGATCAAGTGCGGCGCATCCGACGGCACCGACGCGTTGGTCGAGGCCGCCAGGAAGGAATGCCGCTCCACCCACTTCGTTCTTGTCGATGCGTATCAAGACCTGCCGGACGACTTTATGATGCAGGCGCTTGCGACGCCGAGGGACGGCAAGGGCAGCGTGTTGGGCTACAGGATCTACAGCCGAGATCGCTAATCCAGGCAAATGACCGCTATTGGCACATCCCAGCCGTGGCAACTGCCGCGAAGGACGGCCGGTCACGGCTCGAAGCAGACACTCAACCACTCGCTGGGCTGCCAGAGCGCGAGCGCGCATCGCTGAGCTTTGTCGTCGCCACCGGTGCGCCACGCGAGCGCGGATGCCCGCCATGGGGCGTGCTGGGTGTCAAGGCAGCATAGGCGCGCGGCGTCCGCCCCGCCTAATGCCCCCGTGACAGGACGCGCAAGCACCTCGCGGTAGGGGCTTGAGCCGTCCGAATAGTCCGATCCGATGAACCGTGTGAAGGCGAGCGTGTTCAGTTCCGATTCAGCCCATGCTCGCCGCGCGTCAGAAGAATGCGCTTCCAGAAGGCTTCCCGCGCGAGGATTACGTCGTCAAGCGTCGGGCTTGGGCGATACTCCAGCAGCGCGAACCGGAATGACTTTCGGCAATATTCCAGCGTGGGATCGCTCACTAAGGCGCGCAACTCCACGTTCCCGCCATGCCCAGTCGCGACATAGCTGCACCAGCGCGACCAAATCCCTTGGTCTCCGTAGGCCGAGCCGACGTAACGCTTGCCCGTTGTGACGTCCGAAATCAGGTAAATGCCCTTCACGCTCGCCAACGCTGCGTTCCAGTCGGGCCGACTATTTCGCACCAATGCTTCGAGCTCCTCGAATGAGAGATCGATGTCCTCGAAGCCGGGAAAGGGCCGACCAGAATACGTTTCACGAATAATCTCCTGAACTTCGAGGTTGGCATAGTGGTTTTCGAAGTTCACGCGCGTTGCGCGCTCTCGATAAGACGAACGAAGCTTGAGCCGCCCGAGGAACCCCGCGCCCTCCTCAGTTAACTCGACCTCGTATCGATCAGCGTGGCGCTGCAAGACGTGGAAAACGCCTCCGAACAACCAGATATCGGGTTCGTGATAGAATTGAATTAACGAAAAGATGAAAGGCCGGTTGAACTCGTCCCGCCCAGGCCGGTATTCCTGCCAGCCTTGCCATTCCTGCCTGTCCCGCACCCAGACCTCCAAGGGCTGGTTTTCACCGTCCCACCTCGCGAAGTGGAGTTTGTAAGTCTCGGGCGCGGAAATCGGCCAGATCTCGCAAAGCCGAATTGTCATTCCGCCGCCTCCAGTTCGCGCTCCTCATCCGGCGCGAGGGCCTCGGCGAGCAGCGCCTCAAGTAGGCGACGGCGGGTATCGTCCGTGGTGGTGAGGCTCGCCTCCAGCCGATCGCACAGCGCCATCAGTTCGTCGACCCTGGCGACGATTCGGTGCTGTTCCGCGAGGGGCGGAAGCGGAAAATTGATTGCTGCAAGATCGCCTTTGTTGAACCCTGCTTGTGCTGATCTTGTTGCGCTGGCCAAGGGTCCTTGAAGATATTCAGATTTGAGCAACAAGAACGCAAAACTCGAGATCAGAGCGTCATCAGGCCAGATGAATTTGGCCATCGCGACATTGTAAGCGCCGTCTTGCGCCCAAAAGATTTTTCCGACCGAAGCGCCATAGCGCCCGATTAGTATTTCGCCTTCTTTACAAAAGCGATTTGTAGAACCGATTGGTATGAAAGTCGGGACCGGTCGCTCACCAAGATCGCGGATTTGGAGGAGTCGCACGTAACCCTTCCTTGGCTCGCTTATGAACTGGCTTTTCGGCGGTTGGTTTCCACCTTCAATGTCGCAAAACTTTCCAAAGCTTAACAGCCTCCAGTTATTCGGAAGTTCGTCGGACGACGGTTCCCTGGCGTACGTCTCTGCTATGTGTTCGTTCCGCGGGTCCTGTGGCACCAAGTGGCCGCGCACAGCGAGGTTGAGGATCGTCTGCCGGAGTTGTTCGATCTGATCGGGTCGCGTGGTGAGAACGGCGAGGTTATCGAGCGCGAAGCGGGCGTTCGCCTGAAAAGTTTCGGGATCGGAGACATTGAGACGGGCGAGGCTCGCCGCCGTTAGCCTATCGCGCGTCGCTTTTCGTTCGGCGCGCGCCGCCTCCAGCCGGTCGCAGAGCGCCATCAGTTCATCTACCTTGGCTACGATGCGGTGTTGCTCGGCGAGGGGCGGGAGGGAAACTTCAATCTGCTCCATTTTCTCCTTGGTCATATGGATCATTGAAATGCCGTGACCTGCTTCTTTGATCTCGCGGGTCTTATGAAGCAAAAAATTGTAGAGATATAGCTTGTCTAGGTCGGCTTCGCTGTGAAGTGGAAGCTTCCAAATATGGTAATGGTAGATCACCCTTTCGCCGTTCCAAATGAACGGACCGAAAGAGGCCGACCAAGCGAAAATCAAATCCCCCTTGTCGCAATACTTGTCATCGTCGAGGCATAGATCGGAATAATACCATTTATCTGATGTAAACAGGTTTCCGACGCGGAGAACAGGAGTTCCAGCATTAAGCAATTCGTTCTGCTTGTAGGCCCGCCCGTTGAGAACCGTTACCAGATCGCACAAGGGAGCGAGCACCCAGCCCTCCGGAAGGAGCGCCTTCGCTCTCGCCGTCCCGTCAACGTTCATCGGCTTTCGCCTTGTTCGTTCCTTTCTATCAAGCCGCGACTTTTCGGCCGCGATCCGCTTCAGCAGTTCCGATGCCGATTCGTCCTTCGGGTCCTGCGGCACCAGCTTGCCGCGCACCGCCAGATCGAGAATGAAGCGCCGCAGGCGGGTGATCGCATCGGGCGCGTCGGCGATGCGCTCATAGTGAGCAAGCAGGCGTTCCGCGTTCATCGCGCCAGCGCCTCGGCGAGGATCGCCTTCAACTGGTCACGCAATTCCACCGTCTCGGCCTCGGCAGCGTTCAGACTTGCGAGCAGCGCGTCCGGGTCGCCGTGGTCGTCGGCCACCGCATGGGGGTTCTTGATGTCGAGGTTGTAGCCGCGTTCCTTCACCTCCTCGGCCGTCACCTTCCAGGCCTGCGGGGTCTCCTCGCGGCCTTTGCGGGTCTTGCCGCCCCACCAGTCGATGCAGCCTTGCAGGTGCTCGAAGCGGATCGGCTTGGTCATGGAATAGGCTTTCTGGCCTTCGGGCACGCGGTGCTCGTAGAACCAGATGTCCTTGGTCGGCGTGCCCTTCTCGAAGAACAGCAAGTTGGTACCGATCGAGGCATATGGCCGGAACACGGAGTTGGGCAGGCGGACGATGGTGTGGAGGTTGCATTCCTCCATCAGGTGCTCCTTTAGCCGCGTCTTCACGCCCTCGCCGAACAGCGAACCATCAGGCAGCACCACGGCGGCGCGCCCGCCCGGCTTCAAGATACGGATGATGAGAGCAAGGAACAGGTCGGCAGTCTCCCGCGTGCGGAAGTGCTGCGGGAAGTTCGACTCGATCCCATCCTCCTCGCGCCCGCCGAAGGGCGGATTGGTGAGCACGATATCCACGCGAGCAGGATTTCACCGGGCCGGGGGTCGATCCGATTGGCCATGAAAGCGGTAACGGCACGAGGCGTGTAGTACTCGCCCGCGTTGCCAGCCGACTGCAAGTCATTGAGGATTTGCTCGTAAATGTCGCCGAAATGCTGGCGTTCGGTGAGGTTGTTGAAGTCGATGCCGTTGATCTTGTTGACCACTTGCCGCATCAACTGGCCGGATTTCATGTAGTTATAGGCGTCCTCGAACACGTCCTTCACGACGCGGCGACGGTCGCCCGGCTTGGCCGAGGTGGTGAGGTCTTTCAGCGAGGGAAATAACTCGCCATTGACGAAGTCGAGCAGCTCGTCGCCGGTGATGCCCTCGGGGTCCGCCGCCCAGGTCCGCCATTGGTACTTCTTCGCAATCGGTGAGCGGTAATCGTCGGTGGTAAGTTCGAGTTCCTGATCCTGGTCGTCGATGATCTTAAGGAAGAACATCCAACACAATTGGCTGATCCGCTGGGCGTCGCCGTCAACGCCAACATCTTGCCGCATAATGTCTTGGATGGACTTGACGAGGGTGCGGACAGACATCAAGCGGCCTCCTGATAAAGGGCGGATTGCAGTTCGTGGACGGCCCGCTCGAAGCCTTGCCTGTCGCCGAACGCCTTGATGAGTTGCATTGGCGTTCCGAGCGTCGAGAGCGGGGGGATTTTCAGCACGTTAGCGTCATCGAGATTGAGCACGCCCTCGTCGGCGTATTTGGCCAGCAGCGCGTCGAGCACGGCGCGGGCCTGTGGACCGTATTTCGTGAACAGGTCGCGTTTCTGGACGTTCTCGGCGCGCTCGCGCCGGGTAAGCGGCTTCCTGTCGAAGGCGATGTGGCAGATCAGATCGAAGGGGTCGAGGTTCTTCCCTATCTCCTCGGCGATAGGATCGAGCGGCAGGCCCTCGGCCTCCAGTTCCTCGATGATCGCCTGCTTGCGTTCCGCTGCCTTCCAACGTTTGAGGAAGTCGTCGAGGCTGGCGAACCGCTTTTTCAGCGCCTTCTTAGTGAAATCGCGCAAGGACTCCGTGACGAGCTTGCCGTTCTCATCGAGATACTCTACCCGTTCAGCGACAATCTTAGCACTGACGCCATCGACATAGATTTTCCGCCTACGTTCCTCGTCCTCTGGAATAGTGATGTCGGGCGATACAATAATAATTTCGTCCGCACCGGGCGTGTCAGTTAGCATTTCGCCATCCTCGCCGGTGGGCGGCACATCATCAGGCGGTGCGATGGGATCACTCTCACCGGGTTCGTAGATTTGCACTGGCTCGCCGTCGAAGTCCGGGTCGGCAAAGTGGCTGGTCGCGCCCCGGAAGTCTATCAGGGTGAAGTAGAGCTTGTGGGTATCTTCGTGAACGCGGGTGCCTCGACCGACGATCTGCTTGAACTCCGTCATCGAGCCGACCTCGCGGTCGAGCACGATCAAGCGGCAAGTCTGCACATCGACGCCCGTTGAGAGAAGACGCGAGGTGGTAACAAGCACGGGATATTTCGATTCCGGATCGATGAAGTTGCCGAGTTGCTCTTCGCCTTCGGTGTCACCGCCCACTATGCGCATCACGTAACGGTAGTTTTCTGCCACGAGATCGGCGTTCTCGTTGATCAACGCCTGACGCATTCGCCCGGCATGCTCCCGATCAACACAAAAGATGATTGCCTTCTGAAACCGGTCGCCGCTCTCCTTCAGGAACTCCGTTACCTTGCGAGCGACCAGCTTGGTGCGGTCGTCTAGCACCAACGTGCGGTCGAAGTCTGTGGTGTTGTAAATGCGGTCCTCGACCTCCTGGCCGTCGCGGTCGAGTTGACCCCGCTCAGGGCGATAGCCCTCCACGTCACGGTCAATATGAACTTTGACCACTTTGTATGGTGCTAGAAACCCGTCGCGAATGCCCTGCTTCAAGGAATAGGAGTAAACAGGTGGGCCAAAATAATCGATGTTGGAGACGTATTTCGTCTCCTTCGGTGTGGCGGTGAGGCCGATCTGCGTTGCGGTCGAGAAGTATTCAAGGATTTCACGCCAAGCCGAATCCTCGGCCGCACTGCCGCGATGACACTCGTCGATCACGATCAGGTCGAAGAAGCCGGGCGAGAACTCGCGGAAGATTTTCTGCCGCTCCTCGGGGCCGGTGATCGCTTGGTAAAGCCCGAGATAGATTTCGTATGCCGTGTCGATCCGACGGTGCCGACCGATCGCGGTCGTGAGATCGACCGTGCCTTCATCGCGTTCGATAGTCTTGGCATCGGTCGATAGCTTCGCCATCGCGGCCCCGAACGGCCGGAAGTCATTCACCATCGTCTGGTCAATGAGGACGTTGCGATCGGCTAGATAAAGGATGCGTTTCTTACGCCCGGCCTTCCATAGCCGCCAAAGTATCTGAAATGCGGTGTAGGTCTTGCCTGTCCCGGTCGCCATCACCAGCAGGATGCGGTCACGGCCCTTGGCGATGGCCTCGATCGCCGCATTGACGGCGTTGACTTGGTAATAGCGCGGCCCCTTGCCGCTGCCGTCGTCGAAATAGTCCTGAAGAACGATCTGCTCGGCCTCATCCGTCAGGCCCTTCCAGGTCCGGTAGCGTCCCCATAGCTCGGCCGGTGGCGGAAATTCATTGAGGGAGAGGTTCGTCTCTGTCGCGCCACCCGAGCCGGTGCGGTCGTGGAACACGAAGCCGTCGCCGTTCGAGGAGAAAACGAAAGGGATGTGGAGGGTGGTGGCGTAGTCGAGGCCCTGCTGCATGCCGTCGCCGACCCCGTAAGAGTTGTCTTTGGCCTCGATGAGTGCGAGCGGGATGTTCGGCTTGTAGTAGAGGACGTAGTCGGCGCGCTTGGCCTTGCCGCGACTGACCAACTTGCCTCGGACTATGATGCGGCCCTTCGTGAAGCTGACCTCTTCGCGGATTTGCGACATCACATCCCATCCCGCCTGCCGCAGGGCGGGCGTGATGAATTTCGTGCAGATATCCCGTTCGCTGAGGGTGTGCTTGTCCATCCTGCCGGTGCGAATCCCTTGGTCCCCAAGATAAGGAGCACACTATAACCGCAAGCTCGCAGTCTAGGGCGCGAGTAGCAATTTCATTGTCATGGTTTCGTCCTTAGCGGCGGGGCCCTGTGGCCGTGCCAGGGGTCCGGCCGCTGGCGTCGCGGAACGTTGTCGTTCCGTTACTGTCGCGGGTAGCTGTGCCGGTAGTGCGGCCCGAGCCGTCGCGGAACGTCTTGGTTCCGTTGCTGTCGGTAGTGACCGTGCCGGTGGTCCGGCCGCTGGCGTCGCGGAACGTGGTCTGGTTCTGAGCCGATGCGGCCGTGATTGCGGCGAGCATGAGCGCGGCGATGGTGAGTATGCTCATTGTCCATTTCTCCTTGTTTCGGGATCGCAGCGTGACGCCCATCGCATGGGTGGGCGCGGCGCTGAGGTCTGCGAAGTTGCTGAGGCTGGGGAGCGAGTCAGTGTTCACAGTGCGCTAAGTTGATCTTTGTGAGTGACCGCAAGCGCCATGAGCGCCATGCGACCACCTGTGACGCCGAGCTTGTAGAAGATGTTGACGAGGTGGACTTTGACCGTCCCCTCGGTTATCCCGAGCGCCTGGGCGATCTTCTTGTTGCAGTATCCCTCGCAGAGCGAGGCAACGACTTGCCGCTCGCGCGGCGTCAGTTTTCGTGTCAGTTTGTCGATTGTCATTTGACCCTCTTATTGTTGTTCAAGCTCGGCACTATGGGGCGGCGGATTAAATCAGCCTCTTCACTCTGCGGTGGGGGAGAAGGTGCTTGTTCTTTGCTTCTCACACATCACCTTCGGGCTGACGTCCCTTAGTCGCTCTGAGCCCATCCGGGGACTTGTTATTCTGCGCCAAACATTTGTTGGTCGCCGCCATCGTCCCTTGTACGCCCTGGTGCCGCGCACCGGGCCGCTCCCGCGTCCTCTTGCGCGGGGGCGGTCCTCCCGATGGGAACGCAGCTTGCGAATCGCGCGTGCGAGGCGCTGGGCGCTGCGCTGGCGGCGTTTGCGGGTGTGTTGGGGGAGGATTGAGGGGCTGGGCGGCTAGCAGGTCATTTTTTGGGTGGCGGCGGGGGAGAAAGTGCGATGCTGCTCATCGTTGCTTCATTGGCAAGCCGCGAAAGCCTTGCTGCCGCCATGGAATGAAAGCGGCCTTGGTCGTGCTGGCCTGTCGGCACGGCCAGCAACAGATAATGCGCCTGCTGACCGTGCCAATCGGCAAGTTGGCGCAGATATGCAATGTCGTCGGTCGTCATTTGTCGGTTGGTCGCTGCGGATAGGCTTTTCGTTCAAGGCTCGGGCGTGCATGGCGCGTTCACCGCCGCGCGGGCCTGGTTCTTATCGACCTGAGCCAGTTGTGGTCGCCCGGAGCGATAGGCGGGTCGGGCTGTCGTCTTGGCCGACTGAAAATTCCGCAGTGCAGCGATCTTGGCGCATGGGGCGTGCTATGGTTTAGGTGCCAGCGCAGGAGGTCGGCAGCGTCCCACCGAGATCCAGAACAATTCAGGTCACCTCAGCGCTGCGGCCGTGCCGATATAGGCGGCGATGACGCGCGGATCTTTGAGAACATCGCCTGGTGCGCCTTCGGCCAGCGTTCGTCCGTAATCGAGCACGTGGATGCGGTCAGCAAGGTCCGCCACCATCTCGAGGTCATGCTCGATCCAGATCATGGTGATTCCCAGTTCGTGCTTGATGCGCAGAATAAAACGCGCCAAGTCCTCCCGCTCGTCGCGATTGAGCCCCGCCGATGGTTCGTCAAGCATCAGAATCGCCGGCTCTAACGCGAGCGCGCGCGCAAACCCGACCAGCTTCTGGATGCCGAAGGGGAGACCGTCCACCGGCGCGTGGCGATAGCGCTCGAGCTCGACGAATTCGATGATGCGCTCGATCGCCTCGCGGTGCCGTACTTCCTCGCGCCGCACCGACGATAGGAACAACATCTCGGTGATGGGATTGGTGCGGATTCGTGTGTGGCGGCCCGTCAACAGGTTTTCCAGCACCGACATCTGCGGAAACAGCTCGCCGTGCTGGAACGTTCGCGCAAGCCCGAGCCTTGCGATCTCGTGCGGCTCGCGGCGGACGATGTCGTTGCCGCGAAAACGGATCTCTCCCTCGCCACGGTAGATGCCGCTCACGCAATTGAGCACGCTGGTCTTGCCCGCACCGTTCGGGCCAATAAGCGCGAACAGCTCGCCCGCTGCAACGGCGAGCGAGACGCGATCAAGCACGGTCAGGCCGCCGAAGCGCAGGGTGAGGCCGTCGATTTCCAGTTCAGCCATACCATCTCCGGCTGCGGCGATATTGCTTGACGTCGCGATAGCGTCTTCGCTCGCCGCTCTTGCGGCCGAGATAGAATTCCTGGATGTCCGGGTGCTGGCGCAAGCGCTCAGCCGTGCCGTCGAGTACGATGCGGCCGTTTTCCATGACATAGCCGTAGTCGGCGATGTCGAGCGCTACAGTGGCGCTCTGCTCCACGATCAGAATGGCGATGCCGAGCTCGCGCCGGATTTCGGCTAGTCGTCGCATCAAGTCTTCCACCAGCACGGGTGCGAGACCGAGCGAGAGTTCGTCGACCAGCAGGAGTTCGGGCCCGCAGACGAGACCGCTTGCGATGGCCAGCATCTGCCGCTCGCCGCCGGAAAGAAGGCCGCCGATGCGGTTGCGCAGGTCGCTTAGGCGCGGGAAGAACTGGTAGGTCAGCGCCTCGCGCCGGCGTCGCTCGATCGCCGCGTTGGTCCGCGGAACAGGGGCGATCAAGTTCTCGGCGACGGTGAGATTGGGAAATACCTTGTCGCGTTCGGGCACCAGCACGACGCCGCGCCGCGTGTTCTCGTGCGGCGGACGATTCTCGATGCGCTCGCCCTTGAAGGTGATCGCCCCTTCAGTGACACGCGCGTCGTCGATGCCGAGGAAGCCCGAGATTGACCGCAATGTTGTGGTCTTACCGGCCCCGTTCGTTCCCAACAGCGCAACGATGCGGCCCGGTTCAACCGCTAGCGTGATGCCCTGCACGGCCGTGATGGCGCGGTGATAGACCACCTCGAGCTTTTCGATCGTCAACAGAGCACGGGTCATCTGCGCGCTCCTGACGCCGGGCGGTGCTTGAAAGGCCACAGCAGGAAGTAGGTCTGCATCCGACGCCAAATTCCGACCAGCCCGAGCGGCTCAAATACCAGGAACAGGATCATGACGAGCCCGAAGGCGGCGTAGTTCGCCGCAAACAGCAAGCTCGCATAGCGCTGCGCGCCAGGGAGCGCGAGCAGGCCGATTTCGATGATGTAGGGAAAGATGGTGACAAAGATTGCTCCCAGCACCGCGCCGAGGAGCGAGCCCATGCCGCCGATGATCACCATGGCGAGATATTGGATGGTCAGGAACAGCGAGAATGCCTCGACCGACACGAAGCCGCGATAATAAGCGAACAGCGCGCCGGCGACCGCGGTGACCGCGGAGCTGATGACGAAGGCCAGGAGCTTGTAGGAGGCGATGCCGATGCCGAGCGCCTCGGCGACGGTCTCACGCGTGCGAAGAGCGCGCCAAGCGCGGCCGGTGCGCGCGCGCAGAAGGTTGAGGCAGACGAGAAGCGTCGCTGCTGCCGCCGCCAGGAGAATGAAGTACCAGACGCGTCCATCGCTGATCGACCACCCGCCGAGTTCGGGCGGATCGATGACGATGCCGGTCGAAAATCCGCGCCGCGTTTCGTACTCGCCCCCGAGATAGATCACGACAAAGTGCAGCGCGAGCGTGCTCACGGCCAGATAAAGCCCGCGCAATCGCAGCGACGGCAAGCCGAAGATGATGCCGAGAAGCGCTCCAACCAGCGCCGCCGCGGGCAGCGTCACCCAGAACGGCGCATTCGTCTCGCGGAAAAGGATTCCGACCGTGAACGCGCCTGCCGCGAGTAGGCCGGCATGGCCGAGCGAAATTTGTCCGGCATAGCCGGTAAGCAGCATGAGGGAGAGTGACCCGACGCAGGCGAGAAAGACCTGGCAGGCGAGATCGAGCTGAAACGGGGATGCAATCAGCGGAAACGCGAGCAGCGCGATGCTGAACACGACCAAGCTGGTACGCTCAAGCCGCGTTTGGAGGAGGGTAAGGTCCTGATCGTAGTTGGTGCGGAAATAGCCGCTGGCGCGCGGGGACCTAGACACGGTCAAGCTCCTCGCGCGTGCCGAACAGCCCCCACGGCCGCACGATCAGAGCGGCAATGAGCACCAGGAAAGGCACCACGTCGGAGAGCAGCGGATCGACGTAGTGAATGGCGAAGACCTCGGCGGCGGCGACGATGACCGCGCCCACGAGCGCGCCGAAGAGGCTGTCGAGCCCGCCGACCAGCGCCGGCGCGAACGCCTTGAGCCCGATGACGACCATGGTCTGGTCGAGGCCGGAATCGAGGGCGAGCAGCATCCCTGCAATCGATCCCGTCAGGGTCGAAAGGGCCCACGCGAGGGCATAGACCGCGTTGAGATTGATTCCGCGCTGCGCAGCCAGAAGCGGATTCTGCCCGGCGGCTCGCAGGCGCATACCCCAGCGTCCGTAGCGCAGAAACGCGAACAGGGCGCCATAGACCAACACGGTCATGAGTACCATCAGCGCCGCGCAGGTCGAAATCCGGGCGCCGCCGATAACCTCGATCGAGGGATTGGAGAATTTGAGCGCCTGCAGCGGATGCTGTTGCGCCGCCGACCAGATCAGCACGACTAAGCCGCGCAAGAGGATGCCTATTGCGATGGTGGTGAGGATGGCCGCCAGTACCATCTGCCCCGTCATTTTGCGCATCAACACGATGTAGACGAGAACGCCTACGGTGAGGCTGAGCACAACCGCCGCAGCGATCGCACTGACGGGATGATCGGTAAACAATGAGGCAGTCGTGTAGAGGAGATAGGCGCCGAGCATCGCAAGTTCGCCATGTGCCATGTTCATCACACGGCTCACGCGATAGATGAGTACGTAGCCGCAGGCGAGCAGCGCATAGATCGCCGCGAGCACGGTGATGTTGACGATGAGCTGCACGGGTTACTGCAAGCAGGCACGAATTGCGATCGTGGTCTGCGTCCGCGCGGCGAGATGCACCTCTCCCCGCTTGCGGCGAGAGGTTGACGGGCTCAGTTGAGCGAAGTGACGCGAGGGCGGTCGGATGAGGTAGGCGTGCGGCGAACTCAGCATATCGACGGTCCCCATCAACTTCGACTCTCTCGCCGCCAGCGGAAAGAGGGAACGCACCGAGTCCGCGCCGCCGTGGAGCATGATCACTTCACGTCGTAGGCAACCCAATCCTTGGCCACCGTTATTGCGGATTTCGCAGGATCCCAACGATAGACGCGATAATACTGGCGCGTGCGGAAGTGGTTCTCCTTACTCCATTCGATGGGACCGCCACGCAGGCCCTGCGTGTCGACCTTTACGTTCTCCATTGCGGCGCGGATTTTTGCGGCATCGGCGGGCCAACCCGCGCCGTTGAGCACGGCTTCCAGCACCAGTCCGCCAATCCAGCCTTCGGTCATCTGCTCGGCCGGATAGCGCACATTTCCTTTTTTTGCTTCGTCCACGATTTGCTTGTGGATGGGCAAGTTGTCCTGAAATAGCGAATTCGCGCCGATCACGTAGAATTTCGCATCCTTGAGGCGCGCCAATTCGCTCTCGGCCTCGATGTGCGCCCAGGTGATGTAGTTGTCGTCCCAACCCAGCCGGCGCAACGCTTCGAACGTCTTCACCTGGGTGACCCACGGAGCCCAAGAGAATATCCAGTTCGGACTGGCATCTTTGAGCTTGGTCGCGAATGGCGTGTAATCGGCGGTCGGTGGCGGAATCACCTCCTTATCGACCGGCGTCATGCCCATCGCCTTCGCCTGCCCCTCGGCATAGTCGATTTCCCCGCGCGAGAGCGGGATGGCCATGGCGGCGAAACCGATGCGCACCGGCTCCTTCGCCGTCTCCTTAATGAAGGCGAGCGTCGCGCGGCTGTCGTAGCCGCCGGCGTAAGCGGTGGTGCAGAACTGCAGCGGATCGGCGGGCGGATAAACCTCTTTGGGACAAACCGCACCCATCAGCATGAGCGCCACGTTGGCACGCTTGGTTTCCGCGATGACCGGCGCGAATGTCGAGGAGAGGCTCGAGAGCACCAGCAGACTGACGTTCTCCTGAGTGAGCAGCCGCTTGGCATTGGCCGCGGCTTTCGATGGCTCGCCTTGATCGTCGAGCACGGTCAGCTGAATTTTCTTTCCGCTGACCCCGCCGCCCGCGTTGAGGCGATCCACATAGAGACGCAAGCCTTCGATCGGCGGCCCGTTCGTGCCCGCCGCCGGACCGGTCATCGCGCCGGTCACGCCGATCAGATAGGCATCTTGTGCGCCGGCCGGACATACGAGTGCCGCCGCGACTAATACGGCCGTAAGAGTTCGTCGCAACATGCCGTTCCTCCCTGGTGTAATGAAAACTTATACGATCCCTACCGCACTTTCGGCGATCAGCCGCTGCTCGCGATCATCGTACATGTCTTCGACAAGTGACTTGAAGCGCTCGTACATAATGTCGCGCTTGACCTTTCGTGTCGGAGTGATCGGCTCACCCTCTTGTTCAGGATCGAGCGCCTTGGGGAGAATGCGGAACGCCTTGATCTGCTCGGCGCGCGACAGATCGCCGTTCGCCCGAGCGATTTCGGCACCGATCAGCCAGACCACATCGGCACTGCTCGCAAGGCTGGTGAAGCCCGTGTAAGGCACATCGTGGCTGCGCGCCCAATCCGCCACTGTATCGGCCTCGATCTCGATGAGGGCGGTGAGATACTTGCGGCCGTGGCCGAAGACGATCGCCTCTGCAACATAGGGGCTGGTGCGCAGAATGTTCTCGATGAATGACGGAGAGATAGTTTTGCCGCCGGAGGTGACGATGAAATCGCGCGCACGGTCGACGAGGCGCAGCGCTCCCGCGCGCCATTCGCCGACATCGCCGGTGCGCAGCCACCCGTCCTCGCCCTTGATCGCGCGGGTGGCCTCCGGATTGTTCCAATAGCACTCGAAGAGATCGGGCGAGTTCACTAGCACTTCACCATCGCTCGCGAGCTTCACCTGCCAACCCGCGGGCACGGTTCCGACATCGCCCGGGCGGGGAAACGGGCCGCGCTGACCGCAAATGATCCCGCCGGCGGTCTCGGTCTGTCCGTACATCTCGACGACATTGACGCCGAGCATCTGCCAGATTGCCATTGTTTCCAGCGGCAGTGGCGCCCCGCCGCAGACTACGAGCTCCAGCCGGTCCAAGCCGAGCTTGTTGAGGATCGGCACGAACACGCCAGCACGGCAAGCGCGGTAGAGGGCCTCCTGAGCGAACCCCGTCTCACCGCTCCAGCGGCGTTGTGCGTGCTGGCGCGCAAATCGCATGGCGGCAGACGCGCTGGCGCGCTTGAGGCCGCTGGAGTTGTGAATGCCGAGCAGGACCTGCGAGGCGAATTTCTGCAGGTAGCGGGGCACGGTGAATAAGATGGTTGGCGCGGTCTCAAACAGAGTTGTCGGCAGGTCCTCCGGGTGCTCGCCGAAATGCGGCACAAGATGCGAGATCAGCGGCAGCGTGACGGCAGCGTCGCGGCCCAGCACGTGGCAGAGCGGCAGGTAGCCGACCGTCCGGTGCTCTTTTTGCGTGAGTGTAGGATAGTGGTCGACGATGTTCGCGGCGGCCGCGAGATGCTTACCGTAAGTTACCAACGCCCCCTTGGGCGGACCAGTCGTACCCGAGGTATAGACGATGAAGGCGGGCGCCTCCGGATCCAATCGTGCGGCTTTCTGCCCGAGCCACCGGACATCCGGTTCTCCGGCCGCGCCGAGCAGGGCACGGTAGCTTCTGAGCTTGTGGTGCTCGTAGCCGAACATCGCCGTGTCATCGATCACCACGACCCACTTCAGTTCACGCAGTTCGTCGACGAACGGCAGGATCTTGTCGACGTATTCCTGATTTTCCGCGATGAACAACACGGCGCCGCCGTCCCGCATTTGATATTCGACTTCGGATGCGGAGGCGGTCGGATAGATGCCATAGACGATGGCCCCGAGCGATTGCGCTGCGAGATCACAGATCACCCATTCCTCGCAGGTGTCCCCCATGATGGCGACTCTGTCACCCTGCTCAACTCCAAGGGTTGCGAAGGCGCACGCCGCACGCGCGACCAGCTCCGCATAGTCGCGCCAGCTTCGTTCGCGGTAGAGGCCGAGATGCTTGGAGCGGAATGCGATCGAGTCCGCTGCCGTCCGTGCGCGTTCGCACAGCAACAGCGGTGCGGACTTGCGACGCAACGCGTCGCGATCGAGCGATGGCCTTGCGATCATGCGGCGCCCGGCGAGCGGCTTGCGATCGAGTTTTTATATCCCAGATGGCGGTGAGATTCTATAGATCGATAGACCGAGGCGCTTAGCCCCAAAGCTCCTTGCTCGCGAGATCCGCGCCTCGCTGGAGGGCTTTGAATTTCTCCCATACCACGGTGCAGTGCACTTCCGTGCGATACAGAGCCTGAGACGAGAAGCCGCAGTCGGCGCCAGCCATTACGTTCTCGCGACCCACCAGCTTGGCAAAGCGGATCAGCCGTTCGGCGATCAATTCGGGATGCTCGACGATGTTGCTGGCATGCGTAATGACGCCGGGGCACACTACTTTCGCTTCGGGCACCTTCACCCGCTCGAACAGGTGGTATTCGTGTTCGTGGCGCGGATTCGCAGCCTCGAAGCTGAACGAACCGGCGTTGATCTTGAGGACGTACTCGATGATCTCGGGCAGGTTCGATTCGTAGATGCGGGGTCCCTCGTTGATGCCGTAGCAGGTATGAAAGCGGACGCGCTCAGTCGGAATCCCGCTGAGTGCCGCATTGGTCGCCTCGACGTAGATCTCCGCTTTCCGCTTCTTCTGCTTGTCGTCAAGCCCGGGCTCGACAAAGATGTCCGGCAGGAATGGATCGTCGACCTGCACTAGAATGCCGGCGGCTACGATCGCGCGGTATTCCTTGTTCAGTTCGGCAGCGAGCGCGTGAAAATACTCTTCCTCGCTCTTGTAGTATTCGTTAATGCCGACGCCCGAGGGCGCCGTGGCCGGTAGAAACACGTGATGGTCAGGCACGCCTGCAGCCTTGGCAGCGGCCTTCACATTGGCGATGTCGATCTGCAGTTTTGCCTCGCCTTTATACTTAACCGGGGCGGTGCAGACGACTGGAACAATCGGCAGAATGGCACCGCCCATCATCGCTTCTTTGAAATACTGGGCGTAATATTCGGGAAAAGCGGAGACCTCCTGCTGGAATAAAATGAGCTTCTGATTGGGCCTGGATTCGAACCCATCAAAGCGCTCGCGGATGTAAGTGAAAAAGCCCGGCTTGGAGTACTCTCCATCGGTTACGATCTCAATCCCGCACTCGACCTGCTTGCGCACGCATTCAGCAACCTTCCGCGCCAAGACCGAATTCAGCTTGCTCTCATCATATGGCTGCCCCGCGTATTTTGCTTTCAGCAGATCGAGCAGATTGTGGGGCCGTGGCAAGCTGCCGATATGCGTGGTCTGGATGTGATCGGTATTTTGCTGGATGGTCACTGGTGTTCCTCCGAGTTCACTTTCGAGAATCCGACGCCCTTCACCTTAAAGTGTGTCCAGGATGCGCTCCGGTGAGCCCAGCAGCACCGAGTTCTCCGTGAGATCTTCCGGTTTGACCGCCTGCAAGCGCGCGAGCCTGCGGCGGATGTACCAGAATTGGCCTCACCGGCCGGCGTCAGCGAGCGGACCGACGCGCCCCTGGTATACGGGAGCGCAGCTTCGGCCGCTTCTTCGCCCCGTCGACGATAAGGCGGGCGAACTCGCCGCTGATGCGCTCGATCGCCACCTCCTCGTTGCGGTACCAGTTCGCCACCGCGTTGGCCATGCCGAGGATACCGAGCACCGTCAGACGGGTATCGAGATCCGCGCGAAACTCGCCTTGCCGCACACCTTCCTTGACAACGTCCTCGAACACGCGCTCGAGCCCGCGCGACCATTTTCCGATCCGTCGGCGGCTTTCGGTCGGCAGGTGCTGGCGCTCATTCAAGAACACTCGTACGAAGTCGCTGCGATCGGTCAACGGAGCCAAGTGTGATTTGATCAGGCGCGCGAGCTTGTCGGCGGCCGTGCCGGGTCCCGACGCAATTGCCTTGGCGATCTCGAAGTATCCGGCCACGCCCTGGAGACAAACGAGTTCGAGCGCCCCCTCCTTGGAGGGAAAATAGTAGTAGAGGCTCGCCTGCCTAATGCCGAGCACGTCGGCGATGTCTTGGGTCGTCGCACCATGGAAGCCGCGCTCCGCGAAGACGCGAGCAGCGGCCTCGATAATCTCGGGTGCGCGCCGCCGCGGGCTTGACCGCAAGCGTCGTGTCGGAAGCGGCACGACCGTCATGACGTCTCCACATCCAGCTGGGACGGCTCCGGAGTTGTGTTGTGCCATGCCGGCGAGCTAAATTCTACCTGTTGATCTATAGACAACCGGATACGTTGCGAATGAGCGTTCGCCGGGATGGCCGCCCCCCGTTTCGCGCTGATCACGTCGGGAGCCTGCTGCGCCCGCAGCTATTGCGCCAAGCCTTCCGCCGTCATGCCGCAAATGAAATCGGAGACGACGAGTTCGAGCGCATCCAGGATGACTGCATCCGCGCGGCGGTGCGTATGCAGGAAGAGATCGGGCTTGAAGTGGCGACCGACGGCGAATTTCGGCGCGGCTCCTATTGGGGGCGCTTCGTGGAGCGCACCGAGGGTCTGGAGATTCGGCCCGCGCTGCTCAAGTTTCGCGACGATCGAGGCGACGAGGTCGATTTCACCGCGCCCTATGCGACAGCCATGATTCGGCGCACGCATCCGCTCGCAGTCGACGAGTTCGTTTTCCTGCGCGCTGTCACTGCGGTCACGCCAAAGATCACGCTGCCGGCGCCGTCCACGATGCACTTTCTGCGGTTTTCCGATTTTGCCGACCGCACCGCCTATGGCGACGTCGATCGGTTCTTCGCCGATCTCGTCGGCGTGTTTCAGCAAGAGATCGCAGAGTTGGTCGCGGCGGGCTGTCGGTACCTGCAGATCGACGAGATCGCTTGTGCGTTGCTGTGCGATCCGACGATCCGCAACAGGATTGCGGTCGCAGGCGGCGATCCCGATGCGCTGGTCGAGCGCTACATCGATTCGATCAATGGCGCACTCGCTGGGTGTTCCAGCGAGGTCGTCGTCGGCATCCACATGTGCCGCGGCAACTTCAGGGGACGCCACCTCGCAGACGGCGGATACGAATGGGTTGCGGAGCGTTTTTTCGCGCGCGCGGACGCGAACCATTTCCTGCTTGAGTATGACACCCCGCGAGCAGGCGATTTTGCACCGCTGCGCTTCGTCCCGAAGGAAAAGGGCGTAGTGCTCGGGTTGATCAGCAGCAAAACGCCGGTACTCGAAACGATCGATAGCTTGCAACGGCGCGTCGATGAAGCGACGAAGTATATCGCCCCTGAGCGGCTCGCGATTAGCCCGCAGTGCGGCTTCGCCAGCAGCGCCGGCGGCAACCCGCTCACCGAGGCGGACGAGCGCACGAAGCTGCGGCTGGCCGTGGACGCGGCGCACGCGATCTGGCATTAGCGGCTCCAGCGCAGTCATACGAAATTCGAGCTGGTCATAAACGCCAAGACGGCCAAAGCGCTCGGCCTCGCCAGTCCGCCGACCCTGCTCGTCCGTGTCGACGAGGTGATCGAATGAGGGTGTTTTGTTGCGGTGCATGAGTCCGGACGCCGCGGCCGCGACCGACCCTCGGGGAACGCGCGCACGGCCACACTCCGCAGGATCCCCGGCACGACGCGCTCGACGTGGATCGTTTCGACCAGGTCCCGCTCCTCCGGCGACGGGCGCTCAAGGATGTCGAGGTAGATCTCGTGTCGTCGCCTGGACGTGAGGTTGGGATTGCCCTGGCGGGTGAACAGCCGCGACATCTTCGGCCCCTCAATCGCCAGCAGGTCGTCGTCCCCGGGTCATAGGGATGACGTCGACCTCGATCGGCCCATCCGGCAGGTCGATCTCGTGATCGGCGTAACCGCCCGCGTGCTCTGCCTTACCCTCAGGACGTACCGGAGTTGGAGGAAAAAGGCATAAAATGATTTGATGTTCATCAGCGTGACCCCTGAAGATAGTCAACCCACCCTCCGAAGGCGTAATCTGCTTCAGAGAGGTGTCATCGACGCATGACCGAGCTGTCTTTGGTCAGCCAGCGAGTGGAGCGCCGGCTCATGGCCGTTCTCGCGGCCGATGTAGCTGGCTACAGTCGGCTTGTCGGTGCTGACGAGGAAGGCACGCTCGCCCAGTGGAAGGCACATTGGCGCGAACTTATCGCGCCCAAGATAGCGGAGCACCGAGGCCGAATTGTCAGGATCACGGGTGATGGGCTGCTGGTGGAGTTCGCGAGCGCGGTAGCGGCGGTACGCTGTGCCGTCGAGATTCAGCGCGCTATGGTGGGACGCAACACCCACGTGCCGCAAGAGCGGCGGATCGAGTTCCGAATCGGCATCAATGTCGGCGACATCATCGTCGACGGCAGCGATATGTGGGGCGATGGCGTAAACGTGGCGGCTCGGCTGGAGGCGCTGGCGGAGCCTGGGGGGATTTGCATTTCCGGCCGAGTGCAAGAAGACGTGCATGGCAGGGCCGATGTTGCCTTTGAGGACATGGGGGAGCGCCGGCTCAAGAACATCGCACATCTGGTGCGAGTCTATCGCTCGCGACCAGAAGGGACTGCAGAAAAGCTTCTCGGACCCGCGCTGCCCGATAGGCCATCAGTCGCCGTCTTGCCGTTTAATAATATGAGCGACGATCCCGCGAACGAATACTTCGCCGACGGCGTTGCCGAAGAAACCATCACTGCCCTGTCCCGAACCGAGTGGCTGATGGTGGCCGCACGCAATTCCAGTTTCGTCTACAAGGGTCAGGCGGTGGACGCGAAGCAAGTCGGCCGCGAACTGGGGGTGTGCTACGTGCTCGAAGGCAGCGTGCGCAAGGCGGCGGGACGGGTGCGCATCTCTGCGCAGCTCATCGACTCATCGACCGGGGCGCATCTCTGGGCGGACCGTTTCGAGGGCACGCTGGAGGACATCTTCGATCTCCAGGACCAGGTGACGGCGAGCGTCGTAGCCGCCATCGCACCGAAGCTGGAGCCGGCGGAGATCGCTCGCGCGAGCGGCAAACCGACACAGAGCCTCGATGCCTACGACTGCTACTTGCGCGGAATAGCAAACCTGCACCGGGGAGCCGCGGAATCCAGCAAAGACGCGCTGCAACTGTTCCACAGGGCTATCGAGCTCGATCCTGATTTCTCGTCGGCGTATGGCATGGCCGCCTGGTGCCACCTTCGGCGCATGTACGCCGCGGATAGTGAAGAACGTAGACGGCGCGTCATCGCTGCAGCCGAGGGAGAGGCATCACCCGGTAAGCCGTTCCTCGGCGTACCCCCACGCATCCCAGTCTTCACGGGTCGTGTGGAGGAACTCGAGCGGCTCGACGCCATCCTCATCAAGGACAACGCCGCCGCCGTGGGACAGACAATCGGGCTTGCCGCCGTGCAGGGACTGGGTGGTGTTGGCAAGACGGCGCTTGCAATCGAGTACGCCTATCGCTTCAGGTGCCTTTACGAAGGCGTGTGTTGGTGCCCGGCTGAGACGCGGGTGGGGCTTTTGAGCAGCCTTGCGGGCCTCTTGGTCTTGTTGGGGGCTCCGGCGGCAGAGGAAGCCGATGTGGAGAAGGCTGCGAAGGCTGCCTTGCGTCGGCTTGCCGAGCAACGCGCGCCTTGGTTGCTCATCTACGACAATGTTTCGAGCCCAGACGAGATTGCCGATCTTTTGCCACCCGCAGAAACCCGGGTTCTCATTACATCCCGCTTTTCTGATTGGGGCGGCTGGGCGGAGGAAGTCTCGCTTGATGTGCTGCCGCTCGAGGAAGCCGTCGCCCTGCTTCAGCGCCGCTCGGGACGCAGCGATGCTGAGGGCGCAAAGGTGCTTGCGGAGGCTCTTGGCAACTTGCCGCTCGCGCTCGAGCATGCGGCAGCCTATTGCAAGCGCACGCAGATGCGCTTTGCCGACTATGCGGTCAAGGCCTCTAGCCTTATCATTGCGGCGCCGCGGGGCGAGGGTTATCCGAGGAGCGTCGCCGCAACATTCGGCCTCGCCATCACCGAGGCGGTAGCTCAGTGTCCGGCCGCCGAACCGATCATGGCGTATCTTGCGCAGTGCTCGTCCGAGCGCATTCCAATGACGTTGATCGAGGGCGCGGTCGAGGACGAAGCGCAGCGCCTGCAGGCCCTCACCGCGCTGGCAGAAGTCTCGCTGGTGAAGCACCACCCCTTCGAGGACACTACAGCCGCGGTAACTCTGCATCGTCTCGTCCAAATCGTCGCACGAACTCGGTCTCAGGCAACCGGTTCAGCGCACGATGCGGTCGGGCGACTGATAGCACGGCTGGTGGCGATCTATCCCGGCGAGGGCCACAGCGATCCGCACTCATGGCCACTGTGCGCCCAGCTTACACCGCATCTGCTGGCGCGGCGCGATGCGTGCTTCGATCACGCGTTCGTCTGTGCAGCCGGGCCCGAGCTCCTGGATCGGGCGGGCAGATATTTCCACGGGCGTGCAGCTCACTCCCAGGCTGCGCAGCTCTTTCGCGATGCAGTGGCAATACGCGAAAAGACGCTTGGCCCCGAGCATTCTGACACGGCGACGAGCCTCAATAACCTCGCCGACGTGCTGCGGGACCAGGGCGACTTTGCCGGGGCGCGGCCGTTGCACGAGCGGGCGCTGGCGATCCGCGAAAGGGCGCTCGGCCCGGAACATCCCGACACCGCGACCAGCCTCAACAACCTCGCCATCCTGCTCAAGGCCGAGGGCGACTTTGCCGGGGCGCTTCCACTCTACCAGCGCGCGCTCGCGATTCGCGAGAAGGTGCTCGGCCCCGAGCATCCCGATACGGCGACGAGCCTCAACGATCTCGCCAACCTGCTCCGCGACCAGGGCGACTTTGCGGGGGCGCGATCGCTGCACGAGCGGGCGCTGGCGATCCGCGAAAAGGCCCTCGGCCCCGAGCATTCCGACACGGCGACGAGCCTCAACAACCTTGCCGTGATTCTCAAAGCCCAGGGCAATTTCGCGCAGGCTCGCCCGCTCTTCGAGCGCGCACTGAGCATCTACGAAAGGGCGCTTGGCCTTGAACACCCCGCTGCGGCGTTGAGCCTCAATCAGCTGGCCTTCCTGCTGCAGGCCCAGGGCGATTTCGCGGGGGCTCAGCCGCTCTGCGAGCGGGCATTGGCGATCCGCGAAAAGGCGCTCGGCCCCGAGCACCCCGCCACGGCGAGGAGCCTCAACAACCTGGCCAGCCTTCTCAAGGCGCGGGGCGACCTTGCCGGGGCGCGGCGGCTGCACGAGCGGGCGCTGGCCATACACGAAACGGCGCTCGGCCCGGACCATCCCCATACTGCGACGAGCCTCAACCACCTCGCCGTCCTGCTCCAGGCCCAGGGCGACTTTGCTGGAGCGCTTCCGCTCATGGAGCGGGCACTCGCGATCCGCGAGAAGGTGCTCGGCCGTGCGCACCCCGACACGACGACGAGCCTCGACAGCCTCGCTGTCCTCCTCGAAGGACAGGGAGACTTCGCCGGCGCGGCCGCTGTGCGAGCGCGCAGGGCGCAGCCTCGCGAAAGCGCCAGCCTCTAAACATCCGGCAGCTAGCGCGGGAACCGGCCAGAGGGCGGCCGCCGCCCGAATTGCCCGCGCTCGACTTCCGGCGATCGCGATTCGCAGCGGTGGTGCCGGATGATACTACCGGGTACCCCTAACGAGCACCGTGATCTTGTCTCGCACTCGTCGCTGGGCACCGCTTGCCTGCGGTCTATCCGTTCCGTTTTTTTTGTCGCGGCCAGAGCTGCTTCTTCCAGGGCCGTTGACTCGATGCTCTTTCCGCGCTCTGGCATCAGTCGTCCGTCACGATGGGACTACCCGAGGAAAGAGCCATGAGGTTGTTCTGGAGCGCGCTTGCTGTGATGGGTGCGCTGAGCGCAACCGAGTCGCGAAACCGAGCGATCTCCCGTTGAGCAGCCGATCAAATACGACTTCACTATCAACCTCAAGACCGCGAAGGCGCTCGGCTATGCGGGCGAGGTCGCGCGAGTGCGGACAACCGATGTAGGGCGAAGGCACTACGCGATGGTGCCGGACGTGAAGCCGGACACGGACCCGTGAGGGTGCTATCCTTCGGTAGCCCTTCCGGCCGGAGGGATCAGATGACATTTTGCATCGGGCGCCGCGAGTTCATCACGCTGCTCGGCGGTGCGGCAGCGGCGTGGCCCCTCGCAGCAAGCGCGCAACAGACTGCAATGCGGGTCGTCGGATGGCTCAACGCCGGCTCTTCCGAAGGATACCAGGATGAGTTGGTCAGATTACGTCAACATCTGAAGCAAGCTGGTTTTGTGGAGGGCCAGAACCTCATTATCGAGCCTCGGTGGGCGAACAATCAGTACGATCGCCTGCCGGGGTTGGCAGCGGAGCTGGTGCAGCGCAGGTGTGACGTGATCGTCGCCGCTACCACCCCCTCAGTCCGAGCCGCCAAGGCGGCAACTACGACCATACCGATCGTGTTCGCTATGGCTGGCGATCCGGTGAAGCTCGGGTTCGTCGGCAGCCTCAACCAGCCTGGAGGCAACATCACAGGCGTGAGCCTTCTGGTGAGTGAACTCGTCCCGAAACGGCTCGAAGTGCTGCACGAGATGGTCCCCTCTGCCGCTGTGATTGGATTCCTCGCCAATGCGAATAATCCGAATACACCGTCGGACATCAAAAACGTTCAGGCATCGGCCGATTTACTTCGACAAAAATTGCTCGTCGTTCATGCCGGCACCGATGACGAATTCGATACTGCCTTTTCCGCGTTGGTCCGAGGGGGGGCCGGCGCACTGTTCGTGGCTTCCGATCCGTTCTTCAACAGCCGGCGCGATCGGCTTATCGCTCTCTCGGCGCGCCATGCGATCCCGACGATCTATTCATGGCGTGAATTCCCGGCGGCGGGAGGTCTGATGAGCTACGGCAACAGCATTGCCTATGCTATGCCCCAGGTGGCCCATTATGTCGCCCGGATTCTTCGGGGCGAGAAAGTCTCCGAGCTTCCGGTGCAGCAGGCGACAAAAGTGGAGCTGATCATCAATCTGAAAACCGCCAAGGGCCTGGGCCTAAAGATACCGCCGTCAATGCTCGCCCGCGCCGACGAGGTGATCGAATGATGTGAAGGGAGAGGGAGGTGGAAAAATGAAACTTCCCCGCCGACAATTTCTGCATCTGGTCGCGGGCGCTGCCGCGCTGCCGGTCGTCTCGCGGATCGCTTGGACGCAAACCTATCCGACCCGGCCGGTGCGCTTAATCGTCGGCTTTACCCCAGGCGGCCCGACCGACATCGCCGCGCGCTTGATAGGTCAATGGCTGTCGGAGCGCTTTGGTCAGCCCTTCGTCATTGAGAACCGGCCAGGTGCCGGCAGCAATATTGCTACCGAGACGGTCGTGAATTCGCAGCCGGACGGCCATACGCTGCTCATGGTCAGCACGTCGGCTGCGGTCAGCGCCACATTCTATCGCAACCTCAATTTCAATCTCATTCGCGACATCGCGCCCGTCGCGGGCATCGTCCGTGTGCCCCTCGTCATGGTGGTGAATCCATCGGTGCCGACCCAGACGGTTCCCGAATTCATTGCCTATGCCAAAGCCAATCCAGGCAAGATCATCATGGCGTCGGTCGGCAACGGGACCACGCCACACATGGCCGGTGAGCTGTTCAAGATGATGGCCGGTGTTGACATGCTTCACGTTCCGTATCGCGGTGCGGCACCCGCGCTGACCGATCTGCTCAGCGGCCGAGCACAGGTCATGTTCGAGGGCATGCTGTCATTGACCGAGCACATCCGAACCGGCAGGCTGCGGCCATTGGCGGTGACCCCCGCGACGCGCTCGCCGGTGCTGCCGGACGTGCCGACCGTGGGCGAATTTCTCCCAGGATACGAGGCAAGCGTTTGGTTTGGCGTCGGTGCGCCCAAGGCCACGCCCACCGAGATCGTGGACAAGCTCAACAAAGAGATCAATGCAGGCCTCGCCGATCCCAAGCTTAAGGCGCGGCTTGGCGAGTTGGGCGGCACAGCGCTTGCGCTTTCTCCGGCCGAGTTTGGAAGGCTCTTCGCCGAAGACACGGATAAATGGGGCAAGGTAGTCCGCGCAGCCGACATGAAGCTTGAAACGAGCCGATAATTACAGCGCCGAACCTTTACGGCTGGCCCGCGCCGACGGGTGATCGAATGATGATGATGCTGTTTGATCGGGAATGTCCGCTTCGACGGTGAGTTTCGGAGGATAAGCAGACATTCCGCAGAAACCGCAGAAGCGTCGCAAACGACCCGAAGCGGTCATGCAGCCACGTCCCTGGAGGATGACGGTGCGGCGCTGCTTGCGGTTTGCCGCCTGATGCCAGTTCAGATCATCTTTGAAACGATCGTCGCCATCTCATCCGCGGAGAAGGCTCGGAGCGACTCAGTACGGATATTGCCGAGCGCGCCAAGGCTTAAGTTGAGAGCAGTGGCGGTAAGCTCATCTGGAGCCTCAGTTAAAACGACAATGTCATACCGTCCTTGGGTCCAGAATATCTCCTTCACAGTTACCCCGAAGGTGTTGGCCATTTGCTTGAAGGCTTCGGCTCGCTTCGGGGAGTCTTTGGCCGTTTTGATCCCTTGATCGGTGAACGTTGCGAGGATGACGTAAGTTGCCATGATCCCACTCCTCTGGATTGTCAGCAGGCGATGTCGTCACTCTGCTCCGGCTTGGACTTGGCCGCTACCTTAATCCCCGCTGATTGTATCAACCGAGACAAGCTTTCCGAGCTGGCGGCGATCCAAACGGCGCGCGTGCTCGATCCCGTCGCCTATCTCCGGGTGCTCGCCGGCCTCCTTCCGAAGCAGGCCACAGAGGGTCGATCCAGGATCCTTGTCATAAATCTAACGACTGCTAAGGCGCTCGGGTTGACGATCCCGGAGTCGTTCCTAGCCCGCGCTCATGAGGTCATCAAATAGGCTGCAATTTGCTGCGTTGCATATGTCGCCTTGTGGCACTCTTCTGCCGTAGGGCGGTGACCCGGTGCAGCAAGGCCTTGTCGCCAGCCTCGGCCGCCCTGGTGGCAACCTCACCGGCTTTGGCAAAGCGGACAACATTTGCTCGTTTTGAGCCTTTCAGCTTTGACCCACCCCGGACCTCGGGGCGCCATAGACGAAGCGCCGCAGGGCCAAGCGGCAAACGATCTGCCGGGCCATCGCTCCTTCACAATCGGGATAGCTGGAACTCAACAATGTCACTTTAGCTGATCGAACTGATGAACTGCGTGGTCCGGGTGGGACACCCCTCGCCGATTCCCGAAGCTGGTTGCAGCCTCGTCTGTCGTTCCTGACCCTTTCATTCAAAGGGGCGATACCACGGCACGCCGACTATCCCCTGTCCCATTGCCTCTTTTTGCTCGACTCTCTCTGGGTAAAATCGCAGAATTAGAGTAACCGAGACGCCATCCCAAAGCGCTCGGTACTCCATTCAACTTATTGTCCGGGACCCCTTCGAGCGTCCCGTGCCGCCGCTCCGACGCATGTCGGGCGATAAGGAGTGCCTTCAATGTGTGACTACAGTCTGCACCTCGTTGTATCCCGACCCGCCAAGGTCGGCGACGAGCTGGTAACAACGAAATTCGAGAACTCCATGACGCGAGGATTCGCTGCAATCGGAGAGCCGAACGTGGCCGTGTGCCTTTTACCCGGCACAGAGATCGCGTTCGAAAACGAAGTCGAGTACGAACGCTTTTTTGTCCCTCTCCCGAACATCAAACTGGGAACGAAGGTGGCGCGATTCCGGCAGATCAATGTGGGCAGGCCGATGGTGCATCACGATGCGCTGGAGTTCCCCGACGGGGAGACCGTGCTGCTCACCCGGATGTGCGAAGGCCAGCACGTAACCGTGCTGCAGTTGCCCGCTTCTGGGCGCCCAGTGAACGCAGCGGAGGGGCAAAAGCGCGATTCGCTCGTCATGTAAGGGGCTGCATCGTTTAGGGTTGGAGGTCTGACATGCGTCTGGCAGCAATAGCGTCCGCGCTGGCGATTGTCCTGTGTGTGGCGGTCTTTGGCGCCATCCTCTTACAAAAAGCCTCTCTTCCGGTACCGGCACCCGCGCCACCCCAGGCAACACCCACCGATGGCCGGGCTCCCGGGTCCGTTGTGACGGTTGCGGATAGTGCCCCCGAGAGGTCGCCGATGCCCGCCGCCATGCCGACCTCGTGCAGCAATCCCAATGCCTTGGGGGTTT
>WNFZ01002482.1_pt1 | contig 28619 bp, 24 predicted proteins | sample 5400081 | NCBI WGS metagenome assembly WNFZ01 (sample SAMN13153365, study PRJNA577476) | soil metagenome | isolation source: 80 cm soil or saprolite under grassland replicate 1 | place: USA:California | collected 2016-06-15 | reverse complement strand
TGTGGAAACCACCGGCAGTTTAATTGAACGCTTATTGCCAAAATCAATTCATGCTGTCACTGCCAAAGGCTTTGAGCTTAAGGTTGCTCTGTTTGTCCTCGCTTCTAGCATCAACTTCCTTTGGTAGCAACTTGGGTTATTTATCTCTCCTTGCGTTACGTCAAATAGTGCTACATCAAAAGCGGAGACTCAATTGGTCTCCGCTACCTGTTCTCTTGTTCCCAGCGACTGATTGCATTTTGCAGGCAGATCAATCGGGTTGCGTTTGGTCGTTGTTGACGTTCGTACTCGATCAGACGCTCTACCACCGACCGGTCACCGCCCACCTTGCGGAGCAGGTCATCGAATAACATTGCATCCCTCATCGCACCCAAGAACAACTCCTCGGCAGGATGATGTTCCCTGCGTAGCTTCCGCACTATGGATTCAATGATTAGCGCCAACTTGCTCTTCGGGCGAAACTTGGGACGTTCCTCCTGCTCGGTATCGATTGGGTCGAGCAAGTAGACGCCACAGTTGGAACACTTTGATAAGCCCGCATAAACGTACGCACCGCAATTACCGCATTCGGTTTCATCGTTGGCGGGTGGAGGAGTAAGGCTAGGCATGTCGAGATTGTATCAAATAAAGTACCTTTGCGTTCCCGGTTTGTTCCCTGCCTCGTAATCCCACCAATAAATATATAAATAAAAGCGGAAACCTGCCAGGTTTCCGCTTTCGTATAGTTTGATTCAACGAACTCTGACACCCGAATATAGTCAATAGAACTATAAGCGCTTTATGAAGATCCTCAGGTCATCGCCGATCATGTAGAAATCCTTGATGCAGGCCTCATTCTCATATCCCACGCTGAAATAGAACTTACGCGTCGGCTCGTAAAGCGGCGTCCCGGATGTTTCGGCGATCAGCATCCGCCCGCCCATTTGGCGCGCCGCATCCTCACAGGTGGTCAGCAAGCTGCGTCCTATGCCATGGCAGCGGGCAGTTGGATCAACGGCAACCCAGTACAGGTCAAAGACGCCATCGGTCAAATCGCGCGGACCATAAATGGCAAACCCAAGGACCTGATTCGCCTCGCGATACACAATGAAATGGTAGCCACTACCTTCTGTCCCTAGCGTTAGATATTCCGTCCACATTACACTTACGGAGTCGACTTCCTCCTGGTTGAATACACCTGCCCTTGCCACAATGCTCTGGATCTGTGGACCGTCTGCTTCTGTTGCTGCAATGATCATGAATTCTGTCCTGTGTGTTCTAGGATGTAGAGCAGTCATATTTTTCTCAATCTCCTGTTTTCGACCAGTCTTTATCAGCTAGCTACGCTTTAAGTCTACGCGCCGCCATCGCCACATTCGGTTTCATCTGCAGGTGGGGGAGTGAGGCTGGTAGCATATTGAGATTGTATCAAAGAAACGAAGTCAAACTCCATTTCGAAAAGATGACAATGGATCGCGTATCTTTATTTTGAAATAGACTGGCAGATCAGCTCATCTGCCAGTCTATTCTTATTCGATATTGTTTTATCCTGTGTAAGGATTGAATTATTGAAAATTTTCGATTGGTGTTCCCATTTCCGGGATGGAATTTGTTTATGGTTTCGGTGTGGGAGCCTCACCCAGCGATTTCAGGTATTCGACCAGGTCTGATTTTTCACTGTCGGTCAATCCCAGTGAGAATAACGTATCATAGTGATTGACAACATCCAGCAAGGTGGCGAACCGTCCGTCATGGTAGAAGCCACCTTTTGTATGTGTCCATAATCCCTTGAGTGGCGAGGTGCGGTAGCGGAGATCAGGTGACCGGTCAGCCTGGAACGAATCGATACCCATCTCTGCCGGGGTATGCAGATTCCAACCGGGTTCGGTGAACAGAGTAGGGACATGACAGCTTGCGCAGTTGGCCTTCCCTTCAAAGATCGCTTGCCCGCGCGAAGCGGCAGTTGCATCAAAACTTCCGGCAGGCGGCAAGGGAGCCAGGAGCGAAAGCTGGTAGGCATGTAGGGCGGGTAACTTGGATGTAATCAGGTCCGGTGTATTTCGAATATTGCCAAATCCATTCGCAGCCGCAATCGGGAATTGGGCAGTGTTGTTGAGTCGCGGGTCATATAATGTTCCCTTCCCATGCATCGCGAGATTGGCAACAAAAGCATTCCAATAGGGCACGGAACTCCCCTGTGAAGCGCTGACCTATGCTGGTGTAAATTCAAATCTGCTCGACGATGAATGGACGGCGTATGTTCCCCTCACTCCTTCATGTGCTTCTCTAAAAAAGCCTTGAGCAGAAGAGCACTATTATGTTCCGTATCACGGGCGCTGTAGAGCAGGGTTACGTCACCCTGTTCCGCTGTCTCGAGGATAGGCTTCCAGGCATCTGGGTTGGATCTCAATTCTGCACGGTATCGCTTTTTGAATTCTGCCCATTTGTCAGGATCGTGTGCAAACCATTTCCGTAATTCTGGGCTGGGAGCAACATCTTTCAGCCAGGCTTCCATCTTTAACTTTTCTTTTTTGATCCCACGCGGCCACAATCGTTCTACCAGGAAGCGGCTGCCATCGCTTTTCGTAGCGCTTTCGTAGACGCGTTTTGTCTTTAGCAAGGGATTCCCTTTCTCTGAATACATCTAAACATCGCAATTCCACACCCGGTTTTATCATCAACGGGGGTGAGGCTGGTGGGCATGAGAAATCTTATAATTATTGTAACATCCCCATATTCATACAAAGGTTGACCATAAAAAATAGATATGCTAATATCTTTACAAACATTAAGCCTATTCTAATAGCGCACTCTTTGGTGGAGAATGAAGGATAAACGGCGAATTTTTAGCCACCTGCAAAGGGATAAAATATTCCTACTGTATAAGGGTAGATGTGCTATTTGCGGGAATATTCTAGATGATGATTGGCAAGCAGACCATATTTTTCCCTGGGCATTGGGCGGCAAAACTATCATTGCAAATGGACAACCCACTTGCAAGCATTGCAACCGAAAGAAAGGAAGCTCATTCATGGAATTAAGAAAATGGCAGACAGATTTTTTGCAGAATTATGCATCAAAATATAATAGAGATTATTTATTGGTAGCAACACCCGGAGCGGGGAAAACAAAGGCAGCTCTACACGCTGCAAAGAGCAAACTTCAAAACGGCGAAATTGAGCAAATTATAGTTGTATGTCCCACGGAATCACTGAAATACCAATGGGCTGCCAAAGCAAAACCGTATGGGATTGAACTAGATCCTCGCTATACGGACGGGCTTATCAAAAGGGATTATCACGGGATATGCATAACGTATGGCAAAGTAATTTTTAGTAATCAAATGCTAGATCATATTTGTGAGAAAAAGCCAACGATTGTTATTCTAGATGAAATTCATCACTCGGGCGATAAGAAGGCATGGGGTGAAGCCATAAAAGCAGCTTTCACGAAGGCTTACCGCGTATTAGGATTGTCAGGTACTCCGTTTAGAGGTGACAATAACCAAATTCCTTTTGTTCTTTATAAAAATGGAGAAGCTCAAGCCCAACATACTTATGGATATGGCGATGCTATAAAGGATGACGTTTGCCGGAAAGTAATGTTCCCATCTCTTGACGGCGGTGCAGAATATTATCATCGAGGAGAAATGCACCAATTCGACTCATTTACAGGTACTAACAATGAGGAGCAGGAGGCACAACTACTTAGAGCCCTATTGGAAGATGTGGAGGGCGAGTACCTCACTAGTGTTTTGCAAGATGCAAATAGTCGGCTTGATGAAATAAGAGAATACGATCCAAACGCGGGCGGTCTTGTCGTTGCAATGATAAAAGAACATGCAGATAAGATAGCCATTAGATTGAAGGAACTCACAGGTGAATTTCCAACTGTGGTTCACTCTGACAATGATAATGCGACAGCCGATATAGAGCATTTTGATGCGTCTAGTAATAAATGGATCGTAGCGGTAAGAATGGTTAGCGAAGGTGTTGATATACAAAGGTTGCGCGTTGGAGTGTATGCGACCAATGTTTTACAAGAGTTAACCTTTAGACAAACTATAGGTCGAGTAGTTAGGCGAATAGATGAATATGATGATTGGGCATATTTTTATGTACCCCTCGCCCCTCGCTTAGTTACCTTTATGAAACGGATCAAAGATGAAATAACCCATGTTATTGATCTAGAAGCGCCGATAAGGGACTATACCCCTGTTGATAGAGAACCAATCGAGCCAACGCCGTCATCTGTTCTGGTTTCTGTAGGCACAGACCGCAACCCCGATGAAGATTTGGTAATCTCTGATAATGAATCCTTTAACTTTAATTATGCTGCTAAGTGGCGTGACAAAGTTCAGGAAGTCGTTGGTATTAAAATAAATGAATGGCAAGGTGCCAAAATTATTGCCCTATGGGAACAAGGTAGTAATCCGTCGCCAGCATCGAATGAGAAGACCAGAGAACAGAATACAGAGACAGAAACTGAGCCTGTTCATGTGAGAGAGAAAAAACTGCGGGCTTTATGCAATAAAGCTGCCTACGCTGTTGCTTGTAGAATCGAAGCAGCACATCCAAGTACTAAAAGTAGGCAAGGGATTGTTACCGCAATCCATTATGAATGGAGTCAGAGAGCCGGAAATAATACTCAAGCCCGAGCCGGATTAGATGAACTTCAGCGCAAATTGGAATGGCTAAACAGTGGAACAATTGAACAGAATCCAGCGAGGTACTTACGATGACCAAATTGAACAAGCCAGTCTTAGCCGGGCAACTGCTCGATGCCCTTTATTTTTCTGTTCGGGATGGAAAAAAAGTTGATAATATACCGGGGCTTATAGAACAACTATTAGCCGAAGATATTTGGAAAGAGGTATATGTAGAAGAAACTGAGCGAACTGTAGCTTACGACAGATTTGAGGACTTTGTCACGACACCGCCACCCGAAGGATTGGGTACAAAGGTTAAGGAATTAGAGCGGCTGATTGGGGAAGATAAAGACGCACTGAATAAATTGAATGATGCTTTAGAAGGTAAGCCAGGTCAAAAATTGAAGGCAAGCCAGCGAACCGTAGATGCAAATATTGGCGACAATTCTAAAAGACGTGCAGGCAGTTCCCGCTTTATGAATATTCGTCGGCTGCGGGAAAACAATCCTGATCTTTTAGAACGTGTTCTGAACAAGGAAATAACGCTTAGCACTGCCATGATAGAAGCAGGTTATAAGAAACGACGTATTACGGTTTATGCAGAAGTTGAACCTGTTGTCGAAAAGCTGAAAACAGAATTTAGTAAAAAAGACCTGAATCGTATTATCAAGTTATTACAAGAGAATTAATGTGTCTAGTACAGACATCTAAGTTTCTTTCCTGCTTGTTGCGTTTTGCGGAGACCATGGGTCTCCGCTGATTTTTTGCCATAGGACAATGCTCCCACTAAATGTGGATGATGCTTCGAGTATACAGCGCCCTAATTAGGGTTACAAGACCCGCAAATAGACCTCCGAGTTTTTTAAAAACTCGGAGGTCTATTTGCTAGCGATCATCTTCAAAAAGGCTTTTACAATTTGAGGGTCGAAATATTTCCCGGATTGATCTTGAATATATTCCAACGCCTGTTCTTCGGTCCACGCCGAGCGATAGGGGCGATCATTGATCAACGCATCCCACACATCTACAATTGCAAAGATACGAGCCGCCAGAGGGATTTCCTCTCCCTTCAGTCCGCGCGGATAGCCGGTTCCATCCCATTTTTCATGATGATAATACGGAATATCCAATGCGGGTTGGAGATACCGAATCGATGAGAGCATCTCGTAAGCGAATTCCGGATGCTTGCGCATCTTCTCCCACTCTTCCTCCGTTAATTGATCATTCTTCAACAGGATATGGTCGGGGATACCCATCTTGCCGATATCATGCAGGAGCGCGCCACGGCGAATATGCGTCAACTGCGATTCGCTGATATTCATGGCGCGCGCCAGTTTCAGGGTCAGATCAGTGACGCGTTGCGAATGTCCTTCGGTCTCTTTGTCACGCAGATCCATCGCCCGCGACCATCCTGCAATGGTTGCGTCATATGCCAGGGCAAGCTCGAGGTTCGATTGTTGCAAGCCATCGAACAACTGGGCATTATCAATGGCAATCGCTGCCTGACCGGCAAGAGTTTCAAGCAAATGCAGCCATTCCGATTCAGGCTGATGAGGCGAACGGTGATAGACCTCCAGCACGCCTTTGATCTCCCGTTTTGCAACCAACGGTATGCCTGCGTAAGCAACAAAGCCTTCCTTTTCATATATCTTTGAAAATTCGCGATCTGACTGCGCCACCAGTTCTACCGGTATAGATACTGTATGGCGTCCGAGAACCGCTCGCCCAGCCAAGCTGCCGCTAAGATGTACACTCGCGTGTTCCAGGCTGTCCGTGTGAAAGCCGCGCCCGGCAAAAAAACTGAACTGTTGCAGGTCAGGACTAAAGAGTAGAATGTCCGCGGCATCCACATCCAGCAGTGATTCGACTTGCCTGAGAAGTTCCTCGAGGGTTGTGCGTAAATCCATACTGGCGCTAATGGCAATATCAATTGAATGCAATGCCTCGACCTGTTTTACCCGCCGTTGAGACTCTCCAAGCAAGCGAGTGATTTCCATTTCCGCCTGTTTGCGGTCAGTAATGTCGCGTGCCACCCAAAGGGTGCTGTCCACATCCATCGGTGAGATGGATGTCTCGAACCATACGATGCGTTCATTAATGATCAATTGGTATTCGATATGGGTGGTCTGCTGCGTTTCAACAACCTGCCGGACCGTGCCGAGGAAGGTCTCAGCCTGCTCCGCCGGAAAAACATCCTGCAATGTTCTCCCCAGCAATTCTTCAGGTGGCTTATACAGCAAGCTGGGATTGGTGGGAGCGATCTGACGATATACTCCATCGCGATCAATTACCAGCACCACATCATTCATAGAGGTGAAGAGTGCGCGCAGTTGCGTCTCCGAAGCAGCTAATGCCTCCTCCGCCTGCTTGCGGTCGGTGATATCGAGCGTTGTGCCGATGAAATGTTTTTCACCAGCAAGCTCGATGATGTCGCGGAATAATAATGCTGTACCTATCTCGCCTGATTTCGTCCGAAATCGGGCTTCAAAATTGCGTAATGATCCCTGGCGGCGCAATATATTTAACATTTCTGAGCGCTCGGCAGGATCTACCCATGCACCAATCTCCAATGCCGTACGTCCGATGATCTCCTCCCGTGTGTATCCCAGTCGCTTCAGGAAACTTTCATTGACATCGATATAACGTCCGTCTGACATGCGATTGATGCTAACCGAAACCGGGCTGGCATAAAAAATTTTGGAGAACTTTTGCTCACTCTCACGTAGCGCCTCCTCTGCCTTCCTGTACTCTGTACGATCAAGAACAGCTCCGTACATATGCACAGGCTCGCCCGCTTCGTTGTATAAGAACCTTCCCCGCCCTGCGATCCAATGAATACTACCATCGGGCCAGATGACGCGATACTCGTGGGCATATTCAGAATTTTGCTCGCGGGCATGCTTGACTATTCTGTTCAACTCATCCAAGTCCTCCGGATGAATGCGTTTTTCAAAACTAGCGTACGTTCCATCGAATTCACTGTGGGCCAATCCAAATAACTTCTCATGATGCCCCAGCCAGATGATTTCGCCTGAGATCAAATTCCAATCCCATAAACCGATCTCCGCCGCATCGATGGCGGCACGCAGACGAGCCTCGCTGGCGCGTAATGCTTCTTCGATCCGTTTGCGTTCCGTGATCTCCGTAAACAGGATACAGAGCATTTCCGCTGATGGATAGATTCGATTCTCGAACCAACGATCCCAGGGAGCGTAATAGTCTTCTATGACAATCGGAGTTTGTTCTTTCATCGCCTTTTCATAGGCAAGATGGAAAGGCTGGCCGAGGCCTTCGGGATATTCAGTCCAGATATGTTTTCCGATCAAATCAGAGGGTTTCTGTCGCAGGAGCAATTCCGCTGCTTTTTGGTTGACATATATATAGCGCCAGTCTTTATCCAATGCGACAAAGCCATCGCTAATGCGCTCGAGGAGCTGCATACCTTTTGCGGATGCAATGGACCTGACTTGCTTCGCCTTGACTTGCCGACCTTTAGAAGTGCGCGTGCTAACGTTACGTGCCTTCGATTTCCCACTATTCTGTGGTTTGGTATTGCTTTTCGCTTTCATGGCTTCGCTCCTCAAACATGACGAATGGAAGCGACGAACTCCCAATTACTGATAAAAACAGTATAGCATAACCACGAATCCGAAATTGAAAAGCTCGTTTCGATTGCATAAATTACTAGCGGAGACCAAGATGTCTCCGCTGTTTCCAAGCATGGTTACAATACTCATAGACCTCCGAGGTCTTCAAGACCTCGGAGGTCTGTTTATCCAGTTGTTATACAGTTACGTCCAGCCTGTTTGCTCTGATACATCAACTCGTCGGCCCGTTGGATCAAGGCTTCGGGTGTATCCGCGGGCAGGAGCAGGGTGCCGCCAATAGAGAGGGTAACTGTTAACCCCTTTTTCTCTACATCGAGCCGCGAATGTTCCATAAGAGTGCGCACCTTTTCGGCAACAGCCTGCAAAGCGTTATTCTGCTCGAGGTCATACAGAATTGCCACGAACTCATCACCGCCCCAGCGTCCGATCGTGTCTGTAACTCGCAGCGCATAGCGGATTGTGTTGGCAACCATGCGCAGAGCTTTGTCGCCTGTGTTATGCCCGTATGTGTCATTGACCTGTTTGAAATTATCCACATCCATGAACAAGAGAGCGGCAGCACTCGGATTGTTCTGGTATTCGGCGATCACTGCGTTCAGGCGTCCATCGAGATGCATGCGATTGCCAACTCCGGTAAGAGTGTCGGTCGTTGCCACATGACGCAACTCCAGCAATTTGCGGCGAGCGTCCATGATGCTGGCGTTGTTGCTAAATGACTCCACTGCGCCAATGATGTTGCCTTCCTCATCTCGTACTGCTGAAGCGCGGACGATCACCGGCAGGCGATGCCCATCTGCGTGGTGGAGGAAGACCTCCACTTCGCGTTCCTTACCATCTTCCATGACAGCCGCCAGCGGACAATGGTTCTGGCAAAGTTGGACTCCATTGGCGGTGACGTGGTTGAGGATGTTCTCGCGACAGGCGCGCCCGACGGTCTGGTTAGCGGGATAACCCGTGATCCGTTCGGCTCCCTTGTTCCAATAGGTAATGACGCGATCGCGGTCCACGAAATAGATACCATCGTACAAATTGTCGATAATTTCCTTATAGAAATCTTTTTCTTCAGGCATATGAACCTCTAAATCAGTCTTGGCGACGAAGTATATAGCAGGATGCAACCGATACACAATTGCCCTATTTTACATTACTCAAAGGCAACAAAGGTTTCTTTGCGGAAATGTCAATCATTGTTCCTGCCATATGTTACTAATGTCCAATTTTGCTTTCGAGTAAAATACTTTTGACCCCCTCCGACCTCTGGTCACCTCCCCCAAATACGACTGAAGTTCGTCGTATTTGGGGGAGGTGGGTGGGGCAGATTTTTCCCAGGAGCTATGTATGTCCATTACCCTCAACGGTTCATCCCTCACGATTGAAAAAGTCGTTGCAATTGCACGAAATAACGAAAAAGTAGAACTTGCCCCCGAAGCCCTGGAGCGCATCAAAATCTGTCGCCTCATGCTGGAGGAGAAGCTTGCCAATAAAGAAGTCATGTATGGCACGAACACGGGCATTGGCGAGTTTTCGGAGACGATGCTCAGCGACGAGCAGGTGAAGGAATTCCAGAAGTATCTGATTTACAACCATGCAGCAGGCATCGGCGAACCTGCGCCGATCGAATACGTCCGTGCGGCGCTGGCAGGGCGTATCAACGTCCATGCGCATGGGAATTCCGGTTGCAGACCCGAGATCACCTTGACACTGGTGGAGATGCTGAACAAAGGCGTCACACCAGTTGTTTGTCAGAAGGGATCCGTGGGCGCGAGCGGGGATCTCGCTCCGATGGCGCAAGCCGCACTGCTGCTCATGGGCGAAGGCGAAGCTTTTTATCAAGGCGAACGACTGGCAGGTCACGAAGCGATGGAGCGGGCGGGGATACCAGTCCCAGGCTTGCAGGCACGCGACGGTCTGGCTGCGATCAACGGATCCAATCTACTGACCGCCATGTCTGCTTTGCACATCTATGATATGGAACGCTTCCTCAAGCAGGCAGAGATCGCGGCGGCGATGTCGATTGAGGCGCTGCTCGGAAATCTCAAACCGTACAATACCAAGTTGCATGAATTGCGCGGTTTCAACGGGGCGATCACATCTGCGAAAAATATCATGAAGATGGTCGAAGGTTCGGACCTCGCGACGGGCAAGATGAAGACCAAAGTGCAGGATGCCTATTCGATGCGTTCGACGCCGCAGGTCATCGGCGCAGCGCGGGATGCAGTTGCATATGCGCGTTCACAGGTCGAGATTGAACTCAACGGTGTGGGTGATAATCCGATCTTCGTCCCTGAGTTGAAGCTGACGCTCACCGGCGCGAACTTTCAGGGCACTCCCGTTTCACTGCCGATGGATATGGCGGGCGTGGCGATCACGATGGTCTGTGTGATGTCAGAGCGACGTATGAACCGACTGACGAACCCCGCTCTTTCGCAGGGACTGCCGGACTTCCTCGCCCATGAGCCTGGGTTCTACTCTGGGATGATGCTCAGTCAATACACCGCTGACCATTTGATCGTGGAGCAAAAGATTTTATCGGCGCCTGCCAGCATTCAATCCATTCCTGCGGCAGCGGATCAGGAGGACTTCGTCTCGATGGGCATGAACACCGCCATCAAGAATGGACAGATCCTCGACAACGCGTTCGGTGTTTTGGGAATCGAATTCATGGCTGCCGCGCAGGCACTTGACTTCCGTAAGTTCCAACCAGGGAAGGGAACACAGTGCGCGCGCGAAGTCATCCGCAAACATGTGGATCATCTCGAAGTGGATCGCCCCCTATATAACGATCATAATAAGATGAAAGCGTTGGTGAAGAGCGGGGAGATACTCGCTGAGGTAGAAAGGGTAGTAGGGGAGTTGGGATAAATCTTAGCCACGGAGGCACAGAGACACTGAGATTCCTTTTTGTGTCTTTGTGTGAATTGTGGGCAGACTATGAAGCAATACCTCATTTCCCTATCCCTCTTTCTGTTTTTTCTTTCAGCGTGTGGCAATGTTGCAGTTGCTTATCCAGCTACTGTAACGGCGTCACCCTATGCTACGCCCTGGATAACTTACACTCCATCACCTTATCCTACGTCAACTGCATCTACGAATATCCTAACGCCTGCACTCCCACAGCAGCTACCCGCGACACCATTTGGATCAACGGATAAAAAGCCACCTACGTGTACATTCCCGTTAGTGGGCACTACAACTGAAGAGTCCAAATCCGAAAATTATGTTTTTTCTGTTCCTAGAGTTGTGCTTACTGATCCGAATGCTGGTTTCTATATCTTCGAATGGACGCCAGATAGCCAGCAAGCTTTGATAATTCGGGATGTAATTAAAGATCATTATGAGCACTATCAATCCATCGAATTATTCAACCCCCGGACGATCAAACTTCACGTTTATGCCAAACGCCCGCCGGGAGAATTTATCTATAATTCGCCACCTTTGTGGCTAGCAGGGTTGGGTGCAGTGGTTTTCGATGAATCAACTTTTCTTTCGGCGTCATACGATAGCAATGGAGTAATGGTGCCTGACTCGGTCGTAAACAGACGATTGCTTTGGCTTAGTCAAGGTGATCCCGCGCACGCTCAGGCTCTTGAAGATGCGACGTTGACCGGGACTGATAGTTCAAGGGCAAGTAAAACTTTCTCCTCAGTAGCCGTCAACCCGGATGGTAACGACATTGTCTATATGCGAAGTGACGGTAAACTACTTTATCGGCGTAAGGTCTTTCGAGACTCAATAGCAACAGTTCAATTGCTGCCTTTCGATTTGACTCAATGGAATCTTAGCCCTTATTCTTATATGACGGCTTGGCGGCCCGGTTCATCACAAATACTTTTCTATAGCAACGACAGTTTTTCTTATCATAATTTTCTATTGGATGATGGCACAGGAGAAATTTGTGAATTGAATTTCGATGGTACAGTTTATTTGGCGCGCTGGAGTCCAAATGGAAGATATTTGGCAGTTATCAAATCGGTGGGTCCTATGCTTCCGTTATGGCAAGTTTATGATATGTCTGTTCTGGACACAGCAACCGGAAAGTTATATCCGATTGATGTAACTAAGCTGAATCCTCCAGCTGGAACGCCTTGTTGCACTGATATCATCGGTGATTTTGCTTGGGGTCCCGATAATCGCCACTTAGCAGTAATTGGAAGCGCTGTATCTTTCGGAACATCTCCTCCAGCTCCCAGGACATTCCTTTATTTGGTTGATTTTCTCTCGGAGAAGATTGACAGCCTATTCCCATCAATCCAATTCTATTCAGCCTGGTGGGGCACGAGTTTGGCGTGGTCACCGGATGGTTCCAAGGTGTTGGCGCTGTGCCCAGGGTTATGTCTTATCACTGTTCAGAAAACCGAGCAATAACATGGAGATACCATGATCCTCAACGAAGTTAATTTCTTTTCGGAAACATTGGGTTTGCTCAGTTCCATGCATGTCCTGCTTCCACAGCGACCTCTAGTAGATGCGCGGAACAAACCACGAAAGAAACTTCGTACGCTTTACCTCTTGCATGGTCACTCGGATGATCACACGGCGTGGCAACGCTGGACATCCATTGAACGTTATGTGGAGGGATTGAACCTTGCTGTCGTCATGCCCGCTGTCCATTTGAGTTTTTATAGCGATATGGTGTATGGAGGCAATTACTGGCAATTCATCAGCGAAGAGGTCCCCGCGATTGTGCGAGATATGTTCCCGTTATCCGCTAAGCGGGAGGATAATTTTGTCGCAGGTCTGTCGATGGGAGGATATGGCGCATTCAAGATGGCGTTGACCCATCCTGAACGTTACGCCGCTGCGGCAAGCCTCTCGGGCGCCGTTGATATCGGTGAGGTAGTGAAAGGACATCATCATCCCGAAGATAAAGCTTGGCTGGATGGAATGCGCAACATTTTCGGTGACCTGAGTAAAGTTCCCGGCAGCGAACATGATTTGCTAACCCTCGCCAGGAAAGTCGCCAAAGGGAATCTCAAGCCACGACTGTATCAATGCTGTGGCACAGAAGATTTCCTCCATGCCGATAATGTCCGCTTCCGCGATGCGGTTCGCAACCTTCCACTGGACCTGACCTATGAAGAAGGACCCGGCGAGCATGTTTGGTCTTATTGGGATAAGATGATCCAGAACGTGCTGGGGTGGATGTTTACGTAGACCAACGAAACTGATGGTTATTGCCTTTTTATCAAGGTGGTTCTATAATCTCTATTTGGTATGCGGTATAGCCGCGCCAAATTCATGCGGCAAAAAGCATAATTAAACATGTTCGCCCGCCTTTCCAAGCGCCAAAGGAGGTAATTCTATGGCTACATTTGACCAACGTGGACAAAAGGTAACTTATCAATACAACGCTGCCGGAAACATAAATTTCGGTGCTGTAGCGTCTGGTGCTGATATAGCTACTGAATTAAAAAAATTGCTTGATGAAGTGAACAAAGCAATTTCAGCGGGCGCAATTGATCCAGAAAACGGTGTGGATGTTGAAGCCAAGGTAAAAAAAGCAATTATTCAAGCCGAAAAACCCAAGCCTGAAAAACAAAGTATTTTGGAAAACATAGAAGGGGCAAAAAAGATTATCGAAGGTATAGCTTCTGCGACGAGTTTGGTGGTTGGTTTTGTTCAAGCGGCTGAGATGGTGAGGAAATTTTTCCTATGAGTGACTACGACCAGCGCGAACAAAGAGTACAAAATCAATTAAATGCCGACTTAGCCCAGATTTCAGAAATTAAATTTATCGGCCATCAATATAATGGGTTGTCTGGAGAAGCTGCCAAACAAATAATCGATACATTTCTAGGGCACATTTCAAAAGATTACTTGAAAAAGCCGGACAACCTCGACTCGATGGTAAGCAGTTTTCTCGATAATCTGGAGAAAATGTATGAGTACAAAGAACTGCACAACTGGGTCAATGAGATACTGATTATTTTTGGGCAATTTAAGGAAGAAGTGAATACATCGAATTCCCGTAGAGCTATACCTAAATTAAGACGTCTGAAACTGCTTTGGAAACCTGTCTCACTTCATGTCGGTTTACTTCTGAAATGGTCTGAAAAGATCAAGTTCATTGGAAAACCTTATAAAGAATTTGAGGACAAGTCCAGAGAAGGAGAAGATTGGTCAATTCAATTTAGCGTAATAAGAACTGATATTGATAATCATCTTGGATTAAATTCAATGAATCATACAGACTATCCTAATAAAATACAGATTTTAGCTTTTCGAACGTTAGGAGGTGAGATTCTTTGGTGGGAAAATCTAAACGAATTCACGAGTTCATTCAATGACACATCCTCATCGCTTATGACCTGGGCTGACAAACAGCTTCGGCAAACTGCCCAGGACCTTTTTAATCTCTCAAAGGAAGCCTTATTAAAGAATTGATAGAGGTATTCATGCCTTCAAAGCATTTTAAATCTCTGCAAAAAAATCATGAAGAACTTCTTCAAAGGCAATTAAATCTTACCGATGAAGATAACAAAACTTTTTCTGAGGATGTTAAAGAATTTATTGTGCGAACCCGAAAAGCGGGGGCAGCTATTTCATTGATTCAAGAAAGGGAACAACTGCGTGCGAATATACGCTATTGGGCAAATTATGTATATGGAGTAGAAAAGAAATTGCCTGATACAACTTTAGATGAAGCCATTTCCTCTCAGAAAATGTTATCGATAAACATTTATACAGGTGTCTTAATTCTAACTGCTATTTTGATAATTGGTATTTTGTTAGTTGTTAGTCAAAGAATTTCTGACGCTCAGCAGGTGGTAACTATACAAACCCTGACCGTTCAATTAACAACAACTTCATCTCTATTAAGATATAACTTTGATGATGGCAGTATGGGTTGGAAGTATCAGACGTTTGTAGGTAGTCGTGCAATAACAGGTGTGCAACCATCTTCTGAGCCCGTTAAGTTTGGTAGAGGCTCGCTGGAGTTACAAGTTGATCTGATCGGACAAGATCAACAAAATTCTAAGGGGGAAACGTTTGTAGATTTCACCACTAATCCACCGAAGGGAGAAACTGCTCCACTTAACTTAAACGGCAAACCAATTATTATGTGGGTCTACGTTCCATCAAATGCTATCGGAGATTCACGTGTCCCCAATGCTGTTCAATTATTCGTCAAAGATTTGCTTAACCGAAGCCAATATGGCGATTGGGTAAAACTAACCACATCAAACACAAATCAATGGATTCCGATTTCCATGACGCCTACCGATCAGAAAGTAAAAGATTATAAAACGGACCCGGACTACGATCCCACGCGAATAAAAATATTAGGTTTAAAAATTGGAGCTGACGATCGCTCAACGGCCAGTTTCAAGGGGTCCATTTGGATTGGTGGCGTTTATTGGCCCTAACATTACTTATATCGCTGCTCGATGAAAACGCTTTCCCACATCATATCCGGTCAAAATTCAGCGCAAAAAGTAGTCAATGCCTGGCAATTTGTACTGTTTGTCGTGATAGGAACGGGGACTACTATCTCGTTCTACTGGCACAGGGTTCAGACAATATCCTTTTTCTTTTCATTTCTTGTGTTCTTTACAAGTATTGTCTATGTTTATGGTGTCTTGCTGGTAGCGCTTGCACTGGTATCGAAAAAACAGAGTTTATTCAGTAATGTGGAAAATAATAGAATCGACAGTACCAAAGATTTGCCAGTTTATTCAATCCTGGTGCCATTGTATAAGGAAGCCGCGCTGCTCAATCAACTTATCGCTTCGCTCAATATTCTTGATTATCCACCTGACAAACTGGACGTCATACTCTTATTAGAAGCTGATGATAACGAAACGATTCGTGCGGTTGATAGCCAGCCTTTACCCGCTCATTTTCATTCGCTCATTATTCCCCCTGGTTATCCAAGAACGAAACCGCGAGCCTGCAATATTGGTTTGCGGTATGCTTTGGGCGAATATGTCGTTATCTATGATGTAGAGGATCGTCCCGAGCCTGACCAATTGAAAAAGGTGTTTAATGTTTTTCGTCAGAGTGACAATGCTGTTTTTTGTGTTCAGTGTCGGTTGAATTACTATAATATTCGCCAAAACCTATTAACACGTCTCTTTACTTTAGAATATTCTTTCTGGTTCGACCTTTTACTGATTGGTTTAAACATGTTGAAAGCTCCAATTCCTCTGGGCGGCACATCTAACCATTTTCGAACGGATGCTTTGCGAAAATTAGGAGGATGGGATGCTTATAACGTGACAGAGGACTGTGACTTGGGTATGCGTCTTGCAATAGCAGGCTATCAAACAGTAGTTATAGGCTCTACAACTTGGGAAGAAGCAAATAGTGATTTGCGAAATTGGATTCGACAACGCTCCCGCTGGATTAAGGGATATATGCAAACCTACTTGGTGCATACTCGCAATCCTGTTCGTTTATTCCGCCGTTTGGGATTCAAAAACTTTCTAAGCTTTCAATTGATCGTGGGAGGCGCTCCGCTGGTTTTGCTCTGTGCCCCTTTTCTTTGGTTGATGAGTGGAATCGCTTACTTTCAATCCATTGCCCACCCGCAAGATTATTTTGGTATCATCAATTCCGTTCATTTGATTCTCTATTTTGTAGCTTTCTTTTTCTTAGGTGCCTGCGGAGCAATAGTGCGCCATAATTATGATTTGCTAAGTTATGCGTTATTATTGCCTGCTTATTATGCTTTACAAAGCTATGCTGCCTGGAAAGGCCTTTATCAATTATTTACAAAACCTCACTATTGGGAAAAGACTGAACATGGATTATGGCAATAATCCATCAAAGTATGTAGATTAACTGAAAGAGTTATCACATGAATGAAAAGATTCAAAAACTCAAAGGCACGAATATGGATATTGATCTCGCGAGTCCGCAAGGAAGCATTGCGTGGCAACAGGATCGATGTCCGTGGAATGAAGCGGAGACGACGGACATACATAAGTGTGCTGTCAAGAATGTTTCGATCTGTAGATATTTCTGCGGCGTGGAATATATCGATACAGTTTTGTGCTGTTATCCCAACGAAAATCCGCTGATTGAAAACAACTAACCTTGCGAAGGTCCACGCTCTATCATCCAGTGATTCAAACCGCACACCACCCGCGCTGCTGATCGCTTCATCCAACGGACGTGCGGCAATTAAGGGAATCGGCAAATTCTTGATATAGTGGGCGAGTGGTTGTAAATGCGAGAAATCTTCTTTTGATACGAACTCACGCAACAACCCCGCTTTCACGCCCTTGATGTTCACGCTTTTCTCAAGATGACTTGCCATACTGCGTGAACCGCGCGACCTTGACAACCTTTCCACCAGCCATTCATGTGATCGATCTGGCGCAAGATCAAGCATCATCACTGCACTCCCTTTTGCATCGATCTCATCGCGCAACAAAGATGAAGCAGCGTAGATCAAGCTCCCTTCCACACCTTCTTTCGTGACGATAAATTCTCCCTGCTGGTGAAATGAATCAAACGATAAAACAACAGGTTTGATTGGATGTCCTTCGAACCGTTCACGAAAATATAAACTCCAATTCACATCAAATCCGCAATTCGAGGGACGCAACGGTTCGACCTGCGCTCCAGCCTGTTTTAGCGCGGGTATCCACGCGCCGTCCGAGCCAAGCCGTGCCCAGCTTCCGCCGCCGAGAGCTACTACGACTGCATCAGCTTTTACTTCTTGCTCTCCATCCAGTGTTTCAAATTTCAATCCGATCATGTCACGGTTTTCGCCGCCGGGGTCCCACAGGGATGCTACGCGAACGGCGGCTAGAGCAAGTTCAGGCGTAAGGAATCCCTTCCATTTGTGACGCAGATGAAAGGTCACGCCTGAATCGTTGAGTCGCTTGAGCCAAGCCCTCAATAACGGACTCGCTTTCATCCCCACGGGAAAGACGCGTCCCGAAGTTCCCACAAACGTTTCGATTCCTAAATCACGCGCCCATTGACGTAACTGATCCGGTCCAAATTGTTTGAGCATCGGTTCGATCTGGGCGCGGCGTTTTCCATAGCGCGAAACAAACCGCTCGATGGGTTCCGAGTGGGTGACGTTCAATCCGCTCTTGCCTGCCATTAAAAATTTGCGTCCGAGGGATGGCATGGAATCATAGACATCCACTTTCACATCGTGTGCACCGATCACTTCGGCTGCCATCAAGCCTGCGGGTCCACCACCGATGATTGCTATCGTTTTTTGCATAACCTGATTATACGGACGTTCGCCCTACAAAAACAAGAGACTGGTTTTCATGAACCACTCTCTTGTTTTTAATTCAACCCACTCTCGTTCTGAATCCATTGTCTTATCAGGCTGGGCGTAACCGGCTCTTCGATGAGTCTCTTGAAATAATGATCGCGATTCCCATGTTGAAACAATTCCTCCAACAGGTCATGTCCGATGTGATAGGTGAAAATATAGGAACGGTCAAGCGGGTTGGAAATGAATTTGATGATATGCCTTGCCCGTTGTTCGGTCAGGATGCCATATCTTTGCAGATATTGACTAATTTCATCGTCACTCTTATGTTGGTCATGTAACATAAATGCTGCATTTCCATATATTCCGCTGATTTTGTCCTCGGCGTTGCTTATGGCAAGGATGCGTTTCGGGTCAATATGAGACAACCCCGCGGCTGGGAGTATTTCTTCACGAAACCATTGCTCGAGTTCATCATCCGGGAGTATAGTCTTCAAGGCACTCGTAGCAATTCCTTCTGCCATCACTGCAGAAGGAGCATTCAGCAGGCTGACAGTGAACTCGTAGTATTTCAATCCTTTGACGAGTTTTACCTCCTTAATAGCAAGCTCTGTATGATGACCTGGGTACGCTTCATGTGCGATTAAAACGGGTAACTCGGATATTCGCGCGGGCAGGTCTGTGTTGATCTCGATCCGGGATTTGGAATTACCCAAATACCAGTTATATGCCATCCAGGGTCGGTCCGAAACGAACTCTACGGTAAAGTCATCTTCCTCAGGCAGGTCAAACTTTTTGCGCGTGAGCGTATGCAGTTTGCTGATTATCATGGGAAGGAGTTCTTTTGCTTTTTCGATTGGGATTTCGAGTGATCGTTCCCAGGTGAGCATGCGTTCCTGGAGTGACTCTCCAGCGGGGAGAACGTCATTCAATAGTTTGTACGCCTCTTCGAAGTTTGATTCAACCATCCAGTCGGGACGGAGATCATAGAGTGCCTCCACCTCATCTGCCAGTGAAACCTTCTCTCCAGAAAGAAGGCGCAAGCTCATTTGCATAGCTGTCAGATGGCGGGCAAGATAATCCCTGCGTTGTACATCGATATCATTTGCACGTGAAATATCTGTTGCCAATTGGTCAGTCCAATTTGCCAGATCTGAAAGTGGCATTTTCCCGTCTTGTTTTATCTGCGCTATCCATTCTTCGGGACCGAAGTAAGCGTCCACATAGCCAGGCAAATGCTCGTCGATTGCCAACGCAAGTTTGACGAATCGTTCTCCCCATTCTGAATTTGTATCCATCATCTCATGCTCCTTCTACGATTTATCTACCGGTAAAACTCGAGCGGACAGTTGAACTGTCCGCTCAGTAATTTACGGGGTTACGCTCACCACTCCGCCCACGGCATTCATTTTCAACGTCCATGTGCTGCCAACGGAGTACTGTTGGAATTCAGATATGGTACCAGGTGAATATGTTTTCTGTTCACCCTTGTTCGTGGAGAAGCTGACCGTTAAGTTCTCTGATTCACCCCCAAGCCGCTGATCGCTGGAAACATTGGGGCTATCGTAAATAGGTTGCAGGTCATCGCCGTTGAGTGTATAGGTTTGGAGGGTCTTCCATTCGTCAAGAGTGTACGAGCAATATTGCTCGGTCTCTGTGTGACATTCTTCCACGACTTCCGAATAGCCGTTGCCTTTGTCAACGGTTTTATTTTCGCAGACGTCCTGGCTCTCATCGTGGCAGGATACGTTATAAGCATCAGAAGGTGGATTGCCGCGCTCATTGTTGTAGTCCACGGAGCGGATTTCCTCCACGGGTACGGAAGTTTGCCAATGAATATCTGTCACGGTTGCCTGAACGGATTTGGTGGGGAATAAGAATAAGACTGCAATCCCAACGCAACAGATTGCGAGGAAAGCCAAAATGCCACCAATCAAAATCCAGTTGGTTTTCTTCTTGGGCTTGCCAAGGTTCGTCCGTGCAACGGGATGAGGTGGCATAACATATGGAACTGCTGCTTGTGGCGCGCCCATTTTGGGTAACGGTGATCCACAATTCGAGCAGACGGAATTACTGCCCGGGTTTTCGACTCCGCAATTGCCACACTTGATCACTGTCGGCTGCGCGTGAGGCGCTTGCATTACACGTCCTGCCTCGCGGGCTTTGGCTTCTGTTAAGTCTCCTCCGCACTGCGAGCAGGTCCTGGCAGTCGCCGGGTTGCGCGTGCCACAGAACGGACAGTGAATGTCCGCGCCTGCCTGCGCGGCTTTGATCTGCTCTTCATCGTGTACAAATTTTTGTTCAGAGGGAAGTTCGAATTGCACATTCTCGGGCTGGGGCGCGCCGCAATTTCCACAAGTCTTTGTCCCACCCTTGTTGCGCGTGCCGCAGTTCGGACAAGTCCACTCATTTTGAATATATCCAAGCGTTCGTCTGCGCTCCATAATGAATGCTCCGTTTCATGCGCAGAATTATAAAAGAGGACTTCTGAATAGTGATTCCGCTTACGTATTTGTAATTCTGCCGTGCATCAAAACCCGTGCCACTTGCGAATTTCTTCAATTCGGGATTCGCAATCTGGTTCCTTATTTGGATTTGGATCTTTCGCTTCCGACTCCCCTTTGCCTGTTGCCGCGATAAAGACCGCTTCCGTCCCGTTAGCGACGTTCATCGGGTCATAACCACCTTCAAGGACAAAGACGATCTTGCCGTCACAATATTCCTCCGCCAGCGAAATCACTTTTTTAGCCAGCATCAAATATCCCGCCGTGGAGAGTCCAAGCGTGGTGATGGGATCACTCCAATGGGCATCGAAACCTACGGAAATAAGAATCATCTGCGGCTTGAACGATTGGACAAACGGGAGAAAGATTCTATCTGCGATCTGCTCATAGACGTGATCGCCTGCGTAGGCAGGTAAGGGTACATTGACGATTCTCTTCTTTGCATGAGGCGCATCATCGATCCAACCGGTACCGGGATAAATTCCCCATTGATGCGTAGACACAAACGCCAGGCGCTCATCGTTCAGGAACGCGGCTTGTGTCCCATTGCCGTGATGAGCATCGTAGTCGATGACCATGACTTGTTGCATGCCTTGTTCGATTGCATACCTGGCTCCGATCGCGATATTGTTAAAGATACAAAATCCCATTGCTCGATCAGGCTCAGCGTGATGCCCCGGCGGGCGTACGATGGCAAATGCGTTCTTCGCCTCCCCGTTCATTGCCGCTCCTACACAGCTAATGACTCCGCCTGCTGCGAGCAAAGCATCGTCAAATGAAACCAATTTAGGATGATGAACATACGCAATCTCTTCGCGCGTGGCAGGCTTTGTTTCAAGGAATTCTGCGTCAAATGAGTTGAGCCGCGGCCGCAAAATGTCCAAGCGCGCGGGTCGCTCGGGATGATCGGGATATATATGATTCAGCGAAGGAACAAATGTATAAACTGTTTTCATAGGTCGATTATATCTTTATCAAAACCATCCCCCAAATTCGATTTTTGAATTTGGGGGATGTGTCACGCAGTGACGGAGCGGGTAAAAGAAACCGCCGCCTCGTCAGCATGGGGGGGACATGCTGATCGCCGACGGCGGTCAGACACCTAAATACCTATAAAGGGGAGGGCAGGTGTCGAATTTAATATACAATACTTTACCAGAAATGTCCATATCAAAAGTACAGGAATTGCTACAGAGAAACATTTCTGTGCCTGATACATTCGTACTATGACTGTCTGTCATTGCCCCGCCTGCTTTCGGCGGGGTTGCGAGTCTTTCCTGACATCATACGTCAGGACGGTGTGACGACACTTGCACCGCACTGCGTTTGGTGCAGTGCAGGTGAGCAATCTCCAGAGATTGAAATGAGTAATGACGTTATACGGAATACTATTTCGGTTTCCCCTTTTGGAATATCCTCATCCATTCTTCCACTTCATCGTGTGACAGTTTGCGATCTCCACTTGATTTTGGAGCAGAACTCCGCGCTTGTTTCAAAGTTATCGCGAAGGAATCAGATGAGATCACTTCTGCGCGGGCGGCATTTGCTTCTGCCTGCACCTGTCGATCCGAAGAGACAACTGTCCAATTCTTCGCGCCTTTGCCAAGTCTCTTCAATCGGTCGCGGATGGCATTGTCGGCGGTCGTTCCCAGGCGAACGAAATGTGCAGTAATCGCGCCTAACTTTCGGGTCCCCGCGTGAGGCGCTGGCGCTCCATCGAAATAGACCTCCACCTCCTTGCGGCTCGAGCGATGAAACTCCTGAAGAATTGATACCAGTTCCATTTCATCATCCATTGAATCCAGACGCAGTCCAAGCTTTGGAATCAAATTATGTCCGTCAATCAGGTAAGGCATGCTCAGATTTTACCCTTTCCAAAACAAGAATTGGCGAAAACCATCAATTTGTTCTACTTTGCCACTTCTAAAGATTAATTTCGTATATGATGTGAGGAGCCTACAACTGTATTCGTTGATATGTGTCTTATAATGTGTTGAAACTCGCCGGGTTCACTTTATTGTTAAATTCACCTACCGCTTGTCTCATAAATAACTAAACTTTTCGAATGCTTTTGCAGGTTAAAATTCAAACGTTAAGTTTAGATAATTATGCGGCACTGTGTAAGTACTATGGAGACAAACATGTCTGATAAAAAATCTCGTAGAATCGTAGTACCTCCAGAAGGAGGTATGTTGCGCAACTTTGTTAGTCGACTGAAACTCATTATGCGATTGATGGGTGACCGAAGGGTCAGTCCCTGGGTCAAACTCATTCCGGTTGGCGCGCTTGCGTATCTGATCTCACCGATTGACCTTATTATGGGAATTCCAGGCATCGATGCGCTGGACGATGCAGCGGTGCTCTGGATTGGTTCGACTCTTTTTGTTGAGCTTTGCCCGCAGGACGTTGTGCATGAGCACATGCAAGACCTTGGAAGCAATCTGGAAGATAACTCGGGAGATGTCGTAGACGCGGATGCTACAGATATAAATGAAAAATAATAAATGATCTATGAGACGATTAATATTTTTACTCGTATTGTTCGTTGCAGCGTGCAGCGGATTGGATACGCCCACATCGCCTCCTTCTACGCCGACAGTTGCTCCCCTTACACAAACATCACTTCCACCGACAACGATTCCTGATACTCAAGTTCCAACAAATATCCCTGCTACAGATACACCTCCCAATGCAGGAACTTTTCCTGATCCGAATACATATCAATGGCAAATGATTGCATCGGGTTTAACGCGTCCTCTGAACCTGCAAGCGGATGGCTCGGGGCGTTTGTTTATCCTGGAAAAAGTTGGGCGTATTCGTATTCTTCAAAACGGACAAGTGCCCGACCAGCCATTCCTTGACATTTCAAATCGAGTCGGAAGTAGCGGAAATGAACAAGGATTGCTGGGACTAGCTTTTCATCCACGATATACACAGAACGGACGTTTCTTCGTCAACTACACAGATAATAACGGCGATACTGTCATCGCGCGCTATCAGGTTTCAAGCGATCCAAACGTTGCCGACCCCAACAGTGAAGTGAAATTATTGGGCGTGGACCAGCCATTTGCAAACCACAATGGCGGTGTGCTTGCCTTTGGACCCGATGGGTACTTATATGCAGGTCTCGGCGATGGCGGGTCACAAGGTGATCCGTATAACAACGCGCAAAACGCGAAGGTTCTGCTAGGCAAGATTCTTCGCCTCGATGTTGACTCTGCTGAGCCGTACGCAATACCATCCGATAATCCCTTTGGGAATGAAGTTTGGACATATGGTCTGCGCAATCCCTGGCGCTTATCATTCGATAAATTAACAGGCGATCTGTATATTGGCGATGTAGGTCAGAACACTTGGGAAGAGATTGATTATCTCCCTAAAGGTTCGCCCGGTGGGACAAATTTCGGTTGGAACTTGCGTGAAGGTGCGCATGATTACAACGGCAGTACATCGCCAGATTTAACGGAACCCGTTGCCGAATACAGCCATCAGGAGGGCGGTTGCTCCGTCACGGGTGGTTATGTCTATCGTGGCTCCATGCCCGAATGGAATGGGATTTACCTCTACGGCGATTATTGTACGGGACTCATCTGGGGACTCATCCGTTCTGATAGCGGCTGGCAGAAACAGCAGTTGTTCGATACAGATTTCACCATCACATCCTTTGGGCAGGATGAAAACGGCGAAGTTTATCTCGTGAGTGATAATGGTGGCGTTTATCGCCTCGCCAAAAAGTAATTCCACCAAGTATTATCCATAATAGGCGGATTGTCATCTAGATATGTGACGCCTGTCACTGGCAGGCGTCTTTTGTTTGTCATACAATGACGCAGTAATTTGGAGGCGTCACATGGCTGAGAAAAAGTGGTATGTAAGCAAGCTCTGTTATTGTGAGCATGTCGGACACGAGATCGCTTTGGAAACTCAAGTTGTACTTCCTTCTGAGTATCTGCCTGAACAGAAGCCCCGTGTCATCGCCCACCGTTGTTCGAATGCACTGGAGTGCAATGGAATCAATAAACCATCCTGTGCATGGAGTGGCACGAATCCGAATTACCGTCCCTTCTAAAACTTAGTAGACCAAAAGTCTGCTTAGTATACAAACTCTCTCCTCCCTCTGAGTTGGTCTTTGGCTGCCCCGCCTGCGATGGCGGGGTAAGCCGTTAAATAGGATGTGTTCGCTTCGCGCCGAGCTTTTACCCGCCGCGTTTGCTCACGCACTCCCCAAACCTTGACATCATTCCATTTTCGCAGATAATTACATCAATCAATTCAAAGGCTGTGACAGAGGAAAGTAGACTGGCAGAAGCCGCCAGAGAAGTGCAGCAAAGATGCTGAAAGCTGCGCTCGACCGAAATCAGTTGAAGTTCCCTCTTGAGCCGTGAAGGTGAAGAGCGTGTCAGGTGCCACGCTTTGTAGTCCAAACCGCAATCCCAGCGTTACGAGGGAGGCTGATGTCAGTCAGCACAAAGTGCATTGTCCTTCGACTTCGCTCAGGACGATGAATTTGGGTGGTACCACGGGACGCTAAAGCGCCTCCCGTCCACAATGGGACGGGAGGTTTTTTTTGTTATTTGGACAATAGACTGTAGACGATAGACCACACTTGCGCCGAACGCAAGTACGGTGTGGTCAACTGTCCATCGTCCATGGTCAAATTATGGAGGCATGAATGCTCGATAAATTGAATGAGATCGAAAAGACCGCGCTGGAATCATTAAACGCGATCCACACTCAAGCCGCGCTGGAAGCATGGCGCGTCGCAAATGTTGGACGCAGTTCGCCGCTAATGATGGTCTTTTCTGAGTTGGGGAAACTTTCCAAGGAAGAGCGACCCGCTGTCGGCGCGGCGGCGAACCGTGTCAAGGTGGCGCTGGAAGCCGCCTTAACGGAACGCGCGGAAGCAATCAAAGCTGCGGCGCTGGCGAAATCGCTTGAAGAAGAACAACTCGATGTAACTCTGCCAGGGCGCGAAATCCACATGGGAAGATTACACCCGTCGACACAGCAATTGCGCCGTGTGTTGGATATCCTCGCCGATATGGGTTTTCAGGTGTATACCTCGCGCGAAGTGGAAACGGATGAGATCAACTTCCAATTATTGAACTTCCCGCCGAATCACCCGGCGCGCGATATGCAGGATACATTCTTCGTTGAGGCGGGAGAGCGCGGCGATAATCCAATTGTGTTACGCACACATACCTCGCCCGGACAAATCCACGCGATGCACGAGTTCGCGGCGATGAATCCAGCGAATCCGCCGTCGATTCGAATTGCGTTGCCCGGGATGTGCTTCCGCTATGAGCAGATCACGGCACGTTCGGAAATTCAATTCAATCAAGTGGAAGGACTCGTGGTGGGGGAGAATATCACCTTCGCCGACCTGAAGGGAACGCTGATCGATTTCGCGCGACGAATGTTCGGTCAGAACGTGCGGACTCGTTTTCGCGCCTCGTACTTCCCATTCACTGAGCCATCGGCGGAAATGGATGTGGAATGTTTTGTCTGTGGTGGCAAGGGATGTCAGGTCTGTAAGAATTCAGGCTGGCTGGAGATCCTTGGCTGCGGCATGGTGCATCCGGTGGTATTGCAGAACGGCGGCTACGATCCGGCGCGTTATTCGGGTTTCGCTTGGGGTATGGGACCCGAACGTCAGCTGATGCTGCGTTACAAAATTGACGATATTCGATATTTCTGGGGAAACGATTTGCGTTTCCTCGAACAATTCTAAAACCGATTTACCACAAAGGGCACAAAGTGTCACAAAGGTATTCCTTAGTGCTCCTTCGTGACCCTTTGTGGTGAAAGGATCGAAAACAACTATGAAGCTACCTATTTCTTGGCTAAAAGATTATATTGACCTTGATGGTCTATCCATCGAAGAGATTGCCCGCAAGCTGACTCTTGCCGGGCTCGAAGTGGATGAGATCAAATATGCGGGTTTGCCGATGCCAACCTATAAAGATGGCGAACGCCACGAGTTCAAAACCAGTGGTATTGGCTGGGATCGCGAGAAGATTGTTGTAGCAGAAATCCGCGAAGTGAATCCGCATCCTAATGCTGATCGATTGACTCTGCTCGATTTGTACGATGGTCAGCAGTCCCAAGTTGTGCTGACGGGTGCGCCGAATATCTTCCATTTGAAAGGCACGGGCAAACTTCCCAAGCCGATCAAAGTCGCGTATGCCAAAGAGGGAACAACTCTTTACGATGGTCACGCGGATGGGCTTGTACTCACGACTCTCAAGCGTGCAAAGATTCGCGGTGTAGATTCCTATTCGATGGTCGCCTCAGAAAAAGAACTTGGCATCTCCGAAGAACATGAAGGCATCATCATTCTCGATGAAGATGCTCCTGTTGGCATGCCGCTTGTCGATTATATGGGTGATGCAGTTCTCGATATTGGTATTCTGCCGAACATGGCTCGCAATGCGAATGTCATCGGCGTCGCACGAGAACTTTCTGCACTGACGGGTCGACCGCTCAAGAAGCCGACCATTGAGTTCGATACAGAAGGACAATCTGTAGAAGAACTTGTATCCATTGAGATCACCGAACCTGAACTCAACCCGCGCTTTGTGCTGGGATTAATCCGTGATGTAGAGATCAAGCCCAGTCCATATCAAATCCAGCGGCGCTTAAGATTGGCTGGTATTCGCCCCATCAATAACATTGTGGATGCGACCAACTATGCCATGATCGATCTCGGTGAACCACTGCATGCGTTCGACTACGATGTGTTGATTTCTCGCGCTGAGCGGAGTGGTAGCGCAGACGAAGCGCATGTCAAAATCATTACGCGCTCCGCAAAGGAAGGCGAACAGCTCACCACACTAGATGGCAATAAACGCAGACTCACTTCATCGAATGTTTTGGTTTGCGATGAAAAGGGTGCGTTATCACTGGCAGGTGTGATGGGCGGCGCGGAAAGTGAAGTCTATAACGCTTCAAAAGAAGTACTCGATGCCACCAGTCCGAAGGTGGAATCTGATGAGATGCAACGCGGAAAAGCCAGCGTACGAGGTGTGAGTACTGCCAACATCTTGCTGGAAGGTGCGGCGTGGAATTTCATCAACATCCGCAAAACGGCGAAACAGCATAATCTTCCCTCCGAAGCGTCGTTCCGTTTCTCGCGCGGCGTTCACCCTGCTTTAGCAGAACAAGGTGTGAGACGTGGGCTGCAACTGATGGCAAAATGGTCCGGTGGCAAGGTCGCGCCTGAGCTCGTGGATGAATATCCGCTCAAGCCGAATGATCCAACAATCACCGTTACGCCGAAGGATGTAAAACGTTTAATCGGCATCGATCTCACCGGGCAGGAAATCGCCGAACTGCTGACGCGTCTTGAATTTGATTGCACTGTTGATGTTGCGAATGATCTTGTCCAGGCAAAGGCGCCTCCACACCGTCTGGATATTGGCGAAGGAATCGTTGGCGTTGCCGATGTGATCGAAGAGGTTGCGCGCAGTTATGGCTATGATCGCATTCCCGAAACGCGCCTGGCAGATGCACTCCCGCCACAGGTCGGCAATCCCGTTCACGAATGGGAAGAACATGTCCGCGATATTCTGGTCAGTCTTGAGTTGCAGGAAGTTGTCAATTATCGCCTCACTTCCCCTGAACGGGAGAGTCGCCTTGTTCCCTTTAAAGATTATGTGACACTTGCGAATCCAATTGCTCCGGAACGGCGTGTGATG
>WNFZ01000915.1_pt1 | contig 28638 bp, 28 predicted proteins | sample 5400081 | NCBI WGS metagenome assembly WNFZ01 (sample SAMN13153365, study PRJNA577476) | soil metagenome | isolation source: 80 cm soil or saprolite under grassland replicate 1 | place: USA:California | collected 2016-06-15 | reverse complement strand
CTTCCTGTACTTTCATTGCCCGCTCCATCGCGGCCTTCGGGTAAGAAACCATGCTTCGCATGGTCTCTTACCCTCACCGCCTGAAAAGCGGACATATCACGTGCTATCTCAACCGGACATATCATGTGCTAACGACACAAAGAAGGTTAGGCATTGCAAGGCAACTCGCTTGCTGGTATGGTGCAGCGCGCAGTGGCCAAGTTCGTGGGCGACCAGCGCCTCCACTTCTTCTTCAGACAGCGTCTTTATGAGAGTGTCAGTCACGAGTATGCGTCGTGCCCTGCCAACACCGGCGACGAGTGCGTTTGCCTTGCGGGTGCGTCCTGAGATGCGCCACTCATAGATGCTCCCAGTGCGAATGCTCGCTTTACCGGCCAATTCAGTGAGTCTTGCCTGCAAGCTGGCGCTGGCCAAAGCTTGCACGGGATAGAAAAGCGAAAGAAGCCAGGGAGTCAGTAGCGCCACTCCTACGAACAAAAGCGAGCAGTAATCCGGCCAAGATCCAGTCGTGAGTAGGCGACAGGGCATGGGACACGAAGGTTATTTCAATGATCGCCCCGCCAAGTACAAACAACGCAGCATTTGCCTTCAGCGAATCCAGCAAAGGGCAATCTGTAGATAGAAGTACTTGCTAAGCGCCTTCGCAAACAAGGCGGAAGTTTCATGGAGTCCAAGACACAAATACATTGAGACCGCGATCAATGGTACGAAGATCTGCAACTGCTTAACTGCTCGCAGGCTCTTCGTGTATTCGCGACCGACGCTCTGCGCGTCGCTCGGAGGGCTTGTGGCGGCACTCATTGGAGTTCCCACATTTTCTCAGATTCGCCCTTTCTCGGGATCAGGAAACAGGTAAGACACGGTTACGAAAGCGTCCGGACGAAAATCTGTTCAGAGGCACTTTGGTCACGGGAAATCGAGCCTGACTACGCGGAATGGATTCTGGCCCGTTTGCGCCGTGCTTGAAAATGTGTGAACCTCAAAAAAGCCAAGACTAAGGCCCAACGACGAACAGGTAGAAAGCGTTCGCGAGTTTATGAAAATTGTTACTTCCGCCGAAATGCGCGAGATCGACCGCGTCACCAGCGAGCGGTACGGCGTGCCGTCTCTGACCTTGATGGAGAACGCGGGGTCGGCTGTGGCAGAGTTTGCGCTGTCTTCTTACGCAGATGCGAAAACGTTCGGCGTCATCTGCGGCAAAGGCAACAATGGCGGTGATGGATTTGTGGTCGCCCGCAAGCTGCATGAAGCTGGCAGGGAACTGCGATTGCTTGTGTTGGCTGACCCAGCAGAACTCCGCGGTGATGCCGCAACAAACTTTGGGAGATTGGCCACAAAGTCGCCTGCCCCACCCTTTGCGATTTTCAAAGGGTGGGGGGAACCGAAGTCGGCGCAAGCCGTGTTTACCTGCGACGTTCTGATCGATGCGGTTCTTGGCACTGGATTCCATCCCCCAGTCAGCGGCGTGTATGCAGAGGCGATCGCGAAAATCAATGCCGCCAGCGCCCCCGTAATCGCCGTGGACATTCCTTCTGGCGCGGATGCCGATGTTATGGGAGAGCAAACCGGCGCAGTAGCTGGCGCTGATGCGATCGTAACCTTCACCGCCCCGCGCCCTGCCCACATTTTTGGCAACCTGACTTCCGGCCCGACAGTGATCGCGCCCATCGGGTCTCCCGATGAGGCAATTCAGTCTTCGCTGAATCTGAATGTGATCACGCCAAACGAAATTGCTCCGTTAGTTGGACCGCGCCCCCGTGACTCAAACAAGGGAATGTATGGGCACGTCCTCGTCGTTGGGGGATCTCTTGGTAAGACTGGAGCTGCAGCGATGGCGGGGTTCTCCGCTTTGCGTGCCGGGGCGGGTTTGGTTACGGTGGCTGCGCCGCGATCCGTGCTAAGCGTCATTGCCGGATATCATCCGGAGCTGATGACTGAGCCTTTGGAAGAGACGGCGGCGGGAACTATCGCGATCCAAGCATTGAAGGCATTTGAGGAAATCGCTGAGAAGAAAACTCTGCTAGCGATCGGTCCGGGCATATCGAGGCATCCGGAGACTTCAGAATTTGTGCGCTACATTGTTCAGCAATCGAAACTCCCGATCGTACTCGATGCAGACGGACTCAATGCCTTCGAGGACAGAGCGGGCGAGCTCAAGGGTCACGGACGAACACTAGTGTTGACGCCACATCCGGGCGAAATGGCGCGGCTTACCGGACTGAACACGTCAGCAATCCAGCGCGACCGGATCAATGTTGCGCGATCTTTTGCCCGCGAGCATGGACTGATTCTCATCCTCAAGGGTGATCGCACCGTCGTCGCGAGTCCAGATGAAGAGGTTTGGGTGAACACCACCGGAAATCCGGGAATGGCAACGGGCGGCACTGGGGACATTCTCACGGGAATCGTCGCCGGAATACTGGCGCAAAATCCAAAGCGGGAGTTAGAAGCGGTGCTAGCAGCGGTTTATCTGCACGGGTTGGCCGGGGATATCGCGCGGGATAGCCTGGGTGAGCATTCCCTGGTCGCTACCGACCTGGAAAAGGCATTGCCCGAGGCGTTCATGAGGGTGCGCTCCGAAGCTGCGGCAAAATGGGTCAGAATCGGAAACTATCAGCCCGAATGACACGAGAATTCACCACAAATTCAGCGGAAGAGACGATTGCCCTGGGGAGAGAACTTGCGTCATCGCTTGCACCGCCGAAGCTCGTGCTCTTGCGCGGCGATCTCGGCGCGGGAAAAACAACGCTGGTGAAGGGAATCGCTCAGGGCTTCGAGGCCGCGTCGGAAGAGGATGTGACCAGTCCGACCTTCACTCTGGTTCACGAATATCGCGGTCCGTCGGCCACGCTCTATCACATTGATCTGTACCGTGTGGATACGCCGCGTGAACTGGAAACGCTGGGGCTCGACGATCTGATGGGCGACAACAGCGTGCTCCTGATTGAATGGGGGGAGAAGTTTGCGCGATTCGAGCACGAGCGGGATGTGGAGATTGCCTTTGAGCAGGTTTCAGTGACTGGAAGGAAAATCAGGTTGAGCGACTGAAACTCAGTAAGGAAGGCTCAAAATCCCATAATGTTGTACCCGCAATCCACGTGAACCACTTCACCAGTGATCCCGAAACTTGCGTCGGAAGCCAGGAACACTCCTGTCGAGCCCACTTCAGTGACATCAACGTTGCGTTTTAGCGGAGCCCGTTCGGCATGAGCCTTGAGCATGTCCCCGAGGCCGGAGATTCCTCGCGCAGCGAGCGTCTTGATTGGCCCGGCGGAAATTGCATTGACACGGATCCTGCGCGGACCAAGGTCGCTGGCCAGATATCGTACCGTACACTCCAAAGCCGCTTTCGCCACTGCCATGACGTTATAGTGTGGAACAACTTTTTCGGCGCCGTAATATGTCATCGTTATCACGCTACCGCCGTCTTCCATCAGCGGAGCGGCGGCACGCGCCAGAGCGATCAGTGAATAAACGCTGACATCATGCGCAATGCGAAATCCCTCACGGGTGGTATTCACGAAGTCGCCCTTGAGTTCCTCGGCTGGAGCGTAAGCGACACTATGAACTAAAATGTGCAGCTTGTCATAGCGTTCTTTCAGTTGCGAGAAGACTCGGTCAATGTCCTCGTCTTTGGAAACGTCGCACATGAAACCCTCGGCGCCGGGGAGGGACAGGATAAGGCCTTTGGCCTCCTGTTCCAGACGCTCGTTCTGGTAAGTGATCGCCAGCTTCGCGCCTGCGTTATGTAATCCTTGGGCGATGGACCAGGCAATGCTGCGTTTATTGGCGACTCCAAAGACGACGGCCACTCGGCCTTCGAGGCTGAAAGACATGCATCCTCCTGAGGAAGGGAAAGGATACCAGCGGCGCGGGAGGGCGCGCCAGTTCAAGCAACAAGCCCGTGCCGGCCGCGCTGCTTGGGGCGTGCTCGGGTCGGCGGCCGGCGCGCATGTTTTCTTTCTAAGAAAAATAAACCCGCAACAAAAGCGCGAGTTTCGGAAGAACTCACGAAAAATGGCTTGAGAGACGTTGCGCGTGCAAAGACGTTGCAATCTACGTCTCTACAGTTTGCTAGTTCGGAATCGCCGGGGGCTTGGCTTTCATCAGATCGGCGAACCTCGCGTCTTTGCGCAAATCCGCGAATTCCGGATCGTTGTAAACCTCGGTCACCCCTTTGTAGCCTTCTTCCATGGCTTTACGCAGGTACTGCAAGGAATGGTCGCTGTCGCCGATTTTTGCATAAAGTTTTGCGAGAACGTAGTCGTAATGCGCGCGGTCTTGTGGAGAAGCCATCTGGGCGGCGATGCCAGTATGCGAACTGTGTTCGAAGATTTCGGGATCAAGCTGTACAGCCTTGGTATAGGCCTCACTGGCGTGTTCGAAATCCTTGCGGGCGAAATAGGCAGCGCCTAGGTTCGAGTAAAACGAAGCCGATTGCGGCGACAGCTCCAGGGCTTTCTTGTACTGCTTGATGGCCGCGCCATATTTGCGCCGCTCGTAATCAATCACTCCCAAATTGTTATAGGCTTCGGCAAACTTGTGATCTTTTTTGATTGCCTGTCCGAAACTCTTGCCTGCATCTTTGAGACGCTGCAGCATCAGTTCGGCGATTCCGAGCTTGTTGAAAACCGGAGCGTTCTGCGGTGTCTTTGCAAGCGCAGCACGATAATAGTCAATCGCATCCAGATAAGCTTTTTGCGCGCGAAGTTCATCTCCACGCTTCTCCAGGTCTTGGGGAGTTGCGTCGGCGGGAGGAGACTGTATTTGCCGCATGGGCGGAGCAATCTGGATCTGCTCATTTTGCGATGTCCTGTCAGCCAGGGCTAGTGAAGCAATGCTAGTGAAAAATACAAGAAGCAGGATTCTGCGGAAAGAAGCGGGAGCCAACATGGGTGATCCCCCAGAGCAGCTACTCTCCTACATGTGACACCGCAGCGCCGGCAATAGTTCCCTCAATGCGGATTGTTCGCGTCCGGCGGTTTGGGGGGAGGGTTCGACTGCTTATCTTCCTTAAAAATACCAGCAATTCGGCCGAATAAACCTTTTTTCTTTTGCCCGGGCTGGCCTGGCTCCCCGCTTTGCGGCGGCTCTGGTTGCTGGCTACCTAAGCCGAATATCCGGGAAAGTACACCATGGATCCCGGTGCCCTGGTCGCAGGTGCTGGTAGGCTCGGTGCCAACGATGAATGCCGCGGTGTAAGTCTGTGGGCAGGAAGGAGTAGCCAGAAGATTGGTGAGCTTGTCGAGCTGGACGTCTACGACTCCCGATGGTTGTGAAAACGGCTTCATCTCGGAGTAGCGAGGCAGCACAGCCGCCCTCTTCATGAATTCGGTCCAGATGGGGGCTGCTGTCTGCGCTCCGCTGAGGTGCAGGTCACTGTAATCGTCGAATCCGACCCAGACAATGCAAACCAGGTTACTGGTGTAGCCTGCGAACCAGGCGTCGTGCGAGCTGCCAGTCTTACCAGCAGCCGGTTGCTGGAAGCCGCGTCCGCGCACCGCTGAAAATCCCAAGCCATTGTTGATGACGCCTTCCATCATGTCGGTCATCACATAAGCCACACGAGGGTCGAGAACCTGGCGGGTCTCGGCGGTGAAATTCATGACCGGATCGCCATCAGCATTGCGCACCGATTTCACCATCAGCGGAGAAATGCGCACGCCGTTGTTGGCAAACACGGTATATGCCGCGGCCATGTCGAGGGGCGTCGCGTCATAGGCGCCTAGCGCCATTGCGGGAGTTGCTTTCACCGAGGTGATGCCCGCCGACTTTGCGAGATCGGCGACTTTTTCGTAACCAACTTCCTCCGCGAGCTTGACCGTTGCATTGTTGAGTGACATGGCGAGGGCGTAACGGGCAGTTACGTCTCCGTGATATTCCTCTTTGTAATTGCGAGGCTCATAAATCTGGTCGCCATAGGCGAACGTGCTGGGTTGGTCCGGGACAACGGAAGCCGGAGTGAGAACGGGACTGCTGCCATCAAGCCCGGTATTTACGGCGGCGGCATATACAAACGGCTTGAATATCGAGCCTGTGGGACGCTTCGCGACAGCGTGATTTAGCTGGCTGAAGGCATAATTGCGGCCCCCCACCAGCGCCAGCACTTCGCCAGTGTGCGGGTCGAGGACAATGAGCGCCACTTGCGGCTGTGGTCCCGGCTCAACCTTGGTCTCAAACTTACCTTTGCCGATTTTCACGCGCTTGGTGCGGCGTTTGATGACTTGTTCGTCCACCAGCTTGATTCCGGTCTCAACCGCTTGTGCCGCGGCGCGCTGCAGATCGGGATCGAGCGTGGTGTAGATTCGGTAAGCCTGCTCGTTCATTTCGCGCTCGGGAATCTTGCTGGTCAGCGCGTCGCGGACCAGATCCACAAAATATGGCGCATCGCTGGCTTCTACGTTCGGTGGCGCCAGCTTCAGCGGACTCGCTTTGGCTTTGTCCCCCTGCTCCCTGGTGATGGCATGGGTCTCAACCATGCTCTCAAGGACAAGGTTACGTCGCTCTTGGGCCCGTTCGGGATGGCGGTATGGTGAAAGGCGGCTCGGTCCCTGAATGATCCCGGCGAGCAACGCTGCCTCCGGAAGGGTGAGATCTTTCATGTCCTTGTTGAAATAAGACCGAGAAGCCTCCGCGAAGCCGCTGATGGCGAAAGAACCGCGCTGCCCTAGATCAACCCAGTTGGCGTAAATCTCGAAAATTTGCTGCTTTGAAAATTTGTGTTCCAGCTCCGTCGCAATCAGCATCTCGGTCAGCTTGCGCTTGATTGTCCGCTCGGGAGTAAGAAAGAACCCGCGCGAAAGCTGCATGGTAAGAGTGGACCCGCCCTGTGGATGGCGCTGTCGGGTGATGTCAATCCATACCGCCTCGGCAAACCGGCCGAAGTTGATCCCGCCATGCTCGAAAAAACGGCGGTCTTCGATTGCAAGCACGGCATCGACCAGGACTTTAGGAATCTCGTTGTATTTGACCACCTGCCGCTTGGAACGTTGATCGCCTTCGAAGAGCGAGGTAATCATCTCCGGTTCCAGTTCATATGCATCGAGCTGGTTTCCAGAGTTGCCGGTAATGCTCTCCACTTTTCCGTCGTGAATGCGAATCGTGGCAGGTTCCGGGCTGTGATAGGAACTGGGCCCCGGCTGCACCTGAATACTGCCGGCAGTCAGGCGATAGCTTCCCATCGAAGACTGACCGTCTTTGTCTGTATAGCCCGCGTGGCGCAGCTCTGCGGCGAGCTCTTTGGCGTCGGCTTTATCTCCCACCGAGATGGAGTGGGGCGCCGCGAAGATCCGGGCGGCATTGGCAAAGACGGGGCCCTCGAATCGCCGGGCAATAATGCGATCGTATTTGACGTAGAAGAACGAGAATGCAACAACAAACGCGACCGCCAGCACGGTAAAGCTGGCGAGAGCGAAGCGCAGCACAGGATCGTGCCGGACTCCCGAATTGTTTTTGCCCCGCGGAATTTTGAGTTTGATAGCCACTGTTTAGAGATTGGCAGGCGCCCGGTTCAGCCGATCCAACGCGAGTTCTTCCCTGGCACCATTATGACTTCTGGTGAGATGAGGCGGCGGAAGAATTCGTTACCAGAGCAGATCACAAGCCTATTCGCACGTCTATTTTAAATGAATTTGAGCCAGAGCAATTGCCGCAGTGAAGTGGCAGAACCTCTAAAGTACGCCCCGGTTCTGCGTGGAAGCATCGAAATGCAGGTCCAGAGGATAACCGGGCAAGTCAATGTGTACTACGTAGGGGGCGCGAATGCTGACACTGCCAGTGCCTATCATTCCTTGCCGGTGTACCTCGATCGCGTTTTCAGCAATGGGAATATCAAGATCTTGCGCCTTGTGAAAGATGGCAGCACGGATATCGCTCTCAGTCTTATTGGTGTAAGTCTGGAGCGTGGCCTCGCTCTTGATTGCGTCCTGGAATTGGTAGTTCCCCATGTACACGGGAACGATTTTGGCGCCAACGTAAACCAGGGACGCGACCACAAAGAGAGCGAGAAACATTTTGATTGTGCTCATAGTCCTCCCAAGGCGCGCTAGAGCGAGCCTACTTTTTCGGCGAGCCTAGAACTTTCCCAAAGTGCTCGATTATTGCGCCGATGCTAACATCCTGGGACTGCCGAGTCGAGCGCTGAACCACCTCCACGGTATCTTCCGTAACTTTCTTTCCCACGTTGATCCTGAAGGGGATACCTACCAGGTCAGCGTCCTTGAACTTTACGCCAGGCCGTTCGTCCCGGTCATCCAGTAAAACGTCGTAACCTGCGGATTCGAGGCCCATTGCGATTTCCTCGGCAGTAGTCTTGAGTTTTGCGTCACCGACATTTGTGGGCGTCACGATGATTTCAAACGGCGCGATCTGGGGAGGCAGCCAGAAGCCGTTTTCGTCGTTGCTCTGCTCGACCGCGGCGGTGAGGATGCGCTCGATGCCAATGCCATAGCTCCCCATGATCGGCGTGACTTCTTTGCCGTTCTTGTCGAGCACTCGAGCACCCATGGATTCCGAGTATTTGTAGCCGAGTTTGAAAATGTGTCCTATTTCGACGGCCGTGTCCATGCGAAGAGGAGTGCCACAGTTCGGGCAGGGCTCGCCGCTGGTCACTGCGCGGAGATCGGCGTAGGCAGTGGGCTGGAAGTCGCGGCCCGGAGTTATGTTCTTGACGTGATAGTCCTCTTTGTTGGCGCCTGAAATCAGGTTTGTACGGCCTTCAATTGCTTGGTCGAGCAAGAGAACGGGGCGACTCGAGTCGTCAAGAGTTTTAGCCCATTCGATTCCTAGCGGGCCGAGAAATCCGGCGGGAGAGCGGAAAAGCTGGCGAATTTCCTCTTCCTGCATTGGCCGCGTTTCTTTGCCGGCCAGTGCGGTGGAGAGTTTGGCTTCATTCAATTGATGGTCCCCACGCATGAGAACAACCACCGCACGGGGGCCGGTTTTGCCAGATTTTCCGTCTTGCGCGTCGATCATCAACGCCAGCGTTTTGATCTTGTTTTTTGGCGATATACCCAGAAAGCGCGCGACGTCCTCGATTGTCTTCTGGCCAGGCGTGTGGACTTCCAGAGGTTTTCCATCGCCTTCCGGCTGTAGGTCCGCCACGGGCTCAAGCTTCGACGTGGCTTTCTCCAGGTTTGCTGCGTACTTGCAGTTCGCGCAACTAACAACCTGATCTTCCCCGGCGGGTGTGTACACCATGAATTCTTCGGACTGCGATCCGCCCATAGCACCCGAGTGCGCGTCAATCACCAGATAGTTCAGGCCGCATCGGTCGAAAATCCGGTGATATGTCTCGCGGTGCTTCTGATATGAAACATCGAGACCCGCCGCATCAATATCAAAAGAGTACGAGTCTTTCATGATGAATTGCCGCACGCGCAACAAACCTGCCTTGGGACGCGGCTCATCGCGAAATTTGGATTGGATCTGATACCAGATCTGAGGCAGTTGCTTGTAGCTGCGCAGCTCTTTGCGGGCGATCTCGGTCATGTTTTCTTCGTGAGTCATGCCCAGGCAGAGATCGGCTCCCTTGCGATCTTTCAGCCGGAAGAGATTGTCGCCCATCACCGACCAGCGGCCACTTGCCTCCCAGAGTTCGCGTGGATGGAGCGCTGGAAGATAGAATTCCTGCCCAATGCGGTCCATTTCCTCGCGAACGATGGCTGTGATCTTGTTGAACGAACGTTGTCCCAAGAAGAGATACGAATAAATCCCAGCTGCCAACTGGCGAATGTAACCTGCACGGACTAGAAACTTGTGGCTGGCGACCTCGGCATCAGCCGGAGCTTCGCGCAGGGTCGGGATGAAAAGCTGTGACCAGCGATGCATATTTGTCTCTTGATAGTTTGCTAAGCAACTCATTCTACGTGATGATATGGTTACTTGCAATAACATAAAAACAATAATTGATATACATAAACATTACTTCGTGATATGCTATTTTAGGTGGAATGGAGGAATATGACAATTCCCGAAAAGGTATTCGCGTTCTTGGTTGATCACAAGCCAGCCCGCTTCTGCGATGACTGCATTCAGAAGAGGTTGAGTCTCAAGCGAAGGCAGGAAGTCGCGCCGATAACGAATACGTTAGGTCTTTCCAGTGGGTTCGCGCGTGACCCAGGCCGATGCGTTTCTTTTCATAGCCCTAGGACGAAGCTCGTAATCCACGCCCTTTGATTTAGGAGTCTACATTGAAGACTACATCAGCTGTGGAACTCAGAGTGGCCGATGAGGTTTGGATCGTTGCCGCGTTGTTACATCGGGACAATCCGAACCAGCGTGATTTCACGATCGACGAGATCATGGAGCGCGCCAGGCGAGAGAATCTTAATGGTAAATTGAGGCCGGGCTTGTACGCACACGTAGTTCAGCATTGCGTGGCAAATCGTGTGCCGAATTCGGGTCGGTACCGGATGCTCTTCGAGTCAGCCCCGAGCCGCAGGCGTTTGTTTCGAATCGGAGACAACTACGATCCGGCGCGAGAAGGCGCCAAGACAGTTCCTGACCGTCAAGATATTCCGTCCGAATACGCGAATTTGTTGGATTGGTATCGCGACTGGAATTCAGAGAGCATCGAGGCCAGAATCAAGAACGACCCTCTGCTTGCCTTGCGCGGGGATGGCAAGGACCTCTGGGCGGATGAACCTGCCGATGAGTATGTGCGGCGCATCCGCGAGGGTTGGGAATGAGCCGCATCTTTTGGGATACCAATCTTTTTATCTATCTCTTGGAAAACAACCCGACCTTCGTGCCGTACGTAGAGAACCTTAGGATCAGGATGCTGACTCGCGGTGACCAATTGCTCACTTCGACCATCACGCTAGGCGAAGTATTGATAAAACCAACACAAGCTGGAGACACAGATCGCTGCCGTAGATACGAACGGATGATTTTGTCGGCGGCCCAAGTTATTCCTTTCGATGTCGGTGCGGCCAGATGCTACGCGTCCATTAAATCTGATCGGACAATTAAGGCACCCGATGCGGTACAGCTGTCATGCGCGGCGAGCGCGGGAGTTGACCTGTTTGTCACAAATGACACGCGGCTGCAAGGCAAGTTCGTTCCGGGCATCCACTTTATTGCTCCACTGGATAGGGTGCCAATCTGACCTACACTGCCCTCCTTGAGTGCGGGTGAGTGATTACCCCTTCTGTTCCCGATGATTGGTCTCGTAATGCGCCTTCAGCAGGTCTCCGCCGAAATCGCCGTTGAAGTCGCGCCACACTGTGTGGATGTGGTTGGCGTTGTCCTGCGTGTCATCGAGTTCAATCAAAAGTGAAGGGGTCTGCACGCGGTAGTAGTGCGGGTCGCCCGGCTTAATGCCGCCAGCCCAGGCAAAGTAAACATTGCGCCCGGCCTTGTTGATCTGGTCCATCCGATGATCTGCCGCGTTATTCGGCAGATTGTAGGCGTAGAGTTCCATCAGCGCACGCAGCGCGTCGAACTGCTTGGTATTCATTTTCGCTGCCGGCAGCCCCGAAGGCTGCCCCTGGAGCGCCGCCTGCCGGTTGGCGGCAGTCAAGATATCGCTGTACGCCTTCGGATCGACGATGGCGATCTTCTGCTGCGGCTCATCCAAAGCGTGAACCACCTCGAAGCCCAGGTCATCTTCGCCGGCGAGTGTCCGTAACCCTTTGCGCGGCCCCTGGGGCACCTCTGCCGGGTTGGAGCCGAAGAAGCTAGGCGCATCCACTACCTGGCCTTTTGCCACAACGTAGTTCTGGCTCAAATGATGTCCTTCGACGCGCCAGCCCCAGGTACCTGTATCGGAAGGCGTGCCGAATACGGTGAAATGATACTTCTCTGGATTACGGCGCTCGCCGCTATCGTTTTCCAGCACCTTCAGCACATCTTCCAGGCTCATAATGGTGACCGCCTTGATGTAGCCAGTCTGGCTCAAGCCGGCAGCCAGCAGCGCGCTCGCCAGGTGCTTCTGGTACGGAGTCATTTCGCGCAGCGTCAGCCCTTTGCGCTCCTTGGGAATGTAGTGCCAGTTCATGCGTTCGTCGTCGTCGAAATGGAAGGTTGCCTTAGCCCGCTGCTCCGGGCTGAGCGCGGCGAGAAAGCGATTGGCTGTTTCCGTCATCAATGACACTGTGTGGACATGATGATGGGCGCTGATGGGCGCGCCCTGCCCTTTGCCCTGAGAAGCGTGGGCCGTCGTGCCCGCGATCAAGCCGCCTCCCAAGAACGAGGCAGACAAACCAAGAAAGGAACGGCGTTTGACGTCGCACATAAGCTCCCTCCGTCCAAAGTTCACGACAGCAGGCGAATGAGTCGCCAGGTTGATGCCAATGATCAAATACTGGATTGCGGTCGCGCGTCAAGCACGCGGCGGAGGCAGTCAGACGTGTATCCGGTAGAACGTGAGAATGGTCGGGGGATCGAAACCAGTTATTTCTGCGCCAATTGACCCAGAATTTCCTTGCCCAACTTTTGTGCCTCTCCGAAAAATTTCTGATATTCGAGGAATAACCGATTCAGCTCCAGTGAACGGTCGGGGCTGAGGCGCTTACGTAGAATCATGTCACGCACCCGCACCGGGTTGGGGAGGATGGCTTCTTCGCTGAGTTCTTCGAGCGCGGTTGAAGGATCGTAGTGGTACATAGGGAAATTGTAATTCAGTGACCAGTGGTCAGTGGTCAGTGGCTAGTGTTTTGCTGACAACTGGCCTCTGACAACTGGCCACTGCTCCTACGTCCTTCTCAGCCTTGCCAATCCAACTCCTGCCCCAATCAACAGCGATCCTGCGATCCTGTTCGTGAGCTTTTCAAATCGCGGACTGCGCGCGGTGGAAAGCGCCCGTCCGGCGAGCTGTCCATAGATGAAGAGAATCACGAACTCCATCAATGTCGAACTGATGCCCAGCACTAGAATCTGAAATGCCACATTGTGCGCGGGATCAATAAACTGTGGCAAAATCGCCGTGAAGAAAAGAAGAGCTTTGGGATTTGCTGCTTGCAGAAAGAAACCGTCACGGAGAATTCGCGCCCCACTGAGTGCGTCGCTGCTCGATTCCGGCAGAGATATGATCGCGGTCTTGCCAAAGAAGCTGCGTAGGCCAAGATAGACAAGATACCCGGCGCCTGCCCACTTGATCAGAAAGAACAACTTGTAAGAGGCGATAATTACCGCGCCCAAGCTGGTTGCAGAAAGCGCGAAGTACATAATGTTCGCGCTGAGAATGCCTCCGCTGCCCCAGACCGATTTCGCTGGGCCCCGGCGGATTGCTTGCGAAAGAACATAGAGCACTGCCGGCCCTGGCGTCACGCACAGGACGCCTTCGGTCATCACGAACAGCAGCCAGGTTTCCCATCTCATTGTGCAGATCTCAGGTTCATTATCCCAAATAGCGCACGAGCAGCATGGTCTGGTCATCGCTCTGCGGCCCAAAGTTGGTGGCGATGGCTCGCAGTTCGTCGAAAAGTTGCTCCAAAGGAGAGCCAGCGTGTTTCAGCAGCGTCGCCTTGATTGCCGGCAGCCCCAGTTCAGCTTCGCGCTTGTTGAAGACCTCCGTCAGTCCATCCGTCAAAACTACAAGGACGTCTCCTGCATGACAGAGGATTGCAGATTCGGAAAAACTCTGGTGCGCGAATATTCCGATTGGGGATCGAGCGCGGACAGCTCACTTACGGCGTTGCCAGTTTCTTGGTAATGCAGAATAGGCGGATGACCCGCCGAAGCAAATACGATGCGTCCGGCGTTGTCACTCTGCAGCACGCCGGCAGTTACAAACATGCTGGACAGCTTGAGGGGGAAAATGGTCTGCTGGACTTCGTTCAGGAGCTTCGAAGGGGAATTTCCAACCAGGACATGACTCCGCATTGCAGTCTTGAACATTGCCATCAACACACCCGACTGCACGCCATGCCCTGATACATCGGCCACGTAGCCCGTCCATCCTGATGGCTGCTCGACAAAATCGACTAGGTCTCCTCCCACTTCGCCGCTTGCGACCGAGGCCCCATAGATTTCAAAGCCGCCCACAGTCGCCTGACAAACTGGCACCAGAGAGCGATGGATCTCCGAGGCAAGCGCCATCTCAGCGTGGACGTGGTAGTACTGCCGCCCTTCGATACGGAAGAAATGAATCAGCAGGCTGTACGCCGCAATGATGCCCATGGTTGCGCAGACGGCCAGAATCGCAAGCTGGGCATGAAGTGCCTCCGGCCGCGCAGTGAGACTTTCTCCCCGGGGGAAGTGCTTGACGCGCTGCCACTCGGTGAGGACCTGCGCGGCCCCTAGCAGAGCCATGTAATTAATTCGGCGAGTGAGTAGGAGGATTGCATACCCAACCGCAAAGCCGCCGGATAGCAGAGCAGTCGCCAAAATACGGCCAATGGAAGCAGGTTGCAAGCTCATCTGCAACGACATCAGACCCACAGACGCGAACAGGAAGAAGACGGCGGCGAGCACTAGTACTCGCGATCTTCCACTCACGGCGGTCCAAAAGCTCGTCCGCTCGCCGCGAGCGTATCCGCGCTTTTTGGAAATTTTAGCGATTGTTCGCTCCAGGCCCGGAACCAGAGTTCAGGAATGGTTAAACCATTTCCGTCCCCCACAAGTCGTGTAGGTGGATAATGCCTTCCAACGTGTCCGTTCCATCCACGACAACGAGCGAGGTTATTTTGCGCTCTTCCATGAGGGCTAGGGCGGTGGCGGCAAATTCATTCCTAGAGATCGTCTTCGGCTTCCTTGTCATACACTCGCCGGCGCTCAGATCGAGCGCGTCTTTTCCCTTGCGCTCGAGCAGCCGGCGGAGATCGCCATCGCTGATGATCCCCAGCAGTTTGTCGTTCTCTACCACGGTTGTGATGCCCAACTGCTTGCGCGACATTTCGTAGATCACGTCGGGCATTTTTGTTTGCGGACTGACTCGCGGGACTGCGTCTCCGGAATGCATCAAGGTGTCAACCCGGGCCAGGCGCTTGCCCAGTTTGCCCCCCGGGTGCAAGTTGGCAAAGTCTTCTTCTTTAAAGCCTTTCTTTTCGGCTAAGGCCATCGCCATGGCATCGCCAAGCGCGAGCATTGCGGTTGTGGAGGCGGTCGGCGCTAGGCCCAGGGTGCAAGCCTCCTCGGCGATAGCGCAGCTTAGGGAAACATCTGCCGCGGTGGCTAGCGTGGATCCTTTCCTCAGGGAGGAATTCGCCGGCGAGAGCTTGCCCTGAGCCTGCCGAAGGGGCACTCGCGCCACACGTTCGTGGTCATCACAGGTGACCGCGATCAAGGGAAGTTGGAGACGCTTGATCGTGGCTAGTAGCTGCAGGATTTCTTCGGTTTCGCCGCTGGCGGAGAGAGCGACGACGACATCTCCACGGGCCAGCATCCCCAAGTCCCCGTGAAGCGCTTCCACGGGATGCATGAATAGAGCCGGCGTTCCCGTTGAGCTTAGAGTGGCTGCAATCTTCCGGGCGACCAATCCGCTTTTGCCTATTCCGGTGACCACGACGCGTCCCGCACAGCAAAAGAGCAGCTCAACTCCGCGGCCAAAAGCTTCTGCCATAGGGCCGGCAATGCGGTCCGCCAGGTCTTGTAGCGCCTGGGCCTCGATGCGCACGACTTTTTCTCCGGTATGATGCATGAATCAGTTGCCAGTGGTCAGTGGTTAGTTGTCAGTTGCCAGTGGTCAGTATTTGGTTGCTGGCCGACGCGTTATGAACGGTGGATCGTAGCATGACTCTTGCAGTCCACTAGCGGTCAATACACGCTGTCCTTCGAGCTACTGACCACTGACCACTGGCCACTGATTACTGGTCCCTCGCGTTTCCTGGGCTGCGCTCTCCTATGTAATCGTCCACCACTTTCTTCCATTTGCCTTGAGACTTCAGAATGAATTCGATTGCGTCGCGCAGGGCGCCATCGCCACCACTGTGCTTGGTCACGTAGTGAGCATCCTTCTTCACGTCATCGCGGGCGTTAGCGACAGCAACCGCTAAGCCGCAATTCCACATTACGGGTAGATCAATCACGTCGTCCCCGACGAAGGCTGCTTCGGCCGCAGCAATGCCCTCCTGGTGCAGAATTTCCTTAAAGACCCTCAACTTGTCCTGAATTCCCTGATGGATATGGTCCAGTTTGAGGTCACGTGCGCGCAAAGCCACGGTCTCCGAAATTCGCTTGGTGATGAGTCCGGTCTTGATCCCGGCCAAGCGCGCAAGCGAAATTGCTGTGCCATCATGCGCGTGAAAACCTTTGGCCTCAATGACGTTCTGACTGGCAAGACCGAATCCGCCCTCACCACTATGTTTGGCGGACTGGTCCCGTGTTGTTAGGTTAGTACCTAGAGTTGCCGGGAAGAAGAAGAGCTTGCCATCGGTGAGAACTCCATCCACGTCGAAAAGCAGAAGCTTGATCTTTTTCGCACGGGACCTGCTCGAATCAGGCATGCGCGGATTTTAGCAGAGCAGGCGTCGGGCTTGAGGCTCCAGGCTTCATTTGCTTTAGACTTGTGTCTCAGCAGTTCCTTGGATTCTTGGGAATAAACGTGATTCCCGAAGCCTAGAGCCAGAAGCCTCGACTGACACCCAAAGCCGGTTATGTGTGTTTCGCAACCCAGAGCAGAATCGCGAAAATCACGATCGGGATGAGGGCCATGGCGGCATAGACCAAGATCTGCCTGGTCCTGGGCTGCTTGCGCGTCCTCCAGTTGGTCAATTCCTCGCGATCGGCCACTCCCACCTGCTCCTGATGCTCCAGATCGTGGGCAAATTCGCGGGCGGAAGGGTAGCGTTTCGCGGGGTCACGCTCGAGAGCACGATAGATGATTTCTTGCAGCTGAGGTGAGATGGCAGGTTCAATTTCGCGCGGCGGCACCGGATTATTCAGCAGCCGATCGTTCATGATGACGAACGCGTTCGGTCCGGAGAAGGGCGCTTTCCCGGTCAGCATTTCATAGAGTATTACGCCCAGGGCGTAGAGGTCGCTGCGCGCGTCGCCACGCTTGCCCTTTACCTGCTCGGGAGAAATGTAGTCTGCAGTTCCCACCGTGGGCGAGAACTTCGCGAAGGTAATGCGCCGCGAGCCAACGTTGGCCGCAATGCCAAAATCAATGAGCTTGATACGGTCCTGAGCATCCACCATGATATTTTCCGGTTTCACATCACGATGTACGACGCCGTGGCCGTGTATGTATTCAAGAGCCGCTGCGATCTGCAGGGCGATCTTGACGGCGCGCTCCGGCGGAAATTTTCCTTGCTCGTTCATGAGCTGCCGGAGCAAGCGGCCTTCAACCCATTCCATAACCATGTAATGCGGAGTGGGATGGCCGCCGGAGAATACTTTCATCACTCCTGGGTGGTCTAGTTTTTGGCCGATCTCTTGTTCGCGGTGGAAGCGCTCAAAAAAAACCGGGTCCGCCTCCATCTCCGGATGTGGCACTTTGATCGCCACCGTACGCCCGGTGCGCTCGTCGGTGGCGCGGAAAATCGAAGCCATGCCACTACGGGCAACAGCATTCTCAATGATGTAGTGGTCGAGTTTGTCGCCGGTATGAAGTGAAGTCATGAGAGAAAGGGAACCACGTCGCTGCGCTCAGTCTTCATCGAGCAGTTCGCGACTCGCGCCCCAATAACGCTAATACACGTCCATAATGCCAGAAGAAGCGTAAAGAGTGCGTAAAAAGACTCTCCAAACCGGGAGCGGAGCTCAGCGGAGCTTATAAGGTCTCCCGCGATACATGCCGACGCGTTCGACGCTTTTAATCCGAACGAGTTGCACGCTGATGTTGTCGCTGCCGTCCTTTTCGCACGCCAGCGAAACCAGCGCCTGGGCGGCTTCCTGAAGGCTGTGAAACTTGCCAACAGTTGCCGCGATCTCGTTTGACGTCACCGAATCATGCAGCCCATCGCTGGAGAGCAGAACGATGTCGCCGGCCAACAGTGGGTGCTCGTCGACCTCGGCGTTGACAAAGAGGTTGCCGCCTAGCGAGCGGCTCAGCACGTTGCGTCGCTCGGAAGTTGCTGCCTCTTCGCTTGAAAGCAATCCGAGGCGCACCTGCTCGCCAACCAATGTGTGATCGGCGGTAAGAAGACTAGCGTGGCCGCGGCGGATGAGATAACAGCGCGAATCGCCCACGTGTGCCACGGTGATCCGGTCGAAGCGAAGTACGCAAGCGACAAGCGTTGTACACATGGAACTTCCTGCTGGCCCGGTGCTAGCACCGGTTTCACAAATCCGAAGGTTGGCGGAGTGAACTAGCTTTTGCAGAAGGCTGGCAGCGAGTTCGCTAGCTGGGAACTTGGCGAAGCCTGAAACCAGCGTTTCCACGGCGATGCGGGATGCGACTTCACCGCGATCTTGACCTCCCACGCCGTCCGCCAGCGCGAACAGCCATCCATGTTTTCGGGCCTGCTCCGCAGATTGCGGAGAAGAATATCCCACGAAGTCTTCATTGGTTTCGCGCATTTTGCCTGGATCGGACAGCTGCGCGAACTCAATTTCGAGCATGGAATTCCCGGGAAGAGCGTGGCCGGCAGGGTTTCCCCTGACGGTGTTAAAGGCGATGCCTCTGTGAATTTGTAGCATGTTTCGTTTGAAGGGCGCGATCCGGGTCGCGCCCTCACCCCTCGAATGGCTCTCGCGAGTCCGGCAAGCTTCGCACCTGCACTATCACATGCGATCTTTTGACGCATGCTGCGGGATTGAAGGCAGAAGACTTTGAGTGGGGAGCCGCATTGGTGTGGAGTGCTCCTCTCAGAAATTGGCGCGGACTGGCTTGAAAACCATCGTGGTCATGGCAGGAGGTTGCGCGCTCCAAACCAGTCCGCGTATTGTGCGCCACCGGTTAGTGGCGTTTCCGCGAACCTGCTGCCGTCCGCGAGGGGTGATCGCGCGTCGCGGACGGCAAATGTTTTACTGCGGCGGCGCAGTTGTAAAGGCGTACACGAAGCCGACTGTGACCGTGTTTTGGTGATCCATCGGCAAGAAAGTGGAACCAGGGATCAAGCTCGTTCGGTACGGAAAAACGTTTTGATCCGACATATCACGACGGTATTCCAAGCGGCTAATAATATGTCCAGCTAGCGTGCGCTCAAGCGTGCCCGTCCACTCAGCCACTCTTTGCGGCGATCCCAGTCCGGTGGCAAAACCGTTGTGGTCGATGAAGTACTCACCACGGGTGGCGAACGCCCACTTGGCATTGGCCGCATACTTGATATATCCGGCGATGCCACTCCACCATATGGGCGAGGCCCCGGTCACCGTTTCGTGGGCGTAGTCGTAGTTGGCCATCAGCGATAGCTTTGGCGTGGCGTTAAAAACCAGCACTGTATCTGTTAAGTGCCGGAAGTTGCCATTGAAACTCACGCCGTTGACGGATGACTGTTCGGGCCCGACGTAGTAGTTCTCGTAGAGGCTTAGTTTCTTGGTCGGCGTCAGAGCCAACGTGAATCCGGTAGTCTTTCCGCTGTTGTTATCCACGACATTGTTCCAGCCATTCAGCAGGAAGCCACTCAGTGCTACTTTGCCGTTGAAGGCGTATTTTGCGCGCACGCCGAAATGGTAGTAAGGAATTGCCCAGGAAAACAGTAGGCCGCGCGAATAGTTCCAATTGTCCTTAGTCTCAATGACCTCCGCGCCGGCGTTGGTCACAAACTTCCCGAAATCAATTGTCAGGCCTTTGCCAGCTGGGGCTAGATACTCTATGTAACCTTCCTTAAGATACTGGTCAAAGTTTGTTTGAGTAGGAATTGGAAATGAGGGCGTCGTTGGCACGTTGGGTGACGCTCCTTCGAATCCATTCACCAGGTTCATCGCCTGCCCGAAGCCCAGCGCCACGTGATAGCCAACGCGGCTATCGGTACTGGTGGCTCTATCCGCGACCAGTTCGATCATGTTCAGCCCGAACTGACCAGAGTTAATATCGAAGTTGCGTAGCGCGGTTGTACGGTTGACGGGTTGATTGGAGTTATAGCCGTAGTACACATCCACAAATCCGCTGAGCGTGGTCGGGCCAAGGAGTGCCGCCAATCCCGTCGGAGCTGGTGCAGGTTCAGCCGGAGCCGATGCCGGGGCTGCTGCGGGAGGTGGTGGAGTCGCGGGAGCCGGCGGCGGCATTGACGCCAATTGCGCTTTGACATCTCCGATCTGTTTTTCCAGATCATCAATTTTCTTCTGCAGTTCATCGGTTGTGGGTGAAGTTTGCGCCCAGGTGAGGGTGGATCCGAAAAGAGATATGACAACTAAAACGGCTAGCACAAATAGAATGCGCCGAAGATTTCTCATTGACGGCAAATTTCCTCCTGTGCAGGTATGGAGTTGCCCCGCGAGTGAATGCAAAATTATTTCGTTCCGGAAGGGGTGTCCAATTGATTGTTTTTTTTGCGGTGATTAGAGAAATTTTGAAAAAGAAAATCTATGGCGCGGATAAGGGATTTTTTTGTCCGATGAAAACAAAGGGACGACTTGGCAACGCGCGCGAACTAGGTGGCGAATTGTGAATCTGAATGATTTGGTTTGTGAATGCTGATATCAAAGACATCGCTATTTTTGCTTTCGGCGATCGGCACGGACGCCGGTCGTGCGGTTATATCCTAGGAACATGGATGGAACCGCACTCGTGGACCGCGCCGCAACAGTGCGTCGGGGCCGCAGGCTGGAATACTTCACAATCATTTGGAACACTCTTGAGGGAGCTGTCGCGGTGATTGCTGGACTGGTTGCGGGCAGCATCTCGCTCGTCGGTTTCGGTTTTGATAGTTTCATCGAAGTGACATCCGGCGCCGCTCTACTGTGGCGAATGACGGTGGATGCCGACGTGCAACGGCGCGAAATTTATGAGAAGCGAGCACTCACAATCGTTGGTCTCTGCTTCCTGGCATTAGCTGGTTACGTTGGATATGAATCCCTGCGCGACCTTACCCAGAGACATGCGCCGGAGCGCAGTCTGGCCGGGGTCGCTCTGGCCTGCGTATCAATTCTGGTCATGCCTTTGCTGGCGCGCGCCAAAAGAAAAATCGGCAACGCGCTGGGTAGCAATGCGATGAAGGCAGATGCTAAACAAACCGAATTTTGTACTTACCTTTCAGCCATACTGCTGGGTGGCTTGCTGTTGAATGCTCTATTTGGGCTCTGGTGGGCTGACCCGGTTGCCGCCCTGATCATGACTCCGATCATCGGTCATGAAGGAATACAACGCCTGCGAGGCAAGAACTGCGAATGATTGATGACTTGTAAGTTACTAATAATAAATAAGTTATAAGTGTTACCACCGTGGTTCTATTCCCCTTTGGGTGGTTGTCCAGCCTGTCGCGTCCGCCTATAATCGGCTTACTCTGGTAAGGGTTCTCCGTCAGGTTCCGGGAAGGTAGGCGCAGGAGTGTATCGGTCCTGCGAGAGCTTTGCCCGGTATGCAAAAACGCCTGCAAATCGCCCTGATGGCAGCTTCTGCGATCGCGACCTCCCTTTTCCTCGCGCCCGGCGCTCATGGGGCGTCGAACGACGCCATTACACCGACCACAGACGATAGCGGTCACAAAATATACGTGAACGATGTCACTGCGCCGGCCCCGCGACAGGCCTTCCGTTCGCAACAGAACCGGCTGGTTTTCTGGAGTACCACGCAGCGCCGCTGGAAAACTGTTCCGCACGCAAACGTGCAAGCGGCGAAATCGGCGGCCGCTGAGGTGGATCAATACTTAGGTAAATCGCCTACCGAGCAGAACTCTTCCACGCGCAGAGGGTTTACACAGCGGGAGATTGATGCGGCCATCGTCCGGGCGGCGGCACGGCACAACGTGGACGCGAATCTGGTGCGCGCACTAGTTCAGGTTGAGTCCAACTTCAATCCCAATGCGGTGTCGCGCAAGGGAGCTATGGGACTGATGCAGCTTATGCCACAAACTGCGCGCCAGTTGAAGCTAACGAATCCCTTCAATCCGGATGAGAACGTCGATGCCGGAGTGCGGCACTTGAAACAACTGCTTGAGAGCTATGGCGGTGATGTGCGGTTGAGTCTGGCAGCTTACAACGCCGGAGCGGGCGCGGTGGCGCGGAGTTCAGGGATCCCAAGATATGCGGAGACCCGGAACTACGTGAAAAGAATCACCAACCTGTACGGCGGCAGCCTGGGGAGCAGTTATTTTGCGGGGGCATCACGGGAGCCGGTCAGGGTGCAGCGGGACTCCAGGGGCGTGCTTTACATCAGCAATACGGACTAGAAGCATCTTAGTTCCGGCTATTCAGAGCAGCAGGCAAGAGTCTCCCAGGACTCACCAGCAGCGCGAAACATCGAAAGCGGTTCACGGTTGGATACGGATTCGAACACGGGTCGCGATTTGAAGAGCTTCGATTCCAGTGGACGCGATTCTCATGCGGAGATAGCCTCTCACGGCTGTCTTCACATGAGAATCGGGGCTGCTCTGATTTGCCTGTTGCTGACCTCAGGTTATGCTTCCGCAAGAATCCATCGTTCGCAGCAATGGGCCGAAACCCAGTTCGCCAAAGCTGAATCGCAGCGCGAAAACCTCGAAGCCCAGGCCGAGCAAACGCGCACGCGCCGCGATTACCAAACCGTAATTGCCTCTTACCGCCGGATCGTTCTCGAATCGCCAACTTCCAGCAAAGCGGACGGCAGCGCCTTCATGGTCGCGGAATTGACGGCAGAGATGGGCCGACATTTCAAAGACGACAACATCTTGTTCGCGGCTGTTCGTGAATACAAGTTTCTGAGACGCGAATATCCCGGCAGCAGACACCGCATAGAAGCGCTGCTGGCTATCGGCGAGATTTACAAGAACGACCTCGAGGACGACGTCGACGCACGCGCCGCCTTCGAGGAACTGCTTCGCCGCTACCCCCATAGCCAGTCGGCCGCCGAAGCCCGGGCACAGATGGGGCCTGTGCTAATGCCTTCATCGAATTCGGAAGTGAAGCCACTCGCGGAAAGGGATCTCACACGAGCGAAAGTTCATAACGCGAAAGACAAAAATGAGGATGATGAGGCGGCCAGTTTATCCACCAGCCCAGCAGCTTCCGAAGACGCCGCCACTGATAGTGATAAAGACAAAGTGGTTCGCGTCACTGCCGTGCAGTACTGGTCAACCCCTGATTACACGCGTGTAGCCGTGGATCTGGAACAGGATGTCCAGTTTGAGTCGCAGCGCATCGATCGTCCCGATCGCATCTTCTTCGATCTGAAAAATGCTCGGCTTGCTTCCTCCTTGATAGGCAAGAGCTTCGACGTGGACGACGGATTGGTGAAGCGGGTGCGCGTGGCGCAGTACAAGCCTGGCAGAGCTCGGATTGTGATCGAGACGGCTGACCGAGCCAGCTACAATGCGTCGCTGGTATTAAACCCGCCACGGCTGGTCATTGATATCCATAGTGATGATATTCGCAACAATGGTCCAGCCTCCCAGCAAGCGAGCCTTGCACAAGCCGTCCAACCTCCCACTCCAGAGAGGGCGGTCCGAGTTGTTTCAGCCGCGGCTGGATCTTCTGTGGCACCCGGCAGCGGTTCTGTGAAAAAGGTCGTGGTCGAAGCTGATGATGATGACGATTCGATAGGCGATACCGCAAGTTCAGCACCGCCGAAAACCAGCGCTAAGCCGCTGAAAGCCGCCATTACTCCCCGCACAACCAAGGGCAAAACGACTTCCGCAAAAACCATGCGCGAGGCGCAACCCACTTCGGATGGCGACCGTTCTCTGATCCGCACGCTGGGGTTAAGAATCGGCAAAATTGTGATTGATCCGGGCCACGGCGGCCATGACACGGGAACCATTGGTCCCAAGGGGCTGCTCGAAAAAGATCTCGTGCTCGACGTGAGCAAGCGACTCGGAAAACTATTGCAATCGCGCCTGGGTGCGGAGGTGGTCTTCACTCGGCGTGACGATACTTTCATTCCCCTGGAGACGCGCACGTCCATCGCGAACCAGGAACAAGCCGACCTTTTCGTTTCCGTGCACGCGAACTCCAGCCATGATGCGGACGCGCGTGGCGTTGAAACCTACTACTTGAACTTTACGTCTTCGCCGGAGGCACTGGAAGTTGCCGCCCGCGAAAACGCCGCATCTGACAAATCCATTCACGAATTGCAAGATCTGGTGAAGAAGATTGCGCTGAAAGAAAAGATCGAAGAGTCGCGGGAATTCGCCTCTGACATTCAGCAGTCCCTGCACAGCGGGCTGGCAGCGAAGGCGCCGGGAATCCGCGACCGCGGGGTGAAGAAAGCGCCCTTCGTTGTTCTGATCGGCGCCAACATGCCTTCGATCCTGGCGGAGATATCGTTTATCAGTAATCCCGGTGACGAAAAGCGGCTCAAGACGCCGGAGTACCGTCAGCGAATCGCGGAGTCTCTGTATCGTGGCATCTCGCGTTACGTGAACGGTCTGGGAGGAGTTAAGGTCGCCAGCAGAATTGAAAAGGCGTCGGCAGAGTAGCGCTTCTATTCCGTTCCCAATGGCGAACTGGAAACTTTCCTCTCCACTCTGTAGTCTAATCAGCAGGAGCCCCAAGAAGCTGTTCTTCATGAGAGTCACTCGATGTTTGGCTGTCTTCTCCGCGCAGCTAATGCTTTTGGCGGGCGTCTGCTTTGGGGACCAATCCGCTCGTGTCGCCTCCATTCTTCCGCCAGCTTTTGCCGGATGGCAGATCGCGCAACCGGCGCAAGTTAGCAACAATCCCGCGGCCGCTGATCCCGCGAATGCAAGTCTGCTCAAGGAGTATGGGTTCACCGATCTCACCCGCGCAATCTATACACGCGAAGACGGACGCAAAGTGACGGTCAAGGCAGCGCGATTTCAGGACGCCAGTGGCGCCTATGGAGCCTTCACGTTCTACGAAGTACCGGAGATGCAGGCCCAGCAGATCGGCGACCAAGGGGCTTCGCTCAACGAACGCGTGCTGTTCTATCGAGGGAATCTTCTGATAGATGCGGTTTTCGAGCGGCTCTCCGCCATGTCGGCAGCCGAACTGAGGACGCTTGCCAACGCGCTGCCGCGGTCTGCAGGGACATCCACGAACCTGCCGGCTCTGATGGGCTATCTTCCGACGCAATCAACTTCGGTCAAGTATGTGGTTGGGCCTCTTGGTCTGGAGAAAAATGGTGCACCGTTGCCTGCGCAGTACGTTGACTTCAGCCGAGGCGCGGAGGTGGTGCTGGGGAATTCGAAGGTCTCGGGGGAAACAGCCGCGTTGATGCTCGTAAGTTATCCCACTCCGCAGATTGCCGCCGCCCAGTTGAAGCAAGTGGAATCCGCCCAGCAAGCTCATTCGCTACAAGGATCGATCTTCGCCCGTCGCACTGGTCCAATAATGGTTCTAGTCAGCGGAAATCTTTCCAAGGGAGATGCTGAGTCTCTACTCTCTTCGGTGAACTACGACGCTGATGTCACCTGGAATGAGAGGACGCCCACTCGCCGAGACAACGCAGCCAACCTCATCGTCGGCGTGATTCTGCTCGCTGCGATCGTTTGCGGTCTGTCGGTGCTAGCCGGAGTGGCTTTCGGCGGGTTCCGAGTGGCAGTCAAACGCCTGCTGCCGGGCAGAGTTTTCGATCGCCCGGAACAGCTGGAGATTATCGCGTTGCACCTCTCCGACCGGGCTCCTGAGCAGGGCGAATCCGGTGTAAGCCATTCAATCAAAGCTGGTTGAGCCTCCAAGTAGGGCGTTTTGTCTCAAAATGAGGCACTTTGAAGTTTCTAACAACCTATGTACAACAAGCTGAAAACATGGGACTTATTTCCCAAAAAGTTCCTTGACACCCCAGTTTTGGACTCATAAGATTTCGCCAGAAAGTTTTGACGGCATAACCTCCGTTGGAACTATTCTCCCTTGAAGAAGAGGCCGCCCTGTTGCCGGGTGGCCTTTTCGTTTGCGCAATGTCTGGCACGAATCATCTATGCGGGGCGTATCCTGATCAGCGCAAGTGTCTGTCCAGAGCGTTGGAGGGAACTATGTTCTGCGATCAATGCGGCACCCAACTCGATGCCAGTCAGCGGTTCTGCAGCGGGTGTGGTAAGGAAGTCCGAGGGGCTGTATCGTTCGCAGCACCGCGACCGGAAGAGTTCACGCCCACATTCGGCTGCTGGGAATTCTATGGCTGGCGCTGTCCGCATTTGAAGCGGTCGGTGGCGCGGTAGCAATAATATTGGCAAACTCTTTGTTCTCGCGCTGGGGACCAGAGGGCATGCCGTCGTTTCTGCATCCGCTGATCATGGCAGTCGGTGCTTTTTCACTTGTCAAAGCTGCCGGCGGATTCCTCACGGGCTGGGGGCTGCTGAACCGACAGCCGTGGGCGCGCGTGTTGGCGATCGTGCTGGGAATAGTTTCGTTATTCTTCCACATTCCATTTGGCACAGTTCTTGGAATTTATACGCTATGGGTACTGCTGCCTGCGCATGCGGAAGAGGAGTACGAAAGAAATCAGAGCCAAGCTGCCTAAAATCTGTTCGCAGATGCTACACTTCCGGCGTTGTTCCTCACAGACTGTCCCGCGCATGCAAACCCCTTGGGGGCGCGGGATGCCTTTTTTGATCAGCTTGTTATTCAAAGATAGGTGGAAGTACCTCTTGAGGTTCGGCATTCGACCAGAACCAAAAAATCCGCGATCCTTGATTGCGACTCGTCAGTCGGTTGAAGATCGATGCCGCAGTGTGGATTCCCTCAGTCCTGAAATGCTCAATGCCTACTGAGACCTTGGTTCTTTACGCCCCTTCCGACGGCATTTAAAATCGAAACAAGCCGACGTAGCTCAGTTGGTAGAGCAGCCGATTCGTAATGTGCGAATCTTTCCACATCCTCAACAACTTACACTCGCGGAGGCGCACCAAATGTGCATTTCAGCCCCACTATTCGTGCGGGTTTCCGCTGAGTCGTGAGCTAACACGAGAGAAACACGAGAGACTTTTCGCGCAGACGACAGATTGGAATTGAACAGCGGATTATTCGTTTTCTGAGCAACGGTCGGGAGAATGCGAACTTGAATAGCGCGCGTTAAGATTCCTGCATATTCTGCAGAACAATCGGGCGGACGGCCGTCTGCCCCTGCATGATTCTGGTTCCGGGTCCACACGTGCTCAACGGAGCAATGGATCTTATCGCGGCACGGATCAATCTGGGCGCCTCCCGGCTGGTCCACGCTGGTCTCATGATCTTGGCAATCTCCGTAGGATTGCTCCTGGGAATGGGCATTCTCTCCGTCTCCTTGCCAGTCGGAGAACCTGGCAGAGCAGTGCCCTTATGGCTGGACGTGATCGCTGCGGGCGTGGCGGTCGCCGCATTCGGTGTTGTCTTCTCGACACCATTGCGTATGTTGGGGTGGCCAGTTGCGATCGGCATGCTGGCTCATGCCGTGAGATGGGGCGCTCTGAAGGCTGGTGCCGGAGTAGCGACTGGTGCCTTGGGCGCCTGTCTGTTGGTCGGCGGGATCCTTGCTCCAGTCGCGCGTCGCTGGCGGATGCCATTCGCCGCCATTGGCTTTGCCTCGGTAGTATCGATGATGCCCGGTGTCTTCCTGTTCAGAATGGCAAGCGGATCGGACTTGTGCAACTCGCTAACTACTCGAATGCGAACTTGGACCTCCTGCGTGCAACCATCGCCGACGCTATGACGGCGATTGCAATTATTCTCGCCATGAGCTTCGGCGTCGTTGCGCCGAAGATGATCATTGATCGCTTCGGTGGCGGCTCGACGCCTAGCTACTTTCCGGTGCAAAATAGCGCTTTGTGAACCGGCTGATTCCACGGTTTTAGTCTGCTTGCGCGGTTTCCGGTCAGCAACTTTTATTTCCGTGGATGAGTCCGCAATCGTGCGGCTCACGCTGGCGTGGCGACAACCGTCGTCCGATGTTCATCAGGTTGCCCGCGATCACGCCCAGTCCCACCCATCGCTTCATCCCATCCATGCCCCGATATCGGCAGCGCGCCAGCCCATGCCGGCGCTTGAGAAACGCTGATTGGTCCTTCGCATCCGGTCCGCCCCTTCTGTCTCCGCTTGAACCAGCGCTGCTTTTCCAGTTTCTTCCGTTCGGCGCTGCGCGTACTGCGATTCGGAATCGAAACATATTTCACGCCCAGGAGCCGGGCCCCTTGCTCGTTCGCTTGCGAATAAAAACCCGCATCCCGTGCAATCGATTGCGGCACCCGACCCAATCGGCGTTGCTGCTCGGCAATCGCCGGCAGGAGCAGAGTTTGATCGGCGGGGCGTTCCTCAAACACTTCGTAATAGGTGATGATCTGGTTCTCTGCTTCTTGCAACTGCACCGGCTTGCCAAACTCGTTGGGCTTGCCCGCCTTTCCCTTGCGAATGATTTCCGTGTGCGGCTCAAACAGGCTGACCAGCTTGTCCGGAAACTTGCGAATCTAACGTTTGCCCAGCATCTTATTTGACTGGCCGCGAACCGGAGAGCCGAACGCAGAATTTGGAAACACAGTCCTGCGCAACTTCACGCCGCTTCTGGCCAAACAATCGAGATCCTTTTGGCAAATGTCGACTTTTCGACAGTTCTCGACATGCTCTCGACAACGCCAAGCCTGCTGGCCTGTGCTTCATTGCTTACAACGCGCATTTATTCAACCACTTCGAATACAGCCCGACAATCGCAAGTTTGGCAATTGTCATGCCTCTTTCCCGACCGAGATGCGAGCGCTTCACAGCGGGATGATTTCGTGAACTGGGAGCGCGAAGTTTCGCTCTTAGTTT
>WNFZ01002924.1_pt1 | contig 28675 bp, 17 predicted proteins | sample 5400081 | NCBI WGS metagenome assembly WNFZ01 (sample SAMN13153365, study PRJNA577476) | soil metagenome | isolation source: 80 cm soil or saprolite under grassland replicate 1 | place: USA:California | collected 2016-06-15 | reverse complement strand
CGGCCGTGCCCGGCGCGCTGGGCCGCAGCGCGTCGAAGTCCACCCGAACATCGACGAGCGTGAGCGCGGAGCTTTCCGTGGGCATGGTGGGCAGTTGGAACAGGGCTCGACCCACGATCGCAGGACGGCCGTCGGGACCGTCCAGCGTGCATTCGTAGCTGACGCCCCAGGTGTCGTTTCGGCCGTCAGCGTCGCTTGTCTTCGTCCACCGCGGCTGCCCGGCATTGATCTGCCGAGGGCGGCCCAATACCTGCACCACCTCGGTTGCATCAGGTGCGGCGAGGGCCGCTTCCACGCGACGTCGGCCCGCCGAGTCAATGCGCAACGCCCAGGTGGGCCAGGGGATGCGGACGGCAATACGGACCCGCAGGTCGGCCTTGATGCCGGTCCAGATGGTGCGGTCGCGGGAGGCGAGAGGGTCGAAGCGGATCTGTGGCCGCCATACCCGCCGCCCGGACTCGCCGCTAACCAGGCTGCCAGGACCCCACTGCCCGCCGACCAGCTCGATCAATGGCAGGTCCGGGCCGATGTAGCGGTCCTCCCCGGCGGCGGCCGACGGGAATCCGGCGCCGTCGACGCCACTGCCGTGGTTGGGATCGCCCAGGGTACTGATCTCGGCCCACACCGACCCGGCCACGACGACGGCCGGCTGGTTTGGCAGCGAGCAGATGACGCTGTCGTGCACGCCGTCCAGGCTTCGCAGGTACTGCACGAAACCCGGGCCGAACTCGTGCGCCGGGCCAGTCGGGTGTCCAAGGCGGGTGGATCCGCCGGCGGCCTCGAAAGCGTGGCGGAATGCGGCCTCGCTACTTGGCAGCCCTTCTCCGATCTGGATGGCGGCCGGTGCGGCCGATCGCATGACTGTCTCGCGCAGGGTGGCGATCAACGCGTTCGGGGTGATCAGCGCGGCGAAGCTGGTAGCGACGTCGTGGTGGACGTCGAGGAAACTCATGATCTGGTTGGCGTCCCACACCCGCCAGTCCTTGAGCCCGATCACGTCGGCGTACTCGGCGATCAGCGCGGAGATCCGGTCGTTGCCGCCGCCACCCGGGACGGCGGACAACGACACGTTCGTGGCGAAGATGAGGTACTGGGGACGGCGGCCGTCGCGGCAGCGTCGTTTGGTCGGGTCGGCCCACGCGTCCAGTTCGGGCCTTGATCTGTTTGCGGAGCCAAGTGACGTCGTTGCGGGGACCGGTTAGCTGCTCCTTGAACTTGGCCTGCAGCACGCCGTACCCCGACCATGGCCCGGCAGGACTGGGGTCAGGGTAGGACAGCAGTCCGTCGAATGACGCCTCGCGCCCGCCATCGGGACCGGCGCCGAACACCTGGACGCCCGGTCCGAGGATCTTGATCGCGAGTGCCTGGCACAACCGCTCGAAGAACTTCGGCCCCAACCCCGCAAGGTCATAGTTCATGAGGTCATCATCGCCACACCTGCCGACATATCCGCCGCGGCGTGCCGAGCGGCCGTCTTTGCTGTCCTGCACGACAAGCTCGGCTCAGTCCGCCAGCTCCTCGTCGCTGACCGCGACCCTGGCGGCTTCGGCCCACGGTTCGAGCTGCCGCGCCCAGGCGTGCTGCCAGGACCTACGCCGGATCGCCCCGTCGTCGATGAGCTGAAGAGCCTCCGGATGGCCGAACTCCTGGAACAGCCGGTGGCCAGCGTGTACGTCGCGGGCATCAACGGCGAACTGTCGATGGCCAGGTCGTCAATGTCGAACACGGCCTCGGCGGTGGGAGGCGTCTCGATCTGCTGGCAGCCCAGCGACGGCCCTGAGAAGCCGCGGTTGTGGAACAGGTAGGCGGGCAGCTGCGCGGAGACAGGCCAGATCGTGGCCCGGAGTGTCGCCATCCCGCCCGCGCCGGCCCGGTCACGAGCATGCCGGGCCAGGAACCTCAGGCCGCTGACGACCGCGTTGACGACGACCTCCTCCTCGACACCGCCCGGGGCCGCCAGTCTCGTCCCGGAACGCGGCGACGGCCGCGAACGCACCGGTACCAGTCTCGTGCAGCTCGCAGGCCAGGTACGAGGCCGTCGGGCTGCCGCATGCGGCGCCGTCGGCCACCAGCCGGCGCCGCCGTACGCTGGTCCGCTGCCAGAATGCCCCCGGGCTGATGATCAGGGGCTCCCGCTGCACGATCTCGCGGTGTGTCAACGCCGCATAGGTACGCCGACGTAGATCGACGACAGGCTGGCTCGGGCTGGACGTTCGGATCGATGGGTTCGAGCCCGTCAACACTTCGTTCGGATCTCGCGGACGAGGCGGGTGAGCCGGCGCGATCTGGCGTCGTCGCTAACGATCCAGCACAGAGCGAGCACAGGCACCGCCAAGACTGCGGCGACAACGATCAGGCCGTACCACCCAAAGACGGTAACGGCGCCCGCGACGGTACCCCCGAGCCAGGACAGCCCCTTACGCATGGGGACACACCGTCGCATCGCGAGGCTGTCCATTGAGTCGACCTCGGAAAGCGCGTATCCGAGCCGTCCCGCCCGCGCGGCATGCCGTCGTTCGACGGCGAGGGGTTGTCACGGCTCCATCGTGCCGGCGCGGTATTCGCACGTCAAAGCGCTGAGAGCTACGTCAGTAGCTGGGATATATCTCCCATTTGGAGGAGGAAAAAATTTCCTTGGTAGATGCGTATGCACTCGTTAACCGACTGGTAATATTGAGTCGCCAGACGGAAGTAGTAGAGAACGGCCGGAACCCCCGTACTCCATCACCCCTGGACGCCTGGTTTGCCATCTACAAGGGTGGGTTCATGTCAAGATCTTCTGCCACCGCAGTCACATCGGAGAGTCGCAGGCTGTTGCGCCAACTGATCAAGAGGTCAGAACGTCGTACTGGTGTCCAATTTCCGCCCGCGTTTCTCCGGGACGACGACGGTCAGGACCCGCCGCTCGCGAGGATCCTGCGCGGCGGCCAGGGCGGCGATGTGCGGCTTAAGCTCTATTTGACGATGACCATGCTCGCGGCCAGACCCCCGCACGACATCCGCGGTATTCCGGCGCGCGCCTGGGCACAAACCCTCGGGCTTCCCGACCCCGAACGCAACGGTGCGCGACGCATCGGCGACGCGCTCGACTTCCTAGCCGGGTCGAAACTGATCCGCGTCACCGGACGGCAGGGTAGCCCCCGGAACGTCGTCCTGCGCAGCCCGACCGGCAACGGGAAGACGTACAGCTGGCGGGGATCTTGGTACATCAGCATGCCGCTCGGGTTCTGGGAGAACGGGTGGATATACCAACTAACGGGCTCAGGCACCGCCCTCCTGCTCGCCCTCCGGGACATGCGCAGCAACCGACCGGTGTCAGACCCACCCTGGCTCTCCATGGAGCAGAAAGGCCGCTACGGCCTCTCGGAGGCAACGTGGACGCGAGCAACCAAGGAGTTGACAGACAACAACCTGCTCACCGTTCGACGCAAGCCACAAGGCAAGGACTTCGACTACACGCGACTCCGCAACAGCTACTGGGTTCACATGGAACGGCTTGACGACGCCGCCTTCGCGTCCGGGTGCATGTCCGCAGGCACCGGCCAACCAGAGAGGGCTATGTCGACATAGATCCCGTACGCGCGGTAGCTCGCCGTCGGCGTACCAAAGCGCACCTCGCTCGTCCGAATTTCCACCTTCCTGGGTGAATGTATGGATTCGTGGGTGACGAATTCGTCCCACGGCAGCAAGAGTGCCTGGTCTCGCGCTCGGTTCTGCAGGCGGCCGGTGTACGGCCATCAGTATGGGAGGGTCCCAAGAAAGTCAGTTGGGTGAGCTATCCAGCCCCTGGTTGACTGGAGTGCCTGGATGCATGAATGAGGTAGGTATGGGCGGGCCCGAGAACGCCACTGAGACCGTGGGCGACGACGCCGCGCTCCGTACCGACGGGCCTCCCTCGCCGTACCAGCACGATGCCGCGCGGGTGCCAGCGCTGGCCCGGGTGGCCGATGCCGCCTGTGAGGGGGTCACGGACCCGCACGAGGCTGGTCTGCGGGTGGAGGCGTTGGCGGCGCAAGCGGATCCACGGGTGGATCGCCCTGGGGCGATGGCGCTGTGTAGCACGTTCATGTACGTCATCAGGGTCGCTTCTGTCGAGGCGCAGCCGGACGCCAGGCTGGAGCCGCTTGATGGCCTGTCGTTGTTGCCGGTGGCGCTGCGCGAGGCGGGAGACGACCTTCGCCGGCTCTGGCTTGAGCTGGCGGACGAGGTGCAGCATCCGGTGGCGCGGGCGCGGTGCTGGGACATCGTGTTCACGCTGCAGCTCATGCGTAACCGCCGGGACGCTGGAGAGCGTGCCGCCCGCGCCTACCTCGACGCTGCTGCCACCACGTTGTCCCGCCGACACAAGGCCGACGGCCTGCTGCGGGCGTGGACCATGGCCCGGCTAGTCGGGCTCACCGACCTGACTGACGAGATCACGACCGCCATGATGGTCCTCGCCGAGGGGGCGGTGACCCATCAGGAGGATCCGTACGCCGCGATCACGGTCCTTGGTGCGCTGATCGCCCCGCCGCCGCGTGGCACTCCTCGCACCGCCGACCCAGCGGTCGACGACCTGCTGGACCGCGCACTGACCACCTATCCGCAGATTCACATCATCAAGAACTTCTCAGTCCTGGTCCGCAGAAGCGCCGGCAGCGGCACGCCGCGTGCTGAACGCGCCAGCCGGTACGAAGTCGGCGCGATGCTCGCCGAGGCCGATGCCGCCACCAACCCGATGATCATCCGTTCTCTGTTCAACGACGCCGCAGCAGCAGCACGGCGTCTTGGGCTGACCGACCTGGAGCACGGCGCGATCGCTCGCCTACAGGCCGCGCCGCCGCTGAGCTGGGAGTCCGCAGCGTACGCGATCACCATGCCAGCAGCGTTCTTCGATTACTACCTTCCCGGGTTCAGCGCCGCTGCTGATTGGCGTCACGCCCTCGCGGTCTGGTTGCACACCGGCCCGCCCAGCGGGAGCCGGCACGTCAACGAGGCCACCGCCCGGCAACTCCTGCAGACCTCGGTGATCCACCGGCTGCTGGCCACCACGGTGCTGTTCCGGGACGGCGACCTCCCCGCCCGCACCCTCAGCAGCGACGACGACATCTTCAACCGCGAACTCGTCCACGTGGAAACCCGGTACATGGACATGAACGGGCGGTTCCTGGCTAGAGCCTTGCATCAGATCCGGGAGCGGTTCGGGATCCCGTCCCGCGACGACCTCGAAGCGTTCCTCCTTGGGTTCGGCGCGGCCCCCACACTGGTGACAGCCCTCGCCACGGCGCTGCAGCTGTACTGGGTCGACGAGTACGACGCCAGCGTTCACCTGGTCGTGCCCAAGGTCGAGGCCGCGGCCCGCGCCCTGCTGCTGGCGCTGAACGAACCGCTCTACCGGGCCGCAGTCGGCGACGCAGGCGGCCAGTTCCCGGGCCTCGGTAGTCTCCTACCCTTGTTGCTCGACAACGACTTCGACCCCGACTGGGAACGCTTCCTGCGCATCTTCCTGCTCAACGACGGGAGCAACGTGCGCAACCTCGTCGCACACGGATTCACCGATAGCGTTGGCCCCGTCGAGGCCGCTCTGGCGCTCCGCGCCAGCGCACTGCTGATCCTGCTCACCACTCGGCATGCCGCCGACCGCGATGCCGCGGCAGTGCGAGCGGCACTGGCCATGCCCCAGGGCACCTTGCCCCGCCGTTCATGGCGGCAGCGCCTCACCGCCACCTTCTTGGCCGCCCGCCGAGAACTCCGCCGATAGCCCGGGTGCCGCCCCACCCGCCGGCCCGCTCCGACTCCCGATCACGCATTCCCAACAATGGCACGGCCGACCGCGGGACTGTCCGATCAAGGTGAGGCCGTGAGTGTCGCGGTCCGGAGGTGTCGTACCTGCGCTCCAAGATGGTCACATGAAGCCGCGCCCGGGCCGGACCATCGGCCAGCTGCATTTCGAGGATCTAGAACCACACCGGTTCGAGGATCTCGTTCGTCAGCTCGCGTACGGGTTCCGAGACTGGATACGCCTCGAACCGCTCGGTCGCTCGGGCGCCGATGACGGCGTTGACATCCGCGGCATTGAGCGCGTGCAGGTGGGGCGGCTGGATGGAGCGACCCCCACGGAGCCCGGCGAGGACGACACTTCCGAGGACCGCGTATGGTTCATCCAGTGCAAGCGGGAAAAGGTCTTCGGCCCGGCGAAGGCCCGAGCTGTGGCCTCGGCTGCCCTCGCAGGCGGAGCGGACGCCCCGTTTGGCTTCGTTCTCGCGGCGCCGTGCGATCTCTCGAAGAGGACCCGAGATACGCTGGCTTCCGATCTGCGCGCCGGCGGCGTCCGCCAAGTGTTCGCATGGGGGCGCGGCGACCTCGAAGATATGCTGTTCCTGCCCGATAACGACCACCTTCTCTTCGCGTACTTCGGGGTGTCGGTCCAGGTACGCCGACGCAGCCAGGTTGCCGAACTGCGAAGTCGATTGACGAAAAAACGTGAGGTCTACAGAGCGGTCGGAGATCTCAATCACAGAGGTTGGAAGGCCGTCCTCGTGCGTGACCCCACCGTGCCCGGGTATCCGTTCCCGGAACGAGTTCCGGACTTCGACGATAGCAACCCACCGTGGCTGTGGACGGCATTCCGCCACCACTCGAATCCTGACACGGTCGCTCTCATCGTTCGACGGCACCACGCCTGGATCTCTGCGAATCGTAAGAAATTCGATGTCGTTGACTCGTGTTCGCACGTTATGCCACACCGGAACGAGTTCGATAAGGTCCCGCGACGCGATGAGGAACTGTGTGATCGGGTGTGGCGGTTCTTCTATAACGAGATCCCGGAGGGTGAGCGTGGGTGGCTGGAAGTTGTTGGCTGGATCAAGCTAGACGACATTCTGCTCGTGGATGATCTAGGAGACGCATTCAACGAGCCGCCACACATCGTGGCTACCCGAGATCACAAGTATGGGTTCTTCGCGCACACTCGCGAAATCCTCCAACTGGACCGCGACTCGGATGATGATCACCTTGAAGTTGACGAGCTGAAGCGGACGAGGTTGTTCCCGGATCCAATCCCAGAGGTCGAGTGGAAAGGGCGGTGGTAGTGCCAGGCTCCTGATCGCGTCGCGACTTCCGACCGACGATACGTGTCGGTGGGCTCGCACAACAACAGGTGCCAGCCGGGCCGGGCCACGGCGTGGTGCAATCTCAAAAGGTGGGCCATCCTGTGAAGACGCGGCCAACACTCGGCCGCGGGCGTTGGGACGTACATAGACGAAGTGCTCCGCCACGCCGGCGTAGACGCACCGGTCGGACACCAGGATTCCACGGCATCGAGTTATTCGATCAAGTCACCCATCCATAGCGCACGACCAAGGTCATCAAGCTGGGTCTTTCGGTCCTCGCAGTCGGGCATCGCCTGGCCGAGTAGACGCCAGAACTCGCGGCCATGATGGGGAATCATGGCGTGGGCCAGCTCGTGTGCCACTACGTAGTCGATCAGGTAAGGCGGTAGTTGGAAGGTAGTCCAGTTGAGATTGACCCGCCCAGTTGCCGGCTCGACGCCCGGTCCGGGGTGGTATGACCCCCAGCGATGGCCGAGGTCTCGCACAACGACCTGCACCTCCGACACCCCCAAGCGAGCCGCCCATGGCTGAGATCGGCCGTGCGACCATTCCCTGCCCCTCTGGCGGTACCACCGCAGCAACTCCTGTCGGGCGCGGGAGGGTTGCGCCGCGAGTTCGCGCGACATGGTGAGCCGTGTGCCGTCCAGCGCCACGACGGTCTTGGACTCGTCAACAATTAGCAGCCGGTAGTTTCGCCCAAGATAAAGGAACCCTTCACCATCGAGAAGCCGTTTCGCCCGCTCTGCACAGCGGGTTGCCGACCACGGACGCATGCCGCAGGTCGCGCCCCGACGCGCAGGGCCACCGCCGTGGACATGAAAAGTACCGCGCATGGTGCTCGGCGGACCGCGGCGCGACGACGGGCGAGGTGGGCCACGAACGTGTCCGGGTCGCCTGCGGGGCGTCCGACAGCGGCGCCGCAAGGGCCTGTTGGACGCGCAGCACGCTGCCGATGATCGCCGACGGCATGCTCAGCCACCAGTGACACGACGGGCGAATGACGCAGGCGGTACGGTCAGCATCGCCCGTGGCGGCGAGCTCGCCGGGTCGATGAAGGCAGGGATGAGTAGCACGATTCCGTGGGATGACTACGCTCCGGAGCAGGTCGAGACCCTGGTCGCCGCATGGTTGATCCGGGTCATGCCCGGCGCTCAGCGGGTCGACGGTGCGGGCGGTGACGACGGGGCCGATGTCCGCGCGCCGGTAGAGGGCGGCCGGCATATCTTCGAGATCAAGAGCTTTAGCCGGCGGCTGACACGCGCGAACAAGCGGCAGATAGCCCGTTCGCTCGCGACGGCGGTCGAGCGCCAGCCGGACATGGCGCGCTGGACCCTGGTATTGCCGCTGGACCTGAGCCCGGCAGAGATTCGCTGGTTCGAACAAAACCTCGCGCCGTCTCCGCCGGTCCCGGTCGATTGGGTCGGGCGCACCGTGCTGGAAGCCGGGTTGAGTGAGCATTGCGACCTGCTTCGGTCGTTCGCTCCGGGCTCTGTGGAGCGCCGCGCGATGGACCTGCTCGTCGAGTACAACACGGGCCAGTCCGATGACGCATCTGGGCGGACCCCTCTTCCCCAGGTCCGCGATTGCGATCCGCGCCAACTCGGCGTGCACGCGTCAATCGGCGGGGACCCGGCCGCCTCGCCTCGACCAAGCCAACCACTGCCATTCCTGCCGTTGTACGTGACACGCGACATTGACCAGGAGCTGCGGGAGGTGCTCGCTGAAGCTGCCGAGCGTAGTGGCCTGGTGGTGCTCGTCGGCGGCTCGTCGACCGGCAAGACGCGAACGGCATACGAGGCGATCAAAGCGGAGTTAGACGATTGGCGGCTTCTGCATCCCGCCAGCGGCGCAGATCTCGCCGAAGCGCAGAGGGCACAGCTGCTCCACCAGGGCCGGGTTGTGGTATGGCTGGACGAGTTCCACCGCTATCTGACCGGCACCGACGCCCTAACGATCGGCGCGGTGCGTCAATTACTCGACCCCACTCATCCCATTGCTGCAATCGCGACGATCTGGCCTCAGTGGTACGAACGGTTCACGACATTACCGCCGTCCGAACAGGAGGATGACGACCCGCATTGGGACGCCCGGCAAATCCTCACGACGACTGCCCAAGTGATTCGGGTGTCGGACTTCGACGAGGGCGAACGCAGCCGCGCCCAGTTGCTAGCCAACAAAGACCCCCGGCTATATGTCGCGCTGCAGGATCAGTATTTCGGTCCCACTCAGGTGCTCGCTGCGGCTCCACAACTCGTCGACCGCTGGCAGCATGCCGCCAATCCTTACGCCAACGCGCTCATCACGGCGGCCGTCGACTACCGACGTTTCGACCATCGCGGGTTACTGACCACCGACCTCCTCCGCGACGGCGCACCCGGGTACCTGACGGGTCAGCAGTTCGCCACCGCCCCGAACGACTGGTTGGACAGGGCGATCGACTACGCCACCGCCAAACTCCATGGAGCTACCTCGCCCCTGATTCCCCTTCCGGGCCACGCAATCGGCACCACCGCTGGTTACACAGTCGCCGACTATCTGGTTCAACACGGCGTGGCCGTCCGCTTTCTGGCCGCGCCGCCTCGATCGTTGTGGGAGTCTGCGATCACCCACGTAACAGATGCAGACGACCGGACTCGATTAGGCTCAGCCGCCGAATGGCGCCACCTCAACCGGTACGCCGCCCTGTTGTTCGAGGCCGGCGCCAACGCCGGGGTCACCCTCGCAATGCGGGGTCTCGCGCACGTGCTGCAGGCTGCCAGTAGAACCGACGATGCGGCAACGTGGCTGCGTCGGGCTGTCGACGCGGGCGACCGCAGCACCGAAGTCCTGGCCCGCGGCCTAGAACAATCGGGGTATCTAGACGAGTCGGTCGATCTCCTCACGCGGGCAGCGGACGCAGGCGATCCGGCGGCGCGATATCAACTGGCCAAGCTATTTGAGCGGCATGGGCGCATAGGGGACGCCACGACGGCGATGCGGCAGGCCGCCGAGGCCGGCTACCCCGCGGCGGTTACACGGGTCGCCCGCTCGCTGTGGTCGGCAGAGCAGCCCGACGAGGCCATCGAGCTGTTGCAGGCGGCAATCGCCAGCGGGGACAACTCCACAGCCTCGGCGTCGACGCGGTCGTCACTCGTGAGGCAGCTGGCCGACACTTATCAGGGTTCCGGCAACCGGAGTCGGGCCCTGGCCGTTCTTGATGAGGCTGCCCAGGCCGGTGATACGTCCGCTATCAAGGCCCTCGGGCGGTTGCTGGTGGAGTCGACCGACCCCGACGACGTCGAGCGAGGGCTGGGCTACCTCCGCCGGGTGGCAGACGAAGGTGATCCCTCCGCCATGAGCGATCTGGCCTCCGGGCTTCGAAGCATCGGGTGTAACGCCGACGCCGACGAGTGGCTGCGCCACGCCGCGTGGGCCGGCGACCCCAATGCAATCGAGGAGTTGTCCATGACGTTGCCCCGCGACGAGGCTATCGAGTGGCTGAAGGAACATGCGAGCACCAACGCCTTCGCGTTGACGAAACTGGCAGAGTTGCTGGACCGGCCAACCGCCATTGTGTGGCTGCGTGAGGTCACCGAGGCGGGCAACAGCGCCGCTATGGAGACACTCATCTGGGTACTCCGTGATTCTGGACAGACGGCCGAGGCTGAGAGGTGGCTGCGTCTAGCCGTAGAAGCTGGCGAGGTCGGGGCCTTTGTCGATCTCGTTAAACTGCTGGACGACACCGAGCGAAAGGATGAAGCGGCCCGGCTGCGCCGCTACGGCATCGAGCCTGGCGGTAGTACGGCAGAGGCATGGAGTTGATCGTTCGGTCAGTTGTTTCCCGCCCATCTGCCGCGGAGGTGCGCCACGTCGACGCCTGATGAACTACGGCAGGCGCTCGCCGGCCTGTACGCGGCGGCAAGTCGCGCGGTGATGCGGCGTCTGGAGGAGGCCGGAGTCCCACCGATCATCGATGTCGAAGGCACGATCATCGAACGGGTGAGCCCGGTGCGGTGGTCTTCGGCGCGACGCGTGGAGGCTCGCAATGCACTGACGCTCGACCTCGCGGCCTTGCCCGAGGCACCCTGGCTCGGCGAGAAGGAGATCGCCTCGGCCATCGACTGTGCTGCCGGTCTTGCTGAGCTTGCCGGTGCCGGGTTGCCGTTCTGGGTGCCGTTTGCTGGATCTGTCGGGCGGTTGGTCGATGTGGGACTTGGCGGTCCACAGTTCGAGCATGACCCAGCGGGTTGGGTGGCCCGGGTCGTTGTCCTGCCCGCGCTGTATCACCATCTGGCGGCGTTGCCGAGTGTCGAGCGGGCCGACGAGGCTTCGGCCGGGACGTTCGCCGACGAGGTGCTGAGTGTCGCTACCGCCGCCGACCTGCGGTACCTCGTGAGTGTGCCGCTCAGCGGCGTCTATCTGGACGGCGCCGACACGCTGACGGCCGGCGACGTCTGCATCCGGCGGCTGTCGCCGGCCGAACAGGGCGCGATCTTCGACCAGCGAGGCGGGCCGGTGTCGCTGACGGTCAACTTCAACGAGCTTCCGTACACCGTGTTGGAGCTGCGGGTCTCGGGGCCACGCCGCGAGCAGCACCTGCGTTCCCAGGAGCGGGTACCGTCACTGATCACCGCGTTCCAGTTGCTCGGACACCACGTCGTGGGCCGCTGGGTCGCCGAGCGGGCCGACCCGGCGTGGGTGTTCGGCGGCCAGTCCTACCACCCGCTGGTGCTGCCGCAGCAGCCGCGCACGACGAGCAGGTTGACCACGGAAGGTCTTCAGACGCTGATCGCGACGGCCAAGCAGCTTGAGCGGTACCACATCAGCCAGCCCGCGTCGGCACACGACCTCGCGTTGCACCGCTTCGCCACTGCATTGGCACGCGACACCTACGCCGACGGGGTGCTCGACTTCACGATCGCGCTGGAGGCGCTGCTGCTGCCCTACGACGAGAACGCCCGGCGTGGCGACCTCGGCTACCGCTTCCGGGTACACGGCGCCCACTACCTGTCAGAGCGTGCCGACGAACGGCCCGAGATCGCCAAGCAGCTGAGCCGGATCTACGAGATGCGCAGCCGTCTGGTGCACGGTGCCAAGTACCCCGACCGGGTCCAGATCCGGGCCGTGCACGACCTCGCCTACGACTTCGCGCGCCGCGGACTCCTACGGGCGGTGCGGGAGGGCTTCCCCACGGCCGCGATGTTCAACCAGATGGTCCTCAGTTGAGTTGGCCGGTGCGGCGGCGCTCGGCGTGTCACGCGTCCGGCGTGAAGCCGGACGGCATCTCCAGCGCGAACACCCCGGACAGCTTCGCGACCAGCCGGCGCACCTCCATCACGACCCGCAGGACAGGCGTCGCCACGGTGCCGGCCGCTAGCTCCCGCTCACACTTGGCGCGCAGCACCGGCCACAGGATGTCCGCTAGGGCGACCTTGTCTTTCGGGGCCTTGATCCGCCCGAGCGGGGCCTCGATGTCCAGGTGCAGCCGCCGCGCGTCCTGCAGGTACCCGATGGCCGGCACCAGCTCGTCGTCGGTGAAGTTGGCCAGCTCGTACTTGTCGTCACCCCAGACGTGCACCGAGACCAGGATGTCGAGGTCATCCTGGCTGATGTCGGCGTCCTGGTAGCGCACCTCCTCGCGGATCGCCGCTTGCAGCTTGCGGCGTTCCTCGGCGCGCTGCTCCGCCGTGGCGAAATGGTTCTCAGGGTCCATCGCGAGCACCAGCGCGGTCGGTGAGGCATCCAGGAACCAGCGGTCACCGACCCGCCGCCCGATGCGCGGGGTGATGCCGTAGCGCGCGATGAGGTGGGCATTGACCTTCGAGCTGCGGCACGGCTGGACCCGCACCTCCTGCGGCTGGGTCAGCCCGACCTCGGCCAACAGCCGCGGCACGTGACGCTGTTCGGTCTTGCCCTCCAGCAGGAGGATGACGCGCGGGTGCGGCGAGAGCCCGAACTCGGCCAGCGCCCGCTCCAGCGTCTCCGCCTCCGGGTAGCGCGGGGTGAGCCGGTCGTGCTGCGGCGCGTGCCAGGTGGAGCCCGTCAGGTCGGGCAGCGGCTCCAGCGCACCGGAAGCGGCGAGGTCTTCGTGCGCGCGCAGTAGCACCTCGGCGGCGACCCGGCGCCACATGCAGTCCAGCGGCTCGCCGCGCATCTTCGACCAGCCGGTGTAGCTGGCATACCGCAGCAGCTTCACCCACTTGTCCATGGGATCGTCGCTGTGCGCGGACAGCAGGAGAACGTCGGCCGCCTGCTGCAACTCGGAGGCCGCGAAGCCGGCCAGCCGGAGCAGCTCCTGGGTGTCGGCCTCGGCGCGGAAGCGCCGAAGCTGGTCTTCCTCCACGCCGAGCGGAAAGCTGAGGCGGCCCAGGACGCCCGGCAGGTAGCGCGGCGCCAGCGCCGCCAGCACGAGCGTCAAGCGCCGGTCGCGAGCCGTCCGCGGCAGGTGCGGCCCGGCCCGCCAGCCGGCCTTGATGACCCGGTACTCGTCGATGACGTGCCGCAGATCGAACAGCTGCCACGACGAGTAGACAAAGCCGTTCCACCACCGGCCGGGCTGCTCGTCGGCGGGCATCCGGTACGGCCAAGCGATGGAGTAGCCCTCGTCGGCCGAGTCACGCAGCCGGCCCTCGGCGGCGGCGAGCAGGACCCAACCCCGGGCGTTCGCACCGCCGTTGGCCTCGACGTGGATGCGGCGGCCTGCCACCGGCGTGTCGTTGACCCGGTACAGCGGCAGCAGCAGGCGGTGTTCGTGAAGCTTCTGCAGGAGGTCAAGGTCGACATCGTAGCCGCGCTCCTTGGCCCTGGTGATGAAGCCGTCGGTCGTCAGCAGCTCGTCCTGGGAGAACACGAACGGAATCCGGAGCAGCGCAAGCGAGGAGCCCGGTGGCGGGTCATCCCGCCGACCATCCGACGCGGCGGCGTTCATGCTCGAACGTCCTCAGGGCTGACAAACGTCGCGATATCCGAGCTGGGTGTGCACGGCCCGGCCAAGCGCCGGGCCCGTTCCTCATCGCTTAGCTCAGGCAGGTCGGGCGGCTCGTAGTCAGGATCGGCCCACCCGCAATGCCCGCAGGCGCGGGCGACAACCTGGTACGACCCGCATTCTGGGCACCGCCTGCTGGTCCGGCCCAGCCGCAGGCGAGCCGCCGTGAACACGCCGAGCAGATGCTCAACCGCCTTCAGCCCGATCTCCGCGTCGACCCGCACCGCGTTCTTGGCGTGGGTTAGCCAGTTCACGTACTCCCACGTCTCGACCGCGAGCTTCTTCAGGTACGAACGCAGCCTGGCCGCGGACTCCCCGCCCGCCAGGCAGTTCGCCAGCACGTCGGTCCAGCCCTTGAAGTCAGCGTTCTTTGGCCGCGGCGCGCCATCGGGCACCAGCTCCTCGCTAGCCGCCTCGCCGATGAACGACACCAGGCACTCGCGCAGCCGCACCCCGACCGCCTGGAAGGTCTCCGCCTCATCGCCACTGTCGTAGGCGTCGAATGCCTGCTGCCAGCGCCGCCACGAACCAGGCAACAGGTCAGCCTGTTCCGGCGCGACGGACACGTCCCGCTCCTGGAGGTACGACATGCGCAGCGCGAGCCCGACATGAAACGTCAGCACCACGTCGCGGCTCTTGAAGTCCGCCTGGTCGTAAACGTTGTTCGGGTTGGTAACCACCCACCACCGGCTCCCCGCACAGTGCACGTCCCAGACATCGTGCCGCACCGACCCGACCAGCTCGGAGGCCGCCTTCTCCAGATGGACGACCTCCTCGTGCGCCTGGTCCTCGACGTAGGCGCGGATCTGATCTTTCTCGCGCTGAGTGGAGCGCATGCCGACCTTCCTGTCGATCACGAACGGCGGCGGCGCTGACCTCGCGTGCCACGCACCGCCCACGCCCGACGTACCATGCTGGGCCGGTCGAGCCGCAACCGCCACCGGATTCAGCCCACCGTCGCGAACAGGGTCTGGTCGGCCCTGTTCTTGTCGTGGCATTTCGTCCCAAAACCATGCCGACCGGGACTATCCGGCGCCCTGCACCCGCGGCGCTGCCACCTCGACCGGTTGGCGGGACACGCCCACGGTTGCCATGTCGGCGCAGGTGGATGCGTGAGGATGGGCGGATGGTGCTTCCTTCCGACGGCTCGGCCGCTGATGGTGGTATACCCGCAGGTGACCGGCGGCAGGAGGAGGTCCGACGGCTTCTGGCGCTGATGGGTGGGTCGATCGCCGCGCTCTACGAGGACACGTGCCGGCTGCTGGTCGCCGAACCGCCGCTCGCCACCGCCTCGCACGTCGTCGGGCATCTGGCCAGGGAGATCGAGTCGGGGCTGCGGGAGCTGCTGACGGCGATGGTGCCGGCGGACCGCATGGCGGTACTGGAGGCGCTGCCGCGCGATCCCGGCCAGCGGCGTCCGCCGTGGAAGGCGGTCGTTGACGAGATCTGCACCGCGCTGGGCATTGCCGCCGAGGACGAGGTACGCAGCCTGTGGAAATCGGTGCTGTGGGCGCCTCGCGCGCACCGGGACGCGCTACTTCGCCCGCGTCCGGTGGACGAACAGTTCCGGTCGGCATGGCGGGACTTCGAGGCGCTGCTGCTACGGGTGGGGCGCCAGTACGAGGCGACGTACGCGGCTGCGCTGCCCCTGGTGGACGAACTCGCGGCCGTCGACAGTCCGTCAAGGGACGATCTGAGTCGGCTGCGACATCAGGTGCCCCACGGCGTGGTGGCGCTGCGACGGTTCTTCGAACGGGCCAGCCCGGGCTGGTTCACTCGCCTGCGAGAGGCCGGATATCTCAGCGACCCGCCGGGGCTACAGCCGACCGAGGACGGCCTGGTGATCTATACGCCGTGGCCGGCCGGCCGGTACCTGGCGCGGATGGCGCAGGTGCCATCGCTCGCCGACGCCGTCGTCGACGTCGCCCTGGGGTTGGACACCGACAACCCGGAGGCGTGCGAGTGCGTGGCCGAGGCCGCATTGGCTCTCCCGGCCGACGCGGCGGCGCGGCTGGCGCCCACGCTGGCGGCGTTCCTCACCCAGCCACTGGTATGGGCGCTACCGGTCAAGGCCGGCGACGTGGTGGTCGCGCTGGCCACGGCCGGCAAGGTCGAGGCGGCCCTCACCGTGCTGGGACCGCTGCTACCGACCGATACCCGTCCTGGGCCGGGACGCAGGTACGTCCCCCGTGAACCGATCACTCGGGCGTTTCCGCACCTTGGGCTGCCCGGTCTGGGGTTGTTGGCCGACCGCCTCACCAGCCTCGGCGCCGCCGACCCCGCCGAACGCCCGGCGCTGGTCTACTCCGCCATGTGGCGGCCAGCCATCGAATCGGACCACTATGGCGACGGCCGGGACTTGCTGGTCTCGGCGCTGCGCGACGCCGCGGTTGCCGTGGCCAGGGCCGAGGGCGCCGCCGGGGTGGTCGAGGAGCTCGACCGCCACGAACCGGGGCTGTTCGCCCGGCTGGCTCTGCACGTGCTGGCGCAGGTCCCCGAGCCGGTCCTAGTCGCCGAGCGGCTGACCTCCCGTGCACTGTTCGACAATGCCGAAACCTTCCGCGAGTACAACCTGCTGCTGCGCGGCCAGTTCGCCACATTGCCGGCCGAGGCCCAGCAGCAGATCGTGGGCATCGTCCAGGCCGGCCCGCTACGGGACACCTCACCGGAGGACGCCGACCGGTGGCGGCTACGCCAGCTCGCCCGGTTCGGTGACGCCCTACCCGCCGACCAGCAGGCCCCCTACGAGGACCTAGTCGGAAGGTTCGGACCACCCGAGGAGGACGACGACCAGTTCCAGCTCGTAGAGTTCGTCGGCCCCACCGCGCCCGCCGACGCCGCCGCGCTGATGGCCATGTCCGACGACGACCTGCTGCAGATGCTGGCCACCTGGACCCCCGGCCCGGACTGGCGCGCACCCAGCCCGGAAGGTCTACGCCGGGAACTCCAGAAGGCCGTCGAGCAAGATCCAGCCAGATTCGCCGTCCTCGCCACCCGGTTCGCCGAGCTCGAACCCACCTACGGGCGCGGTCTCCTCGCCGGTCTCACCAACGCCCTCACCCCGCAGCCGGCAGCTCCAACAACCGCCGAGACCGATGTCGGCGCTGGGGCCACCGCAGCCAGCGAAACCGACCCCGACGGTACGACCGTGTTCAACTGGACGCCGGTGCTCGCATTCGGCCGGGCCGTGCTTGACCGGCCACGCCTGCTGCCCGGGCGTCCCCCGACCGGCGATGGCGACCGCGACCCGGGATGGATCTGGTGCCGCCAACAGCTGGCCGATCTCCTTGCGCAGGGACTCCGCCACGACCAGATCCCACCTGCAGACGCCGACACGGTCCTGGCGCTGCTGGCCCAGCTCGCCGAAGACCCCGAACCGGACGAGGAGTACGAACGCACCGACGGCCGCGACGACCCGGCCACCACGGCGATCAACACTGTCCGCGGCTGCGCGTTCGCCGCCCTCATGCAATACGCGCTGTGGCAGCACCGGCACCGTCCCGACGGGCAACCGGCCAGGCTCGACGACCCCGTCCGCACGATCTTGCAAGCCCACCTCGACCCTGGCGTTGAGCCCACCACCGCCATCCGCACCGTGTACGGCCAGTTCTTCGGCACGTTCACCCTTTGCGATCCGCAGTGGGCGCGCGACCACGTCGAGAAGATCTTCGACCGAACGGCGGGGTCACTGCTGGGCGCCGCGGCGTGGGAGGCGTACCTCCGGTTCAACCGTCCCGCTCAGCAGACCTACGACCTGCTCGCCCCGTGGTACCTGGACAGCATGACCGCGCTGTCACAGCAACACGCGCCATCAGCACCCGGCCCGGCAGGGCCCGACACCGGCGCCGACCAGATCCGGAATCACCTCGTACAGCACCTCGCCCACCTCTACGGCCACGGCATCATCACCCTCGACCCTGACTCGCTACTCGTGGCGTTCACCAGGCACGCACCGCTGGAACCGCGCGCCAAACTCATCGAGGTGCTCGGCATCATGCTGCACAACACCACCGCACCGACACCGACCGCCCTCGACCGCCTCCAGCGGCTGTGGGAATGGCGGCTCGGCCAACTACGGACCACCCCCGGCGCCGACCTGGGCGAGCTGACCGGCTTCGGATGGTGGTTCGGCTCCGGCAAACTCGACCCGGACTGGGCCCTCGCACAGTTGCAGGCGCTGCTCGAAGCCGGCGGCACGGTCAAGCCAGACGACCTCGTCGCCGGCCAACTCGCCGCCTACCGCACCACCCGGCCGGATCAATCCGTTGCATGCCTGGCGCTGCTCATCGACGCCGCGACCGACCCGTGGTTCGTCACCGGCTCCCGCGACGACATCCGGGCCGTCCTCGCCGACGGGCTTCGCGCTGAAGGAGCCACCACCCAGCGCCGAGCGCGCGAGACGATCAACCGGCTCATCGCGCGTGGCCATACCACCTTCGCTGATCTGCTCACCGAATAGCGACCGTAACGAGCGGGGGCCCCACACAGTCGATCGGGTGCTCGTGCCGGCGCCGCACAGCGGATCGGCCTGTGCCGCCGCCCGGTGTCCGGGCTGCCCATCGACGTCGACGCAAACCCTGTCGATCAACAAGCGGTCTTCAGGTCAAGATGGTGGTCATGATTGGTGGCGCCTCGGACGGAGACGACCAGGACGGTGAGCTGGCCATAGCGGCGGAGATGGGCCGCGGTGGGGGTGTTCGGTGGGCGGGCATCGACCGGGCGTTAGCTGGGTTCACCGCCGAGTCGTTGCTCGCCGTAGTGGGTGCCGCGTTGGACTCACCGTCGTGCCGCCCGTGGGAGTACCACCTGTCGCTGGTGTGGGCACGGACGCTGCGTCGCCGTCCGACTGGCAGGGCGGTCGCGCGGGCCGCGGACCTAGCCGGCCTGGTGTCCGCCGCGATGCGGGCCGCGCCCGGACGGCCGGTCGCGGCGTCGCGGTGGCCCAACGATCCACGGCAGGTGGTGCGGTTCTCCGTCGGCGGGCGACGGTGGCGGGTCCACCCGGGCGACTTCGAGCATCCAGTGATGCTGCTGCGCCAAATCGCGGCCGCCGCGCAGGCGGTGGACCCGGCGGTCAAGACCGCCATGGGTTTCACGCTCACCGACGTGCTGGAGGTGATCCTGGCGCACGGACACGGCAGAGTGGAGGCGCTGGCCCCGGCGTGGGCCGCGGCCGGGCCGGACCGGGACGCGGGCAGCGAGGTTGCGGAGCCCGTGGTGGCCGAGACGGAGGTCGCCGTGGTCGCCGACCTGCTCACCAGCGATCGGATGGACTCGTTGCCCGGGGCGTGCAGCCACCCGCGCCGCGCCGTCGCGGCGTTGGCGTGGCTGACCCGCGACGCCCGCCGGTTGACCGTTCGGCATGCGCCGCACGCCCCGGTTTTGGGTGCCGTGCTGCGGGTGACCAGCGACGGCGGGCCGGTCGGGGTGCCCGCCTGTCTCACGTTGAGCGCGTTGGCGGCAGCGACGCAGGCGTTGACCGGCAGGATCGCGGATGACCAGGCTGCGGCGGCGCGGTTGCAGGCGCTGACGGTGGCCCACGCTGCCGCGCTGTTCTCGAAGCGGATCGTCGACCGCGCTGATCTTGCGGTGCCGTCAGGTGCGCTGCCGCCGGTCATCGTCGGCCACGGCCACGCCGTGACGGTGGTCAGCGCGTTGGGGCACCGCGCGCTGAGCCGCGCGGTCAACTGGGCGAGTGTGTACCTGCACGGTCACGACTGGCACGAACTCGCTGGGGAGCTGACCGAACAGGACGCTGCGAAGCTGGTCAAGGTCGTCGTCTACGGCGGACCGCTTCTGATCGGGTTTCACGCCGTGGGCAACACGATCCTGGTCCACATTGAGGAACTGGTCGCAATCCTCGCCGACGTGGCCGGCGACTGGACGACGGTCGGCTGCTTCCTGGAGGAGTTGGGTCGCCACGCCGGCTTCGAGGAGGTCGTGTTCCTGGACATCCTCGATGTGTGGTGGGCGTGGCGCGATCACGGTGTCCTGGGGCCGCTCTCGCCGGCCGAGCACCCGACCATCCTGCAGATCAGCCCGTATCCGCGGGACCTGACCTGGCACCGCGCCGCCGAGTGGGAGCGGGTCGACGCGATCCTGGCGGCGGCCGGCGAGCCGGGGCATGTGGACTGGCCGCACACCCGCCTAGGAGCCGGTGGATCGGCTGACCTGTTCACCACGGCCTGGGGGGAGGCGGCCGTGGTCAACGCCGATCCGCCGCTGCTGATCGGCGTCGACCTCGGCGACGCCGTCCGGCTCGGGCTGAGCCCGGACATGCTGTTCGGGTTCGTCGACGGTCTGCGGATGTGCGTCGCCCGGCACGACGACGTCGCGGAACACCTCCGCCTGGCCGGCGGCGTGCCCCTGCTGCTGATCCTGCGGCTGATCGAGGACCGCACCCCGGACGACGGGGACGGGCACCGGGTGCGGGTGGGCACCGATCCGGCCCGGGCCCGGCTGTCGGTTGGCGTCGGGCCGGACGTGCTTGAGCAGTTCGCCGGGGACGGGATGGCCGGGCACGAACTGCTGGGCCTGGCCCTGCACGAGGCGGTGAAGACGTTGCGGATCCGGCGGGGTGAGGCCGCGGGTGTGCCGTTCGAGGTGTTCCGCGCGGCGTGGGCCGGGGTGGGCCCGCTGTTCACGTTGACGGCGCTGAGCGAGAGCGTGCCGCACGTCACGCCGGTGGACACCCTGCCAAGGTCACCGGCGGTTCGGGCCCGCGCCTATCGCGCGGTGTTCGATGAGCTGCCCCGTCGGCGGACACCACGAGGGCGGTTCCGCGACGAGCGGGCCCATGGGGTGTGCCAGACCTACCTTGTGCCCGCCATTGAGCAGGTACTGCGCGGTCGGCTCGCGGGCTTCGACCCGGCGCTGCTGTGGGAGGTGGCCGTCCGGCTCAACGCCGCGCACGCCACCCGCTACGTGCGCAACCAACAGCTGGACCACGCGCTGGCGGGTCCGTGGGCGCACAACTGGCACGACTACGCTATGGACGACGACCGTAACGCCATGGCCAGCCGGGCGTTGCAGTTGCTGTTCGAGTTCGCGCTGGCCTACCCGCCGGCGGGTGACTGCAAGGCCGATGAGCTCGCCGTCGCCGAGCTCGCCGCGTTGGCCGAGTTGCTGCTGGTCACCGCGGGGCAGGACTATGGGTTCGCCCGTGACCTGCACGGCTTGGAGGTGTCGATCGACGACGACGGGGTGTTCGCCGTCGACTCGCCCGTCCGGCGGGCCGCAGGTGAGCCGGACGCCGATGGCGACTCGCTGGACATCGACATCGCGGCGTACGAGCAGGCGCTGCGTAGGACGCGGGTCGAGTTGTCGCGGCCGTCACCCGACATCCATCCCGGCGACGCCGCGGTACAGCCCGACGGGGAACAGGCTGCGCCGCGGGTGGGCGTCCACACTCGGGTCGCGGCGGACTTCAGGTCGATACGCCAGGCGGTCCCACAGTCGTTGGTCGTTGTCGACGATCAGCTGAGGGCCTTGTGGGGTACGGGATTCGACGCCGTCGCCGCGGTGCTGGGCACCGCGGCGGACTGGCCCACCGGTGCCGACGGCCTGGCGGCGGTCGACCGCGACGAGCTGGTCGGCGAGGCGGTCGCCTGGTCACGCCTGCCGGAGCAGGAGGTGAATGCTGCTCTGGACACGCTGCTGCTAACCGGCGACGCGCTGCGGGTCGCTGGGGACCGCAGTTACCTTGAGGTTGAGCGCCGCGCTCACCGCATGGCCCTGCGCCCGCTGCCCCTGGTCGACGGCCGAGTGTGGATCCTGCCCTGGCAGATCACCGCAGCGCAGCAACTCTACGGCAGCTACCTCGCCCAGGCGCGACTGCCCTACCCGGCCGCGTCGCTGCCCGGGCCGACCATCCACGCGATGACCGAGCACCGCAAGGAGCACAACACCCAACTGGAAGAGCTGGCCCGCGACGTCGTCGTCCGGCTCGGGCTCCCACACCGGTTCCGATTCGACCAACACCAGGCCGCCGCGGCCGGCATCACCAACCCGCACGGCGAGATCGACCTGCTGATCGCCGACGCATCGACCCACCGACTGTGGGTATGCGAGATCAAAGACCCGGTGGCCGCGTACAGCCCCGGCACACTGCGCCGGCACGTCCGGGAGTTCACGTGGCGCGACGGGTACATCAGCAAGCTGCTCGCCAAGGCCGAACAGATCGCGCAGCACGCCGACCTGGCAGCAGCCGCCTGCGGTGTCGCGGACCACAGTCCGTGGCGGGTCATCCCACTGATGATCACTCGGCGGGTCGAGCCCGCCGCCTACACCCACCGGTCGCAGGTCGCCTTCACCATGCCCCATACCCTCGCCACCGTGCTCGCAGCCAACGACGACCCCGCACCAGGACCGACGCCGTCCTAAGCCGGGGTCACGGGCCGCGGGCCGGCGGGCCACCTGGGCAGCACCAGCACACCCTGCCCGCCGCGTACGGACGCCCGTCAGCAACGAGAGGCCGGGGCCGGTTCGATGGCACCCCCGCTGCTCTGCTGGCGCTGAGCCGACGAATCGCTGCGGCGCCCGACGTTTGTGTTGCCAGCACGGTGGTGCACCCATGCCGGGTCGCTGTGCGCCAGCGACGGCGGACCTGCCCGACGGTACCCAGTCGGCACAGCCTCACGCTACATTTACGATCTCCACTACGCTGGGCTGTGCCCGCCAGAAGTAGGGCTCGGCCGATTTCAATGCGGCATCCACCGCTGGCCGGACCGAGGGCGCCCAAGCGGCGGTCGTGGTTGCCAGGATCAATCTGTCCGCGCCCAGGATCTCCGCAGCCTTCACGATCTTGCTGGCCGATCGCCTCGGCGACCCATCGAGCTGGTTGTTCGATTTGGCCTCGCCCACCACCACCAGCCCATCGATTATCAGGCATATGTCGGTCTCCGCGCAGGGTTGAGTCTGGCCATCCATAATGATCTCTAGCTCCGGGCAATAGAGAACCGACCTTGTGTTCTGTCGTAGGCGGTCGATCGCGAGCAGCGGTACGTCGCCATGTTCGTCGAGGAGGTCGCGAACAATCTGGTCCAGGTCGTAGAACCAGGTTGGCTCTGGGCTCTGCATGTCCCATCGCCCCTGCGCCAGGCGACTTGCAGCTCCACAGGCTTGGCAGGTAAACGTGTCCGCCAGTTGTGACACGGGTACGAAGTCTTCCCAGCGGCAACGCTCGCAGGACAGGATGAATCCGCGGCGGAGCAACGCCTTGTCGCTTAACCGGTCAAGCAGTCCCCGAGCATCATCGCCAACGACCTGTTTTGCCTCCGCGAAGGACACGTAGCCCTTGCGCCGAATGCAGTAACCGGATGCGTAGGCAAAGTTGCCAGTCCTCTTGGGTGGGGTGAACGCGTCAAAGAGCTTGCGTGTGTCGCCCCGCAGGCTGTTGATCAGCTCCTCCAGCGACCCACACTTGTGAATCGCGAGACTCGCTCGGCGGCCCGCGGCGGAGAGCCGCACGGTCGCGTTCTTGCGCCGCGCGGCCTCCTCGAACACCTTGACCGCGGATGGGAAGCGCAGCCTCGGGCGCGCAACCGACCATTCCGGTCCGCTGCCGAAGACGGCGAGTCCAGCCTTGTTGGAGGAAAAGCACAGCCCGAGCCGGCCGGTCCTGACATGTGCCTCCGGGAAGGCGCCCGGCGTGTCAGCACTGAGCAAGTCGTGCGGAGGGCTGAGCAACTGTGGTACCTGGTGGCCTGGGAGCATCACGTCGGTCTGCCACCGCAACTGCTCGCCAAGATAGGTCCGGGCCACCGGCAGGGGTGCCATCAGCGGCGTCGACTGCTCCACGGTGTCTTCAGAAACGCGAACCGGCACGGACATCGGCGTGCTGGCATACTGCGGATCGACCAGCCAACGATGTCCGCCGAGGCGGCTGATGTCATCGACGGTGACGCATCGCATCCAGGGCTCGGGTGGCCCGCCGTCTCGGATCGCTTGGTCGGCGTACGGTGGTTGCATTTCGCGGACTAGCTCGTCGAGTTCCTCGCCAGTCAGCGACGTGCTCGTCAGGCAGATCGGAGTGTCGCTGCGGCTGTACGGGATGGTCCAGTCGTCCCAGAGGCTGTGCATGGTGGCACGCACCGCCGCACCCACCTCGTCGGTTCCGCGCAGAGTTTCAATAGGCAGCCAGCAGGCATTGTCGAATATGCGGTCACATAGCACGGCCAGTGCGTGGTCGCTTGCCTGGTCACCTACCACGATGATCAGTGGGGCAGTCTCAAAGTCTCGAACCCCCGTTGTCCACTGCCGAGTGCGCGCGAACGGCGTCGCCGAGAGCAGGCTCGCAATATCAAGATCCCGTCTGGGCTGTTCAACCGCTTGGCGATATCGCTCCGCGAGCGTGGGCCACATGTGGAGCTTGCCGGTGATGGCGAGTGAGGCGAGCGCGGGATAGTCCTCCACGGTGACGGGCAACCTGGCGACGCGTAGTCCGCGGCTGGAGTTCGGGCCGAGTTGCCCGATCCGAGATTCGATCATCAGCGCGAACGGGTCGGGTACGCCATCGAGGTCCAACGTGAGCCACTCGTTGGTATCTGGCGGAAGAAGGCCGTCGGCGGGTGCCGGATCCTTGTTTGGATTGGTGATGCTCATATTGATCTTGTTAAAACCGCCACCCGTGAGCCTGATTGCCACAGGCGGTGCGCACCACCGCGCAACCTGGGCCGCGAACTGATCCCAATCGTTCGGCTCAGGAATTGGTTCGTCCGCTTGGTAGCGCAGGAGACGATCCTTCGTCTCCTCAACGGTCTCGCTGTCGCCTTGGTACCGCTCGGCAAGGCGCTTGAAGGCTGCCGGCGCGAGCGTTGCGAAGTCCAAGAGGGTACGAACATACCGGTGGACGTAGTCTGGGTCGTACTTGCGAAGGACCCTAACGAGGAGGTCGTCGCACTTGCCGTCACGATCGACGGGCAGGATCACAGATTGCGCTCCGGCCCAATATCGGCACAGGCTAGCGATCACGCGCCGCGCTGTCGCGATCCAATGCTCGTCGGCTGGGTAGCCGACGGCGTGGCGTGATGGTCGTACCGAGACCTGCAAGGTCCGATACTCGGACTGGCCAGATGCGCTCACGAGATCGGTCTCGGCTCTGGCCATCGTGCGACGCCCAGGTCGCGCCGGTCGACGCCTCCAGCGACGCGACCGCCGTCCGACCGGCTGCTGTGACGACTGGGAGGCGGGCAGCGGTAGCGCGTCTGGGCGACCATGAGTTGCAGCGGACCCTCCTGAAGGTCTTGGCAGAACACGAACGAACCAAGTCCAGCTCTGGCTCGTGTGGGTCTTGAGCAGGATAGGTCAGTCCACGCGTCGGGGACGATGTCGGCGGCGACGTGGATGACAATGTGGTCTGGCTCGGGCACCGTCCCGCGACCCGGAGGCGAGGATGAACACTGGAGGACCTCATGATCCGGCGCTCGCAGTCCCGGGCGTGGCGTCCGGCGCTGCTGAGCATCTGCCTCCGCGCTTGAGGGTGATGCCTTGCCGCCTCACGGCGCGGTGCGCGCAGGCGTCCGGCTGCTCAGGTGCTGTCCAGTTCGCGTTCGGTACCCGGCATGACCCCCGCCGATTCCGACGGTCAAAGTGGTCGGCGGGTTAGTTGTTCGCTCAACCAGCGATAGTGGGCCGGACGCCCGCCGGGGCCCCGGCCCAGCCGTCGCCGGGGCGGGCGTTTGTCCCGCGTCGCGCACGGCGAGCTCCGTCTGATCGCTCGTGGACGTCAACCGCCGGTGAGGACGTCGGCAAGGTTGAACCGGACGGACCGTTCGAGCTGCTCGTACGTGCACGAGCGGGTGGCCAGGGAGAAGCGCCAACTACGCCGACGGGGGCGAGCACGCCGCGGTCGTCGTAGAGGCCGAGCAGCAGCGATCCGATCGCGTCCGGGCCGGACTTGTGGACTCGGTAGCCGGCGACCACACAGTCGGTGGTGCGCTTGTGCTTGACCTTGCTCATCACTCGCTTGTCGGGCTGGTAGGTCAGGTCCAGCGGCTTGGCGATCAGGCCGTCCAGCCCGGCGCCCTCGAACCGCTCGAACCATCGCCGAGCCGTCTCGATGTCGCGAGTGGCGGGCGTGATGTGGGTCGACGGTGCGGCGTTGGCAAGCACCCGTTCCAGGGCCTCCCGGCGTTTGATCAGCGGTTCCTCGGTGAGGTCCGTGTCGTCGAGGGCGAGCAGGCCGAAGGCGATGAAGCTGGCCGGGGTCTGCTCGGCCAGCAGCGGTAGCAGCAACCGGCCACGGCTGATGATGACGATCACCTGCCCCGCCGGAGCCTGCATATCGACGCTCACGAACCGTTCGGCTGCGTGCCGAGAGCGGCCATTGCGTTGCCAAGGGAGAACCGGGCCGGCAGTAACCGGGGCTAGGGGCAATGCCGCGTAGTCAAATTTGAGGATCGGGGCGGTTTGTCAAGGGGACCGTCAGAAGGACGGGCATGGCCCCGACTTACTCAGTCTCTGACAACAATGGCAGAAGATATGCGATGTTGCTGGCGTATTCGTGGCTCCAGTCGCAGAAGTCCGCGTCGCTGAGGTACGGCGAGAGCAACATGGTGGAGGCGAAGTTCGCTGACGAGTCGGCGTACTTAACGACGACCGCCATCCGGTGTGCCGCGATACGCGCCAGATATTGCTGGCGAGTTTCGTTCTCCCGTTCGGTGACGGCTTCCACGGCCGCGACCACATCGGCCGGTATGCCCTGATCAATGAGGTCTTGCTCGGTGACCGGGGTATCTTCCACGACGTCATGAAGCCAGGCGGCGGCGACGTAGCGGTCGTTGTAGCCAAGACGCGCGACGATGGCCGCGACCCGAGCGACGTGAGCTTCGATGTAGTCCCTGTCGCCATACTTCTGGCCTCGATGGGCTTGCCTCGCGATCGCTTCGGCTCGTTCGGCCACGTCTCTCACGCAGATCTCCCTTGGCCGCTGAGGAATTCGCGAACGTAGGCGTCGAATTCGGCGATCGCCGGGTGCTTGCTGCCGTCGTAGCGTCGGCGGAGTTGGCGCAGTGTTCGCAGCGTGTGACCTGATCCGGTTTCCACCGCGATCGCGGCGGCTGCGCGGGCGGTGTCGAACGCGTCCGGCACGTTCCCGACCACACCGTGCGCGAGGGCTTGCTGGGCGAGGTAGCGTCCGCGGTCGCGGCGGAGATCGGTCGGCAGCGCGTCGATCGCCTGGGTGAGCAGATCAACGGCCTCCTCGGCGCGGTTGATCTCGGTGTATGCGATCGCTCGCTGTCCCACGAGGCGTTCCAGGGATGCGAAGTAGATCCACGGGGGCTCGTCCTCGGCATGCTGTCTGGCCGCGGCGGTAGCCTCGATGGCCTCGTCAAGGCGCGCGTCGACCAGGTCGGCGGTGCCGACCATGGCGTGACCACGGGCCTCCTGCTGCAGAGCGAGCGCCATCACCCCTGGCGTGATCTTCTGCGGCTCGCGGGTGGCCGCGCAGGCAAGATCGATGACGGCCACGCCGTTGCCCGATGCCCAGGCGAGGTGGCTCTTCAGCGAGAGGATGGACGCGATCATGTTGTGGTTTCCGGCGCGCTGGGCCCACTCCATGGCTTGGTTGTAGGCCGCGTTGGCCTTGTCGGGCTCGCCGACGTCGCTGAGCATCCAGCCCAGCAGCTCGGCCTGCTCGGCGGCCAGGTTGAGCAGCTGTTTGCGAACGGGATCTTTGGCCTGCATCCCGATGCGTTCGGTCAGTTCGAGTTGCGCGCGGACCGGCGCGACCAACGGTCCGGCACCGATGAGGTCTTCGGTGTGTCGCAGGCTGTTCAGCATGGTCGTCAGGTGGCCGGTCACTTGGGCGTCCGCCCTGCGTGGATCGCGGACAACGGTGAGCAGCCGGTCCCAGTCGTCGTCGGTGAGACCATCGCTTCCCGGTACCGTGAGCCCCCGTCGGGTGAGCGGCCGTTTGGTCTTGGCGACCGCCTCCTGCCGTTGCGCCGCGACGAGGGCCTGATACTGGTCATATCCGGCCACGAGGGCGCCGTCGGCGTGAAGTTCCTGGTCACAGAGCGTCCAGAAGTCGCGGGTCCCGGGGTGGTGTCCGGTTTCGATGTTGGCCACCGTGCTGCGGCTGCAGAAGACTTTGGGGGCCAACGTCTTCTGGGTGTAGCCCGCAGCGTCACGCAGCACCGCGAGCCGAGCGCCGAGCTCCTGCCGCGTCGCCGCGAGGTCCTGCGGGTCGATCAAGGTCAGCCTCCGGTCGCCAACACCCACGCGATAGGTCGATTGAACGCGTAGGTCACCGATGTCTCAAGCAGCCGCAGTGCCTCAGCGTCCCGGGTCGTCGTCGAATCGCAGGAGCGGCACGTTGTAGAGGCCGGGGTCGCGCTCGCGCCGCATGACGGGTGCGGCGACCTCGATGAGCAGCATTTCGGTCAGGAACTGGATCTTCGCTGACAGGAGGTGGCTGGTGTGTGCGGTGGCGCTGTGCTCCTTGAGCCCGACCGTGACGTGGATGTGCGGCAGGATCGCCTGTTCGGCCTCGTCGTAGGCGATGGTGCCGCCGCCGAGCGCTTCGATGTTGGTCAGGTGCACGCTGGACCAGACCGGCGCCTGCGGGTCGTCGAGCTTGGTGCAGGTGCCGACGATCTCGGCCTCGGCGAAGCCCGCG
>WNFZ01001250.1_pt1 | contig 28709 bp, 18 predicted proteins | sample 5400081 | NCBI WGS metagenome assembly WNFZ01 (sample SAMN13153365, study PRJNA577476) | soil metagenome | isolation source: 80 cm soil or saprolite under grassland replicate 1 | place: USA:California | collected 2016-06-15 | reverse complement strand
CAGAACGGTTACCGCCCTGGCACGAGGGTCGAAGGCAAAGAGCCTCGCGCGTTGAGCGACGGTAAGGAAGGCAAGAAGTGATCGGGAATGGGGAGTAGGGGCGGGTTTTCCCCGCCCGCTTCCGTGATCGAGGCATTCGGGCGGGGAAAGCCCGCCCCTACTCCCCATTCACCCTTTGAGAACCATGCCTGACAACGACCTGCAAACAATCCAGGCGGCGCGCGACCTGGTCGAGGCGGCCCACCGCGCGCAGGCCGTGGTCGCCGGTTTCGATCAAGCGAAGATAGACGCGATCTGTGACGCGATGGCGACGGCCGCACAGTCACACTCGATGCGCCTCGCCACGCTCGCGCACGAAGAGACCGGCTACGGCGTCCCCGCCGATAAGAACGTCAAGAATCTCTTCTCCGCCGTCGACGTTCATAACTACTTCAGGAACCTGCGGACGGTAGGCGTGACGCGCGACACCGGTTCGGTGGTCGAGATAGCCACGCCGCGCGGAGTCGTGGCGGCCGTCATCCCCTCGACCAATCCGACCTCGACGGCGATCTTTAAAATCCTGATCGCCACGAAATCGCGCAATTCGATCGTGCTCAGCCCGCACCCGTCGGCCAGGCGATGCGTGATAGAGACCGCAAACGTGATGCGCGAAGCCGGCGTGAATGCCGGCTTGCCGGCCGAGGCCGTCGGCTGCATCGAGCAGACGACGATCGAAGGCACGGAGAGTTTGATGAAGCACAAGCTGACGGCCGTGATCCTGGCCACGGGCGGCCTGGGCCTGGTGCGCGCGGCTTACTCTTCGGGCAAGCCCGCCTTCGGCGTGGGGCCCGGCAACGTGCCGGCGTTCATCGAGCGCACGGCCGACGCGCCGAAGGCCGCGCGAGACATCCTGGCGGGCACCTGCTTCGACAACGGCACGATCTGCGCTTCGGAACAGTCCGTCGTCGTCGACGCGCCTCTCGACAAGGAGGTCCGCGCGCAGTTCGCCGCTCAGGGCGCTTACTTTCTCAACCAGTCTCAGACCGAGCAATTGACAAAACTGGTGGTCACTCCGCAGCGCAGCCTCAACCCGAAGATCGTAGGGAAGCCCGCGACGACCATCGCCGAATGGGCGGGCATCGCCGTCCCGCCCAACACGCGATGCCTGATGGCCGAAATCGGCGGCGTCGGGCGCGACTTCCCGCTCTCGCTCGAAAAGCTCTCGCCGATCCTGACTTACTATGTCGCGAACGGCATGGAAGAGGGAAGCCGGCTGTGCGACGAGATTCTGCATTACGGCGGGATGGGTCATACGGCTTCAATCCACACGCGCAACCGCGACGCCGCGCTTCGCTACGGAATCCTGATGCCCGCCGCCCGCGTGGTCGTCAACACGCCATCGACCCACGGCGCGATCGGGTTTTCGACCGCGCTTCCGCCGTCGATGACCCTGGGCTGCGGCTCCTGGGGAGGCAATGTGACTTCCGACAACATTTCGCCGCTACATTTGATGGATATCAAGCGCGTCGCTTTTGAGACCAGGCCGGTTACCGTGGTCGCCGAGCCGCCCGTTCAATCATTCCTGACCCAATCGGCGCCGCCGCGCCAAGCCGATTCGTCGACTCAGCCGTGGATTGATCCGCACGAGAGAGAGGCGATTGCCGCCCTGGTGGACAGATTCATGGCCGCGCGTCGACAATCTCCTTCGACTGGGGAGACGCTCAATGCGGCGCGCCTAGAACCCCCAACTGTCAAAGAGGCCGCGACGAACAATCAAACCCAAGCCGCTCCGCCGATCTCGCCAGCCCCGCCAATCTCAATTGATAAGAGCGAGAGCAACGGCCACCGCGCGGTGGATTTCGTATGCGAGGAGGATGTCAAACGAGCCCTCGCGGCGGGCGAAAAAATTTTCGTCAATTCGAAAACCATCATCACCCCGGCGGCGCGCGAACTCGGTGAACAACGAGAGGTCTTTGCTAAGGCCGGTTAAACGGCGCAGCGCCGGCCGTAACGACTTGCCCAAACCAGGCGGAAGTTTATAATTGCCCGACTCCGTTCCCCCACACTTCACACAGGACGGCGGATCAGTGTGCCCTGTAGTCGCGCGTCTTGGCGCGACGCCGTGTCTTGAATCGGGTAATGGCTGATAACCGATGAAAAATACAATCAGGCGTTTCTTCCTTATCCTGCGCGCCGCGCTCGGCGTCGTACTGCTCTATTACGTGCTTAAAAAGACCGGCGGGTTGACGACGGCGAAGCAATTGATTTCGGCAAAATGGCTTCTGCCGTGGCTGTCGGCGTTGACTATTTTGGGCGCCGCCTTCGAGTCGAAACGGCTCGGAGTCCTCTTCGGCGCTCAGGGCATGCGCCTGTCATTCGTCGAGGGCTACCGCGCGGTGGCCATCGCCGCCTTGTTCAATTTCTGCATTCCGGGCGGCACAGGCGGCGATGTGATGAAGCTGTATTACCTGGCCGCCGATAGTCGCGGGCGGCGGGTCGAGATCGCGACCCTGATCTTCGTCGACCGCGCGGTGGCGCTCTTCTGCATGCTCAGTTTGGTGGTCGCGCTGGCGCTGCTCGACGGGCGGCTGGTTTGGGATTATCCGCTGATCGGCTCCCTGGTGGCCGCCGCCGCGGTCGGAGCTGTGGGATTGCTGTTGTGCGGAGCTGTCGCCTGTTCGACGCGGTTGCGCGAGAGCCGCTGGTACGCTTATTTGCTGGACAGGGCGCCGCTGCGCCGATACCTGACGCGGGCCGCCGACGCGCTCTACGTCTTCCGCAAAAACAGGGCGGCGCTCGCCAGGGCGGCTGCGCTGTCGGTGGTCGGGCATCTGGCGCTGCTCGGCGTCATGTGCGCCGCCGCGAAAGCTTTCATTCCGAACGCGCAGCCGCTCACTGTAAGCCTGCTCGCGCTGTTGGGCATGGTGGCCAACGCGATGCCGATCACGCCGGGCGGACTTGGCGTCGGCGAGGCGGCGTTTGAAGGATTGTTCCGTTCGGTCGGTTACTCCGGCGGGGCGCGACTGATCCTGGCCTGGCGCGTAGGAATGCTGGCGCTCTGCTGTCTGGGCTGCGCCCTCTACATCGCCGGCGCGCGACGCGGCCAAGTCGCTGAAGCCACCGTTACTACCTCTCCTTGATCGATCTTCCCGAATGGACTTGCGGATCGGGAATCCGACTTGGGCAAGCGGTACGGTACAGGGAGCGGGAGCGACCTGGCGCCCAGTAAGGTGTACATCCCAATGGCGCCAGGTCGCTCCCGCTCCCTGTACCTTGAAGCTCGGAAGAATGAAACCTTCTTCTTCAACGCTCAAGACCCGGGGAACTTCGATTACATAATCAATCCGGTTGTGACCGAGCCGGTGGCGCAGTTCTCCTTGTACCTGCAGATAAAATATCTGTTCGATAAATAATCTCGGAATCGAGGATCGATAATAGCGGATCGAGTCATTGCGACTGGCGTTGATCCTCGATTTTCGATCCTCGATCTTCGATTGACCCGGACGCTCCCGAATGGACCTGCAGAAAAGCGCGCCCGGACGATTCTCCCTCCGGCCCGTAGGTGGAAAGGATATAACCATTCCCGTCATTGAAGACGTGGTAGACGTAATCGACGCCCCAGGGATCCACCGAGTAATCGCCTTCGATGTATGGGCCGCGCCAGCCGGCCAGTGTGGAGGGTTGTCTGACGAGCGCGGCGAGTCCTTCTGTCGCGCTGGGATAGCGGCCGAAATCGGCGTAGAAGGTCTCGAGGGCCTTGGCGTAAAGATCGAGTTCGCGCCGCGCCATCGACTCGCGCCGCTGCGATTGCGCCTGCGCCTGCTTGCGCTCGTGGGCGCGCCAGACGGCGAAGCCCGCGACGGCCAGGACGACGCAGCCTATCATCGCCGCAATGAACGCCCGCCGGTTGCGTCGCTCGCGCTTGAGCCGCGCTTCGCGAAGCTCCGGGACGAAGACCATTGTTTTGTCGTGCCGGTGAGTCGAAGGAATCTCGCGCATCAGCTCGGTCAAGCGGTCTTCGGAGGTCGCGCGCGCGACAGGAACCTGCGCAAGGCATGCCACGCAGTAGCGCCGCCCCGGCAGTAGCGCCGCCCCGCAATGACTACATCGCTCTCCAATGCCTTCCGACATAAAACGCCTTAACCCCTTGCTTTGATTTAGAGCGGTTTGCAATTGCGTGTACGGGACTCCGGGCGCGAGTTGTTTACTCGCGCACGTTTCCTATCCGACAAGGCCACAGACAGGGCGATTAAACAAATCGCCCCACACCGTAGGCGCAATTGCGAACAGCTCTAGAACGAACTGGCGAAATAATAAGTTTTCAGCGCCAGATTTCTCAAGGCGCCAGCTCCTGGCTGGCGTACGTCTGTTTGTCAGGAAACGGCTTCTTCGCGGTCGCCGTCCTGGCGTTGCACCTGCTCCAACCGGAACGGTCTCCATTGAATGAAGCCGTGAGCTATTACGTTCACGGCGCTCAAGGATGGCTCTTTACTGCGGGCATGCTGGCCTGGGGATGCGGGTCGGCGGCCCTGCTCCTGGGTCTTGCGCGAACCATCCGCATTCGGGCCGGCAATGCCGGATTACTGGGGCTCGCTGTGTGGAGCGCCGGCGTGCTCACAAGCGGATTGTTTCGCGCCGATCTGCCGGGTCAATGGAATAATTCTCCATCGCAGACCCAGTTGATTCACGAAAATGCGGCGCGCGTATCCTTTATCGCCCTGCCCATTGCCGCCTTACTACTCTCGCATGGCTTACGTCGAGCTCCGGAGTGGCGCCGGACAGCCGGAGTGTTGTACTTGTTTATGGTAATGATCATGGTCAGTTTGATCGTGTTCTTTGCTTCGTTATTGCCGATCTCTGGTTCGCTCAGCCCTCCCATGCTGTTCGGTCTCACCGAGCGAATGCTTCTCGCAGTATATGCGGCATGGCTTTGCGCTGCGGCAATCGGGCTGTTGCGTTCGACTACCGATCCTGCTCAGTAGGCCTCTTGCAAAAGTCCTTTGGGATAGAGCGAGCGGATTGACGACCGTAGCGCAAACTGGACAGTTTGCGCTACGCCTTTTGCGATCCCGATTTCTTTTAGCGTCGCGGATTCGAAGCCGGAGTTACTTTTGCAAGAGGTCTATTAGGCCGTCATGCTGATGAAAACCCCTCGGCGCCCCATTGATGTCTATTCCAAGAACCGCGTGAAGCGAAGGTAGAACGCGTTATTGCCCGAGCGCAGGTCTTTTCCGTAGGAGAAGACAATTCCCACTCCGAGCGCTTGGACCTTGGCTTGCGCCCCCAAATCCCAGAGCCAGGTCTGCGAGCCCAGTCCCCCCCGCTCATTGGATGAGTCGGTGATCTTGCCGCTGTCCAGGAAGGGGCCTAGTTTGAAGCGCATCAGCCCGTTATCGTAGACCTTCTTGTCGAGTTCCCAATTGGAGAGGAGGTAGTCGCGTCCCATAGGGGCGCCGCCTTTGCGCCCGTTGCGGGTTCCGACGTGCGCCCTCATCCAGAGGTCGTTGTCGCGCTCGACGCCCAGGATGAAGAGTTCGTCGAAAGGGCTCTCCCCCAGAGTTTGGCCGGCGCTGATCTTTCCGCGCATCTCGTAATCGTCGCCCGCGCTTTGCGGGAACCACTGCGCCTCCATCGAGCCCTTGAGTTTGGCGAAGACGCGCAATTGTTGCGACCAGATGCGGCCGAGTTGGGTCGAGGCGCTCCCCGCCACGGTGAATCTGCGCTCCGGCGCGTCAAGCAGTTTGTAATTGAGTTGTCCCAGGTGTTTGAGTTGGAAACCTTGAGACAGCAATTGCGGGGTCAAAACGCCGCCTGCTGCGACGTCGCGGAAGTTGCGGTGGGAGAACTCGAATCCGGTTGACCAATCCCAACGGCCGTTCACAAACGAGGTCGCCGACGCGGCGAACGCCTGTTTGCGCAGCTTCAAACTGTCTGCTGGACAGACTAAAGTCTGTCCAGGCAGGGGACAGACATTAGTCTGTCCCACGTCCCAGTTTTCGTCGCGCAAGTCAAGATCGAGCTGAAATCGTCTCTTCGGGTCTCCGAAGAGAGGGCCGGAGAGGTTGGTCCAGAGGCGTCGTTTCTCGGCGTCCCACCGAATGAGGGACTCCGAGTTGATAGCCCGGCGGCGTATATTGAAGAACTCAGGATTGACGGTCTGATAGGGGAGGCCGCGAAGGAGCGCGAGCAGCCATGCCCATTTGGAATCAACGTTTCGCTCGCTCGCGCGAAAGACCACGTCGAACTTCCCGTCCGGACGCGCTTCGAGATTGAACCGGTAATTGGAGAAGATGTTCAGACCGCGCACTCGCGCTTTCGTGTTTTGCAGTTCGCGAAGGTCGAGCGCCGTGGCGGGGGCGATGGTGAAGGCGCGATCCAGCAGCGCCGGCGCGACGCGCGGCGCCGGCTCGGTCCGCACCTCTTCGATCTCCGGTTTGGAAACTCTGTTCCAGTATTTCAGCGCCGCCTCGACGTTGCCCTGAAGGAAATAGACGCCGGCCAGAAAGTCGTTCGCATAAGTGTCCGCCGGGTCGAGCCGCAGCGCCCGCCGCAGATGGCCGGCCGCCTCCGCATAATTTTTCTTCCTGAAGCAGACGCCGGCCAGTTCAAGAGAAAATCGTTTGTCGCCGGGTTGTTGACTAAGCCCGATCCGAAATGCCCTCTTGGCTTCATCCCAACGCCCCAGTCGGGCCAGAGCCGTTCCGTAGTAGTAATTGACGTCAGCGGAGCGCTCGACGTCGTCCTCCGCAATCCGAACGATCTCCTCCCACCGTTCTTCCGCGAAGAGTTGTTTGATTTCTGTGGCGTGATCGGAGAGGGCAGGCTGCGCCCGGAGTGGAAACGCGGAAAAGGCGAGCATGAGAAATATGGGCGCCGCTTTCACTTGGCGTCGGATTGAGGCAAAGCCAGCAGTGTCCATTTGTTGACGCCGCTCCATTGTTTTTCAAAATCGGCCCGATCCTGCTTGAGCAGCTTGCGCCGCGCGGGATCGTTCAACAACACAAGCCCTGCCTGTGGGTCCAGTCCGGCGACTACCACATAATGGAGAGGGGCGCCGGCTTCTGACGGCTTGAGGGCGACGATCAGAGGCCGCCCTTTCCGCAGATGATTTAGCAGGTCTTCCCACTCGCCGCGAAACGCGAAAGTGTTGAATCCGCGCTGTTTGAAATATCGCTCCATCGCCGAGGCGTAGACGCCGCGAGCGCCTGGCGCATACAGGGCGCGATGGATCTCAGCCGCATCGACGTTCTCGCTGTCCGCGCGGTCTTGCCGTTTGAACCAATATTGCATCACCATCGCAACGCTTGCCGCCCCACAGCCGTCCTTCTCCTGACTCACGAATGGGACGTCCAGCCACACGCCTGAATCTTCTGCGGCAGGCATGACCCCACAGAGACAACAAGACAGGACTGCCAGTGTGGCGAGGCGGTAAAACATATCAGCGTACTGCGACAATGATCAGGACGAGCGCCGCGAGGCCTACTAGAATGATCAGCAAGTCTCTGTCGCTTATCCTGCCCGCGGCGAAGTCTTTATCGATCTTGTCCGCGCGGGCCGCCAATCGAGCCAGCTCCTCGTCGCTCAGCGTCGACACTGCGGCGTCGACCCGCTCCGGGTTTATCTGAGCCGCCTCCATAGCCTTCCGCGTCTCGCCGGACGAGAAGAGACCCTTGACCTTTTGCAGATTCTGCTGCCGCGTCTTGCCGGCGGTTACCAATTCTTTGTGGATGTCAGACGGGCTTACAACGTGTGTCTGAGCCAGGATGCTCGTGGCGCAAAGAGTGAGCAGTAAACAAGCGGACAGCAATCGGATAGATTGCCATAGATCAAAACGCATGATTTGTAACCTCCTGGGGGAGAGAATCAGGGCGGGACACACAGACAAGGGCAACGGGGTTAAAAATACAAGATACACTCATTTGACGCAAGCGCGCGCTGGCCCCGGGGAGCCCGTTAAGTCTTTGCGCTCGCCCCGGGTACGCATCGCTTCCAGCGTGCAGTCATTGGGAAAGACGAATTGATCGGAATCAGACGCCCCCGATGCCGCCTTGCTTGCGTCGAGTAATTAATGTTTGCAATCGTGCGCATCCGACCCCGAGCGCGCTGCGGATCTCCAACGGGTCTCCACGCCCACGACTGCACGCTGGAAGCGATGCGTACCCTGGTTCATTTCCACCGCGGTTGTTGATGGTGTACACTCTCTGCTTATTCATTCCGTCGCGTAATGGAATTTATGGGACTTATGAGACTTGTAAGTCACATAAGTCACATAAGTCCTATTCATAACGTTCCAGGGATTTTCCGCCGGAGGCATTGCAATGAGTAGTCGGGTCCGCGCCATTGTCGCGGGCGCCACAGGGTATTCGGGGCGCGACCTGATCAGGTTGCTGCTCGGCCATCCGCGGATCGACCTGGCCGGCGTGTTCGCGTCGCGTTCCTCCGAGGCGACTCCACTCGCCGCGATTCACCCACAGTTGACGGGATTGACCGAACTCGATTGTCAGCCGTTCGATGAGGCGATGATCGCAGATCTCAAACCTGACTTGGTCTTTCTCGCGACGCCGAATGAGTTCTCACATGAGGTCGCGCCGGCTTTGCTAGATGCGGGCGCGACGGTCGTCGACCTGAGCGGGGCGTTCAGGTTGCGCGACGCGCCGCTCTACCCGAAGTTTTACGGCTTCGAGCACGCGCGCCACGACCTGTTGCAAAAGGCCGTTTACGGCCTGACCGAATTCGCGCGCGAGCGGTTGCGCGGGGCGAAGCTGATCGCCAACCCCGGCTGTTATCCGACCTCGATACTCACGCCGATGATCCCGCTGCTCCGCGCCGGTCTGGTCGCTGTCCCAAATGGTTCTGGAGAGGACAGCTCTGAAGCGCAGCCGATCATCTGCGATTCGAAATCCGGCGTGACCGGGGCGGGGAAGTCGCCGACCGCCGAAACTCACTTCGTCGAGGTCAGCGAGAGTTTCAAAACCTACAACATCTTCAAACACCGCCACGGGCCCGAAATCGCGCAGGGACTGGGCGTGGCGAACGGGTCGCGCGCGTTGATCTTCACGCCGCACCTGCTGCCGATCAATCGCGGCATCCTCTCGACCATCTACCTAAGGCTGAAAAAGGGTGTCGCGCGACAAGACGTTTTGAGCGCATGGCGGGGCGCGTTTGAAGACGCCCCGTTCGTGCGCGTCTTCGCCGGCGCCCAAATGCCGGAGATCAAATTCGTCGCCAACACGCCTTTCTGCGACGTCGGCTGCGCCGTTGATGAGCCGACCGGGCAGGCTATCATAGTCTCGGCGTTGGACAACCTGCTCAAGGGCGCCGCGAGCCAGGCGCTGCAGAACGCCAACGTCGCGCTCGGATTTGATGAACGTGAAGGCGTTATTTGAAAGATGGGCTATTTCATTTAGCCACAGAGATCACAGAGGACACAGAGAACGCATTAAATTCCCTACGTTTCTCTCTGTGCGCTCTGTGATCTCTGTGGCTATTCATCGGCACTGTTTTTAGATATGTGATGAGAACTGTAATCAAGCTCGGCGGCAGTGTCCTTCTTGACTCCGCGCTTCGCCGAAAGCTGATCGCTCAGGTCGCCGAGCTTAAAAGCGCGGGATTCGAGTTGATCCTTGTTCACGGCGGCGGCAAACAGATCGCGGCTTTGCTAGACAGGCTGCGCATCGAATCGCGGTTCCACGACGGATTGCGCGTCACTGACAAGGACGCCCGCGACGTCGCGCAGATGGTCCTCGCAGGACAGGTCGGAAAAGATCTGGTGGCCGAGCTTGCGAAAATCGGAGTCGCCGCAGCCGGCCTCGCGGGCGGCGACGGTTTGAGCTTCCTCGCCGAAAAAATGAACGCCGAAGACGGAACCGACCTCGGTTACGTCGGACGAGTCGTGAAGACGAACGACCGTCTGATAGCGGGGATGTTGAGCGCCGGCGTCACGCCGGTTGTGGCATGTCTGGCGCTCGGCGCTTCAGATTTCGAATACTACAACGTCAACGGGGATCAGATGGCCGCCGCAGTCGCAGCCGGATGCAAGGCAGAGAGCCTGGTCTTCGTCACGGACGTCGGCGGCGTGCGCGACGGAATTGGCGAACGGATCGCCGAACTTGACCGGAAGCGGATTGAGGATCTGTTGAGCGGCGGCGTGGCGACTGGCGGGATGCGTCCGAAGCTGCGCGCCTGTCTGGAAGCGCTAGCAGCGGGCGTCAGGAACATCGCCATCATCGGCGCGGCGCAGACCTGTTCGCTTACGCGAGTTTTGAAATCTGGCGAATCGCTAGGCACGCGAATTTCTTATTGAAGACGCCACGGCCTTGCGCCGTGGGGTTTCACGTTGGCGACTACATTCAAAACACGCCGGAAAGGATATGCCTGAGTATTTGTTCGTCTACGGTACCTTGCGACCGGGGATGGCTCCCCGCAGATTGGCTCATCTTATGAAAAAGATGCGTTATATGGGGAGGGCCTCTACGCCGGGACGCCTCTATGATTTGGACGCCTATCCGGGCGCCGTGCTCGATCCGGATTGCGACACGGAGATCAAGGGCGAAGTCTTTCAACTGCCCGATGATGGCGAGACGCTCGCGGCGCTGGACACTTATGAGGGTTTCGACGCGCGATACCCTGCGTCGAGCCTTTTCGTGCGCCGCAGGTGCAGGGTCACGCTTAAAGACGACTCAAAACTCGTGTGTTGGATTTACGTTTATAATTGGCAAGTTTCGTCGGAGGCGCTGATCAGAGGCGGAGATTACTTATGGCATAAAAAGCTGAAAAGCCTGAGAAGGAGACCTGAAAAAGATGTACGCGGAAGCGGAAGCGAAAATTGAAGAGGCCGGGCCGGAATCGCCGGCCCTCGAACAGATCCAACAACTCGAAGCGCGATACCTGATGCAGACCTACGCGCGCGGCCCCGTCATGTTCGTGCGCGGAAAAGGTTCGACGCTCTACGACGACAAGGGAAAGAGCTACCTCGATTTCATCGCCGGCATCGGCGTCAACGTCCTGGGTTACGACCACCCGCGAGTACGAAGGGCGCTGCGCGATCAGGCGAACCTGCTGCACACGTCGAATCTTTATTACCACCCGTATCAAGGGCAGCTCGCCGAGCGTCTGGCGCAGGCTTCGGGGCTGTCGCGGGTCTTTTTCTGCAACACCGGAGCGGAGGCCAACGAGGGCGCGCTGAAGCTCGCTCGCGCGTGGCAGCGCCGGCAGGGGCGTGAGGGCAAGACCGAGTTCGTCGCGCTAGTCAATTCGTTCCACGGCCGGACGATGGGCGCGCTCTCAATCACCGAACAGGAGAAATACCGCAAGCCGTTCGAACCTCTGATCCCCGGCGTCCGATTCATCGACCCGAACAACGGGGCGAACGATTTCTCCGAGGCGCGCGAGGCGATAAACGAAAAGACTGCCGCCGTCATCATCGAAACGATTCAGGGCGAGTCGGGAGTCCATCCGGTCAACGACGATTTTCTCAAGGCCGTGCGCGAGGCCTGCGACCGCGTAGACGCGCTGCTGATCCTCGACGAGGTGCAATGCGGGCTGGGGCGCACGGGCAAGGTCTTCGCCTTCGAAAACACTTCAGTCAAACCCGACGTGCTCTGCGTGGCGAAGCCGCTGGGATTAGGCGTCCCGCTAGGCGCGTTCATCGTCGCCGAGAAGGCCGTTGACGGGTTGAAGGCCGGGGACCACGGGACGACTTTTGGCGGCGGACCGCTCGCCTGCCGGCTGAGCCTCGAATTCATGCGAATGCTCGGAGAAGAGAACCTGCTGCAGCGCGTGACGGAGGTCGGCAATTACTTCAGAAAGCAGCTTCGCAGGTTGCAGCGCCGCCAACCCGGTTTGATCAAAGAGACGCGCGGGCTCGGATTGATGATCGGCGCCGAACTGACGTTCAACGGCAAAGGCGTGGCGGCGAAAATGATGGAGCGCGGCTTCTTGATGAACTGCACGCACGACACCGTGCTGCGCTTCCTGCCGCCTTACATCATCCGCAAGCCCGAGATCAAAGAGATGCTGGCCAACCTGGAAGAGGTTATTGTCGAGGAATCAAAGAGGATCGAGGATCGAGGATAGAAGATAGAAGATCGCCGCACACCAGATGACGCGATCCTCGATTGTTTTGTGGCCTGATTTTGAGGTATTTACTCAACTCCCGCCGCGCTAGCGGCGCCTTGAATTTAGCCGTGGGTTTAAACCCACGGTGGGCGTGATTTTCATTCTCGTCGCGTCAGCGACGATTGAATTCAGCCGTCGCTAGCGCGGCAGGGAGGCCGAGCAGTTACTTTCGAAGAATAAAATGGAGATACGCAAAGCCAGGACTAAAGACGCGATTCAGATTCACGCGCTCATCAATAAATACGCCAAAGAGGAACAGATGCTGCCCCGCACCCTGCTCAGCATCTACGAGAACATCCGGGACTTTCAGGTGGCGGCCGAAGGCGACCGCGTGCTCGGCTGTTCCGCTTTGCACTTCACCTGGGGCGACATGGCCGAGGTGCGATCGCTCGCCGTCGACGAGAACGCGGGACGCCGCGGGCTGGGGCGCGCGCTGGTCGAGGCCAACATCGCCGAGGCGCGCGAGCACGGCCTGGTGCAGGTATACGCGTTCACCTACGTCGTCGATTTCTTCGCCAAGCTCGGATTCCGCGTGGTCCCTCACGAAGCGATGCCGCGCAAGACCTGGATGGATTGCATCAATTGCCACAAATTTAATTGCTGCGACGAGGTGGCGATGGTTCTCGATCTGATCGAAGGCGCGCAGCCGGAGCCTTTCGATGTCAGCCAGGTGAATATCCCGATCGTTAAGATGGATCAGTACCGCGAGCGGTAGCGACCGTGACTGCCGTCAATGGACCAACTGATGGGGCTACGCTCGCCACCGCTCGCGGTACTTATCCGGGGCGCTTCCCGATTCTGGACACTCGATTTTCGAAATCGAACAATTAGAGCTTGATCTGCGGCGCTGTGGCGAATGGGCGTCGGAGCTAAGTCGAATGATTCGACCAATTGAGTCGCCGCGACCGGATGGCACGCGATTTGGAAGGAATAAGAAAGGAAAAAGTAAAAACGGAGCCGGCGGTTAATCAATGACCGTGAGCTTCGTTTCAGGAAGAGATGGGTGAGAGGAAAATTTCGGAGCGGCTTTCGGTCACGGCGCCGAAAGGCTTTCTGGCGGGCATTGCCCGATGCGGTTTGAAAAAAGCCGGCGACGATCTAGCGATAATCTTTTCGGAGCGTCCGGCCGCCGCCGCCGCCGTCTTCACGCAAAACCTCGTACAGGCCGCGCCAGTGTTGGTTTCGCGCGAGCATCTGCGGTTCAAGACCCATCGCGCAATCGTCGTCAATTCGGGTGGCGCGAACGCCTGCACGGGCGAGAAGGGATTAAATGACGCCCGCGAGACGGCCCGAATGGTCGCGGAGTATTTCAACTGCGATGAACGCGAAGTATTGGTCGCATCGACGGGCGTGATCGGCGTGCGGTTGGATATGGATAAGATCGCAAGCGGCGTGCGCGAGGCCACCGGACGGCTCTCTCGCGAGGCCGGTTTCCACGTCGCCGAAGCGATAATGACCACCGACACGAAGCCGAAGCGAGCCGCCAGAAGCGTCAAACTGGGCGACAATGTGGTGAAGATCGCCGGAGTGGCCAAAGGATCCGGGATGATTCATCCGGACATGGCCACGCTGCTCTCCTTCGTCACGACGGACGCGGCGATCGGCAAAGCGGCGCTGCGTAAGGCTTTGAAACTCGCAGTCGATCGGAGCTTCAACCGCGTCTCAGTAGACGGCGACACTTCGACCAACGATATGCTGGCGGTGTTGGCCAACGGCGCGGCCGGGAACGAGCCGATCAAGACGCCCGCAGGCGCTGATTTCGATCTATTCACAGAGGTTCTGACCGAGGTTTGCCGCGACCTCGCGATACAGGTGGCGCGAGACGGCGAGGGCGCCCGTAAACTGATCACGATTCGCGTCCGTCGCGCGCCGAACGAACGCGACGCCGCAAAGATCGCCGCGACCATCGCCACCAGCCCACTGGTCAAGACCGCCATCGCGGGCGCCGACGCGAACTGGGGGCGGATTCTGGCGGCGGCCGGACGCAGCGGCGTGAAGTTCGATCCTTCAAAAGTCGAGATCAAACTCGGCGGCCTCGCCGTCGCGCGAAATGGAGTGGGATTGCCGTTCAATGAAGCGCGCGCTCTCGAAATCCTGAAAAGCGACGAGGTGACTGTCACTTTCGACATGCGTCAAGGAGAAACCGAGGTCGCTGAATGGACTTGCGATTTGACCGAAGATTACGTTCATATTAACGCGGATTATCGGTCGTGAACCTCTGGGAGCGCGCGCATCCTTGCGCGCTTGGCTTCCGGCAAAGGCCCGGTAATCGAAGCCAAGCGCGCAAGGATGCGCGCGCTCCCAGGCTCTTCCAAGTTTCTTGCAACTCTCGCCGTCGCGGCCGCGTAAAGGCTGACGGTAAGTTAACTAACCTGATCAATTTTCTGTAAGCGGTTTTAACACGGAGAAGAGAGATGAATATCAATTGGCCGCGGGCCGTCGCCCGCAGAATTCCTAGCCTGAGCCTGGCTCCTTATTTGACCGTGTTCTGCGCCATTTTTTGCGCATCATTAGTCTCGATGCCCGCCGCGGCGCAAGCTACACAGGCGACGCAGACCCCTCCCATAGATACTAAAGACATCGTCGCGCGCCCGATCCCGGAACGCACCGTCGGCCTGGAGCCGGGCAAGATCGTGAAATGGACGCTGCGCGACGCCATCCTGGCAGCGTACGAGAAGAACGTCGACATCGAGCTGGAGAAGGAGAACGTGCGCATGATGCAGTACGACCTGATCTCGTTCCAGGGGGTTTACGACCCGGTGGCGACCTCGTCCATTCTCTACAATAAATCCCAGCAGGGGACCGCGTTCCGCGCAGCGGGCCTCGACTCGGGGGTAAACACCATCAGCAGGAACGCGCTCACGTACAATTTCGGCATGAGGAAGAATATGGAGCGGTGGGGCGGCTTGCTGGACGCCAGCTTCGAAAATCAGCGCCTCGTCTCGAACACAAACGACCTGACTACGCAGTACTCGCCCGCGCTGACGTTCCAGTTTACCCAGCCGCTGTTCAAGAACTTCGCGATTGACCAGGCGCGCCGGCAGATCAAGGTCACCAAGAAGCGCCTGGACCTGACTGACGCTCAGTTCCGCGCGAAATTGATCGATATCATCTTGCAGGTGCAGCAGGCTTACTGGCAACTGTCGCTGGCGATCCAGAATGAAAACGTTCAACGGAAGTCGGTCGGGTTAGCCGAGACCTTCCTCAATAACGTCAAGCGCCAGGTCGAAGTCGGAACGCAAGCGCCGATTGAAGCCGTCTCCGCCGCGGCCGATCTGGAACAGCGCCGCCAAGCGGTCTTTCAGGCGATGAACCAGGTGGGCCAAGCCGAGAACGCGCTCAAGAACCTGACCGCCAGCGGCCCGAACGATGAGCTATGGTCATCGGTCATAGAGACGGTCGAGCCGTTCGACATCAAACAACCAGTCTCGATTCCGGTTGCGGACGCCATCAAGCTCGCGCATGAGAATCGCCCCGAGATCAGGCAAAACAGCCTGTCGAGAGACATCAATAAGATTGAAATTGATTTCTTCCGCAACCAGGCCAAGCCGCAGATTGACTTTGTCGGAAGTTATTCCATGAATGGACTCGGAGGCTCCCCCCGGGTCCGCACCGGCCCGAACTGCGCATCCATTACTAATCCGGCCACCGGTCAGCCTGTTTGCGCTTCGCTTGGTGTGGCTCCAGTGAACGGCGCCCTTGTCCCGGTTGTAAATACCACCGCTTTTGATCCCAATTTCGTCTCCCGGGCCCAGATCGCCGACCGGTTTCAAGGCGGCTACGGCACGGCGCTCGGAAACATGTTCAAGAACGACTTGCGCACCTGGAGCGTCGGCGTACAGATCAGCTTGCCGCTGCGCAACCGCCAGGCGAAGGCCCAGTTGGGCAGGGCGCTCGAGGCGGATCGACAGTTAGACCTGCAGACGCGCGCGTTGATGCAGAACATCGAAGTCGAAGTCCGCAACGCCGTGCAGGCTGTCGAGATGGCGAAGATGCGCATTGAGGCGGCGGAGTCGGCGACTTTCTATGCCCGCAAGCAGCTCGAAGGCGAGGAGAAGAAATTCGAAGCAGGTCTACAGGCCGTCTACTTCGTCCTGCAACGTCAGAACCAGCTCTCGGTGGCGCTGGTCAGCGAACTACAGGCGAAGGCCGATTACAACATAAGCGTCGCCAATCTGCACCGCGTGATGTCAACGACGCTCTCGAACAACAGCATCGAGATCAAACAGGAAGCGCCTGTGACGATCAAATAGACCGGCGCCGCCGCAGGACCGAGGATCGAGGATCAAGGATCGAGGATCGAGGATTGAGGATCGAGGATCGGAATTTAGATAGTCGTCTCGGTCACTAAAAAGCGCTGACGAAAAAATAGGGGACAGAAAAACACGCAATTTTTCTGTCCCCTATTTTTCTGTCCGCCGGTACAGTACAGGGAGCGGTAGCGACCTGGCGCCCCTGCGAGACGCGCATAGGGCAAGGACCAGGTCGCTACCGCTCCCTGTACCGTACCATGGCCAAAACGTTGATCAACGCCGTCGTCGGAGATCAAGGATAGAATGGATGACGCGATCCTCGATCCTCGATCCTCGATCCTCGATCCTCGATCCTCGATCACTGCTTAGCCGCGGACGGCGTCGACGAGCCTTGACTCAGGCCGCGATTGAGAAGCACCTTGACTTCCACGCGCCGATTTTGCGCGCGTCCCGACGAGGTCTTGTTGTCCGCCACAGAATCCTTCTCGCCGTAGCCCATCGGGGTGACGAAGCGCCGGACCGGAATTTTGTGATTGACCGCCAGGTATTGGATCACCGCTTCGGCGCGCTGCCGGCTGAGCACGAAGTTTCTGGCTTCGTTGCCGGTCGAGTCGGCATGTCCGCCGACCTCGATCATGTACCACTTCGCGCTGAGCGCTTTTTGCGCCAAGGTGTCGAGTGATCGCCTGGCCTCGGGTGAGAGGACCGCGCTGTTCACTCTGAAGTTCACCGTGGCGGTTTCCTGCACGTCGTAATCGTCCAGAGACGAGATGCGTTCGTTCGCCGCGCGAACCTCGTTTCTGGCCTCGGCGGCGATGGTGGCCAACTCGTCCATTTGCCCTGACATGCGCTCCTGGTTCTCCTCGACCGGAGTGACGCGCGTGTCGGACGTAATCGCGGCCCGCATGTCCGATTCATTGAACCTGACCTTGTCGGCCACGAGCTGGCCCTGCGAGTTGCCGCGTCCCTCAACCTCCACGATCAGCCCTCGCAGGAGGTCGGCGACAGGGTATTTCCTGCCGAAGCCGAGACGAAGCAGGCCTCCATTACTCTTGACGCTCGTATTGCCCGTCAAGAGGACTTCATAATCCGTACGATTCCGGTCGCGCATCGTAAACGTATCGGCGTCGCGGGTAATGACGACGCCTCTGAACCTGACCTTCGCGCCGTTCGGAACGGATTGTATTTTCAGGGTCGGCTTTATCGTGTTCTTGGCGATCGTCTGTTGCGCAAAAACCATTGGCGCCGCCGCTAAAAACAAAGCCAGACCGCAAACCAGAGCAATTGGTCGTAGTCTCATAATCTCATTAACGTTCATATTCTATTCGCCTCCACCCTTGCAGCAGGGGTTGCAACGGATCATTACAGAAAGTCTATTAACGTCAAGCAGTTTAGGCTGACCGGGGGAAGGGACCAAGATCGTAATCAAAATCGGGGAGGAAATCAATAAAATGTTGTCCTCGCTGAAGATCTTGATAGTATGCCGCGCCAGCCGGCCTTTAATCTAATGATGTCTGGGCACTGCAGCAGGATACCGTGAAGACTGCGGGCGGGCAACCGGATAGAAATGTTGACAGGCAGCGCGGGGAGCGTAAACAGCGCGCAAGCAGGCGGCTGTCTTATACATCAGCCGCCTGCTTGCGCGCGCGATAGCGATACCGGTCTCAAACGTTCCGATTTAGAAACTGAGCTTCATCGCCACCTGAATCTGTCGCGCCGTCGCGCCGAAGAGCAGGCTCGAAATCACGCCTGCGCTCGCGTTGCCGATGGTGTTGCCCGGCGCGGCGAATTGGGCATGATTGAACGCGTTGAAGAACTCGAATTTGAGTTGGTGCTCGAAGCGTTCGCGGAAGCGAGTCACCTTGACGAGCGAAAAGTCTACGTTCGCCTGTCCAGGCGCGCGCAGGATGTTGCGCCCGGAGTTGCCGTAGGTCCCCGTGTTGTCCGCCGTCACCACGAACGCGTTCAGATCGAACCAGCGATCAATGGTCGGATTGTCGAGCTTGCCCGACGCGATCCGGTTCGGGCGGTTGCCCGTGCCGGTGGAGAGCAGGTTCTGCGACTGGTTGACGCTGAACGGCAGCCCCGAACGCAGCAGCAGAATCCCGCTCAGGCGCCATCCGCCGATAAACTTGTCGGCCAGCGAATTGACGTCGCCGCCGATCAACTTGCCTTTGCCGAATGGCAGATCATACGTCCAGCTCGAAGTGAACGTGTGCTTGATGTCGAAATCGGAGACGGCGCGGTCGCGGGCGAAGTCGTAGGCGTTCTGCGTCGTCCCTTCGGTGTCGGAGACGATGTCAATCGTCTTGCCGAATGTGTAGGAGTTGACGAACGCCAACCCGTTGCTGAAACGATTGGAGAACTTCGCCAACAGCGCGTGGTGGTTCGAATCGCCGCGACTCTGCACCTGTGAGAGGGCGCGCAAGCCGGGGGCTAGTTTGATGAACGGTCGATTGACGTTCGAGTCACTGACGCCGACGACTGGCGGCGCCTGATTGATGTCCCGTTTGATGACCAGGTGAGTGCCCTTCGAGCCGACGTATGAGACCTCCAGCGCGTAATTCCTGCCGAACTGCTGCGAGACGTTCAGATTCCATTGCTGCGCGTAGCCGTCTTTGAACTCAGGGTCGAAGATCGAGCGCGTCGTGCCGGATGGCGCGCGATTGGGATCGAGCGGTGGCGGCGCGGGGATGCCGTCGCGCAACCGCAGGGTCGGCAGCAGCGTGGTCGTGAGCGAGTTCGACAACAGGAAAGGCGGGTTGGACGGTTTCTGCGATGAGGTGCCGGTCAGCGGGTTATTCCAGAAGATGCCATAACCGCCGCGCACCACCGTCTGGCCTTTGCCGAACACGTCGTATGCGAAACCGAATCGCGGAGCGAAATCTTTCTTCGGCGTGGTTTGCAACTGACGTCCGACCTCGATGCCGTTGATCGTGGCGTTGTCGGAAGCGACGACGAATTTGCCCGTGCTGGTCTCGAAGTTCGACTGCCGGTCAAAGACTTCGACGTAAGGCACGAAGAGGTCGTAGCGCAAACCGAGGTTGAGCGTCAGCTTGCTGTTTACGCGCCAGTCGTCCTGAATGTACGCGCCGTATTCGGGCCGCCGCTCGCCGACCACACCCTGCATCAATCCGCGCGTGACAGTAGTCGGATAGCCGAGCACAAACGACGCGAAAGAAAAACCTGTGTTCGGAGCAATCGAGCAGGTCCCCGTCACGCCGCCGCAGTTGGAAGTAATGGACGATTGAAAGTTGAAATTGCCGACGATGTTGTCCACGTTGAAAACGTTGCGCCGCCGCCGCGTCAGGTTCGCCCCCATCTTCAGCGTGTGCGCCCCGCGCGTGTGCGTCAGGTTGTCGAAGATCTGGAACGTGTCCAGGAATGTCAGCAGCGGCTGATTCGAGTTCGCGCCCAAGTTGCGAATGTCGCCCGGCGTAAATTGAATCTGCGACATGGCCGTCGCCGTGTCGAAGATGTTGACGCCGGGAATGCCGACCGTCTTCGCCAGATTCGTGCCCGCGTCAATCGAAGTCACTTTGAAACCGATGCGGCTGAAGCCGATGCGGGCTTCATTCAGCCAGCGCGGGCTGATGGTATATGTGTCGTTGAGCGCCAGACTCTGCGCGCGAATCAGACCGGTTCCCGCGCCGAAGGTCGTCCCGGAATCGCCGTGCGGCAAGGTCGCGGGGAGGAAACGATGGGTGCGCTCGAAACTGTACCTGCCGAAGAAGTGATTGTTCTGCGAAAGGTAGTTGTCAATCTTCGCGTCGAACTGATCGTCTTCGCGAGTCAGCACGGGGTTATAAAGGAAGTTGTTGATGATCTGCCCGTTCGCCGCTTTCGTCCCGGCGACGTTCGGCTTCGGATAGAGTTGCTCTATGATGGCCTTCGCCGCCGGGTCGAACCCGCTGCCTGCCGGATTAGATTGGCTACTTGGAATCACATTCCCGGGGAACGGCTTGCCCGTCAGCGGGTCGTAAATCGTGCGATTCAACTCGGAGAAATCGCCGTCGCGCATCTTCAAGGTCGGCACGGTCGAAAGATAAGTCTTGCTGTCGCGAATCCGGCCTCCCTGATAATCGCCGAAGAAAAACATCTTGTCGCGGCGGATCGGTCCGCCCAGCGTGCCGCCGAACTGGTTCTGCTTGAAAGGCGGTTTGGCGCGCCCATTTTTGTTATTGAAAAAGTCGTTGGCGTCGAGCGCGTCATTGCGCAGGAATTCAAAGCCGCTGCCGTGAAGGGCGTTCTGGCCCGATTTGATCTGGATGTTGACGACGCCGCCGCTCGACCGCCCGAACTCGGCGGAGTAGGTGCTGGTCTGGACTTTGAACTCTTCGAGCGCGTCAATGCTGGGGAAGATGACGACGGAGTTGAGCCAGGTCTCGTTGTTGTCCACGCCGTCGAGCATGAAGTTGTTATCGCGCGTCCGCATGCCGTTGGCCGAGAACGACGCCGAGGCGCGCCAGGCCAGACTGCCCGCGCCGTCAATGTTCGCGCCGGGGATCCCGCGCAGCACGCCGGGCAGCGTGCGCGTCAATTGTACGAAATCGCGCCCGTTGAGCGGCAGGTTTTTGATTTGCGCTTCGTTGACCGTCCCGCTCAGGTCTGAGCTTTCAGTCTGCACCAGCGTCGTCGAGCCTTCGACGTTGACAGATTCGGTCGTCGCGCCGACCTCCAGCGTCAGGTCTACGCGCGCTTTCTGGTCGACGTTGAGCTGCACATTGGCGATCGCCAGTTTCTTGAATCCTGGCGCCTCTGCGGAAATGTTATACAAGCCGGGCGGAAGAGATGGCGCGACATATTCACCCTGTGAATCGCTGACGACGACCCGCGTCAAGCCGGTCTGAGCGTGGGTAAGAGTGATCTTGACGCTTGCTACTGCGGCGCCGCTCCCGTCGTTGACCGATCCGAGGATCGTGCCGCTCACGGCCTGCGCGGCGGCCTGCGTCGGCCACAGCAGCGCAATCAGACAGACGAGTATAGGGTATATGGTATAGCCAGAAAGTCGAGAACGGGGTTCGCGAGACATAAATATCCTCCGTTGGGATCTCACAGAGATCGCTGGTTGATGGTTGGTAAGGCCGACCCGAAGAGATTCGCCTCTCTTCAGATCAGCCGGTAGCGCTGAATTGAAATCCCAGCAGAGTTGATTCGGCGACGAGCTGTTTCACTGCCGCGCGCAGCGGTCGGGACAATCTGTCTGACGCTCATCAGTATTGATATCTACGGCGCCTATTGTACCCAAAGCGCCGTTTTCGGCAATGTTCTCCGCCTGCGAAAGGGAGGCCATCTCTGGACCCGATGCTACGCCTCCTTCGCCCCTTTCAATAATCCCGCCACATCTTTGATCCCGACGCCGGGCCCACTGGGAATAGACATCTTCCCGTCCTTCACCCTGATCGGCGAATCGAACCAGCTTCCGTATTTCTCCGTCCCCAGCTTGTACTCCTGATAACGCCCGATATCCGGCACGCACGAAGCGAAATGCAACATGTAGACGAACCCGAACCCGCCCGAAATATGCACGGTCGTCGGCATCTTCGCGACCTGCGCCATCCGCGCCACGCGTACCGACCGGATCATTCCTCCGTAATAGTGCAGGTCCGGTTGCACAATATCTACGCCACGGTTGGCGATCATCCACCGAAAGCGCCAGTCGCTGTACTCCTGCTCTCCGCCTGCCACAGGAATGGTTAAGGCATCCGCCACGGCTTTGGTTTCCTCCAGGTGATCGAACTGACACGGCTCCTCGAAGTAGACCGCCTTGGCCTCTTCCAGCATGCGCCCCACTTTGATGGCCTGAGGAGCGTCGTATGAGCTGTTGGAATCGGCATGAATGTCAATGGCGTCTCCGAACGTCTTCCGCACGAGCGGAATGAGCTTCTCAGTTCGACCGGGCATCGCGTCCGCGTTTCGGCTCATCCGCCCGCCCACGCGGAATTTGACCGCTTTCGCCCCCGACTGTTCTACCAGTTTTTGCATGTATTCGACCTCCTGCTCCGGCGTCGTGTCCCGCCGCCCACTGGCTACGTAGATGGCCACGTCCTGCCGCAGGATCCCTCCCAGCAACGCCCCAATTGGCTGGCCCGCAATTCGCCCAAGCATGTCCAGGATCGCGAACTCCACCCACGCCTGCGGGCTCCACAGGGCCAGACCATATAGCTTGTAGTTGTCCTTCCAGCGGTAAAGCTCCCAGAGCAGGTTTTCCAGATCGCGCGCGTCCTTGCCTATAAAAAACGGGATCACCAGTTGTTTGAGAATCTTGTCCAGGTACTGCTCGCGCGGCGGGTTGGTCAGCGCTACGCCTTCCGCCCCATCTTTAGACCGCACGTGAACGAAGTACTCCTCATCCTTCTTTAGCAGTTTGATTGACTCGATAATTACAGGCGCCGGCGCCTTATCCAGTTTCAATACCGGAGCCGCCGCCGCTTTATCCAACTCATGTAAGTCCGGGGCAATGGCGGACGATTTCTCCGCATGACTCTTCCCGCACATGCTTGCCAGCGAGGCTGTCGCCATCGCGCCGATAAAACCTCTTCGATTGAACATAGCAAACCTCCTTGCAAGGTCTATTCGTCTCAGGTTCAGTACTCTGTAAATTAAGTTTTTTGGTATTATTCAAGCCCGCGGAGCGGGCGGCAGAGTAAAGCCTGGGGTGGAGCCGAAGTCAGGTTCGGAGCGCCATCAAGCCCGTGAAACGGGCGGCAGCCATTGGCTGTCGCCCACTCCGTGGGCTCTGATCGCTTTGCTGCCGCTCTCCTGGGGCTTACGCCCCAGGCTTTATGCTGCCGCCTGCTCCGCAGGCTCAAAGCAAAGGTTTTAAAACACAAAATATCAAACAACTTAGTTTACAGAGTATTCAGTCTCTCTTTTCAACAAGCTTTTTCTCTGTGATTTGGCGCATCGGGCGATGAAGACGGCGCCAGAGCGCATCTTAAAGCGTTCGCAGATGGAAACCGCCGTCTATATTGATCACTTCACCTGTCGAATATGGGAAATCGCCGCGCGCGATGGCCGCTACTGCGCGGCCTACATCCTCCGGCTGCCCCCATCGCCGGATGGGCCAGGCGCCCTGGTCGATCATTCGGTCGTATTTCTCCTTCACGCCATCGGTCATGTCGGTGGCGATGACGCCGGGGCGTACCTCGTAAACGTTGACGCCGTATTCGGCCAGCCGCGCGGCGTAGAGAGCCGTCATCATCGCCAGCCCCGCCTTCGCAACGCAGTAGTCGCCGCGATTGATCGATGCGGCGTACGCCGAGACTGAGGTGATCGTGACTATGCGCGGCAAACCGAAGGCGTTCAGGTCTCCGCGCTGCGCCTGCTCGATCATTCTTCGCGCCACGAGTTGTGTCAGGAAATACGGGCCTTTCAGGTTGACGTTGATCAGGCGGTCGAAAGACTCTTCGCTCGCCTCCAACAGGTCGGCCCGCACGCTCGGCGCGACGCCTGCGTTGTTGACCAGCAGATCGATGCGCCCGTAAGCCTCGAGAGTCTCTTGAACGAGCCGCTCGCGGTCGGCTGAGACGGATACGTCCGCCCTCGCAGTGATTCCGTCGCCGCCCGCTTCGCGCACGAGCCGCAAACATTCTTCAGCCGCGCCGGCGTTGCCTGCGTAATTGATGACCACCGCATGACCCAACTTCGCAAGCTCGATGGCGACTCCGCGCCCGATGCCGCGCCCCGCGCCGGTCACCAGAGAAACGGGACGATCATTCATAGGTTTCAGGTTTCAGGTTTCAGGTTTCAGGTTTCAGGTTTCAAGTTCCAGGTTTCAGGTTTCAGGTTCCAGGATCCAGCCGTTTATTACGACTAAATCAACCACTGACACCTGACACCTGACACCTGACACCTGTTTCAGGTTTCAGCCGTTTGTGACGACTGATCAACCACTGACACCTGACACCTGACACCCGCATGAGCGGCCTCCGGCGCAGGCATGTCCTCCTCGGTCGGGCCATCGCTCCATTGGCGCGCCCAGGCGGGCAGCGAATCTTCGGGATAAGGCTTCACGCGCGGCGGCGTCGCGCGGCGGCGCATCGCCTTCAACGCCTTGTCGAGCGCCTCGACGAAGAAGTATTCGCCGAAAATGACGGCCTCGTGAACGCCCAGGTTTTTGTGGATGTGGTAGACGCCGCCGTTCAAAATACCCTCGAATCCGGGCGTCAGACTGCCCAGATATTTTTCGGAGAGCGTGCGCAGCGAAGTCAGCGCGAAGTCGCGGTAGGCGCGCGCGCTCACGCCGTCGGGCGCGACGTCGGCCAGGTCGAGCAATCCTGACGCGGCGATGGCGCAGGCGGAGGTGTCCACCTGTGAGCGCGAGAGCGGCCCGCCCTCCGGCGCGTCATAATCCCACGGCGTCACGCCGTCCGGCGCCGTATTCTCCAGGTAGTAACCGGCGTTGAGCATAGCCGTCTCCAGATACTCCGTCCGCCCGGTCTGCAAATATGAACGCGTGAAGCCGTATAGCGACCAGGCAAGGCCGCGGCTCCAACAAGAGTCGCCGCGATAGCCTTGATGCGTCGTCTGGCGAAGGCACTGGCCGGTCTCGAGGTCGAAGATCGCTTCGTGCGACGTGGAGCCGTCGCCTCGCACAAGCGTGCGGCGCGTCGTCAGACAATGTCTGTGCGCGACGTCGAGCAGTCGCTCGTCGCCCGTCTTGAGTCCTGCGTAAAAAATCACGCCGACATTCATCATGATGTCTATGAAGAGCGACGCGGGTTCGACGAACGAGCGCAGATATTGCCCCCTTTCCATAAATCGCATGGCCATAGTCTTGCCGGCCTGAACCAGCAAGGGCTCGATGCGCTCCTTCGGGCCGCCCAAACCGAGCCAGCGCAGATGCGTCGAAAAGAAGAGAAATCCGAGGTCGTGAACGGCCCGGTCGTATTGCCGTTCTTCGAGCGGCGTGGCGTAGGCGACGGCCTTGTCGAGCCAGGCGCCGTCGCCGGTAGCTTCGGCGAAAATGAACATCAGACCCGGATAGAACCCGTCGCACCAGTGCGTCCAGCGTTTGCGGTCATGGCCGAATTTGCCCCCGACGGTGTACATCGGGTAATAATCGGGCGGATATTTTCGCAGCAGCGATTGCGCCTGACTTTGCGCGAAATCAAATGCGCCTTGCAGAGTGGCGCGGAGCGCTTCCCGCCCCGGCGTCGAATTCGACATTTAAGTTTTCCTCCATATGCGGTATGACGTATGTCATACCGCATATGGCATATGGAGATCAGAAGGTCAACCGCAGCGACCCCTGCATCACGCGCGCCTGACGCGCGGCGTTGACCTGTCCGAAGCGCTGGTTGACCTGTTTGCCGCTCGCGTCAAAACGCGCGGTTGTGTCTATGCCTGACCACTGGGTATGGTTGAAGGCGTTGTATACCTCCCAACGGAATTGCAGGCGCCGCGACTCGCTCTTGAGAGGGATGTTCTTGAAAAGCGAGAAGTCCCAGTTGTGCGTGCCCGGATTGCGGAAGACGTCTTTCGGGGCGTTCCCGAAATCGCCTCGCGCCGGGCGAGCAAACACTGCCGGGTTGATCCATTGCACGAATCCGGTGGGGGCGACGGTTCGCTGACTGTCTGAGAGATTCGGATTGCCTGTGATGACGATGCGCCCGCTGTCGCCGCCGCCGGTGATGTCCGTTGCGGTGTCAACCAGCGTGTAGCTGACGCCGGCGGGCGTGCCGCTGGCAAAAGCGGTAATGCCCGACAACTGCCAGTTGTCGAAGAGAGCCTTGACCGCCTTGTTGTCCCACAGCCTGGTGGCGCGCGGCAGATCCCAGGTGTAATTGATCACCATCACATGCGTCTGGTCATAAAGGGCCCTGCCGTAGTTCCATATGCGATAGGGGCGATAACTCGCCACAGCGTCGCGGTCGCCGTCGGCGTAGTCCATGGCCTTCGAATAGGTGTAGGCCACGCCGAATTGCAAGCCGCGTATGAACCGGCGGTTGACCGCGACTTGCAGCGCGTTGTAATTCGCAAGGCCGGCGTTGTCGTAGTAGGTGATGTTACCGTACCCCGGAAACGGGCGCAGGAAATCGTCCGGCAACGCCGTATTCGCAACCGTCGGGTTGGCGTTCTGCGGATTCACGTCCACGTGGCGCGCGCGATAAGGAATCTGGTTGATGTTGCGCTGCTGTTGCAGGTGGCGGCTCACTGAGCCGACATAAGCCACATCCACAACCGTCCCAAAGCCGATATCCTTTTGAACGCTCAGCGTGTAATTATAGGTTACCGGCGTCGGGGCGTCGGGGTTGAAGCCGGTCACGTTGCTGGGGAAGAGCGCGCCGCCGGAGGAGAGCAGCGTGTCTATGTTGCCGTAGAAGAGGCGCGGATTGTCGGCGATCGGCGGATTGCGCGCCACGTCGGTCCAGATCGCGTTGGCGCTCACGCGCGTCTGATTGAACACGCCGGCGCTGCCCCTGACCGCCAACTTCCCATCGCCTTTGACGTCCCATGCGAAGCCGAAACGCGGCTGTACCTGAACCGGCTGCTGTTCTTTGAACCCGCGCGGGTAGCTGTCATCCCTCCCAAGGACCATGCCGTTGTATGGGTCGCCCGTGCCCGGCACGAATCCGCCGACCAGGGCCACCTGAAGCAATTGGCCGGTGATCGGGTTGCGGGCGCGCCGGTTGGCCTGCGCGCAGATCCCGCCCGCCGGGACCGGCGTGGTACAAGCCGGCAGATAAAACTGAGGCGCCTTGGCGCGGTCGTAGCGTGACAGCGCCAAGGCCGCCGAATTGGCGGTGTCCTGATACCACTGGTTGTACCAGGCGAAGCGCACGCCGTATTCGAAGCTCAACCGGCGCGTCGCTTTCCACGAATCCTGAATGAACCACTCGGCCAGGCTCTGCCGCCCCTCGCCGCTCGGACGGAAGGTCGCTTCGGTGTAAGACGTGAAGTTTCCCAACACGGCGTTGGCGTAGGTGAAGCCCGAGTTCAACGGGTTGTTCTGGTCGTTGGAGAAGGTGAATTGGCCGGCGAAGACCGCGGTCGCGCCTTCGTAGTTGCGGGCGCGCTCGGCGTAGAAGCCCGCTTTGAGGTTGTGCGAGCCGAGCAGGTAAGTGATGTTATCGCTGAAAGTGATCAGCGTGTCCGCGCCCCGCAACGGCGTGCGGCCGTCATAAGTGATATTCGCCGAGCTGTTCGCGATAATGTTGTTGAACGTGACCTGCGGGATGATGCCGAGCGGGTTGAGTTCGGGATGGAACTGACCGAGCGTGAGGCCGTATGTCGCCTTCTGCAATTTTGCCAACTCTGCGTCGTTGAGCGGCGGCCCTTTCTCGACGCTGTGGCGCACGCCGAGCGAGGCTTCGTTGACGAGACGCGGCGTGATGATGCGCGTCCAATTGCCGAGGATGCCGTTGTCGGTGAAAGTGTAATGCAGTCCCGCCAGGCCCCAGTTGGCCGTGCCCGCCGGCACGGCGATGCCCTGGTTGTCGGCGTACCACATCGAACCGCGCACGTAGAACGAATTTTTCTCCGAGGGCTTGTAATCAGCGCGGAAAAGGTTTTGCCGCTTCGGAACTTTGATGCTCTCCTGGAACAGGTAATTATAGTTGCCCGCGGTGATGCCCAGGTCGGTCGCGTTGGGGAGCGGCAAGACATTCAAGAGCGCCTGGCCGTTCTTGTTGATGCGGTCAGACGGAATGACATTGCCGGGGAAGCAGGCCGTTTGGCTGGTGGCGTTGCAGGCGCCTGTCTTAAGCGGGTCGCGGATGAAGAGCGGTACGGGCTTGCCGTTTTCCACCGAGGCGAACGATTTCGAGAAGTCGCCGTTGCGCTCGAGTTGCGTCGGCGCCGTCACCTGGCGTAGCGTCTGCGGATTCAGAGTCTGCGAGTCCTCGAATGAGTAGAAGAAGAACAGTTTGTCTTTGAGCTTGCTTCCCAACTTCGGCAGCCAGACCGGGCCGCCGAATGTCGCGCCGAGCGTGTTGTAGCGGTAGCGCGGCTTCGGTACAGTGGCAGTCAACCCGGTGGCCGGCGAGGTGACGGGGATGGCGTTATTGAAGAAGTTGTTGGCGTTGAACATTTCATGGCGTTTGAACCAGTAACCGGCGCCGTGATACTGGCTTGAGCCGGATTTGGTAATGATGTTGACGCTGGCCGATGAATTGCTGGCGTACTCGGCCTGATAGCTGTTGAGCAGCACCTTGACTTCGCCGATAGCGTCGAAGTTGATTGAACTGCTGAAGATGTTCGGGCTGCCCAGGTCGTTGCCGCGCACGCCGTCCACGTTGAGCGTGTTCCAGGTGTTGCGTCCGCCCTGAATGTTGGGAATGCCGCTGCCGAAACCGCCGCCGAGCGACTCGCTCTCGCCGCCGTAAGAGACGCCGGGCAGAATTTTCAGCAGCGTGG
>WNFZ01000909.1_pt1 | contig 28727 bp, 17 predicted proteins | sample 5400081 | NCBI WGS metagenome assembly WNFZ01 (sample SAMN13153365, study PRJNA577476) | soil metagenome | isolation source: 80 cm soil or saprolite under grassland replicate 1 | place: USA:California | collected 2016-06-15 | reverse complement strand
CTAAGTCCTAACGAATGCTTATGACCCCTTTTCGGGCTTGTGCACTCTCAATGCTTATCACTTTAGTTCTGGTCTCGTTTGTGTTTGGAGTGGCACCGAGACGCGTTGTCACCGCCATTCTGAGCCCAGCGCCGCAAACTCAAACAGTTCAGCGGGTCGTTCACCTCAGTCCAAGTGGCGCGAATGATAGTCGTTATGCTTACGTTCCTTTTGACGTGCCGCCGCATGCTGCTCGGATCAGCATTAGCTATCAATATGATCGTGCCAATGGAGCGAACACGATCGACATCGGACTATTCGATGCGCGCTCGACGAGCTCTGATACAGACCCGCGTGGCTTTCGTGGGTGGAGTGGCGGGCGTCGCTCCGAGTTCTTCGTTTCCCGCAATCAGGCGACGCCCGGTTATCTCCCGGGTGAGATGCGCGCAGGCAAATGGCGCATCATTCTTGGTCTTTACCGAGTCGCCCCAGCTGGCGTTAATGTTTCTTTCAAAATCGATATTGAAACAGAGGAAAATAGGTCGCCGAGTCCTACCCGGGCACAACGCAAGACAAGACCTTCTTCGAGCGGCGCATCAGTAACACCCATTGCAGAGAGCAGAACGCCGGCACAATCGTCCCTTGAGCAAAAAGTTGCGGGACACGGTGCGCGTTGGTGGAGTGGCGACCTTCACATGCACACTGTCCACAGTGATGGCGACTGGACCATCGCGGAGTTAATTTCCAGCGCGCGCAATGTAGGTTTAGATTTTATCTTCATCACGGATCATAATACGGCGAGCCACCACGCGGAAATTGATCGCTTAAGTAAGGGTTCGCGGCAACCCCTCGTGCTGCGCGGCGAAGAAATCACCACGTACGGCGGTCATACTAATGCCCTGGGCCTTCCCTCGGGCACGTGGATTGATTTTCGCGCACATCCTGGAGATACATCGCGCATTTTGAATATTGCCGCCCAAGCGCACCGCGCCGGCGCGCTCATCTCCATCAATCACCCGTTCGTCTTATGCGGTGGTTGCGCCTGGAGCTATGACGCTGCGGCGCGCGACTTCGATGCAATTGAAGTTTGGAATGGCCCGTGGGATTTTACCGACGAGCCGGCACTCAAAATGTGGGACAAGATTTTGCAGAGTGGGAGACGCATTACCGCCATCGCGTCCAGCGACTCTCACCGCCCGGATACTCCCGTCGGTAAACCAGCAACTCATGTGGCAGCGAAGGTTCTATCTCAAGCGGCATTACTAAAGGCTATTCGTTTGGGTCACGCTTACTTAACAGACGGAGTAGCGCGATTCGTGGTCAGTTTCGAGGCCGAGTTAGTAACTGGCAAACGCCGCTCGCGTTGGATCGTCGGCGATGAGATTCGCTTGAACTCGCCTAACATAATACGCTTTTTCATCAGCACCGAAGGAACCCGGCCCGACGCGACCGTTTCATTGATCTCGAATGGTCAGATGATTCGTAGCTTTCCCGCTAAGACGAGTCAGCCACAAGTGATCGAGATTGAATGCCGGCACGACTCGTATTTCCGCCTTGAGGTTCGCGACGGAACGAAGGCCATGCTCGCTCTGACTAATCCTATTTATGTAAAAATCGGAAGGCCTCGATAGGCGGGGAGATAATCAATGTTGGGTGAGCCTGAAAACCTTTGTTTCACCCGGCGCAAGCGACGACTCAGGCTGTGCTTGCAAAACAAGGACTCGCGGCACGAAGCTTTGGTCGAGCATGAGAGCTCGCATCAGTTTCATATGATTGCAGCCCCGATCGCTGACAGGTTGTGAGCTTGCATAACAACGTGCCGTAATAGTCTCGACCATAGAGCCTGAAACACCCCTGGGTAAGCGCACCGCCGTACGGAAATTACCGCTCCGGTCTATACCCAAACGAGGGTCACCCATATCCGAAGAGAATATTCCTGGATATCCAGTAACCTTCACATCAAAGGCGAGCGCCGCTCCTGTCTGCTCCGAAGCTGCTTCGATGTAGAAATATTCGCGCGGATCCGCGATGGTGTTTATATCGGCCGGCGTCTCACTGATGCGATGCTCTCGAAGAAGCTCTTCAGTCATTGCTCGATAAGTTTGCGGATACAGGTCCATCAGGCTCTCGCGCGTTGCTGTCTCAAGACGAGCGCGGATTGGTAAAGGAGCGAAACGGACTGCGGAGCAGGCCAGATCAGAAAAGTTGTTGTTATCTGAGGCCACAGCGAGCAGCGGATGGCTTCCGACAGCGCGAGAGCCGCTGAAAACTTTTGTCTCATGCCTCACGCTCTGATAAGTCTCCTCGACGACTTTCTGACCTCGCACACGAAATTGGTAGACCCATTCGATATCCGTTCCGCGTCCCCAGCGCGCCAGCAACGCAGCGGTCTGCGTTCCCCCATCTTCATTCGTGAAAATTACGGTATAGCGCACGATTAATTCATCGTTGGCTTGGTGCAGAATTTCGTAATACATCAGCAACGGAATGTCCGTGAAATGGTCGATGGTATTTGCCCGTGCATAGAGAAAAGGTGAATGGGCCAGAGCCAATTGATCTTCCTCTACGCCGCCCGCACCGTGCGTGGTCGCGAGCGGGAGATGGCGCAAGGACTTTACGTCGGCTCGTTGCGCTCCCGCAGCCGAACGCGCCAAATTGAGCGTCACCGAAACCGCGTGCTGCCCTCTGGTGAGGTGTCCGAGCATGACGCGATAGGGGAAGAATTCATCACCGGCCCAAAGCAGCAGATCCTGGTTGTACACTCCGTCGACTGAAACCAAAAGCGCCGCTGCTTCCGCGCGCTCGCGTCCCCAGGATGCGCCCGGAGATCGCGCTTCAATCTCCAGGCCAACTTCTGTTTCTTCCGTCAAGTTGAAGGTTTCACTTGCCAGAGGTTTAGGAAACCTGGACGGGTTCTGCGCAGCCGCAACCGTCGACAGGACACCAACCATGATCAAGAGAAGTGGGGAGCGGAACGAGTTTGGAGAAGTTTTCATTTAACTGAATAACGCGCGGGCGTTCAAGGTACGGCAACTGAACAATTACTGCAAGCCAGGTCAGTCAGGTCGAAGCTAAATACAGACGCACCAATCTGTGCAATCCCACCGACCGCAGTCGGTGGATCGTTCATACCTAACCTAAAGCTGCCGCGATTTCAGTCGCCTTCCTTCCTGAGAGCAAACGGAGTATTCTCCCAACATGGTCCTCACACCTTATAGCCACCTCACGTGGGCTTACCAGCTTCACTACCACTTCTGTTTTCGCACTTACCGCGGCGACAGTTCTTCAGTAACAATACAAATATTCTGGCAGAAACTCTGCAGATGAATAATGGGCAACATTTCATTGGCAAGAATTGTCCGGAACGGCTGATCGAAGCGGGAATCAATCAGCTTTGGCAGCCATCCGCGTATGCTGGGACTTGTGGAGAACTGCCAACAGCATTGTTGAAGAGTTTTTTGCGGAGTGACGACTAATGCGCAGTAGGTTGGGTATGAACAATCCACCGACTGCGGTCGGTGGGATTTACGCACACTCTATAGGCGACGCTTATGCTTATCTGCGATTAGACTTATTGTCAGAATCGGCATTGTTGAAAATTTTCTTTCCGCCGCGAAATGTATGGTATTCTCACCCCACACCATGTAAGGCCCTTGCCTTTGTCGCAGCCAGTTTGAAAACGGACCTAAAATCTATCCTGAATCTTGATTTGGTTACCTGAGTTAACCTGTTTGTCATTGCCGAGCTTTACCCTTCAACTGTAGCGCACAAATACATCAGATCCAGGAAGCTATGCCTAAGGAGAGAAAACGATGAAAACCCCTCGAGTTTTTGCCAGCCTGCTGCTTCTTTATGTGAGCCTGGCCATTCAAGGATCAGCTCAAGTTAATACCGCGAGCCTCACCGGACTCGTTACGGACCCAACTGGGGCGGTCATCCCGAATGCGTCGGTGATGGCAAAGAACAACGCGACCACTCGGGAGCAGTCGACCACAACGGATTCTTCCGGATACTACACGTTTGCCAGCTTACCGGTTGGGAACTACACCATATCGGTGGAAATTCAAGGATTCAAAAGGGGAGTCCGCGACAGTATCAACCTGGAAGTCGGCCAAAAGGCGCGAATTGATTTTCCCCTCGAAGTCGGGGCAGTGAGCCAGTCGGTGTTGGTGGCAACTGCGCCGCCGCTGTTGACTACTCAGGAAGCTACGACTGGCGGGGTGATAGAGAGTCGCATGATCTCTGACCTGCCGCTGAGCGCCCGCAACTGGGACGACCTTATCGGTGGAGTTCCGGGAGTTCAAGCGGATCGTTATACCGAACAAGGAGGCGGTACCGCGAACGGCAGAACTGGCGGCGCCAATGTACACGGCGTTCGCTCGTTGCAGAACAATTTTGTTCTCGATGGTGTGGACAATAACTCGATCTCGGAGAACGTACAGGAACTGACTACGCAGGTGGCTCGACCATCGGTAGATTCAATCCAAGAGTTTAAGGTGAGCACCAATCCCTATTCGGCTGAAAATGGCCGCAGCCCCGGCGCGCTCGTCAGCGTCACCACTAAGAGCGGCGGCAACGCATTTCACGGAACCGGTTACGAGTTTCACCGCAATCGCGTCTTTGACGCCAACAATTTCTTTCAAAACCGTGCCGGAGCACCGAAACCTCCCCACGTTCAGAACCAGTATGGAGGCAACATCAGCGGCCCTATTTATCTACCGCACTTTGGTGAAGGTGGCCCGTCGACTTACAGCCTCAAGAACAAGGCCTTCTTCTTCTTTAACTACGAGGGGACACGCGTCCGCAAGGGCGTAACACGGCTTGGCAATGTGCCCCTGCCAAATGAAATCCGGGGCGATTTTTCTGCTGCTGCCGGCACAGCTAACCGCGTCACTTATGCCACCATCTTTGACCGCGTGGGCGACTGCCAAAAGAAAGTACCTTCCGCGTTCAATGCGAATGGATCATTCATCAATAACCAAATCCCCGCGGCATGCCTGGACCCATTGGCCCAAAAAGTTCTCGGCATGCTGCCGGCGGCCAACATTGTTCCAGGCTCGGGCGCTCTCAACGTCAGCAACTTTCTCCGGGCTCCTGGGATTATTGATGATACCGACAGCTACACTGCGCGCGTGGATGTGCAGGCGAACTCAAACAATAATGTGTTCGTCCGCTATACATATTCAAATCGCTTTCGCTACCTTCCCGGTATCTTTGGCGGAATCATTGACGGTACCGGCTCTTCAGCCAACGGCCGGCTCTTCATGCAAGGTCAGTCGGCCGCGGTCGGCTGGACCCGAACCATTGGCCCACGCGTGGTTAACGAGTTTCGCATCGGCTGGGGACGTAATAACTCACACGCAACTCAAGATCCTTTTGGCCTAAATACGCTTGCAGAGTTTGGGTTCAAGGGGGTGCAGGACTCTCCTGCTTATAGCGGTGGAATTCCGGGGCTTAACATTTCCGCGCGCGGAGGAACTGTAGTGCTCGGAGGCCAATCAGGATTTGATCGATTGGGGTCCCCAGACTTCTTACCGAAGTCCCAGGTCACTAACCAATTCCAATGGTCCGACACTCTCAACGTATCCTACGGTGCGCATCAATTGAAGTTTGGGGTTGACCTGCGAGCTCCAATGCGAAATATCTATCTGGACGTTCCCGGTTTGCGAGGCAGCTTTAACTTTGACGGGAATCGCACCGGCATCGGCGTTGCCGACTTCCTGCTTGGTTACCCTTCCGGGGCGCAACTTACTAATCTGGCGGTGGTGGACTCGCGTCTGAAGATGATCTCAGGTTTCTTCCAGGATGATTGGAAGATCACTCCGAAGCTAACCCTGAATCTTGGACTGCGTTACGATTTTGCGACCTGGCCATATGAAGGCGCGAATCGCTTGACGAACTTGGATCCGACGACGGGTCTGAAGTTCACTCCCGCTAATTCGGCATTTGGTAAGAGTCTGGTCAAGCCTGATAAGAACAACTTCGCGCCACGTTTGGGAATGGTCTATCAGTTCACGCCCAAGACATTAGTGAGGGCGGGCTACGGCAGATTCTATATGCTATTTGAGCGCGCAGGCAGCGAGGATCAATTGGCATTGAATCTTCCCTATTTGGTTAATAACGTGGTAACCGCGGCCACCACTAGTCAGACGGCCAACAACATGCGACTGGTTACAGGCTTCAACCTCTCGCTCAATCCGAGCGCTGTCGATCCCACGCTGGTTCGTCTCCGTGCAGTCAACCCTGAAGCGCTTGATTCCAGCATAGATCAATGGAACCTTGGGATTCAGCATCTGCTTCCCGGTAATATGGTGGCAACCTTGGATTACGTTGGCACGAAAGGCACTCACCTCTCAACACTCCGCAATTTGAACCAACCTTTCTTAAATTCCAATGGCACCATCAAGAACGCGGTCATTAATGGGACTCTGCAGCCTGTTTTACCTTATCCAAGTCTGGGGCCAATTGAATACCGCGATAACGGAGGAAACTCGATCTACCATGGAGGCGAGGCGACGCTTGAGAAGCGGTTCAGTCGGGGACTGTCCTTCCGCGCTGCTTACACCTTCTCGAAATCCATTGATGAGTCGCAGGAGCACCTCGCTGCCGGTGGCACAGGCAGTTTCACACAGAACAGCTACAATCTGGGAGAGCGGCGAGGACCGAGCGATTTCGATATCCGGCATCACATCGTCGCTGCCTACATCTATGAACTACCATTCGGTCGTGGTCGCGCTTATCTGAATTCTGGCGCGATATCACAGATCGTAGGTGGATGGCGCGTCAGCGGTACGGGTGGGTGGCGGACTGGTCGACCATTCACCGTGCGTGCTGGTAACAATGACACAACCCTGGGAGGTCCGAGAGGCGGAGGCCTCATCAGTGCTTTCGCCGATTGCTTGCGGGACGGCACCCTGTCTAAGAGTGAACGAAACATTGACAGGTGGTTTGACGCAACCGCCTACGCGACCCCTATGGCATTAAATCCGACCACCAATACGGTGCAACCCCGACTGGGCAACTGCGGGCGCAACACGTTGCGCGGCCCGGGTCTCACCAACTTTGACATCGCACTGGCCCGCACTTTCGAGGGCTTCGGCGAGGGCCGCAGCTTGGAAATCCGTTGGGAGATGTTCAATATGTTCAATACACCCCAGTTTGGGCTCCCGGAACGGAACATTAACAGCAGTGCAGTCGGTAGAATCACAGCGCTCGCAGGAGACCCACGTTTGATGCAATTCGCGGCGAGATTTAGTTTCTGACGACGGACGCAACAGTGCGTAAAAGACGTTCCGCCTTTGCGCACCGTTGATCAAACTCTTCTAGCCCCAGTGGCTTCAGAATTCTCCAATATCGCTATCAAATTTCAGGCGCTGCGGCGTCGGAACCGAAGTCTGTCTAACACTGAGGCTAATTGCAGGTTCCAACCAACTCAAAGGAGGAATGATATGTTCAGGTCATTGTTACGTTGCATCAGCAGCTTTATCTTTTTCGTGTTGTTGTTCGCATGCGCGCTTGCTACTCCCGCGCAGCAGGAGACGGCGACGATTACGGGGGAGGTGAAAGATGCGTCGGGCGGGTTGGTGCCCAAAGTAATGATCACCGTAACCAATGTCGGGACGAACATCAGCGTAAACGCCGAAACTAACGACCAAGGCTCATACACTGTCACCAGTCTCAGGCCGGGAGATTACAGGGTAACGGCAGAGAAGAGCGGATTCAATAAAACTTTGCGCAGCGGCGTCACGCTGCAGGTCAATCAATTCACGCGCATAGACATCACCTTGCAGACCGGCGCAGTCAGCGAATTCGTCGAAGTGGCGGGCGGGACGTCGCAACTGGAAACAGAGACTTCTTCGCGGGGTTCGGTCATCGACCAAAAGAAGATCGTCGATCTGCCGTTGAACGGCCGCGACTACAATCAACTCGCGCTGCTCTCGCCCGGCGTCTTGCCCGGCACGCCGCGGCTCGCGAGCGTTAATTTTAAAGGTGTGCTCAACGTCAACGGCAATCGCACTTTCAATAACGTCTTCCTGCTGGACGGGGTGGACAACATCTCCTACTCCAACTCATTCCGTGGTGAAAACGTGCAACTCGTGCAGCCTTCGATCGAAGCCTTGCAGGAGTTCAAAATCCAGACCAATGCCTACTCCGCCGAGTTTGGCCGCAGTTCGGGCGCGGTGATCAACGCCACGATCAAATCGGGGACCAACGCCATCCACGGCAGCGTCTACGAATTCCTGCGCAATGACGCGCTTGACGCCAACAACTTTTTCTCCAACGCGCTTGGCGCGCCCAAGCCGGTGCGCAAACGCAATCAGTTTGGCGCGGCCGTCGGTGGCCCACTCGTCAAGAACCGCACTTTCTGGTTTGCAGACTATGAGGGACTGCGCGATCAAGAGGGTATTCCACGCACTCGCCTGGTCCCTACGGCAGCGCAAAAGGCGGGACTATTCAGCGTCGCGGTCTTTGACCCATTCGCAGCGGGCCGCCCCGAGTTCAGTAAAAATGCTCAGGGACAATGGGTCATCCCGCAAAATCGTTGGGATCCGGTGGGGGCCAAGATTGTCGCGCTCATTCCCGATCCGAACGTTCCCGGCACCACTATCTATGCGTCGACGCCGATCACTACCACTCGCCAGGATCAATTCGACGTGCGCATCGACCATCAAATAGCGAGCAACAAGACTCTGTTCGGCCGCTACAGTTTTGTCGATACTACAACGTTCCGTCCCGCGCCACTGCCGGGACTTGCCGAAGGGTCATTCAACGACGCCTTCGGATCCAACGCGAACCGTTCGCAAGGGCTGGCGATTGGCTTAACGTGGATCTTCAGTCCCGCGTTTGTCGGCGACTTCCGCTTCGGTTGGGGACGCGGCAACTATTTCACCAGCCCGCCGAACTTCGGTGTGGACGGCGCGGCGGAGGTCGGCTTGAAGAATGTCCCGAACGATCCCGCGATTGTCGGCGGAGTGCCCAAAGTTAACATCCAGGGTTTCGACGCCGTGGGCCGTCACACTTCCACGCCGCAGTTCCAGACACCGCGGTCCTGGAATCCGCGCGCGACGCTCAGCTTGAATCGCGGGAAACACTTCTTCAAGTTCGGCACTGAGTTCTTGCACGTCCAGACTAAGATCAACGACTTGAATGCGACCATCGGCCGCATGAACTTTGAAGATCGGTTTACCGGACGCGCCGTGGGCGATCTGCTGCTCGGCTTGCCTTCACAGTTAGCGCTCACCAGCTTCACGGTCATGGATCAAGGCCAGGACATGTATTTCTACTTCTTCCAGGATGATTTCAAGGTCACGCCCAAACTGACTTTGAATCTCGGCCTGCGCTATGAATATGCCACTCCACCGCGGGAGAGGAACAATCAATTTGCCAATTTCGATCCACAGAGCGGCACGATGATCTTCGCCAAGGACGGCGACATCTTCGACCGGGCATTAATTCATCCCGACAAGAACAACTTCGCGCCCCGCGCCGGCTTCGCTTACTCGCTCACCCCGCGCCTGGTGATGCGCGGCGCTTACGGCGTCTTCTACTCGCACACCGTCCGGCAAGGGCGCGAAGGGCTACTCGGCTTCAACCCGCCGTTCCTGGTCGATAATCTGTTGCAGGCGACCGTGAGCGGAGCAGCGGCGATAGCCTCGGCGGCGCCTTTCCGTCTGGTAAACGGTTATCCGGCAGGGTTGCTGGATCCGACGTCACTCTCGCCTACTATCATGCGCCGCGCGCAGGACGCCTTCCAGCGCACGCCCTATATCCAACAATACAATTTCGGCGTTCAGTACGAATTGACGAAAGACCTCTTGTTGGATGTCGCCTACGTCGGCAACAAGGGAACCAAGCTGAACGGTTTCCGCAATCTGAATCAGCGCGCCGTGATCACCAACGCCAACGGCTCACAGTCGGCCGGCGCCAGACCTTATCCTGCGTTCGGCGACATTCAATGGATGGAGAACCGCGTGCTGTCGAACTACAACGCTCTTCAGATGCGGTTGGAGAAGCGCTTCTCTCGAGGACTGTCAGCGCTGTTGAGTTACACGTGGGGCAAAGCGTTGACCGAAGCGCCCGATCATATTTCGACCAGCAGCGTCGGCGCAGGCTTCGACACCGGCACTTTCCGCGAGCCGCAGAACGGAAACAACCTGAAGGCCGAGCGCGGGCTGGCCGAGTTTGACATCAAGCAGCGCTTCGTGGCGAGCTACATCTACGAACTGCCTTTTGGCCGCGGCCGGCGGTGGGGCAGCGATTGGAACAAGGCCGCGGATCTGTTTCTGGGCGGCTGGCAACTGAGCGGCATCCACGTACTTCAGGGCGGCCTCGGCTTGACGGCTACTTTAGCCGGCAGCACCGTGCTCAATATCGGTGGCGAACGGCGCGCTCGGCCGAACGTGGTCGGCAACCCGATCCTGTCTGACTCGGCAAGAACGTTGCAACGCTGGTTCAATACTGATGCCTTCGCCGCCTTCAATCCCTCGCCGCAGGCTTTCGGCAACGCAGGCGTAGGGATTATCCGCGGACCCGGTTATAGGAACTTCGATTTCACGCTCGCGAAGGACTTCCACGTCAACGAGCGGGTTCGCGTCCAATTCCGTACTGAGCTCTTCAATGCGTTCAATCGCGCCAATTTCGGACCGCCGAATATTTCCCGCGACAGCAGCGGATTCGGCCAAATTCTCTCGGCGAGTAACGCTCGAATCATTCAGTTTGGATTGAAACTCTATTTCTAAACTGAAGGCGCTGTATGTCTTGTAATACCAGTTTGGTGTACCGGCTTCAGGCGGGTTGTGCTCTTTCGCAAAGCCAAAGCCCGCCAGAAGGCGGTACGCCAAACCCTTTCGCTTTTCCCAATGCTACCTTTCACTTCTTTCCATCTTATAAACGCACGAGTTTGGCTCGTAGGTTTCCTACTTGCGCTGGTGATCTTTGTTGGAGACCCACGAAGGCCGAGTGCGGCACAGAGCTTGGCCCCCAAGGAAGCGCAGCGAGTCGAAGAGACCGCGGAGTTTCATCACCAGTTGGGCGTGGCCTACCATCTCCGCCGCTTCCTGGACGACGCGAGCCGCGAATACACCCGCGCGCTGGAGTTGGATCCACCACGCAACCTCACTGACGAAGAGTGGCAACTCGCGCGGCGATTTGCGCCGCGTGTTTATGTTACCCCGTCAGAGTTTTTCCCGCTCAAAGATTTTGCCGTCATCCTCCACCCAACGGAGCGCCTGATCGCTTATCACTTCTTCTGGGAGGACGACATCGACTTTCCCGAAGACAACGACCCGTGCGATCACGAATTGATGTGGGTGCAATACTCACCGGACCGCATGTCGATTGAGAAGATTTGGACTTACTTTCACGGGCGGATGCTGGTGGGAGGTGAAGCAGCCTTAAGCGACGCCCGTCGCAACCGGATGCGGCCGCGCGTGAATGTGCAGTGGGGGAAGCACGGGTCGATGCCGGTGGGCTGGGAGGAGCTAAAGATCGTCGGTGACCGGGGCGATGCGGAGAATAAATATTATCCCGTCGATCAACCGATCTCGTTGAAGCTCTACAACGAAGGGACCTTTCGCAAGCTGGCCGAGGAGGGCCGGCGCTTACCGAATCATCCGCTCGGCCAACGCGCGGGCTGGCCGAGGAAATTTTCAGGCACGTGGAACGACTTCATCAATTTCTCAAAGATCATTGAACCGCTCGACTGGCTTGAGAAAAACAAGCTGGCCGCCGCCTCGCGTTGGAATAGCGCCACTATCAATCAGCATTTCCTCCGATACAATTTCCGTCCTAAGACGGAATGGCCCATAGAGGATGTCAAATCTCAAATTTCAAAATTGAAATCTGAGAAACCCGCTCTCGGTGCACCCTCTCTTAAAGATTTTCAGCTTCCGCCGAAGTCAGCGTTCGACAAGGCCATGCCGCGCTACCCTAACGTTTGGTTCTACGTGGATGCCTCTTTGGCATCTTCCTATGAGGTGGCGGTCAAGCTGGTGACGGAGCAGCTCCGCCACGCGATGCGCTTGCGAGAATTCTACGGCCCGTTTGACAACGCTGAAGGATGCGATTTCGAGGTGCGGCTGGAGCACCTTCAACCCTGGGAAGAGCCTGAGCATCGCGCGTTGCAACATTCGCACGCTTTTCACATGCGGTACTACTATACCTCGCTCGCGCGCCAGAAATTGGATCGCGTGAAAATCAGCGGGCCGGGCGGCGAACGCAACTTTTTCCGGTTCGCGGCCAGTGTCCATTACGAAGTTGAACACACAAACCCTAATCACGCCGATGTCGAGAGCTGCCCGATCTGCGGGCGCACTGGAGAATACGGCGAATTGAAAGGCAACCTGGTCGAACTGGTGCATGACCCGCTGGGACTCGAATTGGTCATGACGGGCAAGATTCGCGGGCAAACGGTCCGCTTCGAAGATTGGGATCAGCGCGAGGTCGGTAGCATTGCCTCGCTGAAATCAACATTCGCGTTACAGGATTTCATCTTTCCGGCGCAGACAGGCGATCGGAACACTTTGCGCATCGGGGTGGTCGTACTCACTCCCAAAGACGAAGCCGACAGGCGGCGTTGAAATGAAACTCTCTCTCTGCCTGGAAATGCTCTTTACCGATCGCCCGTTCATTGATCGCCTGGCCGTAGCAGCGGGACTCGGCTATCGCGCCATCGAGTTCTGGGGGTGGCGAGACAAAGACCTGCCGGCGCTTGCTGACGCGGCGTCGCGTCTGGGCCTCACCGTTGCTGCTATGAGCGGGAATCGTCAGCACGCGCTCACTGACCCGGACGCACGCGCGGAACTGATCGAAGAGATGGACGACGTTTTTGCGGCTGCTGAGCAGTTGAACTGCCGCCGCATCATGATGCTCAGCGATGTTCTCAATGAGGATGGCAGCGCTGCGCCAACGCCACCGCAGCCATCGGAAGAAAAGATCGAAATCATGGCGGAGAATTTGCGGGTGTTGGCCGGGCGTGGGGAAAAGGCAGGCGTCACCTTGCTCCTTGAACCGCTGAACACGGCGCTCGATCATCGCGGGTGTTTTCTCAATGACTCAGCACTTGGAGTTGAGATCGTCAGACGGGTTAATAGTCCGCGGGTAAAGCTGCTCTACGACATCTACCACATGAGTATGATGGGTGAAGACGTTTTGACCGAGATTCACAAGAAGCTGGAGTGGGTCGGCTATTTTCACGTCGCCGACCTGCCCGGACGACATCAACCGGGCACGGGAAAGATTGATTATCTAGCAGTGAATACTTTGCTTAGGCGAGCGAAGTATGAAGGATTCATCGGTATGGAATTTTCCGCGCTCGGCCCTGACGAGCAGGCGGCAAAGGCACCGCTGGAGATTTTTGGATGATTGAAACCATGCAAGCGATAGTTTTTCACGGGCCGGGTCACTGGGCTTTGGAGGAGTTCCCCTGCCCTCGAATTCAAGGCGCCGACGATGTGCTGCTCCGCGTCGATCGCGTGAGTATCTGTGGTACTGACATCCACATTCTCTCCGATCCCCCCGGCCACCCCGCAACTCCTGGAAGCATTCTCGGCCACGAATACGTAGCTACGGTCAAGGATGTCGGTGAGAGCGTGATCAACGTGAAGCCTGGCGATCGGGTGGTGATTGATCCAAACATCACCTGTGGGCTGTGCGAGTACTGCCGATTGGGGCTCACGAACGTTTGCGAGAACATGACCTCGCTTGGAATCTTCCGCCACGGCGGGCTGGCCGAGTTCAATACTGCGCCGGCCAAAGCGCTGCACAAAATCAACAAGGATGTTCCAACCGAGCGCGCCTGTCTGGCCGAGCCGCTCGCCTGCGTTTTGCATGCTTTTGAAAAGACCGCTGTCCTCCCCGGCGAAAGCGTTGCGATCCTCGGCGCCGGCCCCATTGGACTGTTGTTTCTAATGCTTTTCAAAAGCGCCGGTGCCGGAAAAGTTTTCGTAATAGAACCGACAGAGTATAGGCGGCAAATGGCCGAACGGCTCGGCGCGGACGAAGTGTTAAACCCAAAGACTGACGACTGCCCCGCGGAGGTGAAAGCCATCACGCGAATTGGTGTCGACGTTGCTGTGGACGCGGCCGGAAGTCTGCTTCCGGAGTCCCTCGAGCTTGTGAGAAGAGCCGGCCGGGTGATTCTCTTCGGCGTCAATCAACATGCCGAGCGCCGGTTAAACCAGTACGTAATCACACGCTATGAAACTTCCATACTTGGCTCATACATCCAGCGAACGGCCTTTCCAAAAGTCGTGCGAATTCTCGAGGCCGGCCTATTGCCCGTGGAGAAGCTGATTACTCACCGTTTGAGGCTCAGCGAAGTAGGCGAGGCGTTGGAAGCTATGCGGGTCGGCAAAGCGATAAAGGCGGTAGTTGAACCATAACACGAAGTAGTTTTTCATTTGTCGCGGTTGAAGAGCTCACGAGCGCAATGACAAATGAAAAATGGAAAATGGAAAAAAGTAATTGGCCACATCGCAAATGACGACGGAAGATCATGAACCCCTCCTCAGGATGGAGAACATCACAAAGTCCTTCAGCGGCGTCACCGTACTCGACGACGTGTCCTTCGAGGTGCGTCCGGGCGAACTGCACGCATTGATTGGCAAAAACGGCGCCGGCAAGTCAACACTCATGAAGATAGTCACCGGCGCTTATCAGGCCGACAGGGGGCAAGTGTTTTGGAAGGGCCAGACAGTCGAGATCAAAACTCCGCGCCAGGCTTACGATCTCGGTATCAACATCGTCCATCAAGAACTCATGCTCGTTCCGCAATTGAGCATCGGCGAAAACGTTTTTCTCGGTCGGCATCCTGTCAGAAGTGGTGTTTCACGATGGGTGAGGTGGGCCGATATTAACCAACAAGCGAGCAGCTTGCTCAAGGGACTGGGCCATTCTTTAGATCCAAAGCGCTCGGTCGGTGAGCTGAGCATAGCCGAGCAACAACTGGTTGAAATCGCACGGGCGCTCGCGTTCAGCGCCGAGCTCATCATCATGGATGAGCCAACCTCGCCGCTTTCCGAACATGAAACGAAGCGACTCTTTCAAACGATCTTGCAACTCAAGGGGCGGGGCGTCAGCGTAGTCTACATTTCGCATCGGCTGAAAGAGATTCACCAGGTCGCTGATCGCGTCACTGTCCTGCGCGATGGCCGGCATATTGTGACCAGACCTATTCAAGAGATTACGACCGACAACCTTGTGCGGTACATGGTTGGCCGTGAAATCAGCGAACAGTTTTCTGAGAAAAAGTCGCGACAGTATGGTGAGGTGGCGCTTCGCGTCGAAGGATTGATGGCGGCCGGAAGATTCTCCGATATCAGCTTCACAGTTCGTCAAGGGGAGATTGTCGGTCTCGCCGGACTCATAGGCGCTGGCCGAACAGAGCTCGTAGAAACTCTTTTCGGGGCAGGCGAAGCTGAGGCGGGTGAAGTTTATCTCAAGGATCAACTAGTTAGGATCAAAACGCCAATGGACGCAGTTCGCCATCGGCTGGCGCTCGTCCCCGACGATCGAAAAGCGAAAGGGCTCGTGCTCGGGAGAAGCGTTCAGTTTAATGTGGCGCTGGCGGCTCCCCGGAAGTCTGCCCGCTACAGGATCTTTCTCAACTCGTCGCGAGAAAAAGAAGTAGCTGGGCAACTGGCCCGCGAGCTGCACCTCAAGATGCTCAGCATTGAACAACAGGTAATGTACCTGAGCGGCGGCGCGCAGCAGAAAGTGGTGCTGGCAAAGTGGCTCTCCGCCGGTTCCAAGGTTTTCATCCTCGATGAACCGACACGCGGAATTGATGTCGGTTCGAAGACGGAGATTTACGATTTGATCCGACAGCTAGCCGAAAGCGGCGTTGCAATCCTTTTGGTCTCGTCAGAGCTCGAAGAAATCCTACATCTCGCCGATCGAATTCTGGTGATGCATCGTGGGCGCATCAGCGGCGAGCTGCCGCGCGAAGGAGCGACCGAAGAAATGATTATGCAACTGGCGACTGGAGTAGCTGTCCACTGAACACGAACCAGGGCAAAGCCGGCGCTCGAGAAGAAAGGCCACAGCTTGATTGGCGCACCACGCCGAAAGGGTGGCGTAGAGCACCAGGCAACCTTATGCGGCGATTTGGACCGTTGCTGGGACTGCTTGTGATGTCGGCTATCCTCAGCTTCCTCTCGCCGCATTTTCTGACCTTCGACAATCTAATAAACGTTTTTCGGCAATCATCAGTGAACGCGCTGCTGGCGCTCGGACAACTGCTCGTAATCATCAGTGCGGGCATCGATCTTTCGGTAGGTTCAATCCTGGGATTATCGTGTGTGTTGGTGGCGATGATGCTCAAGGCGGGCGTGCCCTGGCCCGTGTGTATCGCAGCGGGAATTGCCATCGGAGCAGCACTCGGGATGATTAACGGGTTATTGCTTACGAAGCTGCGGTTGCCTCATCCCTTCATTCCGACCCTCGGGATGATGAATGTCGCGCGTGGGCTTGCGTTTGTTATCTCAGGCGGGATTCCAATCTCGGAGCTGCCCGACAGATTTCGTTTCTGGGGCGCAGGCACGATTGCTTACATTCCAGTCCCAGTCATTCTAGTTGTTGCCGTCTACGCCCTCTTTCACGTTTTTTTGACGCGCACGACGCTCGGGCGCGATGTGTACGCAATCGGCGGAAACAAACAAGCGGCAATGTTCTCTGGCATTCCCGTAGACCGGAGGTTGACAATGGTCTATGCATTGAGCGGAGGACTTGCGGCAGTCGGGGCGATCGTTCTCGCGGGCCGGCTAAACTCGGGTTTTCCTTTGGCTGGCGACGGCGCTGAACTCGACGCGATTGCCGCTGTGATCATCGGCGGAGCGAGCTTTTTCGGAGGTGTGGGCACAGTTTGGGGAACGCTTATCGGCGCGCTCATCATGGGGGTTTTGCGAAACGGATTGACTTTGCTCAATGTGTCGCCGAACTGGCAAAAGGTTGTGATCGGAGTAGTCATCGTAGCCGCCGTCTGGATCGATGTGCTGCGCCAGCGCGCAATGAGGAGGCGCGGGCTAGTCAGTAAATGAACGGGGAGGACGAGATGAGAAACAAGGTTTCGATTTTGTGTGCCGTAATAGGTAGCGTGATTTTCCTCCTGCTGGTCGGCGGATGCAATCGCGCAGATGAGACCCGCAAGCACCGGATCGTGATAGTGACAAAAGCGCTCGACAGCGAGTTTTGGCAGACGCTGAAGAGTGGCGCTGAAGAAGCGGCGCGCAAGTATCCGGACATAGAACTATCTGTGCTGGCTCCTGAGCGCGAGATCAATATCGATCAGCAGGTTTCGATCCTCGAGGATCAGATTCTGAAAAAGGTTTCGGTCCTCGCAGTAGTTCCAGGTGGTATCGCCGAAACAACCCCGGTGCTCGACAAAGCGAAAGCTGCGGGCATTCCAGTCCTGATCGTTGACAACGACACGACTTGGCCCGGTAAGCTGAGCTATATCGGCACTGATAACCGAGAAGGCGGAAAGCTCGCGGGCGATTACATAGTGAAGGTTCTTGGAGGCCGCGGCAAAGTAGCAATCGTCCGCGGCATTCTTGGAGTGACGTCGCACGAGGACCGTGTCGCGGGCTTTCAACAAGCTATCGCGCAGGCGCCGGGAATTCAGATCGTCACAATACAGTCTGCCAACAGCGAGCGCGCGTCAGCTCTCACCGTGATGGAAAACATTCTTACTTCAAATACTGACTTAAACGCCGTGTTTGCCACGAGTGATCAAATGGCCCTCGGCGCGATGGAGGGAGTTGCGGCGCAGCACTTGAGCGGAAAGGTTCTTGTTGTCGGGTTCGACGCGGGTAAAGAAGCCGTGCGCGCCGTCAAGTCCGGAGCGATTAGCGCTGTCATCGCTCAATATCCGGCGAACATGGGCAAACAGGCCATCGAGGCAGCGATCAAAGCGATTCACGGGGAGCCCGTCGCCAAGGTAATCGATACCGGCACTGCGCTTGTCACGAAAGAAAATGCCGATGAGTTTCTGAAATGACGATGTTCAGGGTAGATGGATTTCACCGCAGGGACACAGCGCGGCTTTTATGCCTGCAACTAAAGCAGTTTCGCGCCAGAGTCTTAAAAGGTTAAAAGAGTAAAAAATATAATTCGAAGATCGACGCAAATGAATCGTCTCGCGAAAAACCCTTTCCAAATGCGGAGCGGAGATTAGTGAAGTTTCCATTCAAAGTTCCGGCTAACAAAGAATTTGACGCTGCGGGCTTCGGCGTCAACGCTGTAGACCATCTCCTGGTTGTGCCAGAGTTTCCCGGCCACGCTACGAAGACGCGGCTGAATGAGCACAGGCAAGGGGCAGGCGGGCAAACGGCATCCGCAATCGTTGCGTTGCAGCGTTTAGGAATGCGAACCGCTTACGCCGGACGCTTCGGCACCGATCCGGAAGGTCGCCTTGGTCTGCAATCGTTGCGGGACGAAGGCGTTGATCTTGAGTTTGCGGAAGTAATAGAAGGAGCACGCACTCAAGTCGGTTACATCATTATCGAAGCGGAAAGAGGGGAGCGCACTGTTATTTGGGATCGTGACGAGCGCCTCGCTTATACTGCCGACGATGCGCCTGTTGAATTTGCAGGAAAAGCGCACGTGCTTCACTTAGACTCACATGATCCGCTGGCTTGCGCGAGCATGGCGAGAGAAGCACGAGCCGCGGGCACAATCGTTTCCGCCGACATCGACAACGTCTACGAAGGTCTACCGGAGCTGCTGCCGCTGATTGATGTTCTCATTTCGTCGAAAGAGTTCCCGCGTCTCCTAACGGGCATAGACAACCCACGCGCGGCACTCAACGAGATCAAAGCGCGCTACGGCTGTACGCTTGTGGGATTGACGAAGGGCGGGCGAGGCGCGACTGTTCTTTGCAAAGGAGAATTCCTGGAAACGCCTGCTTTCCAGGTTCCCGGCGGCTGCGTTGATACAACAGGCGCCGGTGACGCTTTCCATGGAGGCTTTCTTTACGGCCTGGTGCAAGGCGAGGATGTTGAGACGAGCCTCCGGCTGGGATGTGCTGTCGCCGCGCTCGGCTGTAGGGCTTTAGGCGCTCGAACCGGGTTGCCGACCCGTGAGGAGTTGAACGCGTTCCTGAATTTAGAATTTAGGATTTAGAATTTAGAAATTTCGGCATAGCGATACGACAGCTTTAATAGCCAAATTCCAGACTCCAACAATTCGAAATTCCAAATTCTAATAAATTTCAAATTCTATCTCCCCCTCTCTAACAAATTCTAAATTCTAAATTCTAAATCCTAAATTCTCTAACTCTAAATTCTCTAACTGCGTGCGCGAGGAAATAAATCCGGGTTGTCAGTAAAGAGTGCGTCAACCCCTAAGGTGTATAAGTAGTAGCTCATTTCTTCACGCACAGTTTTAAACCGTCCCGCGTTGCTTGCGCGAAACGTGTAAGGAGTAACGCTCAAACCAAGGGCATGGGCCTGAGTTACCAGACTTTTGTCGACCAGAGCCTTCGCCGGGCCGATACCGCTCGCGAACTGTTTCGCCTCTGCGAGTCCCACCGCCGTCAGCCACCTAGTAGGGGCTTCATCGCTAACTAGCAAGACCAACGGTAGTTTCGTTTTAAGGGTGCGGGATAGTTTTCTCAAACTTTCCGGGCTGAAGGATTGAATGATAACGGGCGTGTGACCTGCGGCACTCCGCTTGTCCAGGCGATTTTCCCCGAGCACGTCAAACACCAAGCGCTCCATGTCAAAGCCGCGTTGACCGTAAACTTCAGGATTTTTGGTTTCCGGATACAGTCCCGCTTTGCCCCGAACAAGATCAATTGCCTCCTGAAACGTCGGGACCTGCGCCCCTTTGAACTTCACATCGAACCACGAACCGGCGTCGAGCCGCTTAATCTCCCGTAGACTGAAATCCGATACGTACCAGCGGCGCGCTGGAGTACCGTTAACGAGTTCTTCGCGAAAGCGTGTGGAGAAAATCTGCTTGACGTTCGTGGTGCGTTCGAGCGTGAGATCGTGCAGACAGACGAGCACGCCGTCGCGCGTGATCTGTAAATCCTGTTCGACGAAATCCGCGCCTTGTTTAAGTGCAAGTTGATAAGATTCAAGTGTGTGTTCAGGTGCGTAGGCGGATGCGCCGCGATGTGCAACGAGAATCTTCCGTGAAAGTTGGCGAACATCGGGTCCGGATTCGAGTGCGCGCGATAACGATTTAGAACTAATCAATCCGATGCCTGAGCCGAAAAGTTTTAAGAAGCTTCTGCGGGCGAGTGTCATAAGTTACTCTCTCACTTGTTCACTTCTGGTGTGATTGCCCCCTTCCCAACTTGTTCAATTCAATCGGGCTTTTCAACATCAATCCAATTCAATGTGCGCTCGATGGCTTTCTTCCAGCCGGAGTGACCTTCTTCTCTCTGGTCTGCGCTCCAACGCGGTTCCCAGTGCCGGTCGGCTTGCCAGTTGCTGCACATCTGCTGAGCATTGCTCCAAAAGCCTACAGCTAATCCGGCGGCATAAGCCGCCCCGAGCGCGGTGGTTTCGGCAACGACGGGACGCACGACGGGAACCCCTAAAATGTCGGCTTGAAGCTGCATAAGCGTATCGTTGACCGTCGCGCCGCCATCTACTTTCAATGTCTCTAGTCGTACGCCGGAATCTTTCACCATTGCATCGAGCACGTCGCGTGTTTGGTAGCAGATCGATTCAAGCGTCGCTCGCGCCAGATGCCCTTTGTCATTGAAGCGCGAAAGCCCGACGATGCAACCACGCGCGTCGGAGCGCCAATACGGAGCGTAGAGTCCTGAAAAAGCCGGCACGAAGTAGATGCCGCCATTATCAGGAACGGAGTTGGCGAGCGCTTCGATGTCGCCGGCTTGTTTGATAACACCGAGTTGGTCGCGTAACCACTGGACGGCGGAACCGGTCACGGCTACCGAACCTTCGAGCGCATAAATAGGACTCTCGGCACCGAATTGATAGCAAACGGTGGTAAGCAGTCCGGAGCGCGAGGGCACGATGTTTGTACCCGTATTGAGAAGCATGAAATTACCAGTACCGTAAGTGTTCTTGGCTTCGCCGGCTGTGAAGCAAACCTGCCCGACGGTAGCTGCTTGTTGGTCACCCAAGTCTGCACACAAAGGAACTTCGCCCCTGAAGGGTCCGGTTCGGCCTGTCATGCCATAAAGGTTTGAATCCGAAGAAGGACGCACGGCAGGCAGCATTCGGCGCGGAATGCTAAAAAAGCCAAGCAGTTCATCATCCCAATCCAGCGTTTCGAGATTAAGGAGCATTGTGCGACTGGCGTTTGTAACATCCGTGATGTGCGCGCCACCGGTTACTCCGCCGGTCAGGTTCCAGATTAGCCATGTATCGATATTCCCGAAGATGGCTTCACCTCGCTCAGCAGCAGAGCGTGCCCCGTCGACATTGTCTAGAATCCATTGAATCTTGCCGCCGGAAAAATAGGTCGCGGGTGGTAATCCCGCTTTGCGTCGAATCGTATCGCCTGCGCCTTCTTGTTCCAGCCGGTGCATGATGCGGTCTGTGCGAGTGTCCTGCCAGACAATGGCGTTGTAGAGCGCTTCGCCCGTTTTAGGATTCCAGACCACAGTGGTTTCGCGTTGGTTGGTGATGCCGATGGCGACGAGGTCTTGTGCCGTGAGGTCTGATTTGGAAAGCGCGCCTTCGATTACGTCACAGGTGCGCCGATAAATCTCCACTGGGTCATGCTCAACCCAACCTGATTGCGGCAAAATCTGACTGTGTTCGAGTTGGTCACGCGCAACTTCACGTCCCGCATGGTCAAAAACCATAAAGCGCGTACTCGTCGTGCCCTGGTCAACTGCGCCAACATACCCAGTCATGATTTGCCTTCCTCCGTGTCAGAATCCAATGATCGTGAACAGACCAGCACCGATGACGCCGCCGATGAGCGGCGCGACGACTGGAATCCAGGCATATCCCCAGTCGCATTTTCCTTTGCCCGCAATCGGCAGAACGGCGTGAGCGAGACGAGGTCCCAAATCGCGTGCTGGATTAATCGCGTACCCGGTTGGCCCACCTAGTGAGAGACCAATCCCCCAGACAAGCAAGCCAACCAGAATTGGTTGTATACCCTGGCTGAAGACCAGCGACAGATCGATGCCGGTTGGGGTTGTTAATCTCTGTGCGTTAGCGGCAATCGCCAGGATTCCGAAAAGCAGAATCGCCGTGCCAATGACTTCAGAGATGAAGTTGAAGACAGGATGCCGAATTGCCGGCGCGGTACAAAACACGCCGAGCTTTAGTCCCTCGTCTTCGGTTTCCGCAAAATGCGGCAGGTATAGCAACCAAACGACCACGGCGCCGAAAAACGCCCCGACGATTTGCGCGAGGACGTAGCCAGGTACTTGCCTCCAGGGGAATGAACCGACCGAGGCGAGCGCTACTGTAACCGCAGGGTTAAGGTGCGCGCCGCTGATACGTCCGACGCAAAAGATGGCGATGATGACCGCCAACCCCCAAGCCGTCGTAATCACCATCCAGCCGCCGTGCTGTCCTTTTGATTTGTTTAATAACACGTTGGCGACCACGCCATCACCAAGAATTAACATAATCATCGTGCCGATAACTTCCGCCAGATAGATTTTCATTCTTCCAGACCTCACAATTGACACTTCGTTGCCGTCTTGCTATTAACGCAAACACTTCGAAAAGGCTGTAGTGGTCGGTTTAGAGTTCAAACTTCAGTTTGTGGCGGCGAAACAGCAACCTAAAGGTTGAACTCTAAACGTGCGCAATCAAATCCCACTACCGAAAAGTCGGCGCGTTGTTGCATTCCCAGGATGTCCCCTATGCCCGTTTCCCGAACTTCCCAATCGAAACTTGCAGCACTCGAAGATGAGCACTTCGATGTAGTCGTGATCGGCGGCGGCATCATCGGCGCAGGCATTGCTCGCGACGCTGCTCTTCGTGGTTTGCGTGTTGCGCTGTTTGAAAAACGCGATTTCGGCAGCGGCACCACAGCCGGATCTACACGCTTGATTCACGGCGGCTTGCGGTATCTGGAGATGCTTGATTTTAGCCTTGTTCGTATGGACTTGCGCGAACGCGAAACGCTTTTACGCATCGCGCCTCATCTAGTCAAACCGCTTGAGTTCATCATGCCATTTTATCGCAGCAGCTTCTTTTATCGCTGCAAAGTGAAGATCGGCATGACGCTTTACGACTTGTTAAGCTATGACAAAAGCCTACCGCGTCATCGCTTTCTCACTTCCAGCGAACTCAAAAAGATCGAACCGAATTTACTGCAGCAAGGTTTACAAGGAGCCGCTGCATATTTCGATGCGCAAGCGGATTCGCCAGAACGCCTTTGCTTAGAAAACATCATCGATGCCTGTGATCACGGCGCGCAGACGTTCAACTACACCGAGGTCACCGGAACGCTACGCACGGGCGAAGCGATTGAGGGTGTGTACGTGCGCGATTTGTTGAGCGACGACAGCGCGGAAGTCTGCGTCAAAAGCCGCATTGTCGTCAACGCCTCCGGCCCCTGGTTTGACCGCGTGGCCGGCAACCTGATAGAACGCGCTTCGACGCCCTCAAATGCACAAATCCGCACAACGAAGGGTACACATATCACTTGCCCGCCCGTCACTAAGCGCGCCATCGTCGTGTTCTCTCGCGTTGACAACCGCTTGATGTTCGTCATTCCGTGGCTCGGTCATAGCTGGATCGGGACCACCGACACGGATTTTACGGGCGACCCGACAACGGCCCACGCAACCTCGGCAGACGTCGACTACATGCTACGATCAGTGGCGGACTATTTTCCGGCGCTCGATACGGCGCGAATCTATTTTAGCAATGCAGGGGTGCGCTCCCTGGTCAAAGAAGAAGGCTCAGCATCATCCGTTTCGCGTAGGCATCGCATCGCTGACGGCGCACGTTCCGGCTCGGAGAACCTGATTTCCGTTCTTGGCGGAAAAATCACGGGCTATCGCGCGATCGCGGAAGAAGTTGTCGATGTAGTTTGCGCGAAACTGAATGTCAACGCACCATGCCTAACGTCCAGCAACTCGCTTCCCGGAGCGCGTTCAGACACTAAACCTACTGAGGTTTCGGGTAACGGATTAAAAAATGAAACCATCGCGCACCTTGTCAGGCTCTATGGCAGCCGGGCGGGAGAAGTCATACATCTCGCCGCTTCATCCGAATGGTTGCGCGAGCCTCTTTCGCCGCATGCGCCTGACGTTGCGGCTCAAGTCATATTTGCCGCCCGCACCGAACAATGTGCGCGACTCGCTGATTTTCTGCTGCGCCGCACGTTGCTCGGATTCAGTCAAGATCAGGGACAAAGCGCAGCAGGGCTTGCCGCTTCGTTGCTGGCGCAAGAACTGCGTTGGTCGCCTGCGCGCTCGAGCGCAGAGATGAGCCTTTACCAAGACCACATCGCCACAACGCAAGCATTCCGCGATGGCTTGCTACTTAGACGGTCAGAGAAATCAGCCACAGATTAACGCGGATAACACAGCGCGGCTCCAGCCGCGACGAAACCTGACTAAAAACATCATCCACGCGCATCACACGAAGTGAAATCACACGAAGTAACACTAACCACACTTCGTGTCGGTTCGTGTCTTTGGTTCGTGTAGTTTCGTGGATCAATTGTTTACTCAAAAAAACCTGCTCAAGAAAACAAGAAGTTGACGGTAGATCAAAAACAATCTGTTCGTAAACTTCTTAGGCTCTGTTCTAGTCGGCGTTATCCGCGTTAATCTGCGGCTAGTCTTTCCTGCTAAGCTCTCGGCCTTGCTTCGAATACGCGCTCTTGTGGAGTCCCCACTTCTTATTTGGTTTTGGACCCATGACAAAGATGAGGGTTGAACCATTGGCGATATCAGCATGCTTGATGAATGGCTCACGTAATGGTTTGCCATTTAGTGTCGCCGATTGAATATATTTGTTCTTGGTGGATTGGTTCCGCGCAATGACCGTGAACGGACCCCGCTTGTATGGCTTGCTTAACATGATAGTAGCCCTTTCGAACAGAGGGCTGCCTATGGCATAAACCGGGCTGCCTGGCGTTACGGGATAAAATCCCATCGCGCTGAAGATATACCAGGCAGACATTTGTCCGCAGTCGTCGTTGCCGCTCAAACCATCCGGTGCGTTGTGGTAATGAGAGGCCATCGTCTCTCTAACCTTCTCCTGGGTTTTCCAGGGCTGACCGCAATAGTCATAGAGATAGGTGTAATGATGGCCCGGCTCATTGTCATGTCTGTAGTGGCCCCCTGAAAAATTCTCATCCAGCCTGGCTGCGAATTTCTTCTCACCACCCATCAAAGCGATCATGCCGGGAATGTCTTGCATTTCGCAGAACAGATAGGTCCAGGGACTGCCCTCAGTGAATCCGGGCTTTCTGTCTTCGCGCGAAGCCCAAGCTTCCTCGTCCCAGGTACCGTCGGACTTTTTCGGGCGCATGAAACCGCTCACCGGATCGTACAGATTCCTATAGTTCCGGGTCCGTTTCATAAGCAACTCATAGTCTTCTTGCCTGCCCATCGCCTTAGCAAGTTGTGCTACGCAGAAATCGTCGTAGGCAAATTCAAGCGTGCAAGAGACTGACTCATCTGTCTTATCTATCGGAACGTAGCCCAGAGACTTATACCAGGTTAATCCCCCTCTGGCTTCATATGCCGTCCAGGGCGCGCGATCGGCCCACCGGTTCGAGGTATCTCCATCAGGCGGTGTCATAGCATCTTTGTAAGTTGCCGCGTAGGCCTTCGTTAGATCGAAGCCTCTGATTCCTTTCACATAAGCATCCGCAATGACACTGTCAGCGTGTGTGCCGATCATGATATTGCTGTAGGTAGGATTGGGCCACTTTGGCATCCAGCCGCCCTCATCATACATTTGCAGCAGAGAGGTGATCATGTCAGGAACCTTGTCGGGCTGGATCAACAAAAGAAGGGGATGCTCGGCCCGGAATGTGTCCCACAGAGAATAGTCGTTGTAAGAGACGCCATTGTGTATACGATCATCAAAGGCGCTGTAATAGCGTCCATATTCCGAGAAGATTCTCGGGAACAGCAGTGTGTGATACATCGCTGTGTAGAAGTTGACGCGATCATCTTTCGATCCGCCTTGAATCTTGATCTTGCCGAGTGCCGCACTCCAGGCACGCCGGCCTTCCAGTTTTACGCGCTCGAAATCCCAATCCGGAATCTCTCTTTTCAAGTTATCTCGGGCCTGGTCGAGGCTGATGAATGAGGTGCCTATCTTGACTTTGATCTCTTCGCCTGCTGTTGTTGGGAAAGTTAAGTAACCGCCCATCCGATGACCAGTCTGCTCGCTACTGCCAGGATGAATGCTGTCACCCTCCCAGGTTCCGTAAGACGCAAAGGGTTTGCTCAACTGAATCACAAAGTAACCCTTGAAGTTAGGAAGGGGCGGGCCAAGTTCGGCTGACATGCGATCAGGGTTATAGCCGGTGATCTCCTGATCCTTCGCATTGATTTGAATAAAACCCTGGAATTGCTCGGAACGAATAGCGGTGACAACGATGTGAGAAGTTTGAGAGGCGGGGAACGTGAACTTCAAAAATCCGGCGCGGGTCGTCGCGGTCAACTCGGCTTTAAGCGGTCTGCCACCATCGTCCATTTGGACGGCGTAGTAGTTGGGCGCGGAGACTTCATCTTGATGGCTGTAGGGCAATTTCCGCGAGGTCTTCAACTCTCCACTGGATGGCATCAAACTGACGTAGCCATAGTCGCCCATCCAGATGGCGGGTTGATGAGTGCCAAGAAACCCCGCAATCGTCTTGTCGCTATGATTGTATGAATAAACGCTTATCTTGTTTTCACGGGTCATGGCCGTCCAATGTGTCATGCCGAAGGGAGTGGCGACACTTGGAATCATACCGCCATAGTCGTAGACGCTCGGGCCAGTGGTGCCTATCATCGGATTGACATCGTCAATAGGCTCTTGACCTAAAGCATTCGGTGTCCCCCCAATCGGATTAAGGATGAAACACACCGCGATAAGTGCTGTGATGAAGGAAGTCGGTTTAGACTTAAGAGCAATTGACATTGACTACGCGCACTGGTCGGTAAAATAGGAGTTAATTGAGGTGACATTAAACCGCGCCAACTATCTTTTGTCGAGCGGCTACTTCAACCGTTAGGTCCTATTGGTCCTGTTGCTCGAATCGAGTCTTAGTAACGACAGGGCAGAGATAACGAAACAGATGGCCGTTAACACCTAGTAGCAGGCTGCTGAAAAAAGGAAGACAAAGACCCGATCCACGAACCCACACGAACTAAATTTACGACAGAAATGCCTGGACCACGTCGTTGTGGTGTCAGTATAGTCTTGCTGCCCAAATCGAGTTTTTGGTACGGATAACGACCACGAGGAGAACTCCTTGAAAATCAAAACCTTCCTTCTCCTGCTGTTTGGCGTCGGAATCAGTTCTTTTGCACAGGCGCCCATTGCTGAGCGCCAACCGTTCATCCGCGTAGAAGCGACGGTGATAGCCCTGGCCCATGTTCGCGTGATTGATGGAACCGGTGCCGTACCACGGGACGACCAGACCATCGTGATCAACGAGGGCAAGATCCAATCGATCGGATCAGCCACGACTGCGAATGTGGCGCAAAACGTCCAGACGCTCGATCTCCGAGGCTACACTGTCCTGCCGGGATTAGTTGGCATGCACGACCACATGTTCTTCCCTGAGGGTGGGACACCTCCGATTTACTCTGACATGGGTAACAGCTTCCCCCGCCTCTATCTGGCGCTCGGCGTCACCACGATTCGCACCACCGGCAGCGTGGCTCCCTTCACGGATCTTGAGATCAAACGGCTGATTGACGGGGGCCGCATGATCGGACCCAAGATGCACATCACGGCGCCATATCTGGAGGGACGCGGCGCATTCACGCCGGTCATGCACGAGCTTACCGGGCCCGACGACGCACGGCGCATGGTGAACTTCTGGGCGGACGAAGGCGCCACTTCGTTCAAGGCCTACATGAACATCACCCGCGCCGAATTGCGCGCAGCCGTGGAAGAAGCGCACAAGCGCGGGCTGAAGGTGACAGGGCACCTCTGCTCGATCGGTTTTCGCGAAGCAGCGGAGGCCGGCATTGACAACCTCGAACATGGCTTGCTCGTCGATTCGGAATTCGTTCCCAACAAGCAGCCAGATCAGTGTCCGCCTGGCAGCGCTGTCAGCGCCAGCCTACGGCAACTGGATCTGAATAGCACCGCGGCGCAGGAGACGATTCGCACGCTGGTAGCGAAGAATGTGGCGATCACCTCTACGCTGCCCGTCTTCGAAGCCGGTGGTGCGCCGTTGGCCCAAAGTGGGATCGGTGCGTCCAGCGCGTTGCTGAATCCCCGCGTTCTCAACGTGATGTCAACCGACGCGCGGGTGCGCTATCTGACGGCGCGGGCGCGCGTCTCCTCCGAGTCGAATTACGTCGCGCTGCTGCGCAAGGCTATGGACTTTGAGCGGGCCTTTGTCCAGGCTGGCGGGTTGTTGATCGCCGGTCTCGATCCCACCGGCAACGGTGGCGTCGTGGCTGGTTTTGGCGACCTGCGCGAGGTCGAACTTCTGGTCGAAGCTGGCTTTACCCCGCTGGAAGCGATCAAGGTTGCCAGTTTCAACGGTGCGAAGTTTCTTGGTGAGGACGCGCATATCGGCTCAATCAGCGCCGGCAAACAGGCCGACTTGATCGTGGTGAAAGGGAACCCCGCCACGAATATCAACGACATCGAGAAGGTCGAGATCGT
>WNFZ01000905.1_pt1 | contig 28760 bp, 33 predicted proteins | sample 5400081 | NCBI WGS metagenome assembly WNFZ01 (sample SAMN13153365, study PRJNA577476) | soil metagenome | isolation source: 80 cm soil or saprolite under grassland replicate 1 | place: USA:California | collected 2016-06-15 | reverse complement strand
CCCACGACGTCCTCGACCGCATCGACCAGATCGTCGCCCCCGCCCTCACCCTCAACCCCGCCGACAACGGCTGGGTCAGCCCCGCCCTCGACCCGACCGCCCGCCGCCGCTGACGGCCAGGGTTCTCGGATCCACCGCGTGGACTGCCTAAGGACGCGCGCCAGCCATCCGCACGGATCTGCCGCATAGAGCTCGTCATCTTGGCGGTGACGCCGATCGCGGGTCGCGGCGGAGAGGGTGACCGGCGGGAACCTCGACCAGGACGATCTGGATGCCATCGGGGCCCTGGATCCACATTTCGGTCAAGCCCCAGGGCTCGGTGGCGGGCCCCCGGATGATGGGGACTCCGGCCGCGGCCAGCCGGGCGTGCTCGGCATGGACATCCCGTACCTGGATCCAGATCATCACCGAGTGCCCGGAAGGGCCGGGCGTGTGCCCGGAGACCTCGAGCAAGCCCGGGCCGAGGAAGAACACAACCCCGGGATTGTCTGGAGGGCCGAACTCCCGGTAGATGGCCAGGCCCAGTACGTCGCGGTAGAAGCGGCGGCTGCGGTCCAAGTCGCTGGGCCGCAGGAGGATCCGGCTGCTCAGAACGTCCACGCGACTATTTCAGCATCACGTTGAGTGACACGGCAGGTCAACGAAAACGTGCGCAGTCCCGCCGCTATGCGCGCCGTGCTGGTCGTCAGTGCGCCTGCGGGTCGGGCGCAGATGGCCCCGAGTGAGGGCGGGAAGACCGAGAAGATCACTATCAACCTGGGATTGGTGGACCTTGGGCAGATCGATCTGCTGGTCCAGGAAGGCTTCTACACCAACCGCACCGATTTCATCCGCACGGCCATCCGCACCCAGCTCGCCACCAGGGGCGAGGCGCTCGACCAGACAGCGGCCCGCCGCACTCTCACCCTGGGCAGCTGCCACTACACCCGCCGCGATCTGGAGCAGATCCGCGACACCGGGCAGATGATCCACATCCGGGTGCTGGGGCTGGCCAGCATCGCCGCCGATGTCTCCCCCCAGCTGGCCCTTGCCACGATTGCCTCGGTGGAGGTGCTCGGCGCCTTCCGCGCACCCGCCGCGGTGAAGGCCGCCCTGGCTGCTCGCACTGCCTAAACGGCCGCGATTACCACGGCTGCCCGGACCGCCGGCCACCTCGCGTCCGGGCCGCCCTGCCAGGAGACCAGCGAAGACAACTACGAGAAGGGATACAGCCATGGATACACGCCAGATGGCGGCGATGGCTGAGGCCACCCGCCTGACCCGCCAGGGCCGCCTCGTCGAGGCAACCGCGCTGATCCAGCAAGCCCTGGCCAGCCCGGCGGTGACACGACGTGCGCCGGATGCGCCATGTGCCGAGGAGGAGACCGGCGGCACGGCTGACCGCTACTCCGATCCGCCGCCAGTGCTGCGCGCCCGCGAGGGGACACAGCTGAGGCGGCTCCATTCCGTCTGGATTCCCTGCCGCGGCATTCTCCCCAGCCGAGGGGCATCGGTCCTGCATCGCGTGCACCGGCCCGCGGCCCCGGCCGCCAAGCGACCGGCGGGCCGGTTTGACGCCTTCTCCTACACCAACGCTGCCGGTACCCGCGCCTACCGGCTCTATGTCCCAGCCGGCCACACCGGCGGGCCCGTGCCCTTGGTCGTGATGCTGCACGGCGGCAGCCAAGACGCCGTCGCCTTCGCTGCCGCTACCGGCATGAACGACATCGCCGAGCATCAGACGTTCCTCGTCGCCTACCCCGAACAGGCCCCCTCGGCGAACGCGGGCCGGTACTGGAACTGGTTTGCGCCCGGTCATCAGCGCCGCGGCGCCGGCGAGCCGTCGCTGATCGCCGGGATCACCGGCCAGGTCACGGACCGCTACGGGGCAGATGCCGACCGGGTGTACGTGGCCGGATTCTCCGCCGGGGGCGCGATGGCCGCGGTGATGGCCGCGGTCTACCCCGATCTTTACGCCGCCGCCGGCGTGCACTCCGGGCTGGCCTACGCCGCCGCCGGTGACCTGGCCTCCGCGCTCGCCGCGATGAGGCAGGGCCCATCACAGCCGGCCCGGCCCCCGGCGCGCCCGCTGCCGCTGATCGTCTTCCATGGTGACCGGGACGCGACCGTGGCCCACGCCAACGCCGCGGGCCTCATCGATCACGTCCTGGCAGCAGGCAGCCCAGGCGCCGTACCCACCGCAGTGACCACCGGCGGCCAGGTGCCCGGGGGCCATGCCTACACCCGCACCTGCTACCGGGACCCCGACGGCGCGACCCTGGCCGAGCGCTGGACCATCCACCAGGGCGGACATGCCTGGTCCGGCGGCGTCCCCCACGGCTCCTACACCGACCCCCACGGGCCCAACGCCAGCGCCGAGTTCATCCGCTTCTTCGACAAGCACCCCGCCTCCCGGTCGGCCCGCTGACCGGAACCGGCCCGGACCGCACCAGAACATGCGTGTGGTGGCAGACCTGGTCCTTTGAACCCGTACGTAGCCGCATGAACCGGCGCATGGGCGGTTGGGTCAGGCGTCCGCGGCGGGCGGCAGGATGTGGGCATCAGCGATGTTCGAGCCGTCCAGGCGCATGAGATTCCCGACTGGGCACCCTTTGCAGCAATCCGTCGGCCCAGCGCGTCACTGTGGGGCAGCGGGATACCCGCTGGGCCGCCTTCGTTTTCGTGACAGCAGTGCTGGTGAGGGCTGGGTGCCATCGCGCCACCTCGATGAGGAATCGGGACCAGCGACCGTGATCACGCCACACGACACCACAGAGCTGCCGACCACGGTCGGGGAGATCCTGACAGTCTCGATTTGCGACGACGAGAGCGGATGGGCCTGGCTTCAGACAGCCGGCGGCCGGGAGGGTTGGGTGCTTAACGACGCGGTGGAGGCGTTGTCCTGAGGCGTCGTGTGCTTGCTGCTACCAGGGCGCGCTCCCGCGGCCTATTGCTGGCAAGCTCTGGTCATCAGCTAGGCGGTCGTTCGCCAGCTGATCACAGAGCGTGGTGGAGCCGCCGGTGGGGCAGGCACGCGGAGCCGGCATTCGGCGCGGGTGCTGTGTTCGGCGGCGGGTCCTGCTGTGGCCCTCCGGAACAGATATTCCGTCGCGGCGGCGAGCCGGTCGCGGGGCGCGGGAAGGATCACGGCGGCGATCTCGGCCGCATCGGTATCGAAGACAACAGCGGTGCCATGGCTTGCGTGAAGCACGGCAACGCCGCTCGCCCCGGGATCTCCGGCTGGATGGTCCAGAGCCGAGCACGGTCTGTATCCCGGCCGGGACGGTTGAGTAGCACCACGTCCTCGGCGGCTGCATCCGCGAGTACCTTATGCTGCATGACACCTTCCGCCTGATGGCACGGCTGGGCGTGGGGAACGTACGATCGCTTGGTGATCCTGCGGTGCACGAAGAAGCTCCTCACCGTCATCGGAACTGGGCTCGTCGCCGAACCGGCACCAGAACCTGATGCCGAGGACTGGTACGCGAATCTTTTGTGGTTCGATCGCCGCAAGTGCCTGCTTCTCACCCACTGGGCCACGCTCTTCTCGATCTTCGAGGCTGATGTGAGCGCATCGGACCTGCGTGCGACGCGCCACCTCGTCACCCGCCTCATCGAGAGAGAGCTCCTCTGCAAGGGCCTGCCATCCAGCACGTTCGCCGACCTGACGTCAGAGGAGGTGATCCTCGCCAAGACGGCTGACCGTAGCGTCCTGGGGTGCATGAACGACATGGCGTTCCTGTGCGAGCACACGATCAGCAGATCCGGCGGCCTCCGGCGCACCGACCTCGCCGCGGTCAACCGGTCGCTTCGGCGCAACATCAACAGCGCCCGCGGCTACCAGCCTCCGATCGAGCTAACCGCCGGGCGCCTCGGCACCGAGCGGTGAGGGAACGCGCCACCAAGAGTTGCTCGCCGGCTAAGTGCACCCGAGCCTGCCTGTGTCCTGGCGAGTGGCCGTACTTCGCCGCTGTACGGTTTGGGCCTTCCTGCCCCGGAGCTGAGCGACCCGATGCCGGCTGCCGCACCGGGAGACGCAGCCAGTGGCGTGTGCCGGCCGACCCAAGAGCGTACCCTTTGTCACGCGCGGGCCTTACCCCGCTGCCGCCGCCGGGCGGTGCTCGCAGTTGCCGTGGCCCGGGAGAGGCTCGTTCCAAGCTCGCCCTGATCCGCCGAGGGGCACTTTGAGGGGCAAAATGCCGCTGGGGAGGGCTGGTGTGAGCCTGTCTCCGCTGGCGTGAGCCAGCGTCTGGCCTGTTCGGGCCGCATATGGCCTGGTCAGGGAACTTGCTGGTGTTTCATGGCATGCAAGAGGCCTGGGGTTCGAATCCCCATAGCTCCACCAGGTCACGCGCATATTTCGAACGCTGTACCGGCGACCGGTTCTGCCCTGAGGGGCTTCTGAGGGGCAGTTTGCAGCCAGCGTGATCGCCGTCGGCTTGCTGACCTGCGGGGGAGCTGAGGATGGTCCGGCTCTAAGTGCCATGCCGGGCATTGATGATGTGCAAGAGGTCAAGGGTTCGGATGCCCGGTGCGCACAGATCAGACTCCCCGGAGTCGCGGCGGCCATCGCACGGCGCTCGGCGCGCTCGGCCACGGCACGCGGCGGCCAGGCATCGCGGCCCAACGCAGCGGAGCGGACCGTGGTCCTGGCGGAGCGCAGCGAGCACGGGCCTGTGGTCCTGGGCGTGCGCGGCGAGCGTGGCCGTGGTCCTGGCCGAGCTGCCCGCCGTCCTGGCCGAGCGCGGGCCGCCCGCGTTTAGTCTGGTGGGTGCTGCGCCAGCACGCCTTGCACGTCGTCGCGTCTCAGCACCAGGAGCACCGTGTCGAGGAGACGGCTGGCGAGTGCGAAGTGCTGGAGGGAGACGTTGAGGTCGGGGTTTTGCTGGTTCAGCAAGCGTACGAGGCAGTCGGAGGCGTGCAGGATCTGACGCCGGCCACCACGGACGCCTCGTTCTCCGACAGCACCGGCGCGCCATCGGCCTCGCGTCCGCGCTCGGCTCGCTTGTACAGCCGCTCGGCGTACTCCTCGGTGATCAGCACCCCACCGACGTCGAACGGGTCTTCGGACTTCTCAGTCTGGAGAAGGCCCCGCCGGCGTGTGGTTGCGCGTACTCGGCAATGTCACGCTGTCGGTAGCTGGCGATACGGTCCGGGCCATGCGGATCGGTTGTGGGCGGGTGTCTGCTCGCGACCAGCATCCCGAAGCCCAGCACGACGCACTGACCGCGGCTGACGGCTCGCGAGCCGCCGATTCATCGTGTCCGGATCCGGCTAGACCCGTTCGCCGGCGGACGCGAGCATGAGCCTGTGACGACGTATTCCGCCGTGCGGACGACGGGGATCTACTGCCGGCCCGGGTGCGGGGCCAGGCCTCTGGCTGAGAACGTCCGGACGTTCGAGCTGGCGGCCGCTGCCGAGGCAGCGGGTTACCGGGCGTGCCTGCGCTGCCGGCCCTACCGAGTGGCCGGCGCGGTTGGAGATGACGCCCCCGAGCTCGTATGCCGGGCAGTCCAGCTGATTATCAGTGGCGTGCTGGATGACGCCAACGAGGCGGCGGTGGGCGCTCGGCTCGGCGTGTCCGCGCGCCACCTGCGGCGCATGTTCAACGACCACCTCGGCGTGACTCCGGACCAGTTCGCCCGCTCACGTCGTGCGCACTTCGCCCGGCGGCTGCTCGACGACTGCGACCTGACGATCGCGGAGGTGGCCTTCGCCTCCGGGTTCGGCAGCCTCCGCCAGTTCAACCGGGCGATGCAAGAGGTGTTCCGGTCCGCACCGCGCGAGCTCCGGGAACGTCGTCGGCGGGACGATCGGCTCACCGCCGATGGAGGGCTCGTGCTTCGGATGCCGTTCACGGCCCCCTACGACTGGGACGCCATCATCGACTTCCTCGCCGAGCGAGCCATCCCCGGTGTCGAGTCGGTCGAATCAGGCACGTACCGCCGGACCATCGCGCTCGACGGGGCGCCCGGGATGCTCGAGATCGGGCCCGGAAGCACCGGGCACCTCCTGCTGCGAGCGCACCTCCCCTACTGGGAAGGAGTCATCCACGTCGTGGAGCGGGCGGCCCGCCTCGTGGGCATCGATTCGGACCCGGCCCTCGCCTCGGCGCAGCTCGCCGCAGACCCGACACTCGGGCCCCTGATCACCTCCCGGCCGGGAGTGCGTGTCCCGGGCGCATGGGGACCGTTCGAGGTTGCCGTTCACACGGTCATCAGCCAAAAGCTCCGCGGCCCGGATGCAAGGAGCGGCATTGGTCGCCTGGCCCGCTCCTACGGGACACCCATCGCCGGGCTCGGGCACGGGCTCACGCACGCCTTCCCGTCCGCCGAAGCCCTCGCGACCGTGCTTGCGGACGAGTACGGCCTACCCGGCCGGCTCGGCGAGACCGTCAGCGCCTTGGCGCGAGCAGTGGTGTCCGGGGCGGTCACGCTCGACGGCAGCGAGCCGTTGGAGGAGCTCGTGGGATCGCTGGTCGCCGTGCCTGGCATCAGCGCCGCCGCCGCGCATCACATTGCCCTGCGCCTCGGCGCGCGAGACGCGTTCCCGGCGATGGACGCGAACGTGCAGCGTGAACTGCGGCGGCGGGGGGCCTCGCTCGGTGATCTCGACGTGGCATCCGTGCCATGGCGTCCATGGCGGGCGCTGGCGACGGTCCACCTTCTCGTCGAGGGCCGTCGTCAGGCGAGGCTCAACTGCTCGATCTGACGATGGTCGATCAGTGCAGCCACCTGCGTCCCGGTCCGGGCTAGCTGTCGGGCAGCGACTCCCTGCTCGCAGGAACTGGCAAGCACGATCGGGTGGGAGCAGCGGCAGCGTTGGGTGTTCAACCAGCTCCTCGGTGAGCCCCGACTCACGGCCTCACACTTCCAGGGCACATTGCAGATGACACCCCGGGCCGCGCTGAGCGCGCCGTCAGCGCAGCAAATTATTGAGCTCGTCATACGCCATCGCGGCCTCAAGGCAGCCGTAGGTGCCCGGGCCGAGCAGCTCTCGCGCCGCGGCCGCTGCCAGGCCGTAGGCTGCCTGGGCGACAGCGGAGCCAACGCTGATGCGCGTGACACCGAGCGCCGCGAGCTCTGCGATGGTCGGTGCCCCCGGGTGCGCCATCAACATTGATCGGCAGTGGCCCGCTGACGAGTGTTCGTATCGTCTTGGGGTCGAGGACGCCGGGCACGAAGAGAACGTCCGCGCCGGCGGCGGCGTATCGCTCGGCGCGGGCCATGGTGGCGGCAAGCCGCTCGCTCTGCGGGCCGACTCCAGCGAGGTAGGTGTCTGTCCGGGCATTGATGCAAAGCTCGATGCCCGCGGCCCGTGCGGTCTCCCGGGCGGACGTGAGCCGCTCCGCCTGTGCGGCCGGCTCAAGGAGCGGCGCCCCGCGGACGCCGGGGCTGTCTTCGAGGTTAATGCCCACCGCCCCCACGGCGAGGACCCGGCGACGGTCGCCCCGACCTCCTCAGGGGTCGCGCCGTACCCCGATTCGATGTCAGCGGTCACCGGGACGGACACCGCGGCGACGATGCGGCGCACAGCATCGAGCGCAGCGGCGCGGCTCAGACCACCCCCGTCCGCTACTCCTGCCGCCCACGACACCCCGGCGCTTGTGGTGGCAATCGCCTTTGCGCCAGCCGCCTCGATCGCCACCGCCGAGCCCGGATCCCACGCGTTCGCCAGCACCAGCGGAGGTTGCGCATGCAGGGCACGCAGGACACGCGCTTGTGCGCTCTGATCGAGCGTCTTCACGGAGCCCTCCTGGTTCGCCGGGCGTTGGCGGCGGTGACGCAGCCCGCTGCTGGTGGCTCCGATCAGATGCTGACGAGCAGATCGTGGTCGATCTCGACGAACTCGACGATCAGATCGGCGAACTGGCCGGCGATGAGCTCCCGGTACACAGCGGAACCCGTGTGGGCGTCGTAGGCCGCCTGGTCGGCGAAGTGCTCGACGAACAGCAGGTAGTCGGCGTTCTTGGGGTCGCGGTAGACGCGGAACGACAGCGTGCCGTCCTCCTGTCCGGGGCCCCTGGGGAGCGAAGGCCTTGACGAGCGCCTCCGCCTTTGCCTGGTTGCCGTCCTTGAGCTTGATGGGGAACACCTTTGCGAGCACTTGCTGATCCTCCTGAGTCAGGCGCCGGAGCGCGTTGAGGTAAGAATCTCCCGAACAGCCACCGCTGGTCTGGCCATATCCGGTCACGAGCGGCACTGCTCGCAGCCCCCGTCCGGATCCGGCCACTCGTCGTGTGCGGCATCAGCGCCCCCGATCAGTGCGCACTGTCGAGATCTACGCTGGTCACCGCGGCCGCACCTCAGCCGCTCGGCGGTTCAGCGGCTCGTTGTGGTCACCGATGGCGTCTGGTGCCTCGTCCCGGGAGGGCAGCGCTTCCCCGGTGGCGGGGTGGAGGTAGTTCCCGCTCCGCTCGTGCCAGGCCGGCACGTGCTCGGCGTCGAACCGGGGACGGATCTGAGGGCGGGAGCCGATGCGGGCGGCGCGGTCACCGTCAACGCGGTCATGACCTGCCGTCAGGGCTGCCCGGCCCGGACCGGTTTCCCTCGGCCACCATCGGCCGATGCTGCTCCCCGGGCACCCGATTGAGACGCCCCGGCTGCCCTGCGCCCGTTCACCCCCGGCGACTTCGACGACCTGTACGCCACCAATCGCGGCCAGACGTGGCCCGGTACCTGCACTGGGATGCCCGCGAGTATGCGCAGGTCCGGCAGGCCCTGGATCGCCAGTGCGGTGAGACCGCGCTGGACGCGGAAGGCGACTGGCTGACGTTCGCCGTGGTATGGCGCGAGGCTGGCAAGGTGGCCGGCGAGGCCGGGCTGAAGTGGCTCAGCCGAGAGCACCGGCAGGGCGAGACGGGATTCGTCTTCAACCCTGACTACCACGGGCGCGGCCTGGCCACCGAGGCGGCCGAAGCAATGCTCACGTTGGGGTTTGACAACCTGGGGTGGCACCGGATCACCGGCAGCTGCGACGCCCGCAACTATCCTTCAGCACGCCTGATGGAGCGCCTCGGCATGCGCCAGGAGGCGCATTTCATGCACAACCAGATCATCAAGGGCCAGTGGGGAGAAAGAACTCGTGTACGCCATCCTCGATCACGAGTGGAAAGCACGAAGCCCTCTGCTGCGCCATATCGACACACAGGTTGAGGCCGGTGGCTGGCCAGCTATCCGGGCTCGAATACATGATCGGGGTGGTGACCTGCGTCTCCCGTAACAGCAAGGGGTTGTCAGGCGGCGATCTTGTATTCGTGCGTGAGTCCGCCGAGGACTTGTTTCCGGCGGATCTGGTGCTCGGCGAGGTTGATTTCCGGTGGCCGGGCGCAGGCTTGAGCCGGTGCGAGCTGGCCGAGGGCACGGTGCGGCCGGGCGGTGTTGTAGTGCCGAAGGTATTCGGTCAGCACCTGCCGCAGATGGTGTCATTGACGATCAGCAGCCGGTCGAAGAGCTCCCGGCGGAGTGTGCCGATGATCCTTTCGCAGATGGCGTTCGCTCTGGGCGCCCGCGGCGGGCTGGCGAGGATTCTGATGCCTTCCGCCGTGGACACGGCGTCGAAGGAGCCGGTGAACTGGCCAGCGCGATCCCTGATCAGGAACTTGACCGGAGCCGTGCGCTGGCCCAGATCCGTCAGGAAGTTGCGAACTGCCTGTGTTGTCCACGCGCCGTCGGGGTTCGCGGTGATGCCGGCCAGGTGTACGCGGCGGGTGCCGTGCTCGATGACGATCAGGGCGTAGATCTGCCGGAGGAGCACGGTGTCCACGTGGACGAAATCGACCGCGAGGATGCCGCGGGCCTGGGCGGTCAGGAACTGCTTCCAGGTCGGGCCCTTCCGGCGGGGCGCGGGGCCGATCCCGGCAGCATGCAGGATCTGCCAGACCGTGGAGGCGGCGATCGGGTGGCCGAGCTTGACGAGTTCGCCTTGCACGCGCCGGTGCCCCACGCCGGATTGTCCGTCGCGATGCGGATCACGAGCTTGCTGATCGCGCCGTCGGTGGTCGTCCGGGGCGCCGCCGGCTGGTGTAGTCCCATTTGCGGCTGACCAGCCGACGGTGCCAGGCCAGCAGCGTCGCGGGGGTCACCTCGAACACCTCGCCCCACCGGCGCCGGGGGATCAGCCGGGACAGCGCCGCGAGCCACAGCCGGTCGGCCGGCTGGTACCGGACCCGGACGACCTGGCGGCGCAGCACCGCGTTCTCGTGCCTGAGCACCAGCAGCTCGGCATCCTTGGACGCCTCCCGCCGGGCCAGCACCATCAAACAGCCCAGCAGACGGCGCACGAGCAGGTAGACAGCCGAGAAGATCACCCAGCGATGATCTCAACCCGGAAGACTGCCAGGCCAGGCCAGATCGAGTAATCGAGCCCTACAGGCCACGATCGCGCTCCTGGGCGATGTGGCCGGGCTGCGGGTGCTGGAGGCCGGCGGCGGCCCGGGGAGTCCTCACCAGCTGGCTCGTCGATCATGGTGCGGCTGTCACGGCAATGGACGTGAGCCGGGAGATGGTCCGCCTGGCCAGGGACCGCGTGGGCGGCCGGGCGCGGATCCTGACGGCAGACCTGGCCGAGCCGCTCACCTTCGCCGCCGATGCCAGCGTGACCTGGTGGTGGCATCGCTGGTGCTGCACTACCTGGCTGACTGGGCCAAACCGCTCGCAGAATTTCACCGGGTCCTGGCGCCACAGGGCGCCGTGGTGTTCTCGACCCACCATCCAGCGAGGGACTGGCAGTTGCACAGCCCAGACGACTACTTCGTGATCAAGCAGGTCACCGATTGTCTGGACCCAGGGCGGGCAGCCGTTCGAGGTCACCTTCTGGCGTAGGCCCCTCACCGCCATGACGACAGCAATCACCAAGAGTCAGCGGTAGCCGGGGTACCGCCTTGCGGGATCGGCGCAGATCGATCGTTATGGCTCCATGGCGGGATCGTGAACGCAGGCTGACAGGCGTGCTGGATTCGACCGTACATGCATGTGAGCGCGTTCTTTCCGGATCTTCATGTGACCGGGAGAGCTATCCGCCGCTTGCGACATGATCCACTGCTGTGGCGGATGTCGCCCGCCGCGCTTGCCATGCCGAGGTCACTGTCGGATAGAGTTCGCGACGGTCGGCGACAGTGGGCCCGGCCCAGGCGCGGCCGTGGGCTCCTCGTCACCGGAAAGCAGCGGTATGCCGTTGCCCACCCGAATGATCAGGTGCATGTCGATCCGGCGCTCCTGGTGGATGAGTTCGATGTCCCCGCCGGGCATCTTCACGGTCAGCGAGCCGGAGACCGAGCGTCTCCCGTCCTCCCTTCGGTCAAAGATCTTTGAGCGGGCAAGGGGGCGGTGCCGGTCTGGGAGATCGACAAGACTCGTCGGTCGCTCAGCGATGGTGGCCGAGCTGCGCTATTGCCTCGGCGGCCGCGGTGTCGGGATCGTCCGCTTCGATTCTCGCGGCTGCGGCCGCTGCGGCGGCATGGAAACGGTTGTCGTCGAGGATCCTGAGGAGGGCTGCGGCGATCTTGGCTGGAGGCGATTTCGCTGCCAGCATGATTCCAGCGCCGAGATCGGTCACTCGGGTGGCGTTGAGGTGCTGATCACGGCCCAGGGGCAGCATTAGCTGCGGGACGCCGTGGGCGATCGCGCGAAGGGTGGTGCCCAGTCCGGCGTGCGTGATGACGGCGGTGCACTGGGGCAAGATCTCGTCGTGATTCGCGAACGGGATGACCGTGACACCGGCCAGGGTGGGCACCGACCGAGCATCGATGGCCGGCCCGAGAGTGAGGGTGGCATCTGCGCCCGTTCGGTTACACGCATCACAGACTGCGTGCATAACCTCGAGTTGCTGGTGCATGACGGTGGTGCTGAAGGTGATCAGAACCCGGGGCCGTCTCGAGCGTCCGGTTAGCGGCTGCCCCATGGGCGATGCCCGCTGCCGGCGGATCCCTACTGGTCCGGCATGGAGCACGTGAGGCGCAAAGTCAGCAGGGAGGTCGAACCACCGTGGTGCGGTCACAAGCACCAGGTCGGGCTCCTCCCACGCCTCGATTGGATGAGCGAGGGCCTGCAGTCCAAGGGCGGTTCGGGTGAGGTTGAGCTGTCGGAAGTCGGTGGTCCATCCCGACCCGTTGGCGATCTGCGCGCGAGCGGCTCCGTAGAGGAAGTGGACGACAGAGGCGGTCGGGGTGCCGGTGGCCCTCCCCGCAGCCAGGGCGGCCGGGAGCATGCAGTCGGCGACAAGCAGCTGAGGCTCCAGCTGGTTCAAGTTCTCCCGGACCTCTGAGGCGATCTCCGGGCCAGCCATCACGGCCATGAACTCGGCGGCCTGTGATTCGAAGGCCACCGTCATGTCCGGCTGAGGGCTGCGCGTGTAGGGCACAACGTGTAGCCCTCCCGCTTCCGCTGCTTTCTGGGTGGCCCTGGATGTCAGCACCCGAACAGCGCAACCCCGGCCGGCGAGTAGCTGAGCGACGGAGAGCAACGGCGGAAGGTTGCCGCCGCCAGCCCAGGTCGCCACCAGCACATCCCGGCGCTGCATGCGGTGTCCCCGCCGCCCGGCCGATCCCTATGCCCGGGCGCTGCTCGCGCGGCGGATGGGCGCGATGGTCGGCACGGCCTCGGTTGTGAGGAACTCGATGATGATCGTGTTGCACAGCGACGGCTTTTCGACCAGCAGCCCGTGGGAGGTGCCCGGCACGACCGCGAGCTCGGCATCCGGGAGACTGCGGTACAGCGCGATCGCGTGCTCGAGCCTGACCTCGTCGTCGTCGCCGACCATGACCAGCGTCCGGCTCGCGACGCTTTTCAGGTCTGATTCGGTCAGGGCCGGTTCCTCGGCGTGCATCCTGGCCATCTTGGCGGCCACGACCGGGAAGTGCCCGGGCCCGTCGGGAGACACCTGGCCGTAGCTGGCGGCGAGGAAGGCGGCCGCGTTGTCGTCGACGTCGGCCGTTTCGGGGACCCAGCCGTCGCGGTGGAAGACGCCGGCGACCAACGCCACACGGCGGACCAGGCCGGGGCGGCGCAGCGCGACTAGCAGCGCCACGGTGGCGCCGTCGCTGCAGCCGACCAGATGCGCCGGCCCATTGACCTTGGTCTCCAGGAACGCGATCGTGTCCTGAGCCATGACCTCATAGGTGATCGGGCCCTCGGCGTCCGGCGTGTGCCCGTGTCCGCGCCGCTCCGGGGTGAAGACGCGGAAGCGCGCGGCGAGCGCCCCGAGGTTGGGTGTGAAGGCCCGCGCGTCGGCCCCTGCCGGGTGCAGTAGCACCACCGGTTCACCCTCGCCGTGCTCGTCATACCACGTGCGCACGTCACCAAGCTGCACATATCTCGCCATCTGCTCTCCTTCTCATCGTGTCGTTGATGCTTCTGCTTACAGACCGTCGGCGACGACAGGAACCACCCCGTGAACGATGCGGGGCCGTCCCGCTGGTCAACCGTCCGGGCCGTGAACTGGCTAGGCACGCCAATTCACAAGTCTGCGTTCGCGCCGCGGCGCCGGCTGCTCGCCTATGGGGGCTGACCGGCTCCCGCGGGTAGGGATCCCATCTTCCTGGATCCGTTCGCGGGGGCCGGTCGCTTGAGGGCTCGGGTCATGAGGAATCAACCCGATGCCGCTGGGCCCGTCCCGGTGAGCCGCTCGAGCCGTCTGGGCAGGTACCAGTTCCATTCCCCGAACAGCTCCATGGTCGCCGGCAGCAGGACGCCGCGGATGACCGTGGCGTCGAGGAGGACCGCCGCTGCCAGCCCGAGTCCCATCTGCTTCAGGTCGGGGGTGTGCCCGGTGATGAAGATGGCGAACACCGCCACCATCACGAGGGCCGCGCTCGTCACGGTCCCGGCGCTGGTCCTGATCCCTTGCTGGACTGCCACCCGGGTGGGCATCCCCTGGTCGACCAGCTCCTTGACCCGGCTGAGGATGAACACGTGGTAGTCCATGGACAGCCCAAACAGGATCACGAACAGGAACAGCGGCAGCCACGAGGTGATCGCTCCCGTCGCGTTCGCGCCGATCAGGGAAGCCCCCCAGCCGTATTGGAACACCGCGACCAGGATGCCGTATGCCGCGCCCACCGACAGCAGGTTGAGGACCACGGCCTTGAGCGGGATCACGATGGAGCGGAAGGTGACGAGCAGCAGCAGGAACGCCAGCGCGATCACAAACCCGAAAACCACCGCGATGCCTGAGTGGATGGTGTCGTTAAAGTCCGCGGTCCCCGCGGTCTCTCCGGTCACGGCGACGGTGGCCCCGGGGATCTTGCCGACCGTGGCCGGAACGACGCGCTGCCGGAGGGTGTCGAGGGCGCGGAACGACGCCGCGTCGTGAATGTCGCCGGTGAGCGGGACGTCGACCACGGCCACGGTTCGGGCACGGTTCATGTGCACCGCGACCGGCCCGGGCATCTGCCCGGTTGCCGTCGCCCGGTTCGCGAGGGCGGCGATTCTGGCTTGCGCCTGCGGCGAGGCCACGTCCTTGACCTTGATGACCACTGAGGCGGGGAGCGATGCACCCGGGAAGGCCTTCTGGACACGCTGGTAGGTCTTCACGATCGGGGTGTCGGCGGGCAGCGAGGTGAAGCCCAGGAGCTCGGTGTGCAGCCGGAACGCGGGCAGGGCCAGCACCACCAGCAGGACCGCCGCGGCCGCCGCCGAAACTAGCGGCCGGGCGAGCACGGCGGTCAGGATCTTGCCCCACACCCGGCCCTCGCCGCTCATCCGGGTTCTCCGGCCGATGAAGGGGAGCCTGCCCCGCTCGACGCGCGAACCCAGCCCGGCGAGCGCCGCCGGCAGGACGGTGACCGAGCCCGCCATGGCGACCAGTACCACGAGCATCGTGCCCACCCCGATGGAGGTGAAGACCTTGGCGCCGGTGAACAGCATGCCGGCCATCGCGATCACGACCGTGGTGCCGGAGACGAGCACGGCCTGACCGGAGGTCGCCGCCGCAACCTGCAACGCCGCACCGGGTTCTCGGCCGGCAGCGCGCTCCTCTCGCTCGCGCCGGAGGTAGAAGAGCGAGTAGTCGACGCCCACGGCCATGCCGATCATGAAGATCACCGAGGCGGTCGGGCTGCCTTCCGGCACGACGTGGCTGACCAGAGCGGCCAGCCCGAAGGTCCCCAGCACCCCGGACAGGGCGAGCAGGACGGGGATCCCGGCCGCGACGAGCCCGCCGAACGCCACCAGCAGGATGGCGAGCGTCACCGGGAGCGACAGGTACCCTGCCCGCTGGAGATCCTGCGCGATGGTGTCGTTGAGCGCACGATTGCCGCTGGCGGTGCCGAGCTCCTCGATCACGAATCCAGGCATGGAGCGCGCCAGCGCGTGAACGGCAGACTGTACGGGGGCGACCTTGCCGGCCGCCTCATCAGAGCTCCCGGCGATCTGGAACTGGACCAGCGCGGAGTGGCCGTCGGGCGAGACGAGACCCCGTCCGCCCGCGCCCAGCGGGGATCGCACGCCGGTGACGTCCCGGAGGGTCCCCAGGCGAGCAACCACGGTGGCGACGGCGGCCCGGAAGCCCGGATCGCGCACAGTCGCGGCCGGATTGTGCACCAGCACGCTCTCGGCGGCGGGCCGGGGGAAATCCCGCGCCAGGATGCGCTCGGCCACCCCGGATTCGCCGGTCGCGTAGTCAGAGGGGGACATGGGCCTGGTGCCCACCGCGAAGCCGATCACGGCCGCCGCGACGGCCAACACCAGCCACCCGATGACGGCAGCCCTGCGGTGCTCGGAACTCCACCGCCCGGCGCGCGCGGCGAGATTCCACCGCCTCCGCGCCCGCGGTAGCGTCCGTCCCCGCCCGGGTTGCCCCGCCGCTCTCATCGCTGTCTGGCCCACGACTCCTCCTATCCCCTCCGGCCGCCTTTGCCCGCGCGATGTCCGGGTCTCTGGATCGATCGCAAGCACCTCGAGCGACCTGTGCTGCCGCCGGGCCCTGGGCTTGTCGATGCGGACTCGCTTCATGCCCCGCCTCGACTGTCCTGCGGCCTGGAGGTGCCGACGAGGATGGACAGCGCCCCGGGCAACCCCAACCACCCCTCGAACAGGAAGGGCACCGGTTCGTCGGTCGGCGCCGTCCCGATGAGCGGTTCCGTCTGCTCGATCGAGATGCGGATGCCCACGTCCGCCTCCCTCCGATCCGCGCCCGTCAGGGGAGGCGTTCAACACACGTGAACGAAAGTTCAGCCGGCCAGTCCCGGGCGAGTCGCAGTTGCCAGCTGATCGGTGCGCGGGGCCGGGCGTGCACGAGCAGTGCCTGCCCGTCCGGACGGTGGCGGCGAGGTACTGCGCAGGGACGGGAAACGGCTCCACGGGACGGCGCGTAGCTGCCACTCAGCTGCTAACGGCACAAACGTTGCGTGGTTGGCCCCTGGCCTACGTGGGGCCAGGGTGCGGCAGGGGAGGACCCGCACGCCGACAGCGCGCCTGACCGGCTGGTAGCGGCCAGGCGCGAGGCGTAGGCCCCGCCACGGGATCCGTTAGTAGTCGGGCGTTTAATAACCGTGAACCGTTGCGCGGCGGTAGCGGAAGGGCCCGACAATGGAGCTCCAGGCCAAGCTGGCCGGGTCCGTGATGTACGAGCGATACCGGGCGGTCGTGGCTAGGCTGACCGGTAGCGATGGGTGAGATTGGGGATCCTGCCCGGCCGGGAGGGCGAGCCTTCGTCGGCCGGGATCGGGAAGTGGCGGAGTTGGCGGTCGCCCTGGAGGACGCGGCCGGCGGTCGGGGTTGCCTGCTCCTCGTCGCTGGAGAACCCGGGATCGGCAAGACGTGGCTCGCGGAGCACCTGGCGGGACGCGCGCTTCAGCGAGGGATCCGAGTCTTGTGGGGTCGCTGCTGGGAGGGTGGCGGCGCACCGCCTTTCTGGCCGTGGGCGCAGATCATCGGCACGCTCGTTGAAGGCTGCGATGACGAGACCCTGGCCGCATACCTGGGTGCGGGGGCGGCCTCCATCGCCCAAGTGGTCCCCGGCCTCACCGAGCGCCTTGGGACAACCGCGATCTCTCCTGCCTGCTCGCTTGAGTCCGATGCTGCGCGTTTATCTGTTCAAGGCGATCACTGGGTTCTTCATAGGAGCGTCATCGGTGCAGCCGATGCTGCTCATCCTCGACGATCTGCACGCGGCCGACGATCCCTCGATGCTGCTGCTCAAGTTCCTCGCGCGAGACCTTCGCGGTGCCCATCTGCTGGTGGTGGGGATCTACCGTGACGTGGAGGCAGAGCGACCACCGCCGGGCATCGGCGACGCGGTGGGGGAGCTGGTGCGCGAGGGGCAGCTGGTCAGCCTTCGGGGGCTGGATCGCGAAGACGTCAAGGTCCTCATCGAAGGGCTCTCCGGAGTCGTGCCCTCCGAGGCGAAGGTCGCAACAATCCACGAGGCGACTGAGGGCAACCGCTGTCCGTCCGGGAAGTCGTGCGCCTGCTGGCCTCCGAGGCCACTATCGAGCACCCCGGCCGGCTCGGCGTGCCGATCCCCAGGAGCGTGCGGGCGGTGATCCAGCGGCGGCTCGCGCCGCTGTCCGCCGACACCGTCCAAGTACTGTCCGCTGCGGCGGTGGTGGGCCGGGAGTTCGACCTGTCGCTGGTTGCCCCCGCTTGCGAGCTGCCGGTCGAGCACGTGCTCGGCTCCCTGTCGGAGGCGGTAGCGCTGGGCGTCGTGACCGAGGAACCGGGCGCCGTCGGCCGGTGTCGCTTTTCGCATTCCCTCATGCGGGAGGTGGTATATGAACGGCTGCGGATCCCGCTCCGTATACAACTGCACCGGCGGGTCGGTGAGGCGATCGAGCGCTTGTACGGCACTGGTTCGCGAGCGCATGTCGCCGAGCTCGCCCGGCACTTCGCCGAGGTCGCGGCCGCTGGGGAGGCCGCCAAGGCGTTGGACTATGCCCGCCAGGCCGGCGAGCGAGCCATGGGCGTCTACGCCTACGAGGAAGCGGCCGCCCAGTACCAGCGGGCCCTTCACGCCCTGAAGTTCGCTGGCCAGACGATCTTGTTCGCTGCGAGTTGCTCCTGCGGCTGGGCGAAGCCCAGGCGCGGGCGGGTGATTACCTCGACGCAAAAGAGACGTACCTGCAGGCCGCCCAGCTCAGCAGAGGGCTCGGGTCGCCCGAGCGGCTGGCGCGCGCCGCGCTGGGCTATGGCGAGCCGCAGGTCGAGGGGGGTCTGGTCAACCGGCAGCTTGTCAGCCTGCTGCGGGAAGCGCTCGACGGCTTGAGCCGCGAGGATGGCCCCCTTCGCGTGCGGCTGTTGGCGCGCCTGTCGCTGGAGCTCACGTTCTCCGACGAGCCGCAGCGCCCCGAACCCCTCAGCCGGCAGGCGGTCGAGATGGCCCGGCGCCTTGACGATGTCGCCTGCCTGGTCAGCGCGGTGCACATACGGTGGGTGGCCTTGGACGCGCCGGACGATCGGGAGGAATGCTCGGCACTGGCCGGCGAGGTTCTGGAACTGGCACAAACGACCGGCGATCGCGAGCTGGAGCTGCTCGGTCGCGTAGCTCGGGCGGCCAGCTCGTTGGAATCGGGCGACATCCGGGCGGTTGAGGCCGACATCGTAGCCCATGCCCGTCTGGCGGACGAGCTCCGCATGCCCATCCACCAGTGGACGGCGACAACGATGCGGGCGATGCGCGCGCTGCTGCGAGGCGGCTTTGAGGAAGCCGAGCGGCTGGCCGGGCAAGCCCGGTCCATCCAGCCGGGGCGACCCAACGTTGAGTACGCCTATTTGAGCCAGCTCAGCCTGTTGCGCTGGCAGCAAGGGCGCCTGGGGGAGCTGCGGGAGCGATGGCAGGGGGTCCAGGAGCAGTTTGCGGGGACCGCGAATCCGCGCACGGCAACGGGGTGGCTGGCGCTTGCCGATGCCGAGCTTGGTCATAGCGAGGCGCCGCGCAGGATCCTTGAGTCCCTGGTCGACCAGATCCTGCAGCTGCCGCGAAAGGAGCTTTCGCTTCCTTCCCTGGCGGTGGCCTGCCTGGTGGCGATCCGTCTTGACGCCTGCGAAGCCGCGCGTTGCCTGTATCCGGTCCTGCTGCCCTATAGGGAGCACGTCATCGCCATCACCAAGCTGCAGCCGTTCCTGTGCTTTGGGTCCGCGTCGTTCTACCTGGGCCTGCTGGCGACCGTGGCATCGAGGTGGGCGGAGGCCGGCGGCCATTTCGAGGCGGCGATCGTCGCCCACGAGCAGCTGGGAGCGAGACCGTTGCTGGCCCGCACCCAGTACGAGTACGCCCGCATGCTGTTCCGCCGCGGCCAGGCTGCTGACCGAGGCCGGGCGTTCGGGCTGCTGGATCGGGGGCTTGCCGCCGCCAGCTCCCTCGGGATGGCCGCAGTCAGCGAGGGGATCGAGACGCTCCGAGCGGTTCAGGCAGGCGGGACGGTGACCGCGGAGCGGGCCGCCGTTGCCGTCGGCACCCCAACGGTTGCGAGGAACGCGTTTCGCCAGGAAGGCGAGTACTGGACTGTCTACTACGAAGGCTCCGTGGTCCGCCTCAGGGACTCCAAGGGCCTCCGCCACCTGGCCCGGCTCCTCGCGCACCCGGGCAGGGAGTTCCATGCGGCCGACCTGGAGGCGGCCGAGAGCCAGGCTGCGCAGGCGGCCCTTTTGGTGCCACGGGCCGGGCCGCAGGTGACCAGCTGCAGGTGCGCCAAGACCTGGCGACGCGGGGGAGTTGCTGGACGCCACGGCCAAGGCCGCCTACAAGGCCCGGCTCGGTGAGCTCCAGGCGGAGCTGGACGAGGCGGACCGCTTCAACGACCCGGTCCGTGCCGCCAGCGCACGCCAAGAGATGGACTTCCTGGTGGGCGAACTCGCACGCGCGGTCCGGCTGGGAGGCCGGGATCGCAGGGCAGCGTCCCACGCCGAGCGCGCCAGGCTCAACGCGACCAGGGCGATCCGAGCAGCGATGGCCAACCTCGCCCGAGCCAACCCCACCCTTGGGCAGCACTTCTCCGCCACAATCCGAACGGGCCGCTACTGCTCCTACACCCCAGATCCCCGCGCCCCGATCGACTGGGAGCTCTGACGCCCCGGGTCCTTCGGCATCCCGCTTGAACAACGGTGCAGTCGCGTTGAACGCCTCCCTAACGGGTGAACGACCCTGTAGGGAAGGAGGCGTGGCGCAAGCGGCCGACATGCTGATCCGCATCTCGGCCGAGAGAACACAGCCAGTCGCCGGGAGCGCGGCGACCAAGGGAAGCGACCCGCGTCACTTCGACGGGCGGCTGGACTTGCTCAGGGTGATCTCCGAGCTGGTCGCCGCGGGCGGCGGGGATGTGGCGGCGACGGACAAGCCCACGCAAGAAACCGAGACCGGAAGCTGGCAGAGGGAGGTGCCCATCATGATCGGTGATGTGACCCAGGTTGTCATCGAAGTCGAGGACCAGGAACGTGCCAAGGCGTTCTGGACCCAAACCCTGGGCTTTGAGCTCGCGCGGGACGCACCCTACGGGGAGGAGCGGTGGCTGGAGGTCCGTACGCCGGACAAGGCCGTGGTCGTGGTCCTCGATTTCGCAAGGGGCCGCGGCCGACCGCGCCCGACCCGAGCCTTCCGACCTCCAACGTATCCTTCTACGCCGAGGACCTGCAGCGGACCTACAGAGAGCTGCGCGACCGCGGTGTGGCGTTCCCGCCGGCGCCTGTCGAGCAGCCCTTCGGCTGGTGGTCGCTGTTCGAGGACCCCGACGGCAACAGGTTCGCCCTGATCCCCCGCGGCCAGTAGCACAACAGCCGACTTGCCGTGGGCACGGAAGTGACGTTGGTGTCGAGCGGATCAGCTGAAGGCAGCCGCCCGCTGGCGCAGATCGTCCCTCTGCGCGCTGAGCAGTTGCCGGCGGTGGGGGAAGAGATGTTTGCCGGTAGCCACGCGGACTATCCGCCGTTTCGCCACTTGTTTCCGATCCGGTGCGGCTGGGGGTGCTGCTGTCGGCGGCGGCGGTGTTGGCGGCGCTCGTGCGCATGTGGGAGCGGCGCGCAACAGGCGGCGGGAACCCAAGCGAGTCGTAGGCAGTGCGTTCGAAATGCCCCGCCACCAGTGGACCGCACGTCACTGGTCCGCTGCCGCCGTCAGTCCTGGCGGGTCATCGTCAGGATCCAGTTGGTCTGCCAGCTCTGGCCCTCGATGTAGGAGAACGCCTGCTCAAAGCGCGCCGAGGTGGCGGTGATGTCGGTCCAGTCGAACCGGATCTTGACAGGCTGCCCGCTCGACGTTCCTGTGCGTACCCGCCGCAGTGTCCCAGGGCGCAGGCGCAGGCGCGCGGGCAACCAGGCGGGCGAGCCGGCGGCACACGCCATCGCCGAAACGGCCGGGTTCACCCGGTTCCGCCGGGCGGCCGAGACACCGTTCAATCTCGTATTCGAGATCAGGCCGTAGGCCGGGATGACGGCGTTGAAGGGAGGCATCGGTGGACCCAGCCGCCCCACCCCCGCGCCGTTAACGACTGGCGGGCAAGTAAACGATGAGCACGTCTGTCGGCGGCCGACACTTTAGAAACCTGCGGATACAAGCCGTGATCTCCAGACGGACAGGCGCCTGGCAATCAATGTCGGGCACGCGCAAAGCCTTTACCGATACAACAGAACGGCCAATTCGGGGGCCAGGGACTGCCAGCCAGCCGACTGGGACGGGCGCACGTAACGGCGGTTCATAGTTGGCCATTGCGTTCACAGTCAGTGACCTTCACGCTGGAATTCTCGTGCGTGGGAAAGCGCTGCGGCCGTCAGCCGTTGAGTGAATTTCTGGTGAGTTCGATGCCGAGGTTGTCGCGAATGTAGATCTCGGTGTGCTCCGCTAGCCAGGGGCTGGCGGCCATGTGGTCGAACCCCTCGATCAGCCGTTCGTCGGGTGCGTCGGTGAGGTGGACGATGCGCCAGCGGTTCAGTGGCTGCAGTTCGGTGCCGCCGACCGAGTGCTCGACGTGGAACAGCGGCTGGCCGGTGCCCGCGCGCAGCAGCGTGCCATCGGCATCGGTGAGCTTAGGCACGCCGAGGAAGGTGACCTTCTGGTCGTGGTGGTTGAGGAAGGCGCGTTCCAGGATCAGCTCGCAGCGCTGCGGGTTGAGCCACAGCCGCTGCATCGAGCACCGGTCCAGGTACTCGCCGCCGTCGCCGGTGCGCCGGTTCCAGGACCGGTCGCTGCCGGCGCGCACCACGAACGGGATGTAGGTGCCCGGGCCGGCGGCCTTGCGCGTCTCCATGTCCCACAGCATGGCGCGGGTGACGGTCAGCGGCCTGCCGGTCGTGTAGCGGGCCGCGAGCACCCGGTTGACGTCAGTGTCGGGGAGCCGGTAGCGGGTGTGGCCGGGGGTGTCCCAGGCACGGGTGAACTCGGTTTCGAAGGGCAATAGCCTGATGGCCTCCGCCGGCATTTCGCCAGGCTAACAGCCTCAGTACCGGAGGCGGGGCGACCGGGCACCGCGGGAACCGCCCGCGCCGGGCCGATCGGCCTTCCCGTCCTCGAGCACGCCTGGGGCGACCACAATGGACGGGTGGACGAAGCAGTGCGGAGTTACATCCACCCGTGGCGTCATCTCGCCCGCCGCGACGGCATCGCCCCCGAGCACCGCCCCCTGTTCGACCGGCTTCACCGGTTGATCCTTGCAGCCCACCCCGGCGCGGCCGTGGTCCTGTCGTACAAGATTCCTACCTACAAGGTCGGCGGCCGCCGCCTCTACGTTGGCGTATGGAAGCACGGCGTGTCGATCTACGGCTGGCAACAGGCCGCGACGCCGGCATCACCGCCCGGCGGGCCTCGGCCACCATGGTCCTGGTATCACTGGGGCTGAACAGGTCGAGCACGTAGACAGCCAGGAACCGGTCGAACCTGCGTCGGCCACAGGAAGCAGCTTCGTGCCGTCCGCCCGGATCACCTTGGCCCGGCGGCCGGACCGCCGAAGGCGTGTTCTGCTCAGGGCGGCCATGGTGTCGCTGATGTCGGCCCCCAGGTAGCCGGCGTCTGCCAGGTGGCGGGCCAGTTGGCGGCCGGCCAGGCGGCCGGTGCCGCAGCCGAGTTCGAACACCCACCGGGCCGCGGGGAAGGAGCCGTAGGCGAGGAGGTCGCTGACCGCCCGGTCCTCGTAGAAGTCTGCAAGTCCTGGGCGCGCCCGAACCGGTCGTAGAACCGTTTGGCCTGGCCTGGTGTCAGTCCCATGGCAGCTCGTGGGCGCGGGCTGCGACCGCCGAGATGGTGACCTCGGCCCCGGTGACGTGCATGTCCGTGAGTGCCTGGTGGACTCGCTGCCGCCGTTTGCCGACGTCACGACGGCGGGGTCCTGGCGAGCGGGGTCTCGTCCGTGTTCATGGCCGGTTCATCCGGTGATGGCCGAGGGCGGCCGGGCGCTGGGCATGCCGAGGTTGATCACTTGCCGGGTTTACGGATCACGGTGACGGCCTCGGCGATCTGAGCCTGGTCCTCCTCGCTGAGGCCGTTGACGTCGGTTTCGATGCGGCGGATCAGCTCCCTCAACTGGCCGATCTCCTCCTCACGTCGCGTCAGCGGGGTTTCGCCCACTCCTGCAGGTTGGTGGCGGCCCGGATCTGTTCCCGGTCGGCCAGCAGCTGTTGGAGGTAGGACTTGAGTTCGGGGTGGTAAGAGGTCGCTGCGGAGGTGCCCGCAGTCCAGGCATGTGAACGAGCAGCGGCTCGGGTTATGTGGCCATTCCGCGGCAAATTCGTTTTGCAGGCGGATTTTATGGCCTACGAGCTCCTCAGTAGCTCCTCAATAGCGGCGGCGAAGACCCGCGTGTGGTGGTCGATGTCAGCCTCCTGGGTAGCCGGCGATATCAAGGCCATGTTGTGAAAGGGCGTTATGAGAACGCCGCGGTTGAGGAGATATAGGTGCAAGTAGGAGTCCAGTTGCTCGTCCTTGGCATCGGCCGACTCGGTGGCATTGCGCGGCGGGTTCGGTGAGTAGCGGTATTCGAGCCGGGCTCCGATCTGGATGATGTGCCATGGGAGCCCGCGTGATGCGATGACGCTCTTTACGCCGTCGGCAAAGCGCGCGCCGAGAGCGTTCATCCGGCGGTGAGCATCGCTGGTAAGGACGTTGGCGAGGGTGGCGCGGGCTGCTGCGAGGGAGAGCGCGTTGCCAGCCAGGGTGCCGCCGAACGCGCCGCTGTCGCCCATGTCCAGCTTGGCCCCGGCGATGGCGTCCGCGATCTCGCGCCGCATGCCGTATGCCCCGAGCGGGATTCCTCCCGCGATTGCCTTCCCGATGGTCAGGAAGTCGGGGCTGAGCCCGTGCTCGCCGGTGTAGCCCCCTGGGCCGGCCGGGAATGTCTGGGTTTCATCGAGGGCGAGGTAAGTGCCGGTGCGGGCGGTGAGTTCGCGCAGCGCTTCATGGTATCCGGGCTGCGGCGGGATGATCCCAGCGGCGTTGGTCAGCGCGGGCTCGGTGAGCACGCAGGCGATGGCGCGGGCCCGCAGGACGCGTTCGAGGGCCAGGATGTCGTTGAACTCGATCACCTCGGTCGTCCGGGTGGGGTCAAATGCCGCGCCCGCGTTCCCCGGCCGGGCGCCAGGCCTGCCGGCCTTGTCGAGTTCGATCACCGTCTCGTCGACCGTCCCGTGATAGCAGCCATTGAATACCAGGACCTTCGCCCGGCCGGTGAGCTCCCGCGCGAGGCGGAGCACCCACCTGTTGGCGTCGGTGGCCGACAACGAGAACTGCCACACGGGCAGCCCGAAACGCCGCGCAAGCTCGGCACCGACCCATGCTGCATCCTCGGTCGGCAGCATGGTCGTCGCGCCGCGGGCAAACTGAGCGCGGACCGCGTCCGCCGTGGCAGCGGCGGCGTGCCCGGCGAATGCGCCAGTATCCCCGAGGCAGAAGTCCACGTATGCGTGACCATCCACGTCGGTGATCGTGGCGTCTTTGGCATTGGCAGCAAAGACCGGGTATCCGCCGGGCCAGCACGACATCCAGCTCATCGGAACCCCGTTGAGCAATGTCCGCTTTGACTGGTCAAACAGGGCACGTGAGCGCGGATTGCGCTCGCTGAAGGTACGGCGCTCCAGCTCAAGCAGCTCGGTCAGCCGCTTCCGGTCGACCAGCGGTGAGTTCGCGATCATCGGGCGGTCCTCCGTTCCGGGTGGCGGGGAAAGCGCATCAGGCCTGCCGCGAAAGCGTTGCGACCAAGTCGCAGAATCGCGTGATCTCATCGTCGGTGTTGAAATAGTGCACAGAGGCGCGGATCATGGAACTAAGCCTGCGCGCCTCGAAGTCCAGCCGTGTGTCCGCCGGGGTGGAGACGTCCACGTTCGCCGAGCGCTTCTGAAGCTCTGAAAAGAGCGTCTCGGACTTCACGCCGCGGACGGTGAACGTCACGATTCCGCATTTGGTCAAGCCCAGGTCGTGTACAGCGACCCCGTCGACGGCGCCGAGCCTGCTGCGCAGCTCGCCGGCTAGGGCGGCGACCCGGTCCCGGATCGCTGGCAGGCCCAGATCAAGCGCGTACTCGATGGCCCGCCCCAGGCCGAGCCGGAGCGCGGCGCTTGCCTCCCACGTCTCAAAGCCCCTGGCGTCGTTCTTGAGCGTGTATCCGTCGGTCTCGGTCCACGCCGCCGAGCCCACCTCGACAACCGCCGGATGCAATCCGGCAACGCGGTCCTGGTTGACGTAGAGAAACCCGGTCCCGCGAGGCGCGCGCAGGAACTTGCGGCCGGTGGCGGCGAGGAAGTCACAGCCGATCGCATGTACGTCTACCGGCATCTGCCCGACTGACTGGCAGGCGTCGAGCAGGAAGGGAACGCTGGCCTCACGGGCAACCGCGCCGACCTGCGCGGCCGGGTTGACCAGCCCGCCGCTTGTCGGCACGTGCGACAACGAGATGAGCTTGACCCGTTCGTCGATGACCGCCCGCAATTCATTGACGTTGATCTGCCCGTGCTCGTCGTCACCGATCACCACGATCTCCGCGCCGGTCGCGCGGGCGACCTGCAGATAGGCCATGTAGTTGCTGCAGTACTCTGCCCTGCCGGTGACGATGCGATCGCCGGCGGCGAACGGAATCGCGTAGAAGACGGCATCCCAGGCGCGCGTCGCGTTCTCGAACAGGGCTATCTCCGGCGCCTGGCAGCCGAGCAGCCGGGCTGCCGCCGCGTACACCGCTTCGATCCGGTCCCGCGCGGCATCGGCCGCCTCATATCCGCCGATGCAGGCCTCCAGCTGCAGGTGCTCGATCACCGTGTCGATCACCGGACGCGGCATCAGCGACGCACCGGCGTTGTTGAAGTGCAGCCGGTGGAAGCACCCCGGGGTGTCCTCGCGGGCCATGTCGACGTCGACAGGCATGAGTAACCTCATTACCAGCGTTTACAGGTTATGAACGTCCCGCCAGAACCGTAACAGGTATCCTGTAAACATGCAATCACAGGTTACGGGACGGTTGCTCCCGGTCCTGGGCGGGGCGCTGTGCCTGGACTTCATCAACACCATCGACCCCAGGCTCGAACCGCCGCGGGAAGACTTCCTGCCGACCTTCGAGGCGCTCATCGACTGGTCGGCCTTCGTCGGCGCTGCCGACCCGGCGGAAGCAGCGGCCCTGGCCGCCGACGCCGGACGCGCCCCCGGGCAGGCGGCCCGGGTCCACGGTCGCGCCATCGAGTTGCGCGAGGCCCTTTTCGAGCTGCTCAGGCCCCCGCGGCGAACTGGGCAGCGCTCCGCTGCGCTCGCCGTGGTCAACGAGGAGCTGCGCCGGGCGCTGGCCGAGGCCGAGCTCACGCCCGCCGCCAGCCACTACCGGCTGGCATCGCGTCCGAGCACCGAGCTCGACCGCGTTCTCTGGCCCATAGCACGATCGGCTGCACAGCTCCTGACCTCAGCCGAGATTGACCGGGTCCGCGAATGCGACGGCCGCGGATGCGGGTGGCTGTTCCGCGACACCAGCAAAGCCGGCCGGCGGCGCTGGTGCAGCATGGCCATCTGCGGCAACCGGGCCAAGGCCCGCCGACATCGTGAAAGCGCCAGCCCCCCTGCCGACCCAGCCGGAAGCCACGGGGCAGCCGCGGACTGACCGACCGGGCCGCCGGGGCAAAGGCTCTGCTGTAACGTTCGACAGGCGGACAGCACCGAAGGAGCCCGGGCCTGGACCGGGCACGGGATCCCAGCCCACAACCTGGTCAAGATCGGCGCGCCGGCCAGCTAACCTCGATTCCCGGTGCGGTAATTGAGTTGAGGTTGCCCCGAACTGGCTGGTCATCGTGGCGGGAACCGGAACCGCAGGCTGCGGCCGTCCCACCAGGGGATGGGGACTTCGAGGTCGGCGAAGCCAACACCACCAGGATGTGCAGTATGAAGCCAACGGCTTCGCGCGCGGTGCCTGGATCGGTGTCTTGATGATGCGGACACTGATGGCGGTGACCACGGCGTCGAAGGAAGCCCCGGCACACTACGTGCTTCGAAGATCTTGTCGCCGCGCTGCGGGTGTGGGCGAAAGGCCTGCTGTGCCTGGAGGCGGCCGTTGAGCTGCTGATCGGGAGCCGGTCGTGGCTCTTCCGTGAGGACTTTCTCGAAATCGCGGTGGAATTCGGCTGGGTGGTATTCAGCGGCCAGCCGATGGCGGCGGCCGGCTTCGTGGCGGCGGCCGGCGCGCTGGAGGCAGGCGTGCTGCCATGCTCGGGCGGCGAGGGCCGGGTGCTGCGGATCGCGGCGAGCATCGCCGGGGGGGTGCCCGTCGATATGCGGGAGGCTGTGACCGGCCTTGATGAGGACAACGCCGGGCTGGCCGCGGCGGCGGTGCTGCGCGCTGCTGGTCACCGGGGCCATCGCGGGGCCGTGAGGGGTGAGTGGTGAGCGGCGTTACCGAGGTGCGGGTGACCCGGAGCCGGGATGTGCTGGAGGGCCAGATACTGCCGGTGACGGGCCGGCTGCGGCGGCACGGCCGCCTGGAGTTGCTGGTGGTGCTCCTTGATGGCACCAGCCGGCTGATCCCGCAGGCATGGACCGGCGACGGCGACAGCGGCGGGACGGGCGCGGCGGGCGCGGCGCTCGGGTCGGTCAGCGATCTGCTGGCCGCATGCGTGCTGGTTGCCGCGCTTGGTGTTCGCGCCGCAGGCACCCGGGAGCAGGCTGCGCGAAAGTCACCGTGCAAGGAGGACAACCGTGCAGCCTGCGCAGCTCAGTCTGCTGCCGGAACAGGTTCCGGCACCAGCCCCGATGGTTTGCCCGGCTGCCCGGCCAGGAGGTGACCACGGCGATCAGGCTGCTGGCCCTGCTGATCGCCAGGAGCGCCGGCCGGAACGAGGGACGGCGATGAATGAGGCCGGCAAGATAACCGTCTCGCATCGCCGCAGGTCGGCCGCTATCTACGTGCGCCAGTCGACCCTTGCCCGGGTCGAGCGCAACAAGGAGGCCGGCCGCCCGCCAGTATGACCTGGCCGCGCGTGCCCGTCAGCTGGGCTGGCCGGCCAGCGCGATCGGGGTGATCGACGGTGACCTGGGCGTGTCCGGGCCGGCGCTCGGGCACCGCGACGCGTTCGATGGCCTGGTCGCCGAGGTCGCGCCCGGACAGGCCGGGATCATCCTGGCGCTGGAGGCCTCCCGGCTGGTCCGCGGCAATGCAGCGTGGTACCGGCTGCTGGATCTGGCCGGGGCGTGCGGCACACTGGCCGCCGACGCCGACGGCATCTACCACCCCGGGCTGTTTAATGACCGCCTCATCCTCGGTTTATCCGCCCCCGCCTGACCGGCGTCTTTAACGTCGCGCAACGTTCCGGCGCGCCTCCGGTAACGGTCGTTGGCGACTGGTTATCTTCCCCTCATAGGCAACGTCTGCAAGGGGGGGCGGATGAGCGTCTGCGTGCAAC
>WNFZ01002713.1_pt1 | contig 28800 bp, 26 predicted proteins | sample 5400081 | NCBI WGS metagenome assembly WNFZ01 (sample SAMN13153365, study PRJNA577476) | soil metagenome | isolation source: 80 cm soil or saprolite under grassland replicate 1 | place: USA:California | collected 2016-06-15 | reverse complement strand
GATACTCGGCCAGGCGCTCCCGCAAGCCGTCGAGTCCCTCGGTCACCGTCTCATCGGGGAACCCGGCCAAGGGCTTCGCTCCCGTGTCCACCTTGATGCCCGGGATCACCCCGACCCCCTCGAGGACCTTGGGGAAGTCCACCCCACCGGCGGTCGACTGCCGGAGCGTCTCGTCGAACATGATCACCCCGCTGATGAACTCCTCCATCCCCGGCGTCGTGAACAGCATCTCTCGATAGATACGGCGGTTCTCCTCAGTGGACTCCAGGCCGATCGAGTCGAAACGCTTCTTGATCGTGCCGGTGCTCTCATCGGCCGCCAGGATGCCCTTGCCCGGCGCAATGAGGGCTCGGGCCGTTCGCTCCAGTTCCTCCAAACCCATCGCTGATCCTCCCTTGATTCGTACTGATCCCTGCTTCGAACTCTACCCGTCTCAGGGTCCCCGAGTTTGGGAGCAGGGTCAGCGACTTCGGTCGGGAAGTTGTGAGCGAGCCTGGTCCGTGACTAGGCGAGACAAGCCCACCACGGTCAAGGCCAAGATGGCCGTCACCATGGCGGTGGCGATGCCGACGCGCTCGGCCAGGGTTCGGACCAGGTGGTAGCAGACCACGTCGGCCGGACCGCCCGAGACCATCGGGTCGACGCTCGGCGCGTCACACGTCCCTGCGCCAGATACTGCGGCGATCGCCGCGACGACCGCTCCGACCGTCACGGCCAGAAGGATCACCCTGACCGCTAGGCTCCGTCCCGACCCCGTCGGCTTGCTCGTAGGTTCCTCCCGCCTACTGCTGCTCGAATGGATGGACGGGTGTGAGGATCTCGACCTTCACCGGATCGGCTTCCTTGGCGAACTGCTCGGCGTCGGAGGGGCTGCCGACCACGAACCCGTAGTGCATCGGCACGGCCACCTGCGGACCGATGGCTTTTGCCAGGCCGGCCGCTTCACCCGGTTCCATCGTGTAGGTGCCTCCGATGGGCAGGAACGCCACGTCGGCACGGACGCTTTCCAGCTCGGGAATGTGATCCGTGTCACCCGCGTGGTAATAGGTGTTGGTGCCGAGGGTCAAGATGTAGCCGACCCAGTTGTTCTCCTTGGGATGGGCCTGGAGGCGCTCCTTGACCACGTTGTATGCAGGCACGGCCTGGACCTTGATCCCGGCCACGTCGAGCGAGTCACCCGGCCGCACCGGCGTCACGTCGCCCGACAGTTCCCTGGCGATGTCGTGCGGCGCGACGATCTTTGTCCCGGTCTTCCGGACCTTCTCGATGTCATCGTGCTGGAAATGATCGAAGTGGGCGTGAGTGATGAAAATGGCGTCTGCGTGATCGTCCGTCGTCACCATCCATGGGTCGATGTAGACGGTCAGGTCGTCACCGCGCCATAGGAAGGCCGACTGCCTGAACCATGTGAACCGATCGAGCATTTCGTCCTCCTCGAGCTCGCTTCGCGGGCGCTGAAACCCAGCCTACCCCAACCCGTCGAGGAGCAATCGGCTGGTAACCTCGCCCCTCGTGGACCCCTCGGACTCGCCGGCGCCAGCTCCTCGCGGCCTGATCCGAAGAGGAGCCGCGCTCTCGCTCCTGGCCCGCAATCGGGACTTTCGCTGGCTCTTCTTCGCTCAGGTCGTCTCGTTCGCCGGCGACTGGTTCCTGTTCGTGGCCCTGGCCGGGCTGGTGTTCCAACTCACCCACTCCCCAGGCCTGGTGGCTGCCGTGTACGCCGCTCTCACCGTTCCGTTCGCCTTGTTCACCTTCGTGGGAGGGCCTCTGGCCGATCGCCTGAACCGCCAGGCCCTGATGATCGGAGCCGATGTCGCGCGGGCGGCTCTCTGCTTCGGCTTCTTCCTGATCCACCGTCCCGGTCAGGTCTGGATGGTCTACGTCCTGGCCGGATCGATCACCGCCCTGGGCGCCGTGTTCCAGCCCGCGTCCATGGCCGCCATCCCCAACCTGGTCGACCGCGCGGACCTCGGAACGGCAAACGCCATGGGCGGAGCCACGTGGGGCACCATGCTCGCCGTCGGCTCGGCCATCGGCGGGCTGGTCGTGGCCGCATTCGGTCGCAAGGCGGGCTACGTTGGTGACGCGGTCTCCTTCTTCCTCTCCGCGCTGCTGATCCTGCGGATCCGCCACCCCTTCGCCGAGCCGCGCGAGCCGCATCACCAACACCCCGGATTGATCGAGGCGACGCGAGAGGCCGTTCAGTACGCGCGAAAGGACCACCGGGTGTTGGCCATGCTGGCGGTGAAAGGGGGGTTCGGTCTGGGGGGCGGCGTGGTGGCCCTTCTCCCGGTGTTGGCGTTCACCGTCTATCACTCGGGAGATCGCGGCACGGGCATCCTCTATGGATTCCGCGGACTCGGCGTGTTCATCGGGCCCTTCCTTGTCCGTGGATTCGTGGACGACGAGGATCTTTCCAAGCTCTTCTGGGTGATCTCCGCGGCCTTCGTGGTCTACGGCGCTTCGTATGCCTTCGTCCCTTGGATGCCGGCCATCTACATCGCCGGGCTATTCGTCTTGCTGGGTCATCTCGGTGGCGGGGCCCAGTGGACCCTCTCGACCTACGCCCTGCAGCTCATCGTCCCCGACCACATCCGGGGCCGGATCTTCGCCTTCGACGAAGGGTTCATCACGCTGACCCTTGCGCTCTCGGCGACGGTGGCCGGATGGATCTCGGACGTGGTGGACGTACGGCTGGTAATGCTCGGCCTGTCCGGCATCACCCTGAGCTATAGCGTTGTCTGGACGCTCGCTACCGGCGGCGTGCGCAGGTCGCTGCCCCGTCCGTCGAAGCTCTAGCGTCTCTGCTCGCCGGGTCCCTCGCCGGGCGGTGGGGGCACTGCCGGACCGCCCACATCCTGCGGTGGCGCGCCAGATGAGGTCGGGGGAGGTCCCCCTGCTGCGGGCGGCGGCACTGCTCCACCCGAGGGGGAAGGCCCCGCTCCGCCAGCACCCGTCCCGGTGAAATCGACCCGCGGAGCGACTCCGACCACGGCGCGCTCGGCCTCCGGGATCTCGAAGAACTCCTCCTCCTTGAACCCGAACGTCCGGGCCACAAAGGCAGAGGGGAACGACTGCACCCGTCGGTTGTAGTCCTGGACGTTGGCGTTGTAGAAACGACGGGAGGCCTGGATGCGGTCTTCGGTGTTCGAGAGCTCCGACTGCAGGGCGAGGAAGTTCTGGTTCGCCTTCAACTCCGGATAGTTCTCCGCCACGGCGAACAGCCGGCCCAGCGCGGCCACGAACGGACCTTCCGCCTGGGCCTGGGCGGCCGGCGATTGCCCGCTGGTGGCGGCCGCGGCCGATCGGGTCCGGGCGACTTCCTCGAACACCTCGCGCTCGTGCGCTGCGTATCCTTTGACCGTCTCCACCAGGTTGGGGATCAGGTCGTATCTCCGGCGCAACTCGGTGTCGATGTTGGCGAAGGCGTTGCGGATGAGCTGGCGCTGGCTGACGAACCGGTTGTACGAGACCGCCAGGGCGATCCCCACCAGCACGATGACGCCGAGGATGATCCACAGAACGATCACGATGTGCTCCTCTCTCCCTCCGGGCTCGCGGGCGAGCCCGTCCCGTACTCGTTCCACACCAGCCGAGGGATATGGTCGCGGAAGAGCGCCGCGCTGCCAAATAGGGGGACCAAGCCTGTAGGCCGGAGGCGACCGCACAACACCAGAAGCGTGGGGCCGTTCACCTCGAAGCCGAAGCTCCCCCGCGTGGACAGCAGCCACCGCATCATCGGGGCGTCATTCGCCGCCTTGACGGAAAGGCCGTGCCAGCCTCCCCACACCACGTTTTCGCAGCCCCGGCCGTCGCCCAGGCGGAACAGATGGAAGTCGTGGTCGATCAGCTCGAACGGGTCGGCTCTGGAATACTCCAGCTTGTTCTGGAGGGCGAAGATGGCCAGGGCTTCCCGCCGCCTCTGCTTCTGGACGAAGGAATAGATGACGCCGGCGGCGACCGCCACCAGGATGAGCGCAAAGATCAAGGCCTCCATCGAACTCAGTATGGCGAGGCGGGAGGCCCGACGAAAGGGTTCACCACATGGACATGGAGCAGGCTCGATCCTTCCTTCAGGAGAACCATCGGGCGGTACTGGCCAGCCGGCGACCGGACGGGAACCTTCATCTTTCGGCGTCGATCGTTTCGCTGCCAGAGGCCATGGAGCCGCTGATCGACTACTACCGCAGGGTCGCCGGAACGGAACACCCCGACTGGGACGAGTATCGGCGGGCCATGCAGAGCGAGCGTCGGGTCTTGATCCGGATCGACATCGAGCGGGCCGGCCCTGCCTGAATCCTGACCGGGATGTGGCTGAGTCACGCCGCCGGGGGCAAACTCAAACCAGCAGCTCATCTCCCGACACGGCAACGAGGGACATCAGAGCCGCCGCGTTGAGCTTCGACCTTATGCTGATGAAGTAGATCACTGCCGCGACCAGTCCCACTCCGACGGGTGCCCCGGCTGCCAGCACCCCGACCCATGACCGCTTGTTGAGGCCGGCCACCTGCCAATGGTGATCGGGCCGAGTGACCGCGTCCACCATCCCCCAGATGGGCAGGGCCAGTGAGACAAATACAACCAGCGCCACCATGAGCTGGGCATCGCCCATGTTCAGGAGCTTGAGCCCGGATGCCAGGAGGACGAACGTGAGAGCCGGTCGGATGACCCCGTCCGGAGCTCGCACGGAGAGCCGTGCACCCAGGTATACCCCGGGAAGGCTTCCCAGGAGGACCGAAGCCGTCAGGCTGAGCCGGAAATCGCCGAACAGGATGTGGGCGAGCGCGGCCGAAGCCACCAGTGGGATGGCCTGCACGAGGTCGGTTCCCACCAGTTGCCGAGCGCTGAGCATCGGATAGAGCAGGAGCAGAGACACGATGATCAGGGACCCCGAACCCACAGAGGTCATCCCCACGATCACACCGCCGACCATTCCGATCACGAGAGTGGGGAGGCGCCTCAGGATGAACGGTCCTGGATCGGCGGTGCGCCCCTGGAGGAGAAGAGCTTCCCGCCGGCGGGCTCGTCGAAGTTGAAGGAAGCCTTTGGCCACGATCGAGGCAGACGCCACGAGCAGGGCAATCCCCAGGGCCAGCTTGAGGCGATCCTCCACAGCCGTACCGTTGCCCAAGCGCTTCAGGATGAACACTCCTGCGAAGGCGAATGGGATGGACCCAGCAGCGAGCCACCGAACCAACATCCAGTTGACGGTGCCGCGGCGAAGATGGACGCCGGCTCCCACCGGCTTCATGACCATGGACGCGACGAGGTCGCTGGAGACGGCCGCGAGGGGCTGGACCTTGAACAGGAGGACGAGGATTGGAGTCATGAGGGCGCCTCCGCCCATGCCCGTCAGGCCAACCGTGAACCCGACCAGCAGCCCCGCCAGGGTAACGAAGAAGTCGATGTGCAACTGAATCAGCGCCTAGATGTCCACGACCCCAAGCTCGACAGAATCTACCGAGGAAGCAAGGACCATGACGGGAAGCCTAGTGGGGGAGCCAGGCTTCGGGGTCGGCCGCCAGGGCCTTCACGGACTCCGGCAGTGCTCCCGCTGCCAGGTCTGCCAGAGTCACCGCCTCGAGCACCGCCCGGAGATTGGCCCGAACCGCGATCCACACTCCCTGCAGCGATTCGGCCGGACCGCGATAGGTGATCTCTTCCGGCCGGGCCTCGTGCACGCTGGCCAAAGGACCCTCGACCGCCCGGATGACGTCGGCCAGCGTGATCTTCTCGGGCGGCCTCGCCAGCGCATAGCCTCCTTCGGCACCACGGTGACTCTGGACGATGCGGGCATGCTTCAGCTCCGACAGGATGTTGAGCAGGAAGCGCAAAGGGATCCCCTGGGCCTGGGCGATCCGGTCGGCCTTGAGAGGCCCCCGGCCCGCCGACGCGGCCAGCTCGGCCGTAGCCCGCACCGCGTAGTCCGCTTTCGCCGAGATCCGCACTCAGTCATTCTGCCTTACTCAGGCCTGCCCTCCCAGAGCGTGCGAGAACAGGGCCGAGCGGCGAACCTCGGCGCTGCGCCGGCCGTCTGTCCAGCAGAGCCGACCAGAGCAAGAGGGCGGAACGTCTTTCCTGCCGCCTGCGGCCTCACCCCGAGGGACGAGCCTCAGCCGCCTCGCTGCAGACGCAGAACTCGTTTCCCTCCGGGTCTGCCATCACGACCCAGCGGAACCCTTCCTCGACGATGGGATCAGCCGAAAGCTGGCTGGCGCCCAGTGCAGAGAGCCGCTCGACCTCGGCCTCGAGGTGATCAACCCGCATATCCAGGTGCATGCGATTCTTGCTCACCTTCGGCTCGGGGACGCGTTGGAGGACAAGCTCCGGATCTCCGGGATTTTCGGATACGAGAACGACATAGGGCTCGGCCGACCCATGCGCCCGGTACCCGAGCGCCTGGGTCCAGAACCGAGCCAGCTCGTTCGGGTCGGCGCAGTCGAGCACGAAGACAAGTCGCACCAGTGACAAGCCCTAGGTTGTCGCGGGCTCGAGGGGACTGAACTCGAGGCCCTCGGCGGCCCGATCCACCTCGATCGCATCTCCGTCGCGGATCTCTCCTGAAAGGAGTTTCATCGCCAGGACGTCCTGAACCTCCCGCTGGATCAGGCGCTTCAGCGGCCGCGCTCCGAACTGCGGATCGTACCCCTTCACCGCCAGATACTCGCGGGCGGCAGGGGTCAGGGTGAGCGAGAGCTTCCGATCGGCCAGACGCTGCTGGAGAAGCCGCAGCTGGATGTCCACGATCCCGGCGATCTCGTCCTTGCCCAGCGGGTGGAACACGATGATCTCATCGAGCCGGTTCAGGAACTCAGGCCTGAACGTCTGCCGCACATCGCTCAGTACCGATTCCCGCTGCTGATCAGGTGACAGCTCGCTCTGGAAGAAGTAGTGGCCGCCGATGTTGGACGTCATCACTACCACGGTGTTCTTGAAGTCCACCGTTCGCCCCTGGCCATCCGTGAGCCGGCCGTCGTCCAGGAGTTGCAGCAGCACGTTGAACGCGTCCTGGTTGGCCTTCTCGATCTCATCCAGCAAGACCACCGAGTACGGCCGCCGGCGCACGGCTTCGGTGAGCTGCCCGCCTTCCTCGTAGCCGACGTAGCCGGGCGGCGCACCGATCAGTCGCGACACCGTGTGCCGCTCCTGGTACTCGCTCATGTCGATGCGGACCATGGCCCGCTCGTCATCGAATAGGAACTCCGCCAACGCCCGGGCGAGCTCGGTCTTTCCGACTCCCGTCGGGCCGAGGAAGACGAACGAGCCGATCGGGCGGTTCGGGTCGGACAGACCGGCCCTTGCTCGCCTGATCGCGTTCGACACGGCCGTGACCGCCTCGTCCTGGTCGACGACCCGCTCGTGTAGGCCCTCCTCCATGTGGACCAGCTTCTGGACCTCGCCCTCCATCAACTTGGCCACCGGGATCCCAGTCCACTTGGACACAACTTCGGCAACATCCTCCTCGTCGACCTCTTCCTTGAGCATCTTCTGGTCGGCCTGAAGGGTCGCCAGCGCGTCGTTCGCCTCGTCGAGGTCTCGCTGCAGCTCGGGGATCCGGCCGTACTGGATCTCCGAGGCCCGCTGGAGGTCGCCGTCCCGTGCGGCTCGTTCCCCCTCGCCCCGGGCCTGCTCGATCTCGGATTTCAGAGCCCGGATCCGATCGATCGCCTCCTTCTCCTGCTGCCAGTGGCCCTTCATGCCGGAGGAACGCTCTCGAAGATCGGCCAGCTCCTGCTCGAGCTTCTCCAAGCGCTCTTGGGACACGGCGTCGGTCTCCTTCTTGAGCGCGGCGCGTTCGATCTCGAGCTGCTTCATCCGCCGCTCGACCTCGTCGATCTCCACGGGCATCGAGTCGATCTCGATCCGAAGGCGACTGGCCGCCTCGTCGATGAGGTCGATGGCCTTGTCGGGCTCGAACCGTCCTGTTACGTAGCGGTCCGAGAGGATCGCCGCTGCCACCAGCGCGGAGTCCTTGATCCGGACCCCGTGGTGCACCTCGTACCGTTCCTTCAGCCCTCGGAGGATGGCGATTGTGTCCTCCACGCTCGGCTCGCCGACGAAGATCGGCTGAAAGCGTCGCTCCAGGGCGGGGTCCTTCTCGACGTGCTTTCGATACTCGTCGAGTGTGGTCGCACCTATCGCCCGGAGCTCGCCGCGGGCGAGCATCGGCTTGAGCATGTTGCCGGCATCGACGGCGCCCTCGGCCGCGCCCGCACCCACCACGGTGTGCAGCTCGTCGATGAACGTGATGATCTGGCCCGCGCTCTCGGCGATCTCCCGGAGGACGGCCTTGAACCGCTCCTCGAACTCGCCCCGATACTTGGAGCCCGCGACCAACGCCCCGATGTCCAGGGCCACCACGCGCTTGTCCTTGAGTCCATCGGGGACGTCACCGGCCACGATCCGCTGGGCCAGCCCCTCCACGATCGCCGTCTTGCCCACACCCGGCTCGCCGATCAGCACCGGGTTGTTCTTGGTCCTGCGAGACAGGACCTGGATGACCCGTCGGATCTCGTCGTCGCGGCCGATCACCGGATCGAGCTTGCCCTTGCGAGCGAGGTCAGTCAGGTCGCGCCCATATCGTTCGAGGGCCTGGTACTTGTCCTCCGGCGTCTGGTCGGTGACCCGCTGATGGCCACGGATCTCGACCAGCGCCGAAAGCACCTTGTCCCGGGCGATGCCGGCTTCTCGGAGCAGGCGGGCGACATCGGTGGCTCCTTCCAGCAGGGCCAGGAACAAGTGCTCGGTCGAGACGTAGTCGTCTGACAGGGCGGCCGCTTCGGTGAACGCCCTCTCCAGGACGTGACGCGTCGCCGCGGAGAGGTACAGGTCCTCCTGCGAGCCGTAGACCTTGGGGATCCGGTCGAGGATCTCTTCGGCCCGGTCGCGAAGGAGCCGAGGGAACTGCCCGAGCTTCTGGAGCAGCGGGAACACCACCCCTTCCGGGTCGGCCACGACCGCGGACAGCACGTGAGCCGGCTCGACGAGCTGGTGGTTCCGGCTCCGCGCCAGTTCCTGGGCAGCCTGGAGCGCCTCCTGCGACTTGAGCGTCAGCTTGTTCAGATCCATCAGTCACTCCCTGGCCCAACCGCGATGGGTCCCTGCCTCTTGGGGCCGGACGACGCCTTGGCCCGCTCGACCTGGATCTGGACCCGCCGGACGGATGACAACGGCACGATCTCTCCACGACGGGACTGGGACCGTAGCCGCTCCATCTCCTCGAGCATGCGATTCCTCGCCTTGCGGAAATCTCGGTCGAGCGCTTCCATCCGCCGACGCATCCGATCCAGCTGGTCCTCCATCTCCACGATCATCTTGACCCCGGCCAGATTCAGCCCCTGCTCCTGGGTCAGCTTCTGGATCATTTGGAGACGGGCGATGTCACGCTGGGAATACCGGCGCGTGTTGCCGGGTGTGCGGGCAGGCCGGAGGAGACCCTTCCGCTCGTAGATGCGGAGGGTCTGGGGGTGCACCCCAGCGAGCTCGGCCGCGACGCTGATGATGTACACGGCCCTCTCCTCCGGCTGCTCCCGTTTCTTCGCCATCTCCTCGTCTCACCTCTCTGCTCGTGGCCCAGAGACGTGCCCAGCGCTTGCCTCAGACCTCGACACCCAACCCCTTGCGAGGCGACTCCTTCTGGACCTCCTGCAGCCTGCCCAGCAGCTCCTTCTCCTCCCTGGAGAGCTTCTGCGGAACGTCCACCTTCACCGTCACCAGCAGATCCCCCGTCCCGCCCTTCCTCGGCCGGGGCGCGCCCTTTCCCCGGATGCGGAACGTCTTGCCAGAGGGCGTCCCCGCGGGAACCTTCAGGGTGACCTCCCCATTCAGGGTCGGTACACGAAGATTGGTCCCCAGCGCAGCCTCCGCGTAGGTGATGGGCAGCTCCAGCGTGAGGTCCGAATCCTTCCGTCCGAACAGGCGATGGGGCTCCACGCGGACCGTCACGAACAGATCTCCTGCGCGCGCACCTGGTCGTCCAGCCTCCCCCCGAGCGCTCAGCCGGATCCGTGCCCCGTCCCGAACTCCGGGAGGGATCCGCACGGAGAACTCGCGGGAACGCCGGACGCTCCCCGAACCGCCGCACTCCTGGCATGGATGCTCCACGATCCGACCGGATCCCCCGCACTCGGGGCACGGGCGGGCGATGGAGAAGAAGCCCTGGTTCACCGCCACCGAGCCCGTCCCTCCGCAGGCGGGACAGGCCTTCGGGGTGGTCCCGGGTTCGGCCCCAGACCCTCCGCAGGTTGGACACGGCGCCGGTCCTTGGATCCGAAGAGGGACCGTCGTCCCCGCCATGGCCTCCTCGAAGGACACGCGGATTTCGGTCTCCAGGTCGGCGCCCTTGGCCTCGGCCGGGCCTCGGCCCCTGCCTCGGCCTCGACCGGTGAACACGCTGAACAGGTCGCCGATCCCCCCGATGTCTCCGAGGTCATCGAAAGGAAAGCCCTCGACCCGAACGCGTCGTCCCCCTGGACCCGCCCCACCGAATCCGCCGAATCCCGAAGAAGCCATCTCCCGGACCTGGTCGTACTGCCTGCGCTTTTCCTCGTCGGCGAGGACGTCGTGCGCCGCGGAGATCTCCTTGAAGCGATCCTCCGCCTCCTTGTTCCCGGGGTTGGCGTCCGGGTGGTACTTCTGAGCCAACTTGCGGTAGGCCTTCTTGATGTCCCCGGCCGACGCGTTCTTCGAGACCCCCAGGACCTTGTAGTAGTCCTTTTCGAACCACTCTCGCCTGACGTCACCGTTCACGGCCGTCCCCCTGTCCCGAACGCTATCGGCGAACGACCTTGACGCCGGCCGGACGGATCACCCTTCCCTTCATCGCGTATCCCTGGCGCAGGACATCGGCGACGAACGGCTCGCCTTCGAGCCCCCCGGATTGCATGAGCGCCTCGTGCCGCTCGGGGTCGAAGGGCTTGCCTTCGGCTTCGATCCGCTCCAAGCCCTCCGATCGAAGGATGTCCAGGAGCTTCGCATAGACGAGCTCCACCCCGTGGAGGAACTTCTCGAAGTCCGGCGTGCCCTCAGCGGCCATGAGAGCCAGGTCGAACTCGTCCAGGACCTCCAGGAGCTTTCGCACGAACGGCTCCGCCGCCATCTCCATGGCCCGGGTCTGTTCCTTGATCACCCGCTTGCGGTAGTTGTCGAACTCCGCCTTCAGTCGCTGGAGGTGGTCCAGGTACTCCGCCGATTGCCTCTTCGCCGCGTCCAACTCGTCCGCCGGGCCGGATACTTCCGTCTCCGGCGCCTCGGCCCCGGAGGGCCCAGCGGGAACCTCAGCGGGCTCCGGGGGCCCCTCTCCCTCTGGCCGAACCCGACGACGGTCGGTCACCTTGACCTGGGGTCGCTCCTGACCGGGCTCTTGGGTCTGATCCGTCCCACTCATGCAGTCGCCTTCACCGTGATCTTCTTCGGCTTGGCCTGTTCGGCCTTGGGCACCTCCACCGTGAGGACACCCTTGTCGAAGCTCGCCTCCACGTACTTCTCCTGCGTCTCGAAGATGTCCAGTGGCGGGACCCACGCGCTGCCCGTCCCTCCACTCGACTCCGTGCCCGCGTACGTGCGCCCGAACAACCTGTTCAGCTCGTTCTGGATCGACATGAGATCTCGAAAGGGATCCCACCTGGCTACGACCATCTACGCACCTCCTTCTTTCCTTCTCGGACAGGCCCGGGGGTCGCTAGGAGCCTGCGCCGCCTTCATCGACGATCTCTCCCTCGACGACGTCGCCGTCGCCGCTCGATGCCGTGTCTTCTCCACCACCGGCAGTCCCGGTCCCCGGAGTTCCCGACGCCGCCGACGCGGCCTGCTGCTGCGAGTACATGGCCTGCCCGACTCGCTGGAAGGCCTGCATGAGGGCGTCGGTCAGAGACCTGATCCGATCGACCTCGTCGCCCTTGAGGGCCTCCTTCAGCTCATCGTTGGCCTTGCTGACGGCCTCTCTGTCGTCGGAAGGGATCTTGTCGCCGTATTCGACCAGCGCCTTGTCCACCTGATAGGTGAGCTGGTCGGCGGCGTTGCGGGTCTCGGCCGCCTCCCGGCGCTTCCGGTGTGGCGAGGTCCTTGGCCGAGACGTTCACGATCCCATTCGCGTCGATGTCGAAGGCGACCTCGATCTGCGGCATGCCCCGGGGCGCCGGAGGGATGCCCATGAGATGGAACTTGCCCAGGGAACGAACCCCCGGGGAGAAGACGGTCTCGGCCTCGCCCTGGAGGACGTGAACCTCCACGGTCGTCTGGTTGTCGTCTGCCGTGGTGAAGACCTCGCTCTTGCGCGTGGGAATCGTGGTGTTGCGCTCGATCAGCTTGGTGAAGATGCCGCCCTTCGTCTCCACCCCGAGCGACAGGGGGGTCACGTCCAGGAGCAGGATGTCCTTGACGTCGCCCTTGAGCACGCCGGCCTGGATGGATGCACCCACGGCCACGACCTCGTCGGGGTTGACGCCCTTGTGGGGCTCCTTGCCTCCGGTCAGACCCCGGATGAGCTCCTGGATCATGGGCATCCGGGTGGCCCCCCCCACCAAGATCACGTGGTCGATGTGGGAGACATCCTTGCCCCAGTCCTTCACCGCCTGCTGGAACGGGCCCTTGCACGCCTCGACCAGGTCTTCCGTCATCCGCTCGAGCTCCGCGCGGGTGAGCTTCTGCTCGAGGTGTAGGGGCCCCTCAGGGGTGGCTGTGACGAAGGGGAGGTTGATCGTGGTCTCGTTCACCTGCGACAGCTCGATCTTGGCCTTCTCCGCGGCCTCCTTGAGCCGCTGCAGAGCCATCTTGTCCTTGGACAGGTCCACCCCGTGTGCGTTCTTGAACTGGGTGACCAGCCAGTCGATGACCCGCTGGTCCCAGTCGTCGCCACCGAGATGGGTATTCCCCGCGGTGGCCTTGACCTCGAAGACGCCCTCCCCGATCTCCAGAAGCGAAACGTCGAAGGTGCCGCCGCCCAGGTCGAACACGAGGATCGTCTGGTCGTGCTGCTTGTCAAGGCCGTACGCGAGCGCTGCTGCGGTGGGCTCGTTGATGATCCGCATGACCTCGAGCCCGGCGATCTGCCCGGCTTCCTTGGTGGCCTGGCGCTGACCGTCGTCGAAGTAGGCCGGCACCGTGATGACCGCCTGCACCACCTTGTCGCCCAGATAGGCCTCGGCGTCGCGCTTGAGCTTGGTCAGGATCTGCGCCGATATCTCCTGGGGCGTCCACTTCTTGCCGTCGACGTCGAGCATCCAGTCCTTCTGACCCATCTGTCGTTTGATGGAGCGCACGGTACGATCGGGGTTGGTAATGGCTTGTCGCTTGGCCACCTCGCCCACCAGGATCTCGCCGGTCTTGGAGAATCCAACGACCGAGGGTGTGATCCTGGATCCTTCGGCGTTCGGGATCACCACTGGTTCCCCGCCCTCGAGAACGGCGACGACCGAGTTGGTGGTCCCCAGATCGATTCCAACTGCTCGTGGCATCAGGCCCTCCCTACGTGTAGCTTTAGCGTAAATGGAGGATAAAGTCTGAGCGCGCCATTGTCAACCTTGGAAGGGGAGGCTGTCGATGACTGCGGCCAAGCTAGGGCTAAAGGCGGACTTGGGCTCAACCGAAAAAGGGAGGGGCGAATGATTGAATCGTCGTGTGAGCCGTGTCGATAATTCAGGTTCTTCGCCGAGAGAGAAACCGAAGGAGGGAGGCTCCATGAGCAGCGACCCGCCGGAGCTCGGCAAGGGGCTGTTCGGGTACCGCAAGTCGGCAGTCAACCAGATCATCGCCGATCGGGACATCATGCTCCGCCAGGCCGAGGGGCGGGTTCGGGCTGCTGAGTCGAAGGTGGCCGAGCTCGAGTCCGAGCTGGGATCCATGCGAGATCGCAACGCGCGAATGGACGAGCAGCTCGAACGGCTTCGGCAGCAGCTCGATACCCTGGCCAGCCGTGGCGTCGCACCCGTTGTGGAGCGGGAACAACCCAGCCAGCAAGCGCAGGTCGAGGCCGAGGTGTGGGACGAGCAGCCTCCTCCTCCCGCGGTCGAGACTCCATATATCGCGCCGGGGGAAGTGGCCCAGCCAGAGGCGCCAGAGGCGGAGGAACAGTGGCCCGAGGTGGATCAGGAGTGGCCGGCTGCCGAGGAGACCGCCCCGGTCATCGAGGCCGAAGCTGGAGCGGCGGAGCAACCTGCCCCGTCGGCCGAGGAAGACGACCTTCCCTTTGGCGCGGAGGTTCGCCTGGATACAGGTGCGCCCGCCCAATCGTCCACTCCGGCCTGGATGCGGACCGGCCCCGCGGAGGAAGGCGAGGAGCAGGACGAAGTGGCCATGGCGGCAGGCGGCTACGGGTTCGAGGACTACGAGGCCGAGGAGCAGCAAGGGTACGGAGAAATCCCCTCGCCCGAAGAAGAGGCAACGGAATCGCCTTCACCATTCGCCAGATTTCCATTCACCTCCGAGCGCTTCGACCAGCAGCCTACCGAGGAGGCCCACGCGACACAGGAGCCCAGCCGTCCCGAGGAGCCGAGCTACCCGCAGGAGCCGAGCTACCCGCAGGAGCTCGGCTATCCCGAGGCGCCGACCCACCCTGAGGAGGCCGGCTACGCCGAGGCGACGGTCCCGCAGGAGGAGGCTGTCGAGTCGCAATTCCACCAGCCGGAACCGCCTCCCCAGGTGCAGGTCCCGGAGCAGGCCGCTCCTCCCCCACCCCAACCGTCCACCGTGTCCCAGGAGACCGCCGACATCACGAACAGGTTCCTCACAGAGGAGCTGGCCGGAATCCTGGCGGCCGCGGAGGAGTCAGCGGGGCGCATCGTGGAGCGGGCCCGTGCGACCACCCAGCGGCAGATCGCCCGATCCAACCGGGTGTGGCGCGAAGTTCAAGCGGAGGTTTCCCGATTCGCTTCCTGGCGGCAGGAAGTTGAGCCGGTCATCCGAAACGTCCAGTCGAAGGTGGAGAGTGTCCGCTCGGAGATCGAGGAGGTCCCCGAGCGCATCCGGCAGGCCCTGGCCCCGATGGCCGACACCATTTCAACGATCGACGGAGACCTGGCGGAGCTCGCGGCTGCGTGCAACCCGCCGCTCCTGCTCACACCGGGCGGCCTGGAGTCCGAGGAATCGGATTCGGCCTCCTGGGAGCTCGATCCGGACGAGGATGAGCCAGAAGGGGTGTTCGACGACCCGTTCGGGAGGAGCTCGGTACAGCCCTACGGTGAGGGCCTCGGCGACAGCGGCGGCGACCAGGGTCCCGGCCACCTCCACGCCGGCTGACAGTCATACGCGCAGGTCAAAACGCCCTGGATCCCGCCGTCCCTGTAACAGTCGTTCCATCCTGACCCAGTTGCGGCTGATCACAGTGCGCCAATAGACTCCCTCGGCGGTGCCTGGCCAGGTGGTGACCCCGCTTCTCGCCCTCAGCCTGATCGGACCCGCTTTTCTCCTGCTCGCCTTGGCGGTCGCCGGCGGCGTTTTCTCGCTGCGCGCCCACCAGCTCTACCGCTTCGTTCGCTTGGGTCGGCCCGTGCATCGTTCCCGGGATCTCCCCAAACGGCTGGAGCAGGAGGCGACCGTGGTACTGGGGCAACGGAAGCTGCTCCAGCGCGCCGGCCCCGGCCTGATGCATGCCTTCATCTTCTGGGGCTTCCTGGTCCTGCTCACAACCATCCTCGAAGCGTTCGGCGAGGTCTCTCAGCGTCGCTTCGCCATTCCTCTGATCGGCCATTCCGGAGGGCTGGGGCTCGTCCAGGACGTCTTCGCGGTCCTGGTCATCCTTGGGGTGGAGATGGCCGTGTTCATCCGCAAGGTCCAGCGGCCGGATCGGTTCAAGGGTAGCCACCTCGAAGAGGCCGATTTCATCCTGCTGATGATCCTGGGGATCATGCTGACCCTTCTCGCCCTGAACGGTTCGAAGATCACTCTGGGCATCAACGAGTCGCCGAAGGTGTGGACCCCCGTCAGCAATCTGGTGGCCCAGGTCTTCGAGCCGATGAGCCGGGGAGCGGTGAACGGGTTCGAGCACCTGTTCCTGTGGGCTCACATCTTCTTGATCCTGGGATTCCTGGCCTATATCCCCTACTCGAAGCACCTGCACATCTTCGTATCCGAGATCAACGTTTTCTTCACCAACACCAGGGCGCGGGGGCATCTGGAGCCTCTGCACATCGACCTGGAGAGCGTGGGAGGGGAGGAGATGCGGCTGGGCGCCGCCATCGTCGAGGATCTCACGTGGAAGGAGATCCTCGATACCTACTCGTGCACCGAGTGCGGGCGGTGTCAGAGTGTCTGCCCTGCCTGGAACACGGGAAAGCCCCTGTCCCCCAAGCTCATCGTGATGAATCTCCGGGATCACCTGTTCGAGCAGGGCCCCCAGATCTTGGCGGCTCGGGAGGAGGGTGAAGACCATGAGAAGGTGCCCCTGAATCCCGAAGTGATCGAGGACGAGGTGGTGTGGGACTGCGTGACGTGCGGGGCCTGCATGCAGGAGTGCCCCGTGAACATCGAGCACGTCGATCACATCGTCGACATGCGCAGGAATCTTGTCATGGGCCAGTCGAGGTTCCCCGCCGAGGCCGGCACGCTGCTGCGCAACCTCGAGAACTCTTCCAACCCTTGGGGCCAGTCCCAGTCAGAGCGGGCCGACTGGGCCAAGGACCTGGGAGTCAAGGTGCTCGAGGGCGGCCCCGCCCCCGAGTACATCTACTGGGTAGGGTGCGCGGGCTCCTTCGACGAGCGAGCCAGGAAGATCAGCCAGGCTGTCGTCCGAGTCCTGCAGGAAGCGGCCATCCCCTTCGCGATCTTGGGACCCAGAGAACTGTGCAACGGGGACCCGGCCCGACGGATCGGCAACGAGTACCTGTACCAGGAACTGGCCAGGCGGAACATCGAGACCCTGAATGCCGCCGGGGTGCGGAAGATCGTCGTCAACTGTCCTCACTGCTTCAACACAATGAAGAACGAGTACCCCGACTTCGGGGGCGAGTACGAGGTCATGCATCACACCGAGCTGTTCGCCAGATTGGTCGCCGATGGCAGGCTGCGGCCGACCGCCTCGTTCGACCAGGACGTTACTTATCACGACCCCTGCTACCTGGGCCGGCACAACGGCGTCTACGACGAACCCCGGGAGGTGCTCCGGAGGATCCCGGGCGTTAGAGCCACGGAGATGCCCCGGCACCGGGAACGGTCCTTCTGTTGCGGAGCCGGCGGCTCTCGCATGTGGCTGGAGGAACATCTGGGCAAGCGGATCAACGTGGAGCGCACAGAGGAGGCCATCTCCACTGGCGCTGGTACGATGAGCGTGGCGTGCCCGTTCTGCCTGATCATGCTGGACGACGGGGCCAAGGCGAAGGGGGAGCGCATCCAGGTCTTCGACGTGGCCCAGGTGCTGGCTCGCAGCATCGAACCCCAACCACTCGAGGGGGACGCAGCTGCACGGCCGACTCTCCCTTGAGGACAACGGCCTAGTCCCCGGCCACTGCCCGCGTTCAAGCACGTGCACCCTTCGACCGATATTCGGTTTATGAACCCCGTGTTCTCTACACTTGCATCCGAGAAGCCGGAGCCTAGAATTTGACTTCCCCTGCAATGCAGGACAACGGAAAAGCGTCTCCGAACCGGCCTTCGAAGCTACCTTCCCCGAGAGGGACTCCGGGGTCGGGACGCTTCAGGTTGAGGCCGGTTAGACCCGGCGACCAGAGCGAACGGGAGGCCCTTCCCTATATGTCTCTCGAGGCCACTGACGGTGCGACCGGTGCACGCCCCGGTCGCGGCGGATCCTCCCAGGGGATCGTAGCCCCTGGGAAGGATGACTCCGGCCAGGCCCCCTTCTCGACAGCGGCCCGTGAGCTGGTGACGGCGCTGCTGGAGGAGGTCAGGGACGACCTGGGCTTCGACACGGTGAGCCTGTACGCGGGTGGACCCGACGGCTGGCGGCTTCTGGAGCGACGGGGCCCGGAGCGCGCCTGGCATGGCGTGCTCGACCCATCGATCTTCGAGGGCGCTTCGGAGGCCGTCGAATACACCGACGTTCGGGCCATCCCCGGGGTGGGACTGCGACTCGCCGGCCTCGGCTGTTCCAGCGTGGCGATGCTGCCCCTACCCGATGGGGCCAGGCTCATGTTCGACGGCGAGGATCTGCGCAGGGCCGGCGGATGGATCGAGCGAGCTCGTCCGTACCTCGCGCTCATTTCGGCCATGGCCGGCCCGGCCTGGCCCGCCGGAGGCTCGTTGGGAAGCCACCAGGAAGTGGCCACCCTGGACCGGCTGTTCGTCGCATGCCAGGACGTGCTGAGCCGCACCGGCTCGACCATCGAGGAAGTTCTGGTCGCGGCCAAAGAGGCACTCAGCGCCGACGAGTTGTTCCTGATCTCAGACGGGGGAGGCGATCTGGAAGTCACGACGCCGAACCCGGGCCCCTATCCGCAGCGGCTGGCGAAAGACATGGAACTCGCCCTCTCAGCCTCGGAGAACCTGATCGGGGAGGGTGCTCTGAGCAAGCTGGCTCTCGACCTGGGCATGTCTTCGCGCGCGCTGGCGGGAGCCTTCGGCCGCCGGAACGGTGATGCCGAGATCCTTCTCGCCGGGTGGGCGGAAGGTCCGGCCCTCTCCCCCGTGTCGATGGCGATCGCCGCCAGGACCGTCTCAACCGCCCGGGCCGCGGTCGAGTGGAGACGCCAGGCAGTCACGAGCCTCCTCGACCGGGAACGGACGCGCATGGCGTACGCGCTGCACGATGGCCTGACCCAGACGGTCACCGGCGCCATCCTGGAGCTGGAGGCACTGGCCAAGCGCATCGAGCGAGATCCGGAGGAGGCCCTGGAGGTCCTGCAGAACTCGAAGAGGGAGATCCGCAAAGCCCTCGGCGAGCTGCGAAGCATGCTTTTCGACCTTTCTTCGCCAACCGAGGAGGAGCGGGTCCCATCCGAGCCCCTCACCAGATACGTGGACGACGTGGTCAAGCGGTGGCGGCTTCCGGCTCGGGTGGCGGTGGACGGTGATCTCACCGCCGTACCGGCCCCGGTTCTGTCGGTTGCCTATGTGGTCATCAGAGAGGCGTTGGCGAACGCCGCCAAACACGCAGCAGGACGGAACGTGACGGTGACGCTGTCTGCCGGCAACGACGACCTCACGGTCATCGTGGGCGACGGCGGTCGCGGATTCACCCCCCAGGACGAGCTAGCGGCGCGGGAGGCCAATCACATCGGCCTCGACATGCTGCGCCGCCGGGTCGGCGAGGTGGGCGGCAAGCTCCGGGTCGAATCGCGCCCCGGAAAGGGAACCCGAGTGATCGCCCAGCTCCCAATCCACGAGGTGGCTTCGTGAAAGTACTGTTGGTCGACGATCACACGCTCGTTCGCCGGGGCCTGGCCCAGCTCCTCGTCAACACCGTGATGGGGTCGGAGGTGACCGAGGCCGGGAGCTCAGACGAGGCGATCGAGCTGCTCAAGAAGACGCCCCATGACGTGGCTCTGGTCGACATCCGGATGCCGGGGCGAGACGGGCTCGAGCTCCTTCGGGAGATCCGCACCGAATGGCCGGATCTGCCGGTCATCATGCTGTCGAGCTACGACAACGGAGACTACGTCAGGACGGCGCTGGCTGAAGGAGCGGCCGGGTATCTGCTGAAGGACACCACCCCGGATGACCTGGCTCAGGCCATCACGGTTGCTCTGTCTGGCTCTGGCAACGTCCTGTCCCCCAGGGCCGTTCGGAACCTCTTCGAGGGCTCGAACCGAGCCGAGGGGGCGGGGATCCCGGAGAATCCCTACCCGGACGCCGGGCTGACCAGAAGGGAATCGGACGTGCTCGAGTTGCTGGCCAGCGGAGCCAGCAATCGCGAGATCTCCCGCCAGCTCTATCTGTCGGAGAAGACGGTGAAGGCTCACTTGGCCGCGGTGTTTCGCAAGCTGGGGGTCACCAACAGGACCCAGGCGGCCATGGCTGCAGTGGCCATGGGCATGGGTGGTCCGAAGCTGGCCGCTCAGAGGGCCGTTCTGAACGGCGGCCGCGGCGCCTGAGTTTCATCTCCCCCGTCCTTCGTCGTAACGCCGTCAGGTCTTTCGACCGTTGCACGCCCCGGGCTATGCTTGGTTAATTCCAGGGGACGTTGCGGCGTGGCCGCCAAACAACGGAAGTCCGGCAATGAGGAATGAAGAGCAACAGGGTGCTGACGCGTCCGGGGAACCCCCCGGAGCGCCGTCCGGTGCGTCACTCCTGGATGCGGCAATGGATGCATTCGCCGCCGGCGAACCACAGGCCAGCGGTTCGTGTCGCCCGGTGGCGAACCGTGAAACGCCCTCGTTCTCTGCGATCGAACCTCAGCGTGACATCACCCGCCACGTCCCCTTACTGAGCACTTCCCCAGGGGAACGCCGGGAGATCCTGGCCCACATGATGGCCTCGGGCATCGAGCAAGCGGATGTGGAAGCGGTGGCCCGGCTACTCCTCGCGGACCCGGACGCGGAGACGCGATGGATGGCGGCCGAAGCCTTGGCGAGGTCGCAGGCGCGGCTGCCGCTCGGAGTCATCCAGCGGGCACTCGGCGATCCCCAGGACAGGATCGGGGCGGTCGCCGTGCGACTGGCGGCCCGGCGAGGGCCCGCGTCGTTCCCTCTGCTGATCCCCCTGATGACCCAGCGGAGATCGCCCATGACCCAGACGGCAGCCCTGGATGCGCTCAGGCGGATCCTGGAGGAAGAGGGCCACCTCTCCGGAGGGGAATTGCGCGTCCTCCTCACGGGGATAGCTGCCATGGACCCACCTCCTCTCCGCGTCGAGCGCCCGGGGCTGGAGGGCATCGCTCGGGCCATCGGCACGGAGCGCTTGCGCGGCCAACTCGGCGGGTCTGAGCCCGAGCGGCTCGGGGCGGCCCGATTGCTCCTCGCCGAGGCGAGCCCAGCAGGCCTTCGATCGGTTTCGGGGCTCTCCGAGGATCCCTCCGAGGAGGTTCGACGGGCTGCGGCGGCCGCGATCCACCTGATCGGACAGTACCGTGGAGCCGGCCGGCCGGATGCTCCGGCCGGCGTTTCGTCATCCAGTCCCGCGCCTTGGACGCTCGGGTCGGAACGCATCGAAGAGCCTGACCTCATCGCATCACTCGCTCGTGCGCTGGCAGACCCCGAGGCCGCCGTTCGGTCCAAGGCATCCGTGGCCCTGGAACGACTTCCCCGGAGGATGGTGGCCGACTGGGCCGTGGAGGCTCTTGAGGGGGGGTCCGCGGATGCCGCGACGAAGGCAGCCTCGGTGGTGGAACACCTGGGGGTCCTGCAGGCGGCCGAGTCCCTGCTGAAGCGGGCCAGCGGACTGCCCGGGGAGGCCCGCGCTCCCTACTTGGGGGCGCTGTCGGCGCTTCAGCTCGACCCGGCAGACCTCGCCGCCTTGGTCCCCACGGTCGATCCGGCCCACAGGCAAGAAGCCGTTCGGTTGTCATGGCAGGTGGGCGGACGTGCAGTCCTGCCGTCACTGCGGCCGCTCCTAGAGGACACCGCCGGTCCGGTCCGGATGGCCGTCATGGAAGTTCTCGCCGAGTCTGGGGAGCCCGCCGCGGTGGAGATCGCGGAGGACCTCTTGAAGAACGACTCCTCGGCGGCAGTGCGAGCGACCGCCGTGTACATCCTGGCCAGGTCCGAACCGGAGAAGCGCCTGGCCGCCTTGTCCCGAGCCCTGATGGATCCGGATCCGGATGTTCGGGCCACCGCTGTCGAGGCCTTACCCGGGGGGCTGGTGTCCGAGATGATGGAACTCCTGCTCCCGGCCCTGCAGGATCCAGACGAGCGCGTCTGGCAGGCCTCGTTGAGGCATCTGGCGGCGCTTCCCGACCACGATCTGCCTCTGCTGTGGGCGGCTCTGCGCGAAAGCCCGCCCATCAAGCGCGAAGAGCTGGTCCGCTCGATCGAACGCAGCGACCCCGACAGGCTGTCCTCGGTTGCCCTTCAGAATGTCCACGCGCTCGACCCAGCCGATCGCGTCCTGGCCACGCAGCTCGCTGCGCGTGCAGGCACGGTGGAGGGCACCGCAGCCGTGGTGGCCGCTCTCTCGGATCCCGATCCCGTCGTGAGACGAACAGCGGCCGCCGCCATGACTACCCTGCGCACGCCCGCCGCGGTCGGAGCATTGACCAGATCCCTGGCCGACCCGCAGGTGGATGTTCGCGTGGAGGCCGTCCGGGCGCTCGGCATGATCGACGACGACGGCGTGCCGCCGGTCCTCATCGGCACGCTGAAGGATCCCGAGTTGAGGGTGCGGGAGATGGCCGCGGAGGCCTTGACGAGGTGGCATTCGCCCGCCGTGTCCCGCCAGTTGGCCGGCTCCCTCGGCTTGCCCGACCTGCGTCGTCCGGCGGGAGATGTCCTGGCCAAGATGGGTCAGGCGGCCGTGGAGCCCCTGGTCGAAGTTGCAGCGGGAGACGACGTGGAGGCAGCGGCTGCGGCGGGGGCACTGCTCGAGCGGATCGCCGGGGCCCACGCCTTCGCCGCAAGGCTCTCCTCCGTCGACCCGAAGGCGCGGCTCCGGGCCGTGCGGGTGCTGGGAGCGATGGGAGGGTCGGTGGCGGCGGACGCCCTGCTCGGAGCGCTCTCCGACCCCGACGTGCGGATCAGGGCTCGTGCGGCGACGTTGCTCGGGGGAATGGGCGAGCTGCGCGCGGTCAAGCCGCTGCGACGCATGTTCCTCAGCGACCCGGTGAGTGAGGTGGCCGCCGCAGCGGAGTCAGCGTTGCGCATCCTGGGCAGCGTCCCTCAAGCAAGCGGAGACTTGCGGGTCGTCGAAGACGTCTCGGAGAACCTGACCGAGCCCCCCCTGGAGTAGGTCCGGGCTAGGCCAGAAGTAGGGCTCGGAACTCGGAACCTTCGACCAATGGCGTCGGACACGGGCCCTACCCTACCCTCCGGCCAATGGATCCCGCCGGCTTCCCGTCGCTCGGGCTCTCCGAGCTCCGGGCCGCCCTCGCGTCTCCGGATCCCGAGTTGCGCGCTCGCGCTATCCGCAGGGTCCGACCCGAGCCGGGCGTCCAGGAAGCCCTGATCGAGGCGCTTCTTGACGTCTCCGCCGAGGTGCGCCTGGCGGCCGTCCGGGCACTCGGCCGTCTCCAGGGGCCGAGGGCCACGCGCGCCCTGATCCAGGTGTCCGCAAGCGACATGTCCGTATCCGTGCGGGCCGAGGCGGTCGCCGCGCTCGGCAGGATCCTGGAGGCCCGGACAAGGGAAGACAGCTAGATCTTCAGGCGGATCGCTTTCGGGACGACCTCGAAGGCTGCGGGGGTGCTCCCCACCATTTCGCCATCGGCATGGACCCAGAGGGCCGGTGACGCCTCCACCCGCAGGGTGCGCGATCGGTATTCCACGATGTTCGGGTGTGGGAGGTGCTCGCCGAGATAGGTCTTGGGCAGCATGGTGAAGGCATCGGACTTCGGACCCTTCATCACCAGGACGTCGAGGTACCCGTCGTCAGGCCACGAACGCGGCGAGATCCGCATCCCCCCACCCTGGTACTGGCAATTGGCCACCAGGACGTCGTGCGCCTTACCCTCCCACGTCCTCCGGTCCCCGCCGAGCCGAACGTGAGCCGGGCGAAAGAGGGCCAGACCGAGCCAGAATCCCAGGAATCGCCTGGCTCGGCCCAACCCTTCTGGAAGGCCCGCTGTCCGCCGCGCGATCGATGCTCCCAACCCGACCTCGGCGATGTTGACGAACGAGCGCTTCACGCTCGCCCGCCCTGAAGTTGCCACGACGGTGCCCGCGTCAATGGGAAACACGTGATCGCCCAGCAGGTGGTCACACGCCCGCTCGACGTCGGACGGCAAGCCGAAGGTCTTGATGAAGTCGCTTTGGGCGCCGGCGGCGATCACGCCCAGGACAGCCTCCGGGTGGAGGGGCCGGCCATCCTGGAGCATGCCGTTGGCCACCTCATGAACCGTTCGGTCCCCTCCCACGGCCACCAGGAACCGGTCGCCGGTGAGCAGGGCATCCCGGGCAACTCGCTCGCCGTCGCCGGGCGACTCCGCCGGCACCACCACGTGCGGCAGACCCATCGACTGGAGCTTCTGTTCGATCCTCGGAAGGTCCTGGCCGATGCGGCCGCCTTCCTCGGAGGGATCCACGATCAGGACCAGACGGCCGAAGGGACTGCTCACGCCCGCTCACCGGCGCCGCTGGTCAGCGACGGTTCCCATCCTCCCCGGCGAACTCCTCGAAGAATCGGCTGGCGGTGGGCCCCCGCTGGCCCTGGTACTTGCTTCCCCGGTCGCGGGAGCCATACGGGTGTTCGGCCGCCGAGGTCAGACGGAAGAAGGAGATCTGGCCGATCTTCATGCCCGAATAGATCGTAATGGGCAGATTGGCCACGTTGGAGAGCTCCAGGGTCAGGTAGCCGTCCCACCCCGGATCGACATAGCCGGCGGTGGAGTGGATCAGCAGCCCCAGCCGGCCGAGCGAGGACTTTCCCTCGAGGCGAGCCACCAGGTCATCGGGAAGCCCCACTCGCTCGAGCGTGGACCCGAGGACGAACTCGCCGGGGTGAAGGATGAACGGGGTGTCGCCCTCCACCTCCACCAGTTCGGTGAGCTCGGGCATCTCCTTCTTCACGTCGATGAAGGGGTATCGCGCGTTGTGGAATGTGCGAAACCTCCGATCCACGTGAAGGTCGACTGACGACGGTTGTACGCATGTTTCGTCGAACGGATCGATCTCGATCCGTCCTGCTTTGATCTCTTCCAGGATGGATCGGTCGGACAGGATCATCCCGCCGAAGCGTACTACAGGGGGTTGGCGAGGTCCCCGGGCAGGCACGATGCCCCCCGCTTGTAAAATGGCGGTCGCGCGGATGTGGTTCAATGGCAGAACGCGAGCTTCCCAAGCTCGAGACGGGGGTTCGATTCCCCTCATCCGCTCCAACCGTCTGTAAGGCTCAGTGACGCGTCACCAAGGTGGCGATGGCCCAGGCCGAGGCGGCCGCCCCGATCGTCAGGTTGACGTAGACGCGGGTCATCGACGGCGGTTTGGGTACCCGTCTCCCCTTCTTGGGTCGCTGGACGATCGGCCGAAGCAGCACCCACAGGTTGGCGGCGAACAACGCACCGCCCACCGCCAACACCAACTCGGCGGTGAGTTCGCCCAGCGGGATCATCGCTCTGGCAGGCGGGACCGCCGCGACGAGCCGAGGATGGAAGGAGCGGTGGGACAGAGATCTTGCAAGGGGCACACGCCGCAGGCTGGACGCCCGGCCCGGCAGATGGTCCGTCCGAGCCTGATCATCCCGACGTGCATCCGGACCCGCAGGCGGGCTGGAACGAGATCCTCCATGACCCGGTGAGCCTTGGCCGAATCGGTTCGTTCGTCGAAGAAGCCCAGGCGTCGGGCCACACGGTGAACGTGCGTGTCGACGGGCAGGGCGTTGCGGCCCAGCGAGAACGCGAGCACACACGCTGCCGTCTTCGGTCCCACCCCGGGCAACGAGGTCAGATACTCGCTCACTCGCGAGGATGTGGCTCCGCGCATCCATGACAGGTCGAGGGTGCCGCCCTCCCGATCCTGGATCTCGTGGAGGATGCCCAAGAGGCGCGGGGCCTTGATGTTCGCCAGCCCGCCTGGACGGATCGAAGATGCCAGCTCGGTGGGATTGGCTTCTGCCAGCGCCTCCCATGTGGGAAAGCGATGGCGCATAGCAGCGTACGCCCGATCGCGGTTGACGTCGCTGGTGTTCTGGGACAGGACGGTGAGGATCAGCTCCTCCATCGGATCGAGGCGCCGGGGCGGATCGAGTGGCCCGAACTGACGAGCGAGCCGGCGATAGATCTCCCTGATGGTTCCGGGTGAAGGCGCTCGCCCCAGACGGGGGCGTCGAGGAGCGTCGGATCGCGCAGCGCGTGCCACGGTGAACTCAGCCTAGCGAGTCGGGCACGGAGCGCTGCCCGATGAATCTAGGTGCGGGCGAAGTTCCGGAAGAGCGTCAGGTGCGGGAGGAAGGTGAGCGGAATGTTCGCCGTGGGCCCGTTGCGATGCTTGGCCACGATCAGATCGGCCTTGCCCTTCACCGTGGGATCGTCGGAGTCTTCCCGGTGAATGAACATGACGATGTCGCTGTCCTGCTCAATCGCTCCGCTATTATGACTAACAATTCCATCGGCAAGCCAAGAAGTGGGGCCGGGAACCGTCAGATCGAACACTTCTTGATTACCGTCTGCTTCAATGGCAACGACGCTGTCCCAGAATAGGTCGCTGGAGGCACGAGAGCGAAGCTCGGAATTGTGCAGAATGTCAGCATATTCAGCCCCCAACGTACGAGAAGGACTGAACTTGAGGGCGAACGCAGCGCTTCCCTCCGAGACGCCTCTGATGCGCGCCAGCTCCTTGCGACGGATCCCCGCAGCAGCCACCGCCTGCTTCATCAGGATGGATACCTCTCGGGGGAGCGTGTCGATATTCGTGTTGGGCCGGACTGCGGCAAGCACCGCGGACAGCTCTCGAGCGGGTCCGCACCGCTCGCCGGACGACCCCACCGCACGGAGGAACGTCATCTGGGCCTCCGCCCCAGACACATCTACTGTGTACACGGGCGCGTATCGGCCTTGGGCTGCAGAACGAATGCGACTCACAATTCCCATTCGCAGCAGTAACACTGCAACATCATCGGCCAGGCCCCGACTGCACGAGGCGAAATAGACACGTGACGCGCCGCGACTGGTTGCGGGTCGGACCCAGATGCATCCATCCGTCGCCCACAAGTGTCGAAGGAATAGCGCTAGCTGCTCATTCGATAGACGGAAGACTGCGCGCGGCACCCGCTTCTCATGGGATCGCTGCCCGAAGATGCCCAATTCGCGGAGCCATAGGTTCATTCCCGCTAGGTGCCATCTGTTTCCATTCCCGGACAAGAGGAGCTGATGCCAGTTCCCTCGTCCCGCATAGCGGGTCACACTCGCTCCGAATTCTCCCTGGGCAGCCTCGACAACGAGCCGGCTGTTCTCCTCGGAACTGGTCGTGTAACGAAGCGGCTGGTTTGAGAGATAGCTGCCATCCCCGATCAGCTGCCCGAGCAACGCTACGCGTGCCTCGGGCCACTCGTCCGGGTTGGCAGGCTCGGGTACCCGTCGGGCGATGGCAATGCGGTCTCCCTCTACGAGATCCTCTACGCGGACCCAGCCATTCGCTCCGTATAGGCGATGCTGACCTGTGGCGCGGATCACTCGCCCGCTGGCCAGCCGGACTCGGAAGACTAGGCGGCGTCCGACCGACCACACCTTGTCGCTTGTGGCCTCCACGATCCGCCCCTCCCCTGACATTGCCAGCACCCGTGGCGTCGTACCAACAAGCTCTCGGATAGGAACCCTTCGCCCATCAGCGAGCGAGACCAGAGTCCCCCCGGTGACGCACTCCCTCAGATCCGAGAGTTGGGGCCGTTTGTCCCCTCGGCTCTCCGGATTGCGGTTGAGCTGGGACACCGCGATCACCGGTACCTCGAGCTCCTTGGCCAGCAGCTTCAGAGATCGGCTGATCTCGGCGACTTCCTGCTGGCGGTTCTCCGTCCGATGGTGTCCGGACATGAGCTGGAGGTAGTCCACGATGATCAGTCCCAGGCCATGCTTCGACTTCATCCGGCGAGCCTTGGCTCGTATGTCGACGATGGTCACGTTGCCGGAGTCCACGATGTACAGAGGCGACTCGTGTAGGTCCTCGGCAGCCTCGACGATCCGGGTCCATTCCTCCGTGGCCATCCGCCCGGACCGAACCTTGTCCCACGGCACCCTGGCCTCGCCGCACAGGAGACGCATCCCGATCTCGAACCGGGACATTTCCAGGGAGAACATGGCCACGGGTTGGCCCGCATCTACGGCGACGTTGCGGGCAATGTTCGTGACGAAAGAGGACTTACCCACGCCCGGCCGCGCGGCGATGACGATGAGGTTCCCCTTCTGGAGTCCCGACAGAAGGGTGTCGACGTCCACGAACCCCGTCGGAACGCCGGCGAACGCGCTCTCGCGCTGCTGGATGTGCTCCAGCGCGGCCATGCTGTCATCGACCAGCTCGCGGAGGGTGACGACCTGGTCCTTCTCATCCTGCCGGGCCACGGCGTAGATGAGGCCTTCGGCTTCGTCGGCTGCCCGGCGGGGATCGTCCGGCACCGAGTAGGCGCGGGACATGATCTGGGAGGCGGCCTCGATCAACCGGCGCAGCAGGGCGTGGTCGGCGACGATCCTGGCGTAGTAGGCGGCGCTGGCGGGTGTGGGGACGGTCTCGACCAGGTTGTAGAGGTACAGCGGTCCACCAACCTCGGCGAGGGCGTGCGACCGCTTCAGCTCTTCCACGGTGGTGATGGCGTCGACCGGCTCGCCGCGCCCATAGATCCCGAGGATGGCCTGGTAGATGCGCTGGTGGGCCGGGCGGTAGAAGTCGCCGGGCTTGATCGCCTCGACCACAGAGGCGATGGCCTCACCCGAGAGCATCATGGATCCGAGAACCGACTCTTCGGCTTCGAGATTATGAGGGGGCAGGCGCTCAGGCCGAGCCCGCCTGACCTCCTCAGCCGTCCTCGCCACCACCCCTCCTCGCAGAGACAGCGCACGCTACGCCCGGCCAGTCGTGCGTATCCAGAGGTACAGACGTGGGACTGTCTGTGGAAAGCGCGGCGACCTGGGAGAACGGACGAGAACTTGTCGAGAAGATTTCGAGGTGCCACATGCAGTCATCGTAAGAGGCGCCAGTGACACCCCTGGGCCAGGAACGATTGGAAGCTTAGGTCTCGGACCCTATTGCGCCACGACCTCCACGGTGACCGTGGCGTTCACCTCGGGGTGCAGGTGAACGGTGACCTCGTGGGTTCCGGTGCTGCGGATCGGCTCGGCCG
>WNFZ01000937.1_pt1 | contig 28807 bp, 34 predicted proteins | sample 5400081 | NCBI WGS metagenome assembly WNFZ01 (sample SAMN13153365, study PRJNA577476) | soil metagenome | isolation source: 80 cm soil or saprolite under grassland replicate 1 | place: USA:California | collected 2016-06-15 | reverse complement strand
CTGCTGCGGCCGCATGCTCGAGCGCGCGTGTCAGTAATTTATTTGCACACGCGCGCGTCGAGCCAATTGCAATCAAATAGAGAAGGGCTTGTTATGGCGATCGCGCAAATGAGATCGCGCGAAATTCAATTGTTCGAACCGCCGGCTGACGCAGTTTACACCATTGACGCGACCTCCCGATTGGTAGACATCCCTCGCCGCACGATTCTTGTTTATTGTAAACATCACCTTCTCTCGCCTGCGACCGATGCAGATCACGGTTACTACTTTGATGGGCATGCCATTCGCGCTTTGCGCCGCATCGACGCTCTTCGCGCTGTTTGTGGCGACGATTTCGCTGGAATGAAGATCATTCTCGATCTGACCGCCGCTCTTGAACGCTTGCGATCGGACATACGATTGCTTTCGCGGGCGAAAGATTTCGCCCTGGCAAGAAAGAGCGCTCACGACACCCCGACAATTTCATCTCGAAGGATAGTCGTCAGGTCCAGTTCTCGCAGGACGCGAAAATGAATGGAACTGACACGGCAGCACCGATAGACTGCCGTGCGGCAGCGCACCGTAGCGCGCTTGAAGCGCGCACTCTTTAAGTCAGAATCCAGACACGCCGGGCCACTTCACGATTTTTCACGGGAATCACGTTCGTCTTTTGTGGCACGTTCTCTTTTCGCGCGCTCGAAGCGATGAAAGTACCGGCTCCACAGAGCGAGAAGCAGAGCAGAACGATCGCGATCTTCGTCACCAAATTCACAGCTTAATTCCAAAGTTGTCGCCCGTCTTTCACCCATAAGCATCTCCCAAACGCCGCAGGTAAGTAAAGCTGTAAATTCCAGTCGCATGCCCATCTGCCCAGCGCGGTTGCAACGCATAACCGCCTACCAGATCGAAGCCGACTAGTTGGAAACTTTCATCGGTGTAGCTCATGTGTGGCCGCGAGAGGTTACTCAGCACTTCCGGCTCGCCGCCGCACGCCGCGCACGGGCATGCGCGCCGCAGCATCTCGATTTTCAAATACGATTCCGTTCCGTCGTTCCAAGCGATGGCCACCTCGTCCCCAATCTGTTGAATGTTAGTTGGGTTCAGACGCATTGAATAATTATTTGGCCACATATCTGGGTGGCAAGCCTGAGCGTTGTGAACGCTGATATTTACCTGTGACTATTCCCTCCGTATCTTTGATCTTTCACCAAAGATGGCCGTGCCAACGCGAACTAGCGTGGCGCCTTCTTCGACTGCGATCGGAAAATCGTTCGTCATTCCCATGGAAAGGTGCGGCAGTCTGAGATCAAACTCTTTCTCATATGCGTCGCGGAATTTGCGCAATCCAACAAAATATTTTCGCGATGCTTCCGCTTTTTCGGCAAGCGGCGGAATCGTCATTAATCCTTCGACGGACAATCGCGGCAACGCGAGAAGCTCTTCCATTTGCTCGCGGAGTTTCTGGGGCGAAAATCCGAACTTGCTCCCCTCGCCTGCCACGTTGACTTCAAGCAAAACCCGTGGATGCATCCCGTCCTCTTCTGCAATCCGGTTCATTTCTTGCGCAAGGCCAAGTGAATCGACGCTTTGAATCATTTCAAACAGTGGCAGCGCGTGCCGGATCTTGTTTTTCTGAAGGTGTCCGACGAAATGCCAATGCAAATTCGACGGCAGCTCACGGATTTTAGCTCGCGCTTCCTGAACACGACTCTCGCCGAAGAGAGTCTGCCCAGCCTCAATCGCCTCACGCACCTTCTCCGCTGGATGCGTCTTCGTAATCGCGACCAAAGCGATCCCACCGGCAACGCTGCCAGCTTTCGCCGCTGCGTGCGCGATCTGCTCACGAACGCGCGCAAGATTTTCGGCAATTGAAGTCATTCTAAAGATTGTAGAGCAGGCGCTTCGCCTGCCAATTCAAAACAAGGAGGAGCTGTTTTCCAATCCCCTCCTCAATTTACTCGGACAGACTGGAGACCGCTGCTCCGTGCCGATGCGCATTTATTTGCTGGCAAATTAGTCAGTCACCAGGCAAAACCAGTTGATTATGAAACGTTACTCACTTCTTATTGCAATCATTGTTGCGGCGGCATGTGGCAGTTTGCACGCCCAGGAGAAAGCCAGCCTTCCGCCCAACGCGAGCATCCTCAGCGTTCTTCAAGGGACCGCAGGCAAAACTGTCGAGGTGCACTTGAGATCTGGAGAAAAAATGGGCGGCAAAGTCTCGCAAGTGAACGAGAATATGGTCCATCTTTCTTCCTTGACCGGCGCGGAATATTTTGACGCCTTCATCGATGTAAAAGACGTCTCGGCAGTTATAGTTCGCGTCGCCGGGAGATAGCGGCGCCCACAATTCACATTGAGGATTCTGGCGATTTAGAATCTCGGCGCTGAGAATCGGCTGACCAACTGCCTTCAGTATTGTCAAGGGCAGGTGCAATTGCTGATACTCAGAGCATGATTACTAAAAATATCGGCATGCTTCTGCTGGCGATTTATCTTATCGCGGTGGGAATTCTTACTCTCACCGGACTCGGCATCGGCATTGTAACGGGCGTGCTGGCGCTGCTGGCAGGAATTTTTATCCTGATTGGACGCTAGGGCTTCCAGGATGCGCAAGCAATTCCATCATTTGCTTGGCGAGTTTTGGGCCAATGCCGCTTTCTTCATGCTTGAAATAGACAAAGGCGTCTTTCCAGTTTGCGTTTTGTTCGCGCACGAACTCGAACCAGTCTGTCACATCCGCGTCCGCGTAGTCCTCGCGGCGGAGGCGGAGATAACCGTAATCGGCGGTAATCTTCTTTGGCGTAACGATTGTGTCGGTGTCTGCAATGCAGAGCGCGATGTTACGTGACTTTAGCAGATCGAAAATCTCGTCATCGAACCAGGAATCGTGACGAAATTCAAAGGCGGCGCGCATGTCGGGAAATTCGCGCAGAAAAGAGCTTAGCACATCCGCATCTTTCTTGAACGTCGGCGGCAACTGAAACAAAACCGGGCCCAGTTGTTGCCCGAGGCCGGTCACGACTTTGCAGAAATATTCGAGCGTGTCTGCGCAATCGCGGAGCTTCGACCAATGCGTAATCTTTTGCGGCGCTTTCAGTGCAAACCGGAATTTTTCAGGTGTTTGCGCCTTCCAATTGTCGATCGTTTTCGGCGCGGGAATCCGGTGGAATGTGTAATTGATCTCCGTCGTAGAAAATCGCTCCGCGTAGAACGGCAACATCTTGGACGCCGGCAAATCCTCAGGATAGAAATTTCCCTTCCACTCGGCATACTGAAATCCCGAGGTTCCAATCCAGAACTTCATATCAAGCAGTTAGCCCAAGAGTCGGCTGAGCAAAAGCAGGCTTCAAGCACCATAAAAGAGGCTTCCAAAACGTCCGCGGCGCATGCTGCATCCGAATCCAGTATAGCGGCAAGTTCTCTGGCCCCCCTCAAATCTGGTGGGAACAGAGGATGCTTATCTGCCGCAATTCAACAAAAAAGGGGGAAATCATGAAAAAATTGCTCTTAAGTATTGCGCTCGCAATGGTGGCATCGCTAGCGTGGGGGCAGACTACGCGGCAGCCGCTCATGAATGTGCAACAGGTGCCGCAGCAGCGGACCACTACCGCAACGACGACCACGACCGAAGGCAGCGGGACGATCACCGAGTTCAGTCCCGGCAGCACGATCGTGCTTAAGGAAAGCACCGGGCCGCGGCATTATCGCTTCGGCAAGACCGTTACCTATGTGACGCGCAGCGGCAAGGTGCTCAATGAAGATACGGTGAGAACAAGGATTAAAGTGGGTGTTCCCGTTCGCGTTCATTATACAGGGACCGGCGACAACATGATGGTTGATCGCGTGATCCTCGATCAGGATTAAGATCTAATCTCGTTCGTCTCCGACGCGCCTTTCTGTTCTGCCCACCGGGAAAGACAGGAGGCGCGTTTTGTTTACAGTCATAGCGGCCAACTCTTTGCGATAGCTACGGCCTGTCGAGCGCGCGAATGGTTCCGGTTACTTGTATAACAACAGGATAGCCGTCGATCATTCGCGGAATCTTTCGTTCGGATTCTGGATTTTTCCGGGCGAGCATGACTGTTAAACAGGGCGTCTGGCTATCTTGCATTGTACCGGCATACACACCAACCACGTCGGCTATTGCCAGCAGCTCTTTATCATGCGCAGCGAGAACGACATTGATGTCACGGTTCGGTCTTGGCGAAGTGCTCTGGGCCATGTTCTGATGGCAAACGACGATTGAACTCAGCACGAGAACCACCAGTGAAACGGAAACAGTAGCCCGTATGTGCGGCATAATCTCATTCCCAAACTGCCGTCAATTTCCCACCACCGTGGCGCCAAGAAAATTCAGAACCTGGCCAATTGGATTGGCAAAGGCCTCGGTATTATTGCCCGCAAAAAGCAGACCAATTGCGCGCGGGTTTGGGGAGATGTCCTGAACTAGCAGCGACCCAGAGTCGCCGACCCTCAGAAAACCGTGCGAGGGATTCGCGACCACAATTTGGCCGTTGAAGGTCTTGTTATACGTGCCGCCATTACACTCATTCGTAAAGGCCACTCTCACGGTCGCGTTTAGCCCAGAAACATGACTGTGCGTCGTCCCGGTGGAGCGTCCGCTTTTTTTCACGTGCTGATTCAGCGAGGCTGCGGAGATGGAATGGGAAATTGTTCCAATTCCTAGTATGGCGCCATCGGTACGCACCATGCCGCTGACGATTCTTGCGATGGCGCAATCTGTGTTGCTCGTGGCCAGCGACCTTTTCTTGACGAGGGTTCCGACCGTTTGAGCGAGATTCCTGTTACACTGCTCATCAATCAACCCCGGCTGAATGACCGGATCACCGGTTTGCGCAATTCTATTGTTACCGCCGAGTACTTTGTCTCCTTCTAGCACGTGGCCTGCGCTTAAAACGTAAAGTGTGGTGCCGATCCTTACGAGCGCGCCGAGCGTACCGCAGCAGCAGTAGCCGTTCGCGAGATCGTACGTCCAGCCGCCCGAAGTTCCCAACGAAATAGGTGGCCTTTGTTTGGCCGTGTAACCCATCGCGCGAATCTCATCCGTCAATTCCACCTTCACGGGTGTACCGCGAACTTTGCCCGGGAGATTACGAATGGCTTGCTCCGCATTCGCTGCGTCGCGATTGACATAAACCATCAATGTTGGATCGCCAGTTTCGCTAACGCCCACGGCGGTTCCCAAAATCTCCGGCTGTTGCATCAGCGAGGGAGTGACTTCGTCTTGAGCAGCTATCACCGCTTGGACTCGGACGTCCGCCTCATCGATAACATTCCCCGCAGGATCGCCGAATCCGGTAATTGCACCGCAAACGAAAGCAGTCGCCGCGAAAAACTTCGCCAAAGGTCGTACCAGTCGCGTATTCGAAAACTTCAAGGCAATCAGATCGGTTTAACCTGCCACCTTACGCGTACTTTCCAGATTGCAAACGTAAAAACTAGTCCACTTTTATAAGGCGAGACAGCCGTCGCCGCCGAGTAGCGCGATCCATTTGAGTGAATCCTGTTGTTCGTTTCGCACTCGTCGCGATATTCATTTCAAACGGTATTCTCCCGGCATCGGCGAAGAAAAAGGCGACTCATGCGCCAACGCCACGAAAGGCCGAGATTGAAGCAGCTACTCGTCTACAGGTCTTTCTTGATCGCGCGAACTTCAGTCCGGGTAAGATTGATGGACACTATAATGATCTGACCCGAAGGGCGCTTGCCCTTTACCGTGAATCCCGCGGAGAACAATCGCAAACTCCGCCGCCGCAACGCGCCGCAAAATCGAACGTCGCGCCCGACGTTAGGGGCCTTGATCTGGCCGGTGTCAACCCGGTGTTCATTTCATACACCGTGACCGAAGCGGACCTTCAAAGCGTAGGGCCCTCCCCCAAAGCGCCGCAGCAGCAGGCCAAACTAAAATTTCTGCCGTATCGTGATGTTCCTGACGCAATCGCCGAGAAATTTCACAGTGACATTCATTTCCTCGAACAGCTCAATCCCGGTAAGTCGAAAACCATCAAGGCCGGCGATAACGTGATGGTGCCGAATGTCGAGCCATTTGAGCTTGCATCGGTAAAAGACATTAAGCCCGGCAGCGAAGTCACGTCGCAGGCGGGCAATGAGATTGAGGACCAACCGAATGCGCAGACTGAGACGCCACGAGAAACTGGAGGCACAGCCCAAAATGTCGTGATTAGCATCGACACTAAAACCAATTTGCTCGAGGTCTATGATGGTGAAAAGCTCATCGCCGCATATCCGGTTACGGTCGGTTCCACTCATACCGCCTCGCCCGTCGGTGAGTGGAAGGTGCGAGGAATTGCGAAGATGCCTAAGTTTCGTTACGACAAGGAGATGCTCAAGCACGGCCAGCGCAGCGGTAATTTTTACGTCCTGCCGCCGGGGCCGCGGAATCCTGTCGGGGTAATGTGGATTGCGCTAAACAAAAAAGGGATCGGCATTCACGGTACCAACGATCCCGGTTCGATTGGCTACGCTGCAAGCCACGGTTGTGTTCGCCTCGCCAACTGGGATGTGGTGCGGCTTGCCACAAAAATTAAAAGCGGCGATAGCGTCTCCATCTATTAAAGTCGTAACGATGGGTGAAACGCTCACTTCCAGCGCCTTAAACATACTGCACGACTGGGTTCATTCAGAAAGCCTGCGAAAACACTGCTACGCCGTTGCAGATTCGATGAAACATTTTGCGCAACTGCGGGGTGAAGACACCGACCTTTGGGAAACGGTAGGATTGTTGCACGACATGGATTACGAGCGTCATCCGAATCTCGAACGTAGCCCGACCGAAGGCCATCCATTCGTTGGCGTTGCGTGGTTGCGCGAGAATGGCTGGAGCGAAGAGATCTGCCGTGCGATTCTTTCGCATGCTGATTACGCAAACGTCTCGCGCGAGACAGCACTGGAGAAAACACTCTACGCCGTCGATGAGCTGAGCAGCTTCATCGTTGCTGTCGCGCTCGTTCGCCCCACGAAAAGCATTCAGGATGTCGATGTCCGAGCGGTGAAAAAGAAAATGAAAGACAAGGCATTTGCTCGCGCTGTGAGCCGCGAGGACATCGTCCGCGGCGCGGAAGAGTTGGGCATGCCGGTTGATGACGTAATCGCGGAGGTCATTCCTGCGCTGAAAAGTGACGCAGACAGACTAGGCCTCGCTGGAACGTCAGGCGGAATTACCAACCCGTAGGCAAAAAGCGCATCAGCACAGCGACGGATTATAGCTTTTCGGCGACGATCTCCAGCACCAGCGGTGTGACCATGAATCCATTCGGGTTCGCTTCTGCGCTCGCCAAGTCGGTGCGCACTTGGTCGGCGAATTTTTCATCGATCCGTCCCACTTCAATGAGACGGGGAAGATAGGTTTCGATGAACGTTGCGGGCCACTGCCACATGTAATCGCGTGGCTGCAGACAAAACACGTGTGGCCGGGATGAGCGAATCGCAAAACGGTTTTCCGAGAGCAGCTCCGGTAATCTGGCTGCTCCGTCAGGCTCGCCACCGGATTCGCGCCAGGTTGCAATCACATGCTCACGGAAACGCTCTTGCATCGGCAGTCGCGGGAAGAATCTCCAAGTCTCGTAATGCCCATACTCGTGAAAGATCGATAAACTCCCTTTTGGCATCACGCGTGCCAGCTTGCGAATCAGCAATGCGGGATCGACGACGAAGGAGACCACCCAACGACACCAGGCGAAATCGAAATCTCCTGTGGGCAAATGGTCAGTCATCAAATCGATCTCGTGAATTTTCACGTTCGTGAGCGATCGCGCGCGGCAGGCGGCCTCCATCGCGCGGATGAAGTTCCGGGAACGTTCGAGCGCGACTACTTCACCCGTCGGCCGGACGATCTCGGCAAGATCGACAGTTGCATATCCAGGGCCAGCGCCCACATCCAGCACGCGTTTGGCAACTGTAAGGCCGGCGCGTTGCCAGCAATCTAGAACCACGGGACGCCAGACGTGGTGTTGCAATCCGAGTCTGGCTAACTCCTCGTCATGCGTGCCGAGTACGTAGTCGCGGTCCGTAGGCATTCCTGACGGTTGCTAAATGACGCAACATTACAACGCGATTTTGCGCGTACGGCACGATCGGCGTTCGACTCAACGACCTTCTGGTGTTTCGCCCGTTATGGAGAACATTATGGCAAACGTGTCGATCTCATCTGTCATGGATTACGTGATTCGCCAGCTGAACACTGAGGATGAACCTACTCTCTGGGAAATGTTGTATCACGGGTTGTCGTCGCCTGGGAAAAAACAACTGCCTCCACGCGAGATCGTACGCCGCCCAGAATTTGCACGGTACGTGGAGGGCTGGGGTCGCGCCGGCGACACCGGGTTTGTCGCGCACAACAAGAAAGATGGAATGCTGCTCGGTGCCGTTTGGTTGCGCAATCCGATCGACAAACCCGACGCGCCGCCGGAGCTGGCTCTTGCCGTAAAACCGGAACACCGCAGGCACGGGATCGGTACGTCGCTGCTGACGCAATTGGTTCGCGCGAATCCCGAGCAGTCAACCATCTCGCTGAGTTTCGTCACCGGGAAACCGGTGTTGCGCCTTTACGAACGGTTTGGGTTCAAAGTCGTGGAGGAACAGCCTGGCGCGGTGGTAATGCACCGGGAAATTTAGGAGCGCTCGGGTGAGGTTGCTCGCGTCAATCACGCTGATAATGCTGGCGGCCGCTGCGATGGCGCAATCATCGCCAGGAGCGAACACGGCGGTGGATCAGCTCATCCCGTGGTTGCTGGATGAAGATCAACAACTGCGGGGCGTCCCATTCAGCGAAGTCATTTTTGATACCACCGGGAAGAAAATGCTCCCGTTTGACGCAAGCAATCCAGAGGATCAGCGCGTCGCAAAAGCGATTAGCGCAGCCTGCGATGAAACGATAAAGCAGTTGAATGCGCCGGGCAGCGCGATTCAACATATCGATCGCATCAACGAAGTGAGCAGCCATTTTGAGAATAGTTTGCGCGAGTTGCTGAACGCCACACCCGGCGTGTACTGCGATTTTCCACTCACGAATGATGGCAAACCGCAGCGTTCTGGTTATCCCGATTTGCGAATAGTCGATATCGACAGCAAGCGCGTCTTTTATCTCGACCCAAAACTTTACGCCGCCGGAGGCCGCGACAGCAGTTTCCGTACGTTTTATTTCGAGCCGAAGAAAACGACGAACAAGGTGCGCGACGACGCAGTGCATTTCATCGTCGGCTTCGCACATGAGCGACGAGGTGAATCGAGTTCTCGGTGGAAATTCACGCGATGGGATCTCGTCGATCTTTCCCAGTTCCAGGTGAAATTGAAAGCAGAGTTTCAGGGCAATAACCGCGACATGTATCGCGCGGAAGCAATCGTGGCTTCCAGCGCAAAATAACCGCCTCCCGGCTTCAGTGCGGCAAGCGAGTAGAGCAGAAGTTGCTCCGAACAGCGCCGGGCGTAATGGTATGGTTTCGATGATTGCAAAGACGACGGAAACATTTCAGTTCGACGCGATCGACGATGTGCTAAGCGACATCGCAAAGGGGCGCATGGTCATCGTAACCGATGATGCCGATCGCGAGAATGAAGGCGATCTGGTGATGGCGGCGGAAAAGGTGACGCCTGAGGCCGTTAATTTCATGGCCACGCACGGCCGCGGTCTGATTTGTGTTCCAGTTTCGAATGAGCGCGCCGAGCAACTCGGGTTGCAACGAATGGTGGTGCAAAATCGCGAAAAGCATCGCACCGATTTCACTGTTTCAGTGGACGCGGCGCGCGGCGTGACCACCGGCATCAGCGCTTATGACCGCGCCACGACCATCCTGGCAATTGCCAATCCGAAATCTTCGCCGGAGGACCTCAGCCAGCCTGGCCATGTATTTCCCCTGCGCGCCAAGGACGGAGGCGTGCTACGACGCGCAGGGCACACCGAAGCCGCTGTCGATCTGGCAACAATGGCGGGCCTGCAGCCGGCGGGAGTGCTTTGCGAAATTTTGCACGCCGATGGCACAATGGCGCGTTTGTCGGAACTGATGGAGTTTCACAAAAAACATGGTCTGCGGATTTGCACGATCCAAAGTTTGATCGCCTATCGCCGTCTTCGCGAAAAGCTCGTGGAGCTGGAGCAAATCGTGAAGTTGCCGACTGACTACGGCGACTTCGATTTGCACCTGTATCGCTCGAAGCTCGATGGGCAGCACCATCTAGCGCTGGTGAAAGGCAGGATTGACAAGAACAAACCAACGCTAGTGCGCGTGCACAGTCAATGTCTCACCGGCGACGTTTTCGCATCGCGCCGCTGCGATTGCGGCAATCAACTGCATGCGGCGCTCCGGCAAATCCAGGAGGAAGGCAACGGCGTCCTGGTTTACATGCGCCAGGAAGGACGCGGGATCGGTCTCGCGGCAAAAATCCACGCGTACAAGTTGCAGGAAGAAGGTCTCGATACCGTGGAAGCCAATGCCAAGCTCGGGTATGCCAGCGATCTGCGTGATTACGGGCTCGGCGCGCAGATTCTGTTCGACCTAGGCGTGCGGCAGTTCAGGTTTCTGACTAACAACCCGAAGAAAGTTGTGGGCCTGGAGGGATATGGTCTCGAAATGATCGAGCAAGTGCCGATCCGTGCCGAGGCAAATCCGCACAACATAAAATACCTTGAGACCAAAAAGACGAAGCTGGGTCACATGCTGTGAATGACGGAGCACTAACGACGGATCACGAAGGAATGATCGAATGACGAGGTCTGAAAATATTCTGGTTGCCGCGAAAGGATCATTCGTCATTTGGGCTTCGTCATTTTTTCGACATTCGACATTCGTCATTTGTCATTTCTAGATGTCGAGCAAAGCGCCGCGTCGTCCGCAAATTGCTAAAGCGAAGCGCACCTTCTGTATTGTGGCGAGTCGGTTCAATGAGCGATACGTCCAGGGACTCATAGATCACGCTATGGAAGAGCTACGCGCCCTTGTACCGGACGCGACCATTTCTTTGCACCGGGTGCCCGGAGCGTTCGAACTCCCGGTCGTCGTGCAGGAGCTTGCTGCGCGGGATAGAGCCGATGCAGTAATTGCTTGCGGGGTGATTTTGCAAGGTGAAACGAATCATGCGCAAAATCTCAGCCGATCGGTCACCGATGCGCTTCAACGAATTGCAGTGGAACAAACCGTGCCAGTCATCAACGTGGTCCTCAGTTTCAAAGACGAAGATCAAGCACGTGCGCGTTGCCTTGAAAACCAAATCAATCGCGGCACCGAAGCCGCACGCGCGGCGGTGGAAATCGCGAATGTGTTAGCGGACCTTCGCAGAGCTTGATCGTTATGGGCAAGAGACGACGCGCGCGAGAAGCGGCAGTTCAATATCATTTCTGGCGCGACCTTCAACGTGGCGAAGCGCCGGAGAAAATTGATGATTTCTGGGAATTTTGCCCAGCTACGCCACGGGTCCGCGAATTTGCGCGGCCACTTATCGAAGGAATGGTGGCGCATCTACCGGAGGTCGATGAACGCATTCGCCGCTACTGCGAAAATTACGAATTTCGCCGTATCTCACCTGTTGATCGCAATGTTCTACGACTGGCGATCTATGAAATGCTTTACCGCGACGACATACCTCCGGTGGTCTCAATCAACGAAGCTATCGAGCTGGCAAAGACTTTCGGCGGCGCTGAATCGGGCCGTTTTGTGAATGGTATTCTCGATCGCGTGCGAAAAGATTTGGATCGCCCCGCACGCGTGCCGGTTAAGAAACGAGAGCCGTGATTCGTTAGATCGTTGCGTCGTTACACCGATTCACGAATCCCGGTACCCGATTCACCACCTCACACATGAAATTTCTCCAATCGCTCGTTCAGCAGTTTGCCTCCAAGCCAATCGACTGGGAGGAGCTTGAAGAGTCTCTCATCCGCGCGGATCTCGGTGTGCCGATGACAACGCGAATCATCAAGACACTTCAGGAACGTGAGGCCTGGTCTGTGCTTGGAATTGGCGATCTGATCAAGGCCGTGCGCGAAGAGATCACGCGGATTTTGCCGGCTGATTCGACGCCGATCCGTAGCGCGAATGACAAACCGACACTGATTTTGATTGTCGGCGTGAACGGAACCGGCAAAACAACATCGACAGCAAAACTCGCGCATCATCTGCAGGTAGGGGCAATTGACCCCAATCGCCCGCCGCAAGTGATGTTGGCGGCAGCCGATACGTTTCGTGCCGCGGCGATCGAGCAGCTTGCTATTTGGGCTGAAAGACTCGGCGTTGAAATGATTCGCGGCCAGTACGGTACTGATCCTGCCGCGCTTTGCTATGAAGCGTATCAGGCGGCGACGAAGCGCGAGATCGACTTTTTGCTTTGCGATACGGCGGGCCGCCAACACACTAAAACGAATCTCATGGCAGAGCTCCAAAAAGTGAAACGGACGCTCGCCAAACTTGATCCAGACGCGCCGCACGAAACCCTGCTCGTGGTCGATGCAACCACTGGCGGTAATGCGCTCACGCAGGCCCGCGAATTCCATAGTGCGCTGACGTTGACTGGCCTGATTGCCACCAAACTCGATGGCAGCGGCAAAGGCGGGATCGTTGTTGCGATTCAGGAAGAACTCGGACTTCCAACGCGTTTTGTCGGAACTGGCGAGAAAATCGACGATTTCGCGCCATTCAACCGCAGCACGTACATTGATAATCTTCTGTAGCGGCGGTCTGTGATCGCCGAGCTGTGCCTAACAGACGATAAGAATTTCCGGCGATTCGACGCAGTTGAATTCTTCGCGCAAGTTCAGCGCCGTGAGAGAAGCAATCAAAGAAACAATCGCACCTGAAGAGACGGTACCTGCGGTCGTAGCGACAGGGCTGCGTGGTTTCATCGCGAAATTCACCGTCCTCAAGAGCGCGCGACGCGAGTTGTGGCTGACCTTCATCATCAAGTTCCTCATTTACACGGCTTACTCCGTCACAAACAAAACGATGGTCTTATGGCTGTCGAAGGATCTTGGCTTTAGCGATCAAGCGGCGGGAGCACTGGTCGGCTGGGTCTGGGCGCCGGCGATGACTGTGTTCACATTGCTTGCTGGCTCGATCACGGATGCAATCGGATTGCGCCGCACTTTTTTCCTGGGCGTCGCCATTTGCACGATCGCGCGCAGCGTAATGGTCGTTACCACAATCCCATCGCTGGCGCTCGCATGCGGCGTTCTTCCGCTCGCAGTCGGCGAAGCTCTCGGAACGCCGGTGCTGCTGGCGGCGACGCGACGGTACTCAACCGTCGCGCAGCGGTCGATGGCGTTCTCTATTGTCTACGCGGTGATGAACGTCGGATATTTCGCCGCGGGCTGGATATTCGATTACGTGCGCCAACTGAATTTGCACGTCAGCATCTTTGGCTTCGAACCCACTAGCTACCAGCAACTCTTCATCGTCAGCCTGATTTTCGAGATCGTGCTGTTTCCTGTGATCTATTTCTTGCGCCGAGACACAGATTCGGCAACCGCGACCGAACGATATCGCGAAATTCACACATTTTGGAGCCGCATCGGAGAGACGGTGCGCCAAAGCGCGATCGACACAGCGCATCTTTTCCGGCGGCTGGTCAGTCAATCCGGTTTTTACCGGCTGCTCCTTTTCTTTCTCTTCATCGGATTTCTGAAAGCCATTTTTTTGCAGATGGATTATGTGTTTCCGAAGTTCGGCATTCGCGAACTCGGCTTGTACGCGCCTGTTGGAAAAATTTCCGCAATCAACGCACTCGTCATCATCATCCTGGCGCCGATCGTTGGTGCGCTGACGCAAAAGTTCGCGGCGTACCGGATCGTCGTGTTCGGCGGAGCGATCTGCGCCGCGGGGGTATTCATCATGGCGCTTCCGACAGATTGGTTCGTGCCTGCGGCTAATAGCGTTGTCGGGCGATGGCTGGGTCATGGCTATCTCGGATTACACGGGAGCATTCACCCTTACTACATTATGTCGGCGCTTTATCTGATCGTCTTCTCGATTGGCGAAGCGTTTTACTCGCCGCGCGTGTACGAATATGCCGCAGCGATTGCTCCCAGGGGACAGGAAGCCTCGTACGGCTCACTTGCTTACCTTCCGTTCCTCGTAGGCAAGCTCCTTGTAGGCACCGGTGGCTGGTTACTGGCCGCATTTTGTCCCGAACATGGTCCACGGCATCCCGGGACGATGTGGCTCATCTTTGCTCTGGCAGCATCAGTCGCGCCGGTCGGATTGGTTGTCTTCCGTCGCTATATTCGCGTTCCGGAAGCCGGGCGACAGGACGTCGACTAAAGATTCAGCCTGGTTATTCTTAGAGAGCAGCAATCCTTTTAATGCGACCTGACGCCGACCATTCTTCAGCTTGCATACGAATCTAATAAAGAGGGATCGACTTCGCGCCCGTGACATTTGCAGGCGTTGGCGCGTCAAATAAGTTAAAGCATCCGAAAGGGACGAAGGGATCAAGAGCTATGAACACGACACGTTTAATGCACAGCCATGGGTCGCGTAAAACTTTGTGGTTCGGAATGCTTGGCACGATTCTTGTGATTGTCGGCTCGATCTTGTTTGGTTATGCTCAAACGCAGAAAAAAGAAGCCGAGAAAATGAATCCAACCAAAGCAGTCCCCACCGACACTGAGCTGCGGAGGCAGTTGACGAAAGATCAATATCACATCACTCGCGAATGCGGCACGGAGACGCCGTTTCACAATGCTTACTGGGACAATCACGAACCAGGCATTTACGTTGATATTATCACGGGCGAACCGCTCTTCAGTTCCCTTGATAAATTCGACAGCGGCACGGGTTGGCCCAGTTTCACCAAGCCCATATCACCAGACAAGGTTACCCCAAAAAAGGATTCCTCGTTCGGAATGGAACGCACTGAGGTTCGTGGGAAAGCGAGCGATTCGCATCTAGGCCACGTTTTTGACGACGGACCGGCCCCGACGGGCCAACGCTTCTGCGTCAACTCCACCGCGCTGCGTTTTATTCCGGTAAATAAACTGAAAGAAGAAGGTTACGGGCAGTATTTGTCGCTGTTTCAGCAGCAAGGCGGATAAGCGAACCCGCAAAGCGAATAGCCAGACAAACAACGGCGCAATGGCCGCGTCGATCTTGCGCCGACGCCGGAAGCTTGGGGAGTGACCTGATTCGCTTTTGAACTCCGAGCGTCAGCGCGCTAACTTACTGGAGTTCCCGTGACCAGAGACGACTTCGATTACGCAATTGAAAACACGCGTGTGATCGTCGCTCCCGAGCGACAAATCGCGACTTTTGGCAGCACCAGTTTCGATTTTTATCTAATCTCCGAATTGATGGACCGGGTCAATCAAGTCCGCGTCCGTAACGGAAAAATCCACGCAGAACGTCCGCAGATTCTCACGCCCGAGCATTATTGCCGACTCTTGCTCGATGGTTTCGGCGAAAAGGCGGAGCGATATATCGAGCAACTGCGTGAACACGCCCGAAACATCGCGGTGCTCCGTTATGGTTTTCAATTTCGTAAAACCGATCTGAGCGAACACACGCTCTGCGATTCGGTTGACGCGGTGATTAATCGTACCAAGCGAAAAGTCGAAGACACAAACGAACCGCTCAGCGCGATCATTCACGGCGTCGATGACGCTTGGGAAGTTTGCCTGCTCAAATTCACCATTGATTTGGTCGAGCGCTCCTCCGGCAACAATCTCGGTGACCTCCGAAAACGCGGATTGCTCTAGCCACTGACGCAAATTGCGGAAAGTCGGCTAACTGCGGTTGCCAATATGTACCCGGATAAACGCGCCTGCGCTGGCCAGCGCACGGCGGCCTGGCTCAAGGTGAGCGTTCCACAGATGCCATGCATGGATCATGTGTGGCCAGATTTCCAAAGTCACTGGAACATCCGCTGCGCCTGCCGAGCTCGCAAAACGAGTGGCGTCATCGAGCAATGTCTCGGCAGAACCGACCTGGATTAATATTGGGGGGAAGCTTCTGAGATCCGCATAAAGAGGAGAAACGTGCGGATCTTTTCTGTCCATTCCCGAGGGAAGGTATGCGTCGGCCAATTCATTCAGATATTCTTTATCGATGATCAGGTCTACGGCGTCCGTGGTCGCGAGCGTGGAACCAGACATTGTTAAATCCATCCACGGCGAAACGAGCCACGCGCATGCTGGAAGTTCCTCGTGTGCATCGCGCAGACGATTGATCAACGCAATTGTAAGCCCCGCTCCGGCGCTGTCGCCACCAAGCGCGATCTGCGAAACCGGAATGCCTTCGTTTTGCAAAAACCGCCAGGCAGTGAGCGCATCGTCATAGGCTGCGGGGAACGGATGCTCTGGGGCAAGCCGATAAGCAACGGCGAGCGTCCGCGTTCCAGCGGCGCGGCCCGCCTCCGTCACCATACGGCGATGGCTCACGATCGAACCGGAGCAATACCCACCGCCATGAAAAAACATCAACACATGCGAGATATCACTGCCCGGAACGAACGACCATTCTCCCTGCAGGCCGTCGACATCCACAGCTTCAAGCTTCACATCATCGGCCACAGGCCAAACAGAACCAATCGCATCGAGTCGCTGGCGCCGCTCGGCCCAGCCGATCGGTCGCGGCTTGGAACGCAGCAACGCGCGCACGTTCTCGATCTCGCTTTGATCCATTGCGTTAAAGTTGATCCTTCGTTTGCGAAGCGATTTAGTAACTAAAGCGCTGAACTTTCGGCTTCCGTCAAGCCGTGCACCTTGGCATTCTGCGCGCTCAAGCGGCAAGTGAAAAAGTTTATCTTCAGCCTAATCTTGGTTTGCTGTACAGGATTGTGAGCGCGCCTAACCCAAGTCGCGTTGCAGCGCTCGAGATAGTTGGTGTGTCGTAAATATGCCAAAGATTTATGACGCCATTGTTATCGGCGCCGGACACAATGGGCTGACGTGTGCCTGTTACCTGGCCAAGGCTGGGCTAAAGGTTCTTGTTCTTGAACAATATCACACGGTTGGCGGTATGACCGTGACCGAAGAGGAAACGCTGCCCGGCTTTTGGTCAGATATCCACGCGAGCGGCTATCAACTCGCAAATCTCTCACCGGTCCCACGCGAATTGGGATTGCTTGATCGCTACGAACTCATCGAGCCCGAGATTCCCTTCTCACATGCCTTTCCCCAAGGCGACATAATCAGTGTCCATCGCGACATTGAAAAGACTGTCAGGGAGATAGCCCGCTATTCGCTCAAGGATGCCGAGACATGGCGTGCCTTGATGAACCGTTTCCTCGCGCAAAAAGACGCCATTACTGTGGCCATGTTTTCACCTCCTCCTTCATTCCCAGCCGCCGCGGCCGACTTCGCCGCATCCTCAGCAGGAATGGAAGCCTATCGGTTTAGCATGCAGAGCGTCCGATCGTGGGCGAACCAGACGCTCGAAGCGGAAGCGACGAAAACCTTGTTCGGCTCTTTCGCCACTTTTCTCGGAGCCTCGCCCGACGACGCGGGTGGCGCCGAGCTTGGCTGGCTATTCGCTTCAGTCTTACAAAACGTCGGCAACAATCTGGTCAAAGGTGGGATGAACCGCGTCACGCTCGCGCTCGCTGAAGATCTGCAAGCGCATGGCGGAGAAATCCGCACGAACACGCTAGTCGACAAAATTTTGGGCGACTCAAAACGTGCCACTGCTGTGCGCCTCGCAGGCGGCGAGGAAATTCCCGTCGGTAAGCTGATTGTCTCAAATGTAGATCCACGAAACCTCGTGGTGGATTTGCTCGGCGCCGGAATGGTGGGACAAGAAATCGTCGATAAAATGCAGCAGTACGAGTGGGGCGATTCAGTTTTTGTCATCTTTGTCGCGCTCAAGAGTCCTATCCACTACAGGGCCGGACCTGCTGCGCGCCAATCCGCGCATGTTCATCTTAGCGAACCTTCACTGGATTTTTTCGCGCGGCTCTATTTACAATGTCGCGGTGGTGAATTGCCGTCGGCCCCGATGATTGTGAGTTGGAATGACTCTGCTGTAGACCCCAGCCGCGCCCCAGCCGGCAAAGCGCTGATGAAATTCGTGGTCTTGAGTGTTCCCTATGTTATCACCGGTGACGCCACGGGCAGAGTTCCGGCACGCACCTGGGACGAAGCTCGCGAAGCGTACGCTGATTACCTTATTGACCTGATTACTGCCAACTACATTCCCGACTTGAAGGCAAAAATTCTTAAACGCGTAGCCCATTCTCCGGTCGACATTTCGCGGAAGATCGTCAGCGCTGTCCGAGGTACGCTTGGACAGGGCGCGTTTCTCCCGTACCAAACTGGTTCGCTGCGCCCGATTCCTGAGCTCGGACAATACAAAACCCCGGTCCCCAATGTATACCTGTGTAGTTCTGGCAGTCATCCGGGCCCTGGGGTGTCAATGGCACCCGGGAGAAACGCAGCACAGGTGATCTGCGATGATTTAGGATTGGATTTCAGGAGTGTCGCCGGAACTTCGCGTGAAAAATTATCTCCAGCTTAACCTCAGTCTGCTCTACTGGATTTTGATTGCGCCGTTTACCGGCCAATTTTTCAAGATCGCCCCGATCTTTCGGCAAATGGTGTTCATTGGGGTTCGCGCCGCGCCGATGGTCGCACTGACGGCATTCAGCGTAGGCGTAACGCTCGCTATGCAGGCGGCGCATTCTCTCGAAAGCCTGGGCGCCGAAATGTACATTCCTGATCTCGTGATGATCACGCTACTGCGCGAGATGGGGCCGGTACTCATTGCGGTGATTGTGATCGGACGAAGTGGATCTGCTGTGGCAGCAGAACTTGGAACAATGAAAGTGTCCGAGGAAATTGAAGCGCTTGAAGTCATGGCGATCAACCCGGTTCAATACTTGGTCGTGCCGCGTTTTTTGGCCATGATGGTGATGCTCCCAGCGCTCACTATTTTTGGAAATTATATCGGGATCCTTGGCGGCTGGGCAGTGTGCGTTTCCGCGCTCGACTTCAACACTGCCGGTTATGTGCTGCGCGCGCTCGAGAGTGCGGAAACATGGGATTTGTATTCAGGAATGATCAAGAGCGTGGTTTTTGCATGGATCATTATCACGATTGCCTGTAACGCGGGTCTGAATGTCGAAGGCGGCGCGGAGGGTGTCGGACAAGCTACGACTACTTCCGTCGTGGAAGCTTTGCTCGCTATGCTGGTCATGAACGCGGTTCTTACTGGAATCTTTTTTTTCAGTGCATGAGTGCCAACGAAGAAGCCATTATCGAAGTAGACCATCTTGTTCGCAGCTTCGGCGATCGCGCGGTGCTCGATAGCATTTCTTTTAACGTTCACCGTGGCGAGACGCTGGTTATCATGGGCGGCAGCGGTTGCGGCAAGAGCACTCTGCTCCGGCACATGATCGGCTCCATGAAACCGACTTCAGGATCGGTGAAACTCTTTGGAGAGGAAATTACTGGCATGACCGAACGCGAGATTGAACGTGTGCGACTGCGGTTCGGCATGTTATTTCAATCCGGCGCGTTACTCGCATCGTTGACAGTGGGCGAGAACGTTGCCCTGCCACTTTTCCAACACACCGATAAAACCCCAGATGAAATCGAACAGATCGTGAAACAAAAACTCGAGATCGTTGGGCTGACCGGCTTTGAAGACCTGAGGCCGGATGAAATTAGCGGCGGTATGAAAAAGCGTGTGGGACTTGCGCGTGCGCTTGCTCTCGATCCCGAGTTGCTGTTCAGCGATGAACCCACCTCCGGGCTTGATCCGATCATGACCGCCGTGGTCGACGAGCTGACGCTGAACCTAACTAAAGGCAGCCACATGACCGCGGTCGTGGTATCGCATGACATGACTAGCGCCTTTCGCATTGCCACACGGATGATTATGCTCGGCCACGGCTCGATTGTGGCCCAAGGCACACCAGATGAAATTCGAAACAGCTCAAATCCGGAAGTGCAGCAATTTATTCATGGGAGGGCCGACGGTCCGATTCCATTGAACGTTTCCCAGGAAGAACACAAAGATCACCAACATGTCCGCCCACGGCCGTTCCTGGGTGCGCGGTTCCGTTTTCATCATAAGCATCCATGAAGCGCAATCTATCGGATTACCTGGTCGCGTTATCAGTCATCGCATGCAGCATCGTCCTTCTCGGCGCGCTTACTTTCGCGCTCTCAGGATATCGCCTCAAAAAACCGACACGCACCCTGCAGATCAATTATGAAGATGTGACCGGCATAAAGGTTAATTCGGAGGTGCGCTATGCCGGGGCGCCAGCTGGGCGCGTGATCGCGATGCGGCATCTTACTGCGAAGGAGCGGGAAGCAAGCGCAAACAAGAAAGACGCCGTGCGGGTGACGGTCAGTCTTGACGAAGGAATTCCGCCACTGCCTACAGATGTCACGGCCACACTCAGCTCCGATACAATGCTCTCACCAAAGTTTGTAGCGCTTTCCGCAGGCACACCCGGGGGTGAGACGCTGGCAAACAACGCGGCGATTGAAGGTCATCCCGCGTACGGTCTTGAGCAAATCACTGCGGCAGCCGGGCCGTTATTCGATAATGCAAACAAGCTACTCGACAATTTGAACGTCACGGTCACCGGTTTGAAAAAAGATCTTGGCGAATTTACACCGAAGCTCGGGCCATTGGCAGATTCCCTGAAAATGGACGTAGATAATCTCCAGAACGTGATCAAAAATCTCGAGACTGTTGCCAAAGGTGCAGACAACCTGTTCGGGAGCGCCGATACGTTCATTAAATCGACGGACAAACAGCTTCAGGAACAGCTGAAGCAACTGCACGTGACGCTCTTGAACCTGAAAGTCGTTACGACGTACGCCAAGGCGCTTGTCGAAACGCTCGCTCAAAAGCCCAACCGCGTCATCTTTAGCGGCAAACCGGCAACACTCACCCCCGAGTCGGAAATCCTGAAGAGCTCAAAGCCAGTGCCAGCAAGGAAACCGTAGCACAGCCCGCGCCGAAGCTTGATTCCAGTCTTGCGTTCCTGCGCAGAATCCGACATCAACCTATTCCTTATGAAACGTCTCCTCTTGTTTTTCATCATCTCGGCAGCCTTTCCGTATGGTCTTTTTGCAAATGATTCGCTTCCATTTCCCGTCAGTCTTGGCGGCCAGGCGGCAAAGGAGGGCATGCCTTTCGCGAAAATCGAAAATCCGGTTGCGGCGGATGCGGAACTGGCGGTCGAATCGAAGAGCGACATGCTCATCGTGAACGTGAACATGGTGAATGCGGAGAACGAACCGGTCCCAGGCTCAACGCGGGCAGTGTTCTTGCTCCAGGGCAAGACCAAAACGACCATCGACAAAACGATGGACGGAAAGAAGCTTTCTCCCGGAAACTATATCATGAGCGTGGTGAGAGAAGGCAAGACTGCCAGTATCCTCTTCACCATCAAGTAGCGTTGGTCCGCGGCGAAACGATTCATTTTCGCGACCCATCCGACTCTCACCGAGTCAAAGGATGCGCGGTTCCGCGCATGACCGGGCTGCCATGGTGAGCAGGCATTTACCATCTAACTAGAACTACACCTCATTCGCGCAAAATATTTGGAACTTCTCTCTCTAGTTTCCGTAGAATTTTGTAGAGGCCAGCATGAAAAAACGTGGCGTCGCCGAATACGCTCGCCCGAGTACTGGCGCGCGTACTACACGCGGAAGCAGCGCGAGTGGCGCGCAGCCCACTACTGGCATGCGTATTACACAAGGAAAAAACGCGAACAGCGCGCAGTCCGTCGGCTCGTCCAAAAACGGCGAAAAGAAAAAATAGCTCCGTGAAGGCTCACAGAGCCGTTGCTACAATTTCCGATAGCGCCACATCAATTCAAAAAAGCGAATCGAATCGCGCAGTGGACGGATCTTGCTCACTTGATCGGAGTAGACGGTTGTGATCGGAACAGATTCAATCCGGTAGCCTTTTCGGCTGGCGATGATGAGCACTTCGGTGTCGTAATCGAAACGGTCTCCCCCGCCAAGAAGGTCAGGAATCAATTGCCGATCTACCATGCGGAAACCGCATTGCGTATCGGGGATTTTTTGTCCGCAAACCCTGCTAATCTGGCTGCTCATGTAGTGGTTCACGACACGCCGGATAAATGGCATTCCAGCAAGATTATTCATACGGTTACCGATAAAAAAACTGGGCCGCGTTGCAGAGACCGCCGCCGTTATGAAACGATCAATCTCTTCGGGAAGATGTTGGCCGTCCGAATCGAGAAGGCTCACCCACCTGATTTGTCGATTCAGTTCGCTGCTGGATGAACTCGCTGCGCCAAACCAATGTCCGAGTCCAGTCTTAATCGCTTCGCCTTTGCCGCAGTTTTGATTGTGAACGATCACTTCTGCGCCGGCTTCGCGCGCGCGTTGCGCCGTCTGATCGGTTGATCCGTCATCAACCACAACAACGTGGTCGAGTCGCTCGCGGGTTCGGCGAACGATGTCCCCGATATGTTTTTCGTCCTGGTACGCAGGAATAACTGCGGCCGTCTGTGAACGAATTTGAGCGAGCGGATCGCGCTCTGGCTCCATCATCGCCGCACCACCGGATGAAAGTCGGCCGCGTGATACGAGCTTCGTACCAGCGGGCCGGAGGCGACGTAGAGAAAACCTTTTCTGCGCGCGATGTCACCGTAATAGCTGAATTGCTCCGGCGCGATGTAGTCTATAACAGGCAAATGTTTCGGGGTCGGACGCAAATACTGACCCATGGTCAAGACTTCGCAGCCGGCTTCGCGCAAATCATCCATCGTCTGAAAAAGCTCAGTTTCTTTTTCACCGAGGCCAAGCATCACGCCGCTTTTGGTGACAACACCAGGTTCTAGTTCCTTCGCCCGACGCAAAACTCGCAAGGATGTGCGATACTTTGCGCGCGACCGCACCAGCGGTGTGAGGCGTTCGACTGTTTCCAAGTTGTGATTGTAAATGTCCGGCCCGGCATCGAGCACCGTCTGAATGCACCACTCCTGCGCATGAAAATCGGGCACGAGCACTTCGACGACAATCGAAGGATCCATGTCGCGAATAGCTGTGATCGTACGTGCAAAATGATCAGCCCCGCCGTCTTTGAGATCGTCGCGCGCAACCGCAGTAATCACGACATGTTTTAATTTCATCCGACGCACGGCCTCGGCCACGCGCTGCGGTTCGTCTCGTTCCAGCGCGAACGGCTTTGCAGTTGTCACCGCGCAAAATCCGCACGCGCGCGTGCAACGGTCCCCGGCGATCATGAAGGTGGCTGTGCCCTGGCTCCAGCATTCCCATCGGTTCGGGCATTGCGCACTCTCGCAAACCGTGTGCAACCGCAAGTCGGAGATCAGCGCTTTCGTTGAAAAGAAAACCGGATTGGACGGCAGCCGCACCTTGATCCACGGCGGCTTCTGCGGCTGGTGCAACGCCGGATCAATTTTCATGCAGGACATTTCGATGAAACGTAATTCAACGTTAAAGCGTTGAAAAGGAATTGTAGGGGACGCCGTTGGCTTCCCGGGGAATCGAACGGCTTCCCCTACAGTTTAGTGCGCCCCGAAAGCGCAGCAGAGAGCGTCAATTCATCGGCCGATTCAAGTCCTCCGCCGGCAGGAATGCCACGGGCAATCCGCGTAAGGCTGATTGGTTTGTTCTTTAACAGGTCGACAATGTAATTTGTCGTCGCTTCACCTTCTACATCGGCGGGCAACGCGAAAATAATCTCAGTGATCTTTTCCCGGTCGATGCGCTCAAGTAATTCCTTGATGCGTAAATCTTCCGGCGCGACGTGGTCGAGCGGCGAAATTTTTCCGCCGAGCGAATGATATCGGCCGCGGAAGACGCCGGTTTTCTCCAGAGGCAGTATGTCGGTTGGCTGTTCTACGACGCAAAGTAACTCCGCTGAGCGTGAGGAGTCGGCGCATATTTCGCAAACCTCGTCGGCAGCAAAAAACCCGCAAAGATTGCAGGAACGAATTGACTGGCGAGTGTCCGCGATTGCGCGCGAGATGTGCTCCGGCTGATCGTTACGCGCTCGCACCATCCAGAGCGCGATGCGCTCCGCCGAGCGAGGACCGACTCCCGGCATTTGTCGCAGTTGAGAAATCAAATTCCGGATTGCGTCCGGATATTCCGTTCTTCTCAAAGTACGCTCAGGTTCGCCACGGCGAATCTGTCCTTCAGTAGATTATTCGAGCGGCGTCTCCGCCAGCTGAAGAAGAAGCGGCTCCAGTCTGCGCAGATAAAATTGCAATGGAGGATCATTTTCGTCCTCCGAGGCCCGCGCCTTCTGAAATTCGCTATAAGCTTCCGCCCAGCGTTTTTCTCGATAGAGCACCACGCCGTTCCAGAAAGCGTCCCGGCGGGCGACGCGTTCCGGCTTGGCCTCTACAGCCAGCCAAAGCGGTTCGTAGATTTCAATCCGATCATGCGAATTCAGCCCGCTCACAAAATCAATCGGACGAGCGACAACTGTGTCACTGACCCGATCAAAAGTTAGCGTGTCGATCAGAGCGCTTGACCCGTAGAAATTGTTCAATGCGCAGAATCTGCGGGCGAGGTCAATCGGTTCTCCGCCCGCCAGAAGCAGAGGGCGCTCAGTGTCCTTCAGTGCACCGGCAATTAGCGCACCGGAACTAACCCCGGCGCGCATACCCCATTTGCAAACAGTTTCTCCGCTATCTTGCCGGCGCTCGCGAAAATTCTTTATCATGTCGAGGACAACACGAACTGCCTTCTGGGTATGGTCAGTGTTCGGAACGGGAAATCCAAAAATGGCGACCACGCCTTCTCCGTCAGCCGCATGCAGGTAAGCGCCTTCATTAACCAGATGTTCAGCGGTCTCGCGAATAAATTTCGCCGTCACTTCGGCGAACGCGGCTGGCTCGGAATCTTCCGCGAATGCAAGTCTGTTACCGATATCGCAGACCACAACGCTTGTTTCGTATGTTTTCGGTTGAGGATCGAATCGAGTTGCGCCCTCTTTAAGACGACGAAATTCGTTTTTCGAGAGACGATTGGCAAAGAATGTTCGTACAAGATGCGAGCGGTCCCTCCGTAAGAAAACCGACCAGCCTTCCGCGATCGCCAATGCGAATATGAGCGCAAGAACGGAGGGAATCGGCTGGAAAAATATCCGATAGAGCGAGCAGACCCATGAAAGACCAAACAGCTCCACCAACAACAAACCAACCAGCAGACGGCTACGCCATCGCGGAGCAATGCTCAGGTTGAGCCAGGCGACAATAAGAGCTGCAAGTAAAATAAAAAGGTATTGCCATTTTTCGCTGACGATTCTCGTCGCGCCGGCATAGTCGGAGACAAGCTGTGCTGCGACAGTCTCCAAGCGTGCTAAGGACTTGGTGACATGCAGCGTTCCGACGCTGAAAACGACGGCGGCTCCAATTATGAGCGTTGTGATCAACGACCGCTTCATTAACAATCAAGCTTTTTGAGCAACGGAAGCAGGGTAGTAGGACTGCACGACTAGTTCGCTCAGGAACTTGTCTGGAGCGTCGATCGCCTCGGCGTTAAGAACAAACTTGGTTCGGCCCGTATTCTTTTTGATCAGACTCAAGCCAAACTGATAATCCTTAAACAAATGAGCGCACAGATCACTCATGGTCATCCGCTCAGCTTGCGCGCGCTCGACCAAGCGCCGAATCGCCCCCTCATCGAAAACAAGTTCCAATCCGTGCTCGCTGTTGAATTTTTCGGCAAATTGACGCGCGCCGGTTTCGAGCATTTGCGCCTCAAGCTTGTGTCCCTCTACCCTTAAGCGATCAAGCACACGCTGCGGCTCGCGCACGAGGGTGGCGGTCACACGCAACTGGCTCAAGCCCGACCCTGCCAGATAATATTTGTAATCACGAAACAGCTTTTCAAATACCGTGAGTAATCCACGCGCGCCCGTCTTTTCCTTTGCGGCAGCCTCGGCCAGCAGACGCAACGCTTCCTCCTCAAAACTAATCTCGATCCCATAAGCGCGAAATGCGCGCTCGTATTGCCGGAGCAAACTGCCCTCGGAATACTTCATAATGTTGAAAAGATCATCGGCATCGAGGTCCTCACAAACCACTCGCACGGGCAATCGACCGATGAATTCCGGCTCGAAGCCGTACTCCATAAAGTCCTGCGTCGTCACGTGCTGGAACAATTCGTTGTCCATCACTTGAATTGGTTGCGCGCTGAATCCGATCTGACCGTGCCGGACGCGCCGTGCTACCTGTTCCTTCAACTTTTCGAACGCACCACTCACTACGAACAGAATGTGCCGGGTGTTGATCGTCTCGCGTCTTGCTTTGCCGCGCCGCTGAAATTCGAACGCGGCCTGTAGTTGCGCCTGCAGATCGTTCATGCTGCGAACTGGCACTTCTGTTTCCTCCATTAACTTCAACAGCGTGGTCTGCACGCCGCGTCCGCTCACATCGCGACCAATCAAATTTCCGGCCGAGGCGATCTTGTCGATCTCATCTATGTAAATGATGCCGAACTGCGCGAGGTTCACATCGCCATTAGCTTTGTGCACCAACTCGCGCACCAGATCTTCCACGTCACCCCCGACGTAACCGGTCTCGCTGAACTTCGTTGCGTCGGCTTTTACAAACGGGACTTTAATCAGATCGGCGATGTGTTTGATCAGATATGTTTTCCCGACGCCGGTCGGTCCGACCAAAATCACATTTTGTTTGATGTATTCGATCTCCTCTGCGCGCCTGGCATCTTCTCTCTCAAGCCTGCGCAGATAATTGGCGTGGTTGTAGTGATCGCAAACCGCGATCGCGAGAACCTTCTTCGCCTCTTCCTGCTTAATGACGAACCGGTCGAGGTGCGCCTTAATGTCTCGAGGCAGGAGATTGAATTCGAATTCCTTCTGGTCGGCCTTCTCGGGCTTTTCCTCCTCTTCCGCTGTCGCCGGCTCCGGCTCGGCAAAGGTCGCCACCGAGACCCGATCGCCGAAGTTCTGTTTCATAAACTCCGTGATCTTGGCCTTGAGCTCTTCCGGTGAAGGAAATGATGGTGGTGGCGGGTTTTGTGTCATGCGCAGAAAACATCGTGCCAAAGGGCGTTTGTGGCAATGATTCGTCTAAAATCTGACTCTCAGGCGCGGCATTCGTTCATCTACGCTCTACTTGCTGTTCCTACTCTTACGCTTGCTCATGTTCGTGCTCTGATCTAGTTCCGAAATATTGAAAGAGTCGACGCCGATTGAGTTTGTCGTGTCACCCAACGACGCCAGACTGCGCCTTGATCAGTTTTTAGCGAAGGAACTTCCGGAATATTCCCGGTCGCGCCTTCAGCAGTTGATCCGCAGTGGGTTCGTTCGACTCAACAAGCAAACCACCCGGCCACGCCAAATCGTCAGAGGCGGTGACAAGATTCATCTTATTGAGCCGCCGCTCGAGAAGATCGAGATGCGACCGGAGCCGATTCCACTCGATGTTCTCTTTGAAGATGACGATCTCATTATTATCAACAAACCGGCTGACCTGACAGTTCATCCTGGCGCCGGTCAGCGTGAGCACACTTTGGTCAATGCGTTGCTCAGCCACTGCACGACCTTATCAGGGATCGGTGGAAAAGAACGGCCCGGCATCGTTCACCGTCTCGATAAGGAAACAAGCGGCTGTCTCGTGGTAGCCAAAAATGACATCGCGCATCGCGAACTATCCAAACAGTTCGCTGCACGCACAGTGGAAAAGATCTATCTCGCGCTTGTCGCGGGAAAACTGCGAAAACCGACCGGCGTAATCGAAGAAAATATCGGGAGACATCCGGTCCAACGAAAACGAATGAGCGTGTCCTCAAAGCGTGGGCGCGCCGCCAAAACGGAATATCGCGTCATTCGCTCGAGCGATCAGGCAAGTCTGGTTGAATGCCGGCTGCATAGCGGGCGCACTCATCAAATTCGCGTGCATCTTCATCATCTCGGCCATCCCGTGCTCGGCGATAAGATCTACGCGCCGCGGTTTGCCAAAAATTTTCCGCGCCAAATGTTGCATGCATGGAGGCTTGGGTTTCGTCATCCATGCACTGGCGAATGGAGAAGTTTTGAGGCTTCGTTGCCTGCGGATTTTAACGAAGCTATCCGGGCTGCCGGCCTGTGAATATCAATGCCGTCACGTCGGGTACTCACACAATTTCCCTACGGTCCCGCCTCGGCACCATGGCGCTGGCGAGCATTGTCTGGACAATTTCGCCGCGCTGATTAGTGGTGCAAATCGACAATCTCCGTTTCAACCGTGAGCACGTCGTCAGGCCGAACCACATTCGGCCAGCGCAATTCATCGACCCCGAGGCCGATGGCGCCTTCGGCGAAGTTCAACGTTTGCACAAACAGACGCATCGTCATGGCCGCCGTGTGCCAGCCACTGGCAATTAATCCTTTGAAAATTGTTCGCTCGGCTCTCTTGCGGCTAAGATGAAACATTTGTGGATCAAACTTGTGGGCGAACTCGATGAGATGCTTCTCGGTCACATTTAACGGCTCAGATTTAAAGCGATCGCCCACTTTTAGATCATCGAAGTAATGTTCTTTCATGCTGGCAACAGATGAAACCCCATTCATGCGCCATCGCTCAGGATTCAGCAATCCGTAAATGAGTACGGCTCGCTATCCTGAAAGCCCATGCACCACGAAGTCGACCGGCGTTCTGAATTCACCTCCTCCGCTTCGGCCCAGGGCACATCCGGATGCTGGGCTCAATACGAAGAGTCTGTGATTCAGCACCACCAAACAGGAAACGTTTCCTCAGGTAGAAACAATGAATTGGAAGAAGCCTTATTCGCTCGTTCGAAATCGGGCTGACTATAGCTTCAAAACTTTCGTCGACCGAACAATTCGTGAACAGCGCCGCGAAGAGCGACGACTTGCCGAGCAGCGTACCGTGAAAC
>WNFZ01002549.1_pt1 | contig 28809 bp, 19 predicted proteins | sample 5400081 | NCBI WGS metagenome assembly WNFZ01 (sample SAMN13153365, study PRJNA577476) | soil metagenome | isolation source: 80 cm soil or saprolite under grassland replicate 1 | place: USA:California | collected 2016-06-15 | reverse complement strand
TCGACCTCAAGCAACCCTGGCTCTACTCACCCCGGTGAACGGTGAGCCGATTCCGTTATCCGGAACGGAGGTGAGAGTTCGGCGGCGGCCGGCCGCGGCCGCCGCCGGCTACAGCAAACGCAAGGGCGTCGACTTCTACAAATCGTACACCGGCCGGTATATCGACGGCGGTGGCCATGCGACCAGTTGGCCGAAGCTTCGTCGCACCCATACCGCGTTGACGGTGGGAGAGCAGGTCGGTGCGTTGCAGCGGCGGCTGCAGGTAGCCGCGCCAGCCGGTCCCTGCTCCTTGGACACCGCCAGCAGGACGAGCAATGCCGAGCGGCTCCTCGTCACGAACGGCGTCCTTCCCACCGACGTGGTCACGCGCAACCGCCGGGTTGCCGAGGCTGCGCTCCGGCCGTGGACACCGGTGTTCACGCACGGCGACCTGCAGGTCACCCACGTGTTCGTCGACGGTGACGAGATCACCGGCGTGGTCGACTGGTCCGAGGCGGGCCAGGGCGATGCCCTGTACGACCTCGCCAGCTTGACGCTCGGACACGAGGAGCACCTTGGCGACGTCGTCGCCGGCTACGGCACCGACGTCAACCTCGACGTGATCCGCGCGTGGTGGTCGTTGCGAAGCCTGCGGGCGGTCCGTTGGCTGGTCGAGCACGGCTTCGACCCGTCCTCGCCAGGCTGCGAGGTCGACGTGCTGAGATCCCAGCTGTGAGGCTGCACGAGCCCAACGGCTACGAGTGCCGTTCTGCCTATCGGTCACGGACGGCTTAGCGCGCTGCTGGCGTCGGTAGAGGTCCCGACGACGAGATGCGTCAATCGGCAACGCTGCGCCGGTGGGTCAAGGCATGACTTTCGACGAGCTTGTCGCGTCACTTCGTCAGGTCGACGGCCAGCGCGACAAGGGAAAGCACCCTGAAGGGTGCGGCTTTGCGGATCGCGTGTTCGTCAGGCGATTCTGGCCCCGGCCGGGTGTGATGACGGCGTGTTCGGCTGACCGCAAGGCATTCGGCGGGCCGCGTCCTACGTCGGGCCGACGGTTCCTCTTCGACATCGGCGGCCATGGGCCTGTCCTGGCGTTGAAACACACACTTGCGTACTGGGCGAAGCCTCGACGGCCTGGTGGCGTCAGTCAAGCGGCGTGGCGGTACTCGTGGATGAGCCCGCCGAGCACGTCCGCGCGTTCGATGTGTCGGAGCTGTTCGATATTCACGGGCGGCGGGTCTGCCGAGGCGACTGGCGTGTTGAGGTCAATGCCGCGGTGCGGCCGGCCGGCGTTGTAGTGGTCGACATAGATGGTCAGGACGCGTTCGAGGTGGCGGCGGTTCCAGATCAGAACCCAGTCCAGGCACTCGGTCCGCACAGTTCGTACCCAGCGTTCGGCGTACGCGTTCGCTTTCGGCGCCCGTGGCGGTGTCTTGAGCACGTCGATACCGGCCGCGGCTAACACGCGGTCGAACGCGGCGGCGAACTTGCCGTCGCGATCCCGGATCAGAAAGCGGAACCGGCGGGCGTGGTGGTCGAGGTCCATCAGCAGATTCCGGGCGGCCTGGGTCACCCACGCGCCGGTCGGGTGCGCGGTGATCCCGGCCAGGTGCACCCGCCGCCGGTGGAGTTCGACGACGAAGAACACACACAGCCTGGTCAACCCAACGGTTTCAACGGTCAGGAAGTCACACGCGAGCATCCCGGCGGCCTGGCTGCGCAGGAACTGCGTCCAGCTCGGCCCGCCGCGTCGCGGTGCCGGTCCCAGGCGGTGGCGGCGCAGAATGGTGCGCACCGAGGTAGCCGACACCCGTACGCCCAGCTTGCGGCACTCGCCGACAATACGCATGTACCCCCAACGCGGGTTCTCTCGAGCTAGGCGCAGCACGAGGTCGATCACCTCCGGGTCCAACCCCCGGCGGCGTCGGCCCTTGGCGGGGTACGTCCATCGCCGGCGGATCAACTCGCGGTGCCAGCGCAGCAAGGTCGACGGGGTGACCAGGAAGATCGGCCAGCGATCACGCGGGAGCAACTTCGCCAATGCCGCGAGGACCATCCTGTCGGCCGGCGTGTAGCGGGGACGGGCCACCTGCCGGCACAGGACCAGCAGTTGATGGCGAAATTCGGCGACGGGCCCAGGCCAATCAGGGCGAGGACCTGCCGGACGACCATAAAGGCCAGGGTGCGCACAAGCATGGCCTCATCTTGGCGGGCGGTGTCGTGCCTGGTCACAGCCGTGACGCTGAAATTGCATCCTTCAGGCCGACGCCGCTGTCGGCGGGCATCAGGTCGTCATCCGGTTGCAGGTGCGCCGGTTCTTCTGCGACACGGTCGACTGTCCAGTTCGGACATTCGTGGAACAGGTCGACGGTCTGACGTCCCGATACGCCCGGCGCACGCCGCTGCTGCGGGCAATGCTGGAGGCGATCGGGTTGGCTCTGGCGGGCCGGGCCGGGGCCCGGATGGTCGGCCGGCTCGGGATCGCGGCCAGCCGCAGCACGATGCTGCGGTTGGTCCGCGCCCTGCCCGACCCGCAGCCAGGTCCGTTGATCGTGGTCGGGGTCGACGACTTCGCGCTGCGTCGAGGCCATGTCTACGGCACGGTGCTGATCGACCTGCACACCCACCGCCCGATCGACCTGCTGCCCGACCGGGAGGCCGACACGTTGGCCGGCTGGCTGCGTGAGCACCCCGGCATCCAGGTGATCTGCCGCGACCGGTCTGGCGCCTACGCCGAAGGCGCCCGGGCTGGCGCACCGGACGCGGTGCAGGTCGCCGACCGCTGGCACCTGTGGCACAACCTCGCCGAGGCGGTGGAGAAGACCGTCATCGCCCACCGCGGCGACCTGGTCGAGCCCGGGCCCGACACCACCGACGCGCCCGAGCCGCCCCCGCAGACGGCCGGGGAGAACGCACCGGCCGAGAACCGGTTGATGACGCGCACCCGTGAGCGGTACGCGGCGGTACAACTGCTCCTGCACGAGGGCATGCCGCTGTCGGCGATCTGCCGCACGCTGCGGCTGGACCGCAAGACGGTGCAGCGCTTCGCCCGCGCCGCCGGCGTCGACGAGCTGCTGGCCAAGGCCCGCAACCGCGGCAGCCTCCTGGATGCGTTCAAGCCATACCTACACGAGCGGTTCAACAGCGGCCGCACCGACGCGGCCCGACTCACCGAAGAGATCACGGCGATGGGCTACCGCGGCAGCGACAAGACGGTACGCCGTTACCTGCAACCGTTTCGGGCCACGCTCACCGCGCCACCGGCCAAGCCGGTCCCGCCCACCGTGCGGAAGGTGACCAGCTGGCTCACCCGCCGACCCGAGGATCTCACCGAACGCCAGACCCTCCGCCTGAAGAACATCCTGGCGCGCAGCCCCGCCCTACAAACCACACACGACCTCGTGCGCGGCTTCGCCACGATACTGACCCAACGCCGCGGCCACCACCTGGCTGACTGGATACACCGGGTCGACGCAGAAGGCCCGCCCGCCCGCCCGCTCGCTCGTCGCCGGCCTGCGCACCGACTTGGACGCCGTCACCGCAGGGCTCACCCTGCCCTGGAGCTCCGGCCCCGTCGAAGGCAACGTCAACAGGATCAAGATGCTCAAGCGACAGATGTACGGCCGCGCCAGCCTCGACCTACTCCGCAAACGCGTCCTGCTCGCCAGCTGAAACCATCACCCAGGGCGACGCCATCACGGAATGTGCTCCAGAGCCAAGTCTGGTGAGCACGGCGATCGACAGCAGCGTGTTCAGGCCGCACGTTGCCGCGACGGACAAAGGCTTCAGCGTGGCGACGTCAGCCAAGGTCGGAGAAGAACGCGTTTACATCGGGAGGACACGAGTCCATGAAGGACCATCTCTCGGTGATGAGCCCGTCGCTGATGTGGGCGACCTCGATGGCGGGGTAGGCAATCTCCGACCCATCGGGCTTGCGTAGCGCCACGTTGATCAGGGCGATGACGTGCTCATCGTTGGCCAGCACATCATGGACGGCGATGTTTCCATCGATCCGCTTGACCGCGCCGCTCATCTGGTCGAGAACCGCGTCACGCCCCATGACCTCGGGGTTGCCCGCTTCGTGCCACCGCAGACCCGCAGCGAGGAGGCTCTTCACGGTGTCGACGTCGCCCGACTGGAACGCCGCGGTCACGCGCCGGTACAGCTCAGCATTGGGGTGCTCCATCGGCGTCTCCGCTCGCCCTGCCTGCACCCAGCCTGTACTCGGCCAAACAGGGCTGTCAACGCCATCGGCGGCAAACCGGTGCCAACCGCGCTCGCTGAGGGCTCGACGGGCGATTCATCGCCCGTCGACCCGGCGACGGGGAGGCACTCGATGATCTGAGCGATCGCTGGGCCCGGACGTAAGGTGTTCTGTTCCATGCCACCGCGCCAGATCGTCGATCTCCGCCTGCAGAAAACGCCGTCTTCGCCACCGCCCATCATCCGTCCCGGACAACGATCTGAACCAGAGAAGCCGCCGAGACCACACGGGCCTCGGCCGTGGGGCGTGCGTGCGGATGGACGACAGCGGCGCGTCGCCGGTGGTGGTGGCGGCGGTGCCGACAACAGCGGCTCTGCCGCCCCACGGCTGCTGGAACGGGTGGGTAGCATCGACGAGGGGCCAACCGCGCGGGTGCGCGGCCACGAACCCGCGAGGGCGGAACAAACGGCCCGGCCCGCACGGTGCAACGACCACGAGAGAGCGAGCAGCGATGAGCATTCACCTGTCCAGCGGAGGGGGCAAGCCGCGACGAGTAGTGCTCAGCTGCGACGTGGCGGGATGTCCGGTGCAGTTGGAGCCGCCAGCTACCGAGCGGTGGCGCAGTGACGCTGATGCCGAGTCCTGGGCTCGTGATCACGCGGTCGGCTGGACGTCGGACCCGGTCCGCCAGACCGACTACTGCCCCGAGCACGCCGAGCTCAGCACGGTCGCGGCCGCCGACGTGGTCCCGCCACGTCCGACGGCAACCGTTCGGGATCGGGCTGGTAACCCGCTCAACCGCGACGAGTATGCCGTGCGTCTGCGGGCTCGGCTCACCGACGGTGGCCGGTCTACGGGACACGCACCGATGCTGACGACGGTCCAAGCTGCGGTTGTGGCCCGGCTACTCGACGAGCTGGCCGGCGTATACCGTGGCGAGAGCCTGGGCACGCTTGCCCACGAGCTGGCCGTGCTGCTCGATAGCCAGCTCGGCGAACAGGACTGACTGTCGACCGGCCGGTCACGACACCGGCAGGTGCCCTCCGCCCGTCGCCGGTGCTCGGCTGCCTGGGTCCAGCCGAGCATCGGATGCTCGCTCCTTGAACTTCTCCCGCGCCGTGGCCCGCCTGGGGAGAGAGTGGAACGCGGTGGTCGCCCCGACGTGTCGGTCCGCGCATGCTCTTCCATCGGTGCCCGAAGGGAAGATCATGCAGGAACCCGAGGGCAACGAGTTCTGCATCTGCCACCGGTGCGCCAACCGCGGTGTAGCCGGCGTACAGAACGTATGAACCCCCGAAGGCCAAGCGGACGTCCTCACCTAATGGCTGCCGCGAGCCGTGCCCCGCCTCGATGCGAGCCAGCGAGGACTGCCAGCAGCGGCCACCAAGATGTGGCGGTCCCGGCACTATCCACCAGGCGGGCCACGGGCGCACTCGTGCCGTTGATCTATTCGACGGCATGATCGCGCGAGCGGCCCGCCGGCCCCTCCGGAACCTGCGGGCCGCTGCACCGAACGGCCGGCCCTGCACGGTCCCGATCCGGCATCGTCCGCCATGGCTGCGGACGGGTCCGGTTCGGGTTAGGTCGTCGCGTAGACCTTCTCGACGAACTCGGCGAGCCGATGCTCGTCGAGGTTGCGGGCCAGGTCGGCCTCGGTGATGATGCCGACCAGGCGATGGTTGTCGATCACCGGCAGCCGCCTGACCTGATGGTCCTCCACGATCTGCAAGATACAAGTGAAGGACGCCGTATCCGTCCATCGTATGTAGTCGGGTGAGTGATCCCCGAGGTTTACTGGCAGGAGCGGGCTGAGGCGCGGCTGGCCGGAGGTCGAGGCGGACCTCGCGGAGGCGGAGAAGCGGTTCCTGGCGGCCGGGACACAGATCGCGGAGTCGCGCCGGGCGGTGCCGCCCCCCAGCCCAGGGCGCGCAATCGTCACCGACAGCGGTACCGTGAGCAGCGAGCACCATTGCTCTGGCCGGCGGGCAAGACCTGCTGGACGCCTATCTTTAGGCGGGCCACGAGCCGGGCGGCCAAGGCGGTACGCCCGCCTCGGACACCTGTCCAGGCATTAACCCGGGCGTTCATGGTGAAGGTAGCCGCCGTGGTGGTCGCGGTATCGGTAGGCAGACCGCAGAGCCCTGCCGACGGCGGTCCGGTCCGCGGCATCGACCACAGTAGACAGCCGGACTGGGCATCCACCGATCCGCGCCGCCCCGGCGGTTCGGGCGCCGGTCCACCGGCGAGCCCCGTCACCCACCCGGCCGCCAGCCGTCGAACCCGACCTGCTGGAGCTGTGCCGTCGCTTCCTTCGCCACCAGGCGCGCCCGGAGTACTACCGGCCGCTTGACGCTTCGCAACTCCGTGCCCTCGCGGTCGCCGCCGACGGGGAGGCGAACGTTGCGGCGTACTGCACACAGATCACCAGCAGGAATGAACCCGCCCGCGCGACACGACACCGTCGCCCCCAGCACGCCCACGCCGCGTGAGAGAGAGCAACCTGCCCGCCCGGGAACCCGCGCAACCGGCACCGACGGCGGGTCACGCTCCGCACCAGCGCCCGAGCCTACGGCCCGTCGTCAGTCAAGTGCCGGTCATCATTGTGCGGTTCGGCCTGATCCCGTCGTCGGCACCGCGCTGGGACGACCGGCGTCCAGTGCGAACACTGCCTGATGGTCGGTCTCGAACAGCAGGTCTCCATCCACCGCGATGTCGATCCCCATGCGCTTGCCGGGCATACCCCGCAGCAGGGTGACCGTCGACCAGGGGATGGCGAGCTCCCACACGCTCGTGTCGCCGCTGCCGCCTGTCGCGTAGCGCAGGTCGGCCTCGGTGACCAGGCGGTGCGGAAAGCCGGTGCCCTCGTCCGGTTGGTTGAAGATCGGCCGGCCTTTGTACGGCCGGGTGAACGCCGGGTCGGTGTCGAAGAACTCGCTGAACTGCCCGTCGTCGTCGATCTGGCGGAACAGGTCGGGTACCCCGACGTTGTCTCTGACCGACAGTGCGCGAGCGCCGCTGGAGACGGTCAGCCAATAGTTGGCGGCGCCGACGAACATGTTGTCGGCGTCGCCGTCGAGGCGTACCTGCGTGACCGCGACCGGCCCCCGGTAGGCCAGGTAGAGGTACCTGTCGTCCCAGGCCGCGTACGTGGTCCCCCGACCCTGTAGGTGGTTGCGGTCCGGCACGAGGGCGTCGTTGACGAACCCGAACCGGTCGGTCAGCGTGGTCCAGCGCTCGCCCGAGCCGATGATGCCGTCGATGACGGGCGCGCCTTTCGCGACCCGATCCGACATCCGGTACGCCGGGTTCGGGTCGACGCCCTCAGGTTTTGCGTCCCGGTCGCTGTCCGCGACTGTTGGGTTGGTGCCGTGGAACGGCAGGGCCATTGCTTCCCGCAGGTCGCTCAGGCCGTCGCCATCGGTATCCGCCGCTGTCGTCTTGCTGTGCAAGGTTGCCTCGGTGATGCTCAGCGGCACGGTCAACCCCGGGCGGGCTCGCGTCCGGCACGGAATCGCCGTCGGCGTCAGGTGCGGTCAGCACCTTCGTGAACGGTGACTGAACCGCGGTGAAGTTCGCCGGAAGCATGTTGCGCAGGATCTGCGCGTTGATCGCGAAGTCGCGACCCACGCCGCCGGGTACCGCCCAGATGCCGTGGTTGAACTCGTACTTGCGCAGACCGTTGAACGAGTAGATCGCGTCGATCAAGTGGTTGATCTCATGGATGGCCACGAAGTCGTCCTCGATCGACCACTGCGACATTCCGACGAAGCGTCCGAACAACGTGCTGCCACCGCCGACCGCCAGGTCGCCTTCGATCGACGAGAAGATCGACAGTGGTCCGGTGATGTCGCGGTCGATCTGCACCAGGGTGATGTCGAGCCAGAGCCGGAACCCGCTGTTGCGCCAGTAGAAGTCGGCCGTACGCCGGAACCGGGCCTGGGCCGCCGCCAACCTCGCCGGATCCAGCTTCCGGAAGCCAGGGCCCGGTTCGTCGTCGGTGTACACGGCACCGACCGCCTTGAGCCGCAGGAAGGGAGTACGGCGGGCGCCCCGCTGTTCAGGACGTCGGGCGGGGTGAAGCGCTGCGAACCGTCGAAGGGATCGGGAAAGCTGACGGCGGCGAAGAGCCGCGTGTTCGGCCGCAGGCCGGTGAGGGTGACCACATGGCTGGTGCCGATCGTGCGATCGGTGACCACGGTAGTCTCGCTGGGCGCCGTACCTTACCGCACGCTTCCGGTGCCAGGCAGCTTCGTGCGCCACCGGAACGTGACCGTCGTCCCGGCGTCCTTGACCCGCAGGTCGGTCAATGGCGGGGCGAGCGACGGGTCGGTTTCGACCACCCGTCCACGGATGACGTCGGTGAACACGATCGTCCCGTCCGTACGGACGGCCACCCCTGCCTCGATACGACCGATGTCGTCGAGGCCGCCGGTGTAGTGACGGCTGATCAGCTGGTCACCAGCGGCCAGGAGTCGCAGCCTTCCGTCATACGCGGTGTAGCCGCCGTGACCCGAGCCGACGCCACCTGAGCCGGGGCGCGGGCCAACTGTCCGAAATGGAAGCACCGACTTCCGCCAGCGGACCACCTGGTTCTGGCCTGACGAAGTCGTGCCGTAGTGGTCTTGTCCGCAAGCAGCGGACGTACCGATGGGCGTAGGGACAGCGTTTCTTCTCCTTGAGCAGAAAGTGATAGCCATGTCCTACCCCGAACCCTGAAGGGTTCCAATTCACGGTTCGGCTGATGTCGACACCGTCGCGGGCCCTCCAGGACGCCCGTGCTCAAGCGGCCGGCGCAGCGTTCCAGGACTACCGATCGTGACCTCGTATGGGCCCCGAGAGACGACGCCCGTTGGGGGCCTCCGCTCGGTTCGTGGGGCGACACGGTGGTCGCTGGCAGGTGATCGATCTGCTCAGGCGGCGCGGCGGTACTCATGGATGAGCCCGCCGAGAACGTCGACCCGTTCGACAGTTGACCCGGCGTCGAACGGCTGGACGGATCTCAGCGCACGGGCGGGCGCGGGTGGACGCAGGTCAAGGCCGCGGTGCGGCCGGACCGTGTTGTAGTGCTGCAGAAAACTCGGCGAGAGTCCGATACAGCTGCCGCTGGTTCCAAATCAGGGTCCAATCCAGGCACTCGCTACGCACGGTCGGCACCCAACGTTCGGCGTAGGCGTTGGCCCGCGGCGCCCGCGGCGGGATCTTTACCGCCTGGATCCCAACGGCGGTGAACACCGCGTCGAAGGCGGCCGTGAGCTTGGCATCCCGGTCTCGGATCAGATATTGGAACCGGTGCGCCGGCTCGTCAAGGTCCATCAGTAGGTTGCGGGCCTGCTGGGTGACCCGCTCACCGGTCGAGTGGGCGGTGATCCCGGCCAGGTGGACCCGTCGCCGCTCGACCTCGACGACGAACGGGACGTAGAGCCGGGTCAAGCCCACGGCTCGACGGTGAAGAAGTGGCTGCTGATCGCAGGCACCGTAGTGCTGCTCGCGGCCGCCGCGATACTGGTCGCCATCGCCGTGAACGGGTAGGCAACGCTCCGACCCGTTTCGTCCTATGTAGACACATCCTGCCGCACCCATGTCCGCAACGCCTCCGGATGCACACCCAGATCCCTGGCGATGTGGGCCAACGGACGTTCCGACTCCCGCGCCAACCGCACCGCTCGCTCACGGAGCTCCTGCGGGTACTTCCTCGGGGCAGCGGGCCTTTGCGTGTGCCTCGGCCCGTGTCATCGCGCGTCCCGGCACGGCGTGAAACGTACGGGCAGTGCCGCCGGCCCGCGTAGGTGTGGGTTGACCTGCCAAGTGATCTGGTTTGGGTCGACGGCCAGGGACAGGTCGGCGCAGCTGTTGAGCAGGAGACCGAACGCGATCGCGGCTTCCATGCGGGCCAGTGGTGCGCCGAGGCAGTAGTGGATGCCGTGGCCGAAGCCGAGGTGTCCGGTCTCGGCGCGGCGCAGGTCCAACCGCTCCGGGTGGGCGAAGCGGTCCGGGTCACGGTCGGCGGAGTCGATCGCGAGGAACACGACCTCGCCGCCGCCGGGGATCGTCACGTCGCCGATGGTGATCTCCTCGGTGGTGAACCTGCTGATGCCCAGCTCGACCGCACCGTCGTAGCGCACCATCTCCTCGGTCGCGGCCGGCAGCAGGCCCGGGTCGGCGCGAAGCTCAGCAAGTTGGTCGGGGTGGCGCAACAAAGCGAGGGTGCCGCTGCCGATGAGGTCCACGGTCGTGCTGTGTCCGGCGGTGAGCAGCAGCCAGGCCATCCCGAGGAGCTCGTCCTCGTCGAGGCGCTGCCCCTCGTCGCGCACCGCGACGAGGGCGCTGAGCACGTCGTCGCCGGGTTCGCGGGTCTTGCGCGCGACCAGGTCGATGAAGTACCCGCGGATTGCGGCGTATCCCGCCGCCTGCTCGGGCAGGCTGTCCGGCCCGCGCGGCACCGTCATCCGCGCCCATTGGTGGAACTGGTCGCGGTCGGCCTCCGGCAGACCCAGCAGCTCCATGATCACCATAAGGGGTAGCGGGAACGCGAACTCGGCGATCAGCTCGGCCTCGCCCCGCGGCAGGAACCGCGCGGCCAACCCGTCGGCCATCTCCTGCACGCGCGGGCGCAACTGCTCGATCCGGCCCGGGGTGAACGCCTTGCCCACCAACCGGCGCAGCCGGGTGTGTGTTGGCGGGTCCGACCGGAGCAGGTTGCGGTCCAGGCCCATCGTCCGCTCGCCCAGCACCCAGGCACCGGCCGCGGCCAGCGCCGGACTCAGGTTGTCCAGGCTGTTGCTCAGACGGGGGTCGGCCAGCAGGCGGCGGACATCGTCATAGCGGGTCACCAGCCAGGCCGGCATCGTATTGAGCGTGATCCGGCGTGCCGGTGTCGAGGCGCGCAGCGCGGAGTAGGTCGGATAGGGGTCGGCCTTGTAGCCGGGGTCGGTCGCGTCAAGGTTGACTACGTCATCGGACACAGCCGGCACCGCCTTTCAGACAGGGCGAAGATGACGGCGCACCGGCCGTCGACCGGGACAAAGCGCATCGCGGAAGAATCGACGCCTGGCCGCGTACGCGGTGTGCAATTTCGAGCCGGGGCCGGTGGTGCTCCGAGGCACCGGTGGTGCCGGCGCGCAGCGCCACACCGACCAGCTCGGTGTCCACAGTGGTCACTCGTGCCCACAGAGCTTCTCCACCCCGGCCGGCAGCAGCCCGGGTGTGTCGTCGTGAGGGGCGCCTGCCCGCCGGCCGCCAACCGTATGGCCGGCAACGACTCGTGTTCGCGCATCGGGCGGCACTCGGGGTGGGTGTCGTCCACGTAGTGCAGATGGTCGAACGGGAGGACCGGGAGATCTGCATGTGCCAGATCGAGCTGCGCCATGAAGGGCTCCTTCGCCAGGTGCCAACCGACCGGCGGCGAGGGTGCCACGTGCGGCAGCGGCGGCATCATTGCCACGCCGTCGCCGCGGACACTATCCGTACTCCCGTGATTACACAATCGGCACGATGGCTCGCGGCGACAAGCACCGACCGGCGGGCGGTCACGAAATCGGCCACCGCGGTCGGCTGGCGGCCGCCGACCCGCTCGACGATGTCGGTGACGACGTCGAACAGGCCCTCCCGCGCGGCCCGGCCGGGTGACGCTCCGGACTCTTGACGCACAAAGATCAAGCTAGCTTGATGGCTCAGCCGTCGACCTGGCGGCGGGCCAACCGGTGAAACAGGCCGTTGGTGTCGGCGAGCAGCTCGCGCGGCGGGCCGCACTGGACCACCCGGCCCGCCTCCATCGCCACAACCAGGTCGGCGTCCATGACCGTGGACAGCCGGTGCGCAATGATGACGCGGGTGGCCCGCAACGCCCGGGTACTCTCGGTGACGATCCGCTGGGTCTCGTTGTCGAGTGCGCTGGTCGCCTCGTCGAAGAACAGGATGCGCGGCCGCCGTACCATCGCCTGCGCAATCATCAGCCGTTGGCGCTGGCCGGCCGACAGGGTGGAGCCGTTGTCGGTGAGTACCGTCTGCAGGCCTATCGGCATCGCCTCGATGTCGTCGTACAGGCCGGCCAGCCGCGCCGCGTCGCGTACCCGCTCGATGGGGAACCGTTCGGCGCCGCAGATGTTCTCCAGGATCGTGCCGCTGAACGGGCGCGCGTTCTGCAGGACGACGCCACACTGCCGGCGAACCGCGGCGACGTCGAGCGTGGCGAGGTCCTGGCCGTCGTAGTGGATCGAGCCGGTGGCAGGTTGCTCGAACCCGACGAGCAGCCGCAGCAGGGTCGACTTGCCGCAGCCGGTCGGCCCGACGACCGCCACGAACGCGCCGGGCTCGATGGTCAGCGAGACGTCGTCGAGTACCGGCGGGCCGTACGGCGCGTACCGGAACGAGACGTTGCGTACCTCGATCCCGCCGGTAAGAACGCCCGGCGGGCGGCTGGCCGACGACACCTCCGGCGGCTGCGCCAGTACGGGCTTGAGTTGGTCGAACATCGGCAGCACCGAGACCACCGAGGTGAGCGCCCCGGTGAGCTGCGTCATGGCGGCGAGTTGCACGGAGAACGCCACCACGAAGGTGAGGAACGACTCGACCGACAGCCGCCCCTTTGCCGGTCCACTGAGGACGGCGAGCAGGAGCAGCGTGCACAGCGGCACGTACCCGGCGTTGAATACGGTGATCGCCGCCTGCAGCCGGCGTACCCGCCGGTGGAGGTCCTGGCTACGGCTGAAGTCCTTGGCCCACTGCGCGTACGCGTGGCTCTCCGCAGCCGCCACGCGCAGCTTCGGCAGCCCCTGCAGCGTCTGGAGGACCTGGTTGGTCAGCGCGTTCTCCAACTCGACGAGCTTGCGCTGCCAATGCAGTTGGCGCAGCCCGACGGCGGCGACGACGGCGGCGCTGACCGCGCCCAGGACGGCCGACAGCAGCGCCAGCAGCGGGTCGATCCACAGTTGTAGCGCGACATTGACGGCGCCGAGCAGCAGGGCGTGTACGACGACGGCGACAACGCCGGCCAGCGTCTCCCGGATCCGGGTAATCCCCAACGCCCGGCTCGCCAGGTCACCGACGGTGTACCGGCTGAAGAACGTGGTCGGCTGCCGCAACAGCCGGTCCCAGATTCCAGCCTGCAAGGTGGCCTCGAAGCGGCCCTCGATGCGCAGCAACGCCAGGTTCTCCACCGCGGCGAACGCCATCGACACCAGCGCGGCGACGGCGACCGCCACACACGCCTGGACGACCATCGCCGCATCGCCGCCCGGCACGTACCTGCCGAGCACCTTGCCGGTGACCACCGGCACGAGCAGCCCGAACGCGACGGCGCCGCCGCCGCTGAACGCCATCCGCCACAGGTCCAGGCGAGCGCCGCGCAGGCCGTAGCGCATCAGCCGCAGCGCGCTGCCTGGATTGTCGGGCAGCGGCCGGTAGAGCGTCAGCGCCGCGGGGGCCAGCGCCCGGGCGGTGCGCGCGCCGACCCGCGTCCGCCGCCCGTGCACCGGGTCGACGACCTCGTACCCTCCGTCGCGCCACAACAGCGCGACCGGCGCGTCCCGGTCCACGTCGTGGCCGATCATCGGGCCGGCGTCCTGGCGCCACCACCGCCCGGTCAGCCGTACCGGGCGGGTCCGCAGGCCGGCCGCCTCGGCGATCTCCGCCACCCCGCCCCCGGCCGGCTCGACGCCGGTCCCGGCCGGCTCCCGCACGGAGGCGCCCAACGTGCCCGCCACCAGCCGGACGACCGCGCAGGCGGCCGCCGTCGCACCGCCCGCCGCCGTCGCACCGCTCGGGGCACCGCCGCTTGCGGCATCACCGGTCGTAGTCGCGGCGGCCGTGGCACCGGCTCCGCGCGATCCAGGCGCGGTGAGCTTCGCCGCGTCCGCGTCGACCTGTGCCCGCAGCGTCCGCACCGCCTCGGCCAGCGCCGCGTCGCCGGCCCGGCGCCCGGCGTCGAGCCGCTGCTCGGCGCGGCGTTCCTGGTCGGCGATGCGGCGGTCGAGCGCCCGACCGAAGTCGGCTTGGAATTCCAGCAGCCGGTCCCACACGGTGCCGTCGGCCAGCAGGTCGAGGGTGGCGCGGCCGGTCACCAGCGTGTTGTCGGTGGCGACAGCGACGTCCCGCTCCGCCGCCGCGACGACCCGGCCGGCGCTGACCGCCTTGCCGTGGCAGGCCAGCTCACCTTCGAGGACGTCCAGCCATACCAACGGCACCGGCGGCCGGATCGACCGGCCCCGCGCGACCTCGATCCACGACCCGGCCCGTACCGGCGCGGGCCGGTCCCCGGGCGGCGTATCGATCCGGACGGCGTCCAGCAGCAGCCGCAAGCCGGACTCGACGCCCGCGACGAGTACCCGCTCCACGTCGCAAAAGCCGGTGGGCGGGCGCCGTGCCGGCCATTCGGTGGCGCTCGCGTGCCGCAGCGCCGCCAGGTCCAGGCGGCCGAGCCGGCACTGCGGGTCCGGCCGCCCGATCAACGAGTACGCCGACCCGGGCGCCGATGGCGGGACCACCGTGCCGGCGCCCGCCCCGCCGACCGGATACCAGCGGCCCCGCCCGCCGCGGGCCACCGCGAACAGGTCCAAGGAGCCGCCGATGACCAGCCAGAGCGCGTCGGTACCGGCCAACGGAATCCGGTCGCCGGCGGCAGCGGCCACCGGTCCCCCGTAGCGCAACAACGCCTCGACGTCGGTCAGTACGGTCATCTCAGTGATCCGTCACCAGTTCGGCGTACGCGCCGCCGGCGGCCATCAGGTCGGCGTGCCGGCCGCGTTCGACGACAGTCCCCCGGTCGAGGACGACGATCTCGTCGCTGTCGCGGATGGTCGACAGCCGGTGCGCGATAACCACGCAAGCGCAGCCGCGCCGGCGCAGGTTCGCGCTGACGATCTGCTCAGTCTCGGTGTCCAACGCGCTGGTCGCCTCGTCGAGGACTAGGACGCTGGGCTGGCGGACCAGGGCGCGGGCGATCTCCAGGCGCTGGCGCTGGCCGCCGGAGAAGTTGCGGCCGTTCTGCTCGACGCGGCTGTGGATGCCGCCGGGCCGGGCGGCCACCACGTCGTAGAGGGCGGCGTCGCGCAGCGCCGCGACCACGTCCTCGTCAGGGATGGACGGGTCCCACAGGGTCACGTTGTCGCGTACCGTCCCGTCGAACAGGTAAAGCTCCTGGTCGACGAAGGCGACCGAGGCGGCCAGCACGCTGCGCGGGATCTCGTCGCGGGGCGTACCGTCCAGCCGGATCTGCCCGGACCACGGCGTGTACAGACCGGCTATCAGTCGGACGGTGGTGGACTTGCCGCTTCCCGAGCCGCCGACGAGGGCGACCTGCTGGCCGGGCGCCACAGTCAATGAGACGTCGCTGAGCAACGGCTCGCCGAGCGGGCTGTAGCCGAAGGTCACGCCGTCGAGCTCCAGGTACCCTTCCAGCCGCTGTACCCGTGGCGGCTCGGGCCGGCTGAACACCGGGTCCGGCGGGAAGTTCTCGACGTCGCGCAGCCGCGTGGTGTCCGCGCCGAAGTCCTGTACCCGGCTCGCGACGCTGCACAGTTCGCCGACCGGCCGGCTGAAGTCGATCAGCAGCGCCTGGAAGGCGACCAGCAGGCCGACCGCGAGCTGGCCCTCGACCGCACGCAGCCCGCCGATCAGCAGCACCACGGCGCTGCTGAGCATGGCCAGCGCGGGGGCGATCGTGGCGAAGAACGCGCTGGGCGTACCGACCCGCTGCTGCCCCACCAGGAGCGCGGAGTGCAGGCCGGCCCACCGCCGGAAGTACCCCTTCTCGCCGCCGGTGGCCTTCATCGTCTCGATGAGCTGGAGCCCTTCCACCGACGCGGTGAAGAACTTCGCCCGGTCGATCTGCAGCTTCGCGACGCCGCTTTCGCGTACCCGCGTCACCAGCCGCAGCGCGACGACGTTGAACAGCGCCGCCAGCGCGCCGACGACGGCGAGCTGCACGTCGTACGCCCACATCAGAGCCGCGTACGCGACCACCAGCACGGCGTTGATCAGGACCGCGGCGACGTCCCTGGCGAGGATCTCGGCCATGACGCCGTTGCTCCGCAGCCGGCGGGTGAGGTCGGCCCGGCCGCGCTGCGCGAAGAAGCTCACCGGCAGCCGCATCAGGTGCCGGAGGAACCGGGCGTGGCCGAGCGTCGAGAGCACGACCTGCATGCGGGCCAGGTGAGCCTGCTGCGTCGCGGTGAGCGCCGCGGTCGCCACTACCGCGGCAGCCATCAGCGCGAACAGCGGCCACGGCACCGAACGGTTGTCGCTGGACATCGCCTGTACGACGGCGAGGATGAACCCGGGCCGCACCATGCCGACCACGGCCAGCAGCAGGCTCGCGAACACCGCGATCAGCAGGGCGTCGACGGTGGAGCGCAGCCGCCGGGGCACGTCCGCCAGTGCGCCCGGGCGGTGCCCGCCGCGCCGGAATCCCGGGCCTGGGGCGAACGTGAGCACCACGCCGGTGAAGCTGCGGTCGAACTCGTCGGCGTCGACCGTACGCCGGCCGCCGGCCGGGTCGTTGATATACATCACCCGCCGGCCGAGACGGCGCCCGTACCCTTCCCAGACGACGAAGTGTTCGAAGTTCCAGAACAGCACAGCCGGCGCCGCAACCTCGGCCAGGTCGTCGGCCTCCATCTGCATGCCCTTGGCCGCCAGGCCGTACGCATTTGCCGCTTTGATCAGCATCGACGCCTTGGACCCGTTCCTGGACACCCCGCACACCAGGCGCAGTTCCTCCAGCGGCACGTGTCGCCCGTGGTGCGCCAGTACAGTCGCGAGCGCGGCCGGCCCGCACTCGACGGCCTCCATCTGCAGGACCACCGGGGTACGGGTCTGGCCGGGGGCCGGCTTGGGCGGTCGCACTGTGGCGGCGGGCATCCGGTGGCGCCCGGCTGTGATGACGGCGACCGGCGGTGTCATGCCTGCAGGACCCGGTCGATCGGGCGGGACGGCGGCAGGTGGACGGACGCGGCCAGCAGGGTACGGCAGGCCAGCTCGAAGGGGGGACCGTTGCCGGTCGACCACGCGTACCCGCTGGCGGTCGCGGCGGGGTTGAGCCGCACGACGGCCTTGAGGACCGGTTGGCCGGCGGCGAAGCGGCCGGCCAGTTCCTCGTCGCCGAGGAACGCGGCGATCTGTTCGCGGCTCTCCGGTGCCGTGCCGAGCGAGTCGACGGAGCCGCGCAGCGTACCGTACGTGCCGGCCGGCGCCGATGCCACCGCGATGTCGACGGCGTTGCCGGGCCGGACCTGGGCGACGTCTCGGCTCGGCAGGTAGACGACGGCGACCAGGCGGTCGTCGGCCCCGGCCCGCTCGGCGACCGCGAGCGGCGCGCGGGTCGTCACCACCGCGCCGGGCTGCGCGAGAATCTGGGAGATCTTGCCGGGCGTGGCGGCGCGGACGGTCTCCACGCCCCGGTCGACGGCGACGTTCGCGATCGGGGTACCCGCCGCCACCAGCTTTCCGGTCTGCACCAGGATCCGGCTGACCTGCCCGGTGACCGTACTCTCCAGGCGGAACCCACCGCCCGGGTAGATGAGCAGACCAGGGGCGGTGACCCGCTGCGGTACGGTGCCGGTGAATGCCCACACCCCGCCCGCGAGCATGACGAACGCCGTCGCGGCGAGGATCAACCACACCCGCGGGCCGGTCAGCCTGACCGGCACGTCGAGCTCCTCCGGCTCTGCCAGCTTCGCCAGGGCGGACTCGCGGAACTCCATGTAGGTCTCTCCCTTCGGCCTGGCGGTCCTCGCGGATGTCGGTCCACTGGCACAGACGGCTCCACTCCGGTGGTCCGCCAATGCCCGTGCCCCCGGTCCTGCGCGCTCCTACTGCTTCGGGAAACCCGCGGGAGGCCGAACCGTGCAAGACGACAGCCGGTCGGCCGTAACGTGGCACGCTCGGATCCGGTTGATCTGTCCAATGCGGCGGAGCCAGCTCCACGCGCCGCCGCCGGCCGGGTCAGCATTGACCCGCCCGGCGGCGCTCACACCGGCGATACGACCCACGCCGGCGCAGGTTCTACGGTGGTGGCGAGCGGAAGGCTAGTCCATCGACCCGCCGCGGTCGCCGTCCACCGACCCGCCCCGGTCGTCGCCACCGGCGACGCGGTCGAGGTCGGCCTCGGTCAGCTCGCGCTTCTCCACCCGAGACGTCTCGATCTTCTTGACCTTGCTACCGTAGGCGTTCACTGCCTTCTCCGTTCTGGCGGTCGGTAAAGGGGTTTGGAGCTTCTGCCGGTCCACTGATACGTCCGGCTAACAAGAACCATGCTCGCAGCCACGGAACGCCCTGCCATCGGTAATAGCCACACGCGTTACGTAACGCCGCCTACCCCCGCCTCCGTCACGGCGGGGACCCGTGACGCCGTATGGGCCAAGATGATGACTTCCATGTTCGCAGCCCACGGCGAACCGGACTAGTTCACAACGGCGGTTCGTGGCAGTGGTCCTGCTCATATGTCCAATGTGGTCGGTACGGCGGATCACTGAGCGACCGCTGCATCTTGTCCGGGGAGCATCTTGCTATGTGGTGGAGCATCTTGGGTCCGGGGCGGGTGCTCGTCATGGACAGACCCGGCTTTCCCGAAGCAGGGCAACCGGTCCTTGCCACCTGAATCCTGGGCCGGGCGCTGAACACCGGGACACCCGTGGCACCCCTTGGCCCGCTGGGTCCGAACGCCGGACAGCCCCCGCAACATCCGCGCGGTGAGCCCCACGAGCCGTGGCCGCAGCCGCGTCAACTCCTCAGGCGTCACATCACGATCTCAACACCGTCCACAGTAGAAATCGTCAAACAACACACCCCCGACCTTACAAAGTCCTACTAGGACCCAAGCCGCTCAAACAGCAGCGTCAAGAGCTGAACATCGCGCGGTCTTCGACGACCACCGTGAGGACGGGGTCGTGCGCGCCACTTGGCCTCGATGAGGTGGACGCTCGTGCATCGCTTCCCGCGCGCCAACTCCGTCTACGAACCTTGTCTCCGTGTATGACTCAGACGTGACAAGGTGAGGTTGTACATCCGGTCGCGTCCAGCTCAGGGGAGGTGTGGGCGGTGACGGAGACCAGGCCCTCGACCAGCGCATGGGCCGACACGATGGCGCCGAACGAGACGGAGCGGCAACGGTTGCGGGTGCTGTCGGACATCTATGATCCGGACACCATCCGACACCTGGAGGACCTCGGCGTCGGTGAAGGGTGGCGATGCCTGGAGGTCGGCGCGGGGGAGGGCTCGATCGCCCGGTGGCTGTCGGCCCGGGTCGGCTCGGGTTCGGTGGTGGCGACCGATCTGGACACCCGGTTCGTGGACTTCCCGGCGCCAAGCAACGTCGAGGTGGTCCGCCATGACGTCACCGTCGATCCCTGCCCAGGTGAGCCGTTCGACCTGATCCACGCCCGGTTCCTGCTGTGCCATCTCGGCGGCCGGCAGCAGGTGCTGGAGCGCATGACGACCTGGCTCAAGCCGGGCGGCTGGATGCTCGTCGAGGACCCGTTCCTGGTGTCCGAGCTGGGCGGTGATCCGCTGGTCGGCAAGTTCTACGCGGGCGTGGTCCAGCTGCTCACCGATCGGGTCGGCTCGGACTACCGGTGGGCGTTGACCCTGCCGGAGCCGCTGCGGGCGGCGGGGCTGGTACGCACTGGCGGCGCCGCGCACATCCCCTCTGACGCGCCGGCCGGGGCGGACCGGGCGACGGCGGCCCAGGCCACGGTCGCGATGCGCAAGCTGACCTTCGAGCAGATGCGCGCCGGGCTAGTCGGCGCGGCGCTGATCACCGAGGCCGAGGCCGAGCGGCTCGATGTCCACCTCGCCGACCCCGATCTGGTGCTCTACTGCGGTGGCTCAGTCTCGGGCTGGGGGCAGCGTTCGGCCGCGTAGCAGTGATAGTTGCCAGCAGGTGCCCGACCGCTTCGACATCGTGAACGTCAGTCTCACCGCTGCGATCGTCACGGACTCGGACCGGCTGGCCGACGAGTCGTCGGACTACTCGTTCCGGTACATCCGCGCGCAACGGTGCGCCGTAACCGTCGCATCGCGCTGCACGGCCGGGTCCGACGTTCGTTCCCTGGCCGGCTCCTCGGGTCCATAACAGTATTGAAAACACAGCTTGACGGGTCGTCGCCACCGGATTGAACCTTGGCAGACACGCAATTACGTGCGTCAATGAGACGGTGGGGCCGTGGCCGGGCGGCCGACCGGAGGTGCCGGAATGCCCAAGGCTCCCCGTGGTTGCGCGAGCTGTGGTGCGCAGCTTCCGGAACCTGGAGCGGGGTCGGCCGCCGCCGGGCAAGGCCCCGTGTACTGCTCCAACGCGTGCCGCCAGCGCGCTTACCGGCAGCGGCTACGCGCGGCAAACAACAGGTCACCCGACGAACGTCCGGAACCGCAGCGGGCCGGCCTGCCATTGGCTCTGGACAGCTTCGTGGGTCGCAAACAGGAGCTGGCCACGGTCGGTCGCCTGCTGCGCCACGGCCGGCTGATCACCCTCTTCGGTCCGGCCGGCGTCGGCAAGACCAGGCTGGCGTTGGAGCTTGCCGCGCGGGTCGGCCGGAGCTTGCCGGGCGGGGTACACCTCGTGGAGCTCGGCGCGATCAACCGGCCCGAGTTCATGGTTCAGGCGGTGGCCTCGACGATGGGCGTCACCGAGCAGCCGGGTACCCCGCTCGTCGAGACGCTCGTGAGCAGCCTGCGGGACGAGGAGCTCCTGCTGATCCTGGACAACTGCGAGCATCTCGTGGAGGCCTGCGGCGAGCTGGTGGTCTCGCTGTTGCGCCGCTGCGCCGGCCTGCACATCCTGGCCACCAGCCGGGAGGCCCTACGGCTGCCCGGCGAGCTGGTCTTCTCCAGCAGCGCGCTGCCGCTCGACGATGCGGTCGCGCTGTTCGCCGACCGCGCCCACGCGGTGGCGCCGGCGTTCGTCCTCGACGCCGAGAGCCGCAAGCTCGTCGAGCTGATCTGCGAACGGCTGGACAACCTGCCGCTGGCCATCGAGCTGGCAGCCCGCCTGGTCCGGCTGTTCCCGCTCAAGGACATCGTGGCCGGCCTGCGGTACCGCTTCGAGCTGCTGACCTCGGGCACCCGGGGTGGCGACGCCCGCCACCGCGATCTGCTGGCCGCCATCGAGTGGAGCTACGAGCTGCTGAGCCCGGCCGAGCAGGCGGTGTTCCGCCGGCTGTCGATGCTGCCCGGCGGGTTCGGGCTCGACCTGGCCCACGCGCTCTGCGCCGACCTCGACCTGTCCATCCGCGAAAGCGTGGAGCTGCTGTCCAGCCTGGAGTCCAAGTCGCTGGTCATCGCCACGGCCGGACCCAAGGGACATGCCCGGTTCCGCCAGCTCGAGTCGGTACGGGAGTACGCCGAGCGCCGGCTCGTCGAGTGTGGCGAGTGGGACGGCGCGGCCGAACGGCTGGTGGCCTGGCTGACCCGGGTCGCCACCCCGCTGCTGGACCGGTTCCTCACCACCGGGGACGCCCGTGACCGGCTCGACGCGGAGTACGACAACCTGCTGCACGCCGTGGAGCACCTTGCCGGCGGGACGGATCACCGCCAGCTCTTGCTGGTCGCCGCGGCGGTCCTGTGCAGGGACTCCAGCGGGATCGTCGACTATGGACGGCAACGGCTGGCCGCAGCCCTACGGATCGGCGACGCGCCGCGGGCGTACGGGTGTTTCGTGCTGGAACAGGCGTCCTGGCTGTCGGCCCGCCACGGCGACTACGACGCGGCGTTGGCGATGGCGGTCGAAGCCGTCGACCTGGCGCGGGAACACGGTGGCACGGCACTGCTGTGCCGGTCGTTGAGCGCGCTCGCGTACGCCAGGCAGCTGCGCGGCGAGTTCGCGGAGGCGATCGCGTGTTTCAGTACGTGCCTGGAGCACGTACGCGGGCTGGACCAGCCCGGTAGCACGGCGTTGTGCCTGAACAACCTGGCCTGGGCCACCGTCCTGGCCGGTGACCTGCGTGCGGCGTCGGTCCTTGTCGACGAGACCCTGGCGATCTACGCCGAGGAGGGCGAGCCCGCGCGGATGGCCGCGTTCCGGCACACGGCCGGGCTGCTCGCGCTGGAGCTGGGCAACCTCGACGACGCCGAGCACGAGTTCACCGAGTCATTGCGCCTGCTGGAGTCGGGCAGCTCCGGCGTCACCCCGTTCGCGCTCGAAGGACTCGGTCTCGCGGCGATCCGGGACCGCCGCTTCGAGCGCGGGCTCCGTCTGGTGGGTGCGGCCGAGACCATCCGCCGCCGGTCCGGCCAGGCCGGCGATCCGTGGTGGCGGGAACGGGTCGCCGCGGGGCTCGCGACCGCGCGCCAGACGCTGTCCGACGCCAGGGCCCGGGCAGCGATCACGGAGGGGTGGCGGTTGCCCGCCCAGCAGGCGGTGACGTACGCACTCCACGACGCGTGGGCCCAGCCGGCCACGACGTCGGTAAAGCTGACCAGGCGCGAGCGTGACGTGGCGGCGCTCGTTACACAGGGTTTGACCAATCGCGAGATCGGTGAGCGGCTGCGGGTTTCGGAGCGCACGGTCGAGACTCATCTGGACCATATTCGCACCAAACTTGACCTGCGGACACGCGCTCAGGTCGCGGCGTGGGCGGCGAGAAACGCCATCACCGTACGGTCGTCTCCGGCGTAACGTACCCGCGTAACGCGCGGCTTTCCCCGATGTTGAAGCGCTCTCCGGCCGGCACCGTCATGTTCGCACCCGTTGTTCAGCACCGGTCGCGAACGGAGGAGTCCGATGAGCCCGCGAGTCCGCCACCAGGTCCCGAGCCGCAGCACCGACAAGCCGCGCCGCAGCACCGACCAGCCGCGGCGGAACACGGACAAGCCGTGACCACCGCGCCCGTCATCTCGCTCGACGCGTCCCGTGCCGCCGCGGACGCCTGCCTGGTGCGGTACCAGCCCCGCCCCGCGGCGCGGCTGCGACTGTACTGCTTTCCATGGTCGGGTGCCGGTGCGTCGGCGTACCGGTCCTGGGCACCGGCGATGCCGGCCGACGTCGAGCTGATCGCCGTCCAGCTTCCCGGGCGCGGAGGCCGGCGCGCCGAACCGGCGTCCGACCGGTTGGCGCCGGTCGCCCGGCAGGTGGCCCGGGCGATCCACGCGGAGCTGTGCACATCGCCCGGCCCGTTCGCGATCTTCGGGCACAGCCTCGGCGCGCTGCTGGCTTACGAGGTCGCCCAGCGGTTGGCGGCGCTCGACCACCACCCGGAGCTCATCGCGCTGTCCGGCAGCCGGGTGCCGAACCGGCCGCCCGTCGCCCCGCTGGGCGGGCTCGATGACGCCGACCTTCGCGGTGAGCTGCTCCGCATCGGCGGGATCTCCCCGACCAGCGCCGCCGACTCCGGGTTCATGGCGTACTTCCTGCCGCTGGTCCGCACCGACCTGGCGGCGGCGGAGACGTACCAGCCCGCGGTCGTCGCGCCCGTGCGGAGCCCGCTGAGCGTCTGGGCCGGCAGCGAGGACTGGTACGCGCCCGCGACCGAGGTCGCCCGGTGGCGGTACCACGCCGACGGGCTCGCGTATCGCAGCCGGGTCTTCCCCGGCGGTCACTTCTTCACCGACGACCGGGATCTCGCCGTCACGGCGCTGCTCGAGGACGTGGCGTGGAGCCGGCGGCACGCGGGCGCGTGCCGGGTCCGTCCGATGGTGCCGGCCGACCTGCCGGCATTGCACGCGATGGTCCGCCGCTGTTCGCCCGACTCGCGGTATGACCGGTTCCAGTCCTGTTCCACGACCGCGGCGGAGCGGCATGTCGAGTCGCTGTTCACCGCCGACCGGTGCTACAGCGCTGTCGTGGCGGGCCCAGGGTCGGAGATCGTCGGTCTGGGCTCGCTCTTCTTCGACGAGGCGGGGTCGGCCGAGATCGCCCTGCTGGTGGCCGACGATCACCAGGGGCGGGGGATGGGTACCCGGCTCGCCGAGCACCTTTGCGACCACGCCGTGCGGCAGGGTACCGCCCGGCTGGAGGTCGTCGCGCTGGCCGGCAACATCAGGATCATCCGCCTGTTCCGCCGGCTCGGCGACGGTGTCCGCTTCGGGCGTCCCGACGCCGGCGTCGTCACGACCACGTTGCCACTCGGCAACCACACCGCCGACCGGCCCGTCCAGGCAGCGGCCTGAGGAGTCGGCGATGACCTCGACATTTCGTATCCGGCAGGTGAACCGGCCGCGTGCCGGCGCCGGGCGGTGGCGGGAGGACGAGCTGATCGAGGGCGTACTGGCCCCGGCGCGGCGTCCGGGCTCGACAACCGGCACCGGCGGCCGGGACTGGCTGCACAGCCGGCTCTACGCCTGCCGCGGGCTGCACGACACGCTGCTCGCCGAGCGCGTACCGGCGGTGCTGGAGAGCCTGCCGGCGGGCGTCGACCGCTGGTTCTTCCTCCGCCCGAGCGACGCAGATCCGCACCTGCGGCTCAGCTTCGGCGGCGACGCCCCGGCCCTGTGGACGCCGCTGCTGTCCAACCTGCGGGGCTGGATCGCGGAGCTGGTCTCGGTGGAGCTGGCCACCCGGTTGACCGTCGACGTCTGCCAGCCGCTGGTCGGCGATCCCGTGGTTCTCGCCGAGGCCGAGGACGTGCTGCACGCCGACAGCGACGCGGTCCTGGCCCAGCTACGCCTGGCCCACGCCGGGGCGTTCGCGGTCCGTTCGGACGTCCTCGCAGAGTTCGGTCTGGCCGACGTGGCGCGCGCCTTCCGCGGCATGAACGGCCGGGTCGACCGCGCACCGGCCGGGCACGCAGATCACGCAGCGGACGGACCCGGGCTTGCCCTGCTGACGCCCTGGCGGGAGGCACGCGCACGAGCCCTGGCCCGGTACGGTGACCGCGTCCGGCGGCTGGCCGCCGACGGCGACGATGCCGAGCTCGTTTCTACCGTCCTGGACAGCCTGTTACGGCTGCACGGCAACCGGGTCAACGGTAACGGGGGTGCCCGATGGAGCGGATGAGCGCGGTCGACGGGCGTTATCTAGAGGTCTGCCGGGGTCTTGCCTGGTCAGGCTTGATGCGGCGCTGTGGGGGACGTGAGGCACGTCGGTGTTGCCATGCGGCAAGATGTCGTGGTGACCGCATCGCCCCCGGTAGCCGCCGTCGCCCGCCCGGCACCGGGGGCCGTGCTGGACGCGGTGTTGGAGCGGATCACCTACGCCAACGAGGAGACCGGCTACACCATCGCCCGGGTCGCCACCGACCGTTCCGGTACGGACCTGCTGACCGTGGTGGGCTCGCTGCTCGGGGTGCAGCCGGGCGAGAGCCTGCGGCTGGTCGGCCGGTGGGGCTCGCACCCCAAGTACGGGCGGCAGTTCGAGGTGCACTCGTTCACCACGGTGCTACCAGCCACGATCCAGGGCATCGAACGGTACCTGGGCTCCGGGCTGATCAAGGGGAAGCGCACCGCGATGATCGGCACGGCGTGGGAGGAGCAGAAGGCCATCAAGGAGGTGATGGTCTTCCTGCAGGGCGTCGGGGTGTCCACGTCGCTGGCGGTGCGCATCTACAAGAAGTACGGCGACGCGTCGATCTCAGTTGTCCGCAACGAGCCGTACCGGCTGGCCGCCGACGTGTGGGGCATCGGTTTCAAGACCGCCGACACCATCGCGCAGGCCGTCGGGATCCCGCACGACAGCCCGCATCGGGTCCGGGCCGGCATCCAGTACACCCTGTCCGAGGCCGCCGACAACGGCCACTGCTACCTGCCCGAACCCAACCTGATCGTCGACGCCGCCGAGATCCTGACGGTGCCCGCCGATCTGGTGCGGACCTGCCTGGACGAGCTGGCCGCGGCCGACGGGGTGGTCCGCGAACCGGTGCCCAACCCCAGCACCGACGGCGGGAGCATCCCGGCGGTGTACCTGGTGCCGTTCCACCGCGCCGAAACCTCCCTCGCCGGCAGCCTGCTGCGACTGTTGACCAGCTCCGCCGACCGGCTGCCCGCCTTCGCCGGTGTGGACTGGGCCAAGGCCCTCGCGTGGCTGCGTACCCGCACCGGCGCGGAGCTGGCCGCCGAGCAGGAGCAGGCGGTCCGGCTGGCACTCACCTGCAAGGTCGCGGTGCTGACCGGTGGACCTGGCTGCGGCAAGTCGTTCACCGTCAAATCGATCATCACCCTGGCGGCGGCGAAACGGGCGAAGATCGTGCTGGCGGCGCCGACCGGGCGGGCCGCGAAGCGGCTGACCGAGCTGTCCGGGCACCCGGCCACGACCGTGCACCGACTGCTGCAGCTACGCCCAGGCGGGGACCCTTCCTTCGACCGGGACAACCCGCTGGACGCCGACCTGGTCGTGGTCGACGAGTCGAGCATGCTCGACCTGATCCTGGCCAACAAGCTGGTCAAGGCCGTGCCAGCCGGCGCACATCTGCTGCTGGTCGGCGACGTCGACCAGTTGCCGTCGGTCGGCGCCGGGGAGGTGCTGCGCGACGTGCTGGCCGCCGAGACCGTTCCTCGGGTGCGATTGACGAAGATCTTCCGGCAGGCGCAGCAGTCCGGGGTGGTGGTCAACGCCCACCGCATCAACGCCGGACAGTCACCGGTGTTCGGGGAGCACCCGGACTTCTTCCTGTTCCCGGCCGACGAGCCCGAGGCCACCGCGGAGATGGTGGTGGACGTCGTCGCCCGGCGGGTACCTGGCCGGTTCGGCATCGGCCCGCGCGACATCCAGGTGCTCACCCCGATGCACCGCGGCCCGGCCGGTGCGGGCAACCTCAACACGCTGCTGCAGCAGGCCCTCGCCCCGTACCGCGAAGGGGCGCCGGAGCGCCGCCACGGCGCCAGGGTGTTCCGGGTCGGTGACAAGGTCATCCAGATCCGCAACAACTACGACAAGGGTGCGGCCGGGGTGTTCAACGGCACCGTCGGCGTCGTCACCGCCCTGTCCACAGTGGACCGGCAACTGACCGTACATACCGACGAGGACGAGGACATCGCCTACGACTTCGACGAGTTGGATGAACTCCAACACGCCTACGCGATCACCGTGCACCGCTCGCAGGGCAGCGAGTACCCGGCGGTGGTCATCCCGCTGACCATGAGCGCGTACACGCTGCTGCAACGCAACCTGCTCTACACCGCGGTCACCCGGGCCAAACGGCTCGTCGTGCTTGTCGGCAGCCGCAAGGCCCTCGCCGTTGCGGTCCGCACCGCCGGCACCGGCCGCCGCCACACCGCACTGACGCACCGCCTGGGCGGCATGGCACGGTGAGCCGTTCGCGAGCAAGGTAGCCGCAGACGACGGCTGGTGTCAGGGGGTACAGGTTTGACATCCCGACCTCGGTACGACTTTCCAGAGTCGTGGTAAGGCTCGTTGCAGGTTGAGCCTAATCGCCTGAGTAACGGACAGTAACGCCCGATTGGTCCGGTGGAAATCCGTACGGCAGCTTCCTCGCCATCCGCTCATCAGCGTAAGGCGTTTTTGTCAAGTGTTGGTCGGTGCCTCGTCCGTCGTCTGTCCCTGCATAGCGGTAATGGGGTTGGTCCCAGCAGCGTGTAACCGGGTTGATGAGACGACGGGCGGGGCTGCCCATGATGAGCGTCGAGGTAACCGTGGTTCCTCAATGCCGCGTGGGGCTCGCCCCGACCGAGCTTGACGGGCCGCCTGGTGCTGTCAGGCGGCGGTGGGCATCACCGCGGCTCGTTTGTCGCCGTAGGTAGCGATGACCGGGTTCCAGCGTTGGCCGGTGGTGACGACGGCGTGTAGCTGCCGCAGGATCGCCGCGGCGATGACGGCCTGGGCTTGGGTGGCGGTGAGCTTGTTCTGTTCTCTGGTGGTCAGGTGCAGGAGTCGGGCGGCGAAGACTGGGTTCGCGCGTTGCGCGCCCCAGACGGCTCGCCAGGCCGCCAGCCGCAGGCTCGGACGTCCTTGCCCGGTCAGTTTGGTGCGGCCGACGAAGGTGCCGGACAGCTTCTCTCGTGGTGCCAGGCCGGCATGCTTGACCAACGCCCGAGCGGTGGCGAACCGGTTGGGATCGCCGGTCTCGGCCAGGATCGCGGCCGCGCCGATCGCGGACAGACCGATGATCGAGGTGACCAGCTCGGTCAGCCGGAGCTGGTCAAGGACGTTGGTCATCCGCTGCTCGGTGTCGCGCAGCCGGCGGTGGGTTTCGAGCCAGTCGTCCAGCAGCAGCGACACCCGTTCCAGGGCACCTGGGCGGTGCGCGGTCACGCCGGCGTGGTCGGTCAGGGCTGCGAACAGCAGCCGGACGATGCGCAAGCACGGTCGCTGCTTGCCGCGACGGGTGATCTCACGCCGGACCGCAGACTCCAGTCGGGCCAAGCCCAGCCGACGGGTGCGGGCCAAGTCCCCTGCGTCACGTCTCAGCACGACACCCATCGCCGCGGTCCAGGTTGAGGACCGAAACGGCTGCCGCGCAGTGGTCAACGCGGCCGGCCAGACACACTCCAGCAGCGCCCGCATCTGCTGGACCTGGCTGCCAGCCTCCACCAGTAACTGCTCGCGGCGAGCGCCCAGGTGCCGCAGCCGGCCCCACGTCTCGTCAACCGGCTCAGGGACTTACAGATCTTGAATGGCTAGGTTGAGTGGGGTTCGAGGGTCAGGCCGGTGTGGGCGAGGAAGCTGTCGATCAGATCGGATCGGTACTGGACGCGCTTGAGCCGGTTCTTGACGATCGCCAGGAGTTGGTCGACGCCGC
>WNFZ01001035.1_pt1 | contig 28822 bp, 23 predicted proteins | sample 5400081 | NCBI WGS metagenome assembly WNFZ01 (sample SAMN13153365, study PRJNA577476) | soil metagenome | isolation source: 80 cm soil or saprolite under grassland replicate 1 | place: USA:California | collected 2016-06-15 | reverse complement strand
CATCCTCGACCACCAGCGGCACGCGCCGGCCGGTCAACCCCGCCGGGCCGGTGAGAGGCACAGCCTGCAACCCGGTACCGCCGCTTGGGCCAAGCTCGGCGGAGGTGACCTGCGATGACCACCACAACCAAACGCCGCGCGCCGGCCACCGTAGCCGCCCCGGCCGGTGAGCCGTTCGACGAGGCGATCGCCCTGACCCGCCGGTTGCGGCTGCCCTACCTGCGTATGGCGCTCACCGATGTGGTGCCCACCGCACGGGCGCAGCGCTGGGACCCCGCCGAACTGGTCCGGGTGCTGCTCGCGGAGGAGGCCGCCGGCCGCGACGAAGCCACCATGCGGGCCCGCCGTCGCCGGGCCGGGTTCCCCGCCGGCAAGACCTTCGACACCTGGGACGAGAACGCCTCCTCCATCCCGAGACCCACCCAGCACGCACTGTCCACATTGGAATGGGTTACCAGGCACGAGAACCTCTGCGTGTGCGGGCCGTCCGGCACCGGCAAGTCGCACTTCTGCGAGGCGCTGAGCCAACGCGCCGTCGACCGCGGGATGACCGTGGCCTGGTTCTCCATCGAAGACCTCGGCACCCTGGTCCGCCGCCACCGCGCCGACGACTCCGTCGCCAAGGCCATCACCCGCATCATGCGCGCCGACCTCGTCACGGTCGACGACATCGGGCTGCTACCAATCAGCCCCGACGCCGCCGAGGGCTTCTACCGCCTCGTCGACGCCGCCTACGAACGACGCGCCCCGGCCATCAGCCCCAACCTGCACCCGTCCGGCCTGGACGAGTTGATGCCCAAGACCCTGGCAACCGCCACCGTCGACCGGCTCCTGCATCACGCCCACATCGTCGTCACCCAAGGCGACTCGTTCCGCCTCACCGAAGCCACCACCGGGAAGGGGGTGAAGCCCCTCACCTGACCGCAGGTGGGCAGAACCATGACCGCGTACGGGGAGCCAACATGGCCGCCAGCGGGGAACGACCCTGGCCACCACCGGGGAGATCCATTGACCGCCAGCGGGGAGATCCCGGTGACCGTTGACACAGCACCCGCCGACGCCCCCGCGCGCGCCACCGCATGCCCGCAGGCACCAACCGGTGAAAGTTCCCCAAAAGCAAGGTGCGCTGAAGGTGTTGAACTGCGCTTCCCGAGATGGTCCACTGGCCCAAGCGGCTCCGACCCTGAAGCGGCGCTGGCAGGTCTCGCTGGCCGCGCTGCCCATGCGCGCGAAAACGCTCCGCCGCATGAACGAGGCCACCTCCCTGACTCGCCGGCGCCGAGGCTACGTCGCTCGCGTGGTGTGGTGTCCGGTGTGAGCGCCCGACCTCGGCGACAGGACCGTCAGTGGTGGCCGATAGCCGCCGCGGGAGTCACCCGCTGGTCGTGGGTTGGGCCGGGTCGCCTGCTTCGGCGCTGGCGCGTTCCTGGGGGCGGCGGCCGATCTTCGCCGGCTGACCGGTGTGCTGTTGGGGCTGCAGAACGATTTTGAGGCGGTGGGCGCGCTCGTTTGCCACGCTCGCGCTGGTGCCGGCTTCCAGGACCCAGACCTTGACCGCCGCGTTGCCGGCTCCCTGTCTGGTCAAGGCGACCTCGAACTCCATCTCGACTGGTCCGACCTCGAAGGGCATGGCTGAGCCGGCTCCGAGGTCGCGCGCCCGGATCAGCTCTTCGCGCACGGCGTTGACGGCTTCGGCGAGACCGGTCCATGGCTCGTTCACGGCTCCTCCTTTGTTGTCGAACAAATGGTCAGGGTTCGGGCGACCTTGTTGAGCGCTCCTGCGAGTTCATTGAGCAGTCCGGTGAGTGTTGATGTGCCTTCCTCGGCGAAGGCCCAGATCCGGTCCACGCCTTCGTCGATCTTGGCGGCGTCCGCGGTCGCCCGGTCGACGAACTGGACGGCCAAGCTGCGGATCTCTCGCAGCACGTAGGTCAGGTCGTCGGCGCCTTCGGCCGAGTCGATCTGCCGCTGGATCCGGTCGATGTCGCCGAGCCACTCGCCGACTTTCGCTGCGTGTTCCTCGATCGTGCTGACGATAGTGTTCAGCTGTCCGAGGGCGTCCTCGGCGCCGCGGAAGGACTCCAGTTGCTGTGCGGCGTCGGCGATGGCCGACAGCGCCGGCCGCGTGTCCCAGCCGGTGTCCGGGGTGCCGGCGCCAGCGGCGAAGGTGCTGGTGTACATCGCCCACAAGGTGTCGGCAGCGCCGCTGTCGCCGTGGAGGGCGGCGAGGACCTTCGCGTTGTCCTCGTCTCGTCCTGGGTATGCCTGGTGCACGACCCGCTCGAACAACGTCCTGTTGTCGTCCAGCGCTCCGACGCCGACGACAACGTCGTAAGGGACCTTCTCGCCGAGCTGTTCGAGGGTCTCGGCGACGAGGTCGCCCACCTCGGGCCATCGGGTCGCGGCGCGGAACAGCAGCGCCAGCGCCCGGGCGGCCTGCCTGGGTGTCACGTACGGCAGGACGTCGGCGAGGAGGTGCCGGTCGGCGAGCAGCTGGGTGGCCACCAGCCGCTCGGCCAACGCGGTGGGCTCCAGCGGCGCCCACAGCCGGCCGGCCGGTTCGCCGTACAACTCGCACAGCGCGGCTCGCAGCCTGGTGCGCTGATCAACGGACAGGCCGGGAAGGCGATCCAGGACGAGGTTGGCCTGTGCACGGTCGTCCGCGCCGTACAGGCTGGCCGCCGCGAGGACTCCGGTGAGCCGGTCCGGGTGCAGGGACAGTCCGCCGGTTTCGGCCGCCAGCAGCCAGTAGTCCAGTTCGTGATCCAGCAGGGCGTCTTCGAGTAGTCGACCATCGCCAGCGCGCGGGTCGCCGTATCGTGCGGCCAGCAACTGCGCCAGCGCGTCGAACTGCACGGCTAGTGCCGAGGACGCCTGCCCGGTGACGGCCGGCGGTGCAATCGTCGCCGGCACCTGCCGCCATTCGGGCTGGCGCAGCACATCGCCCAGTCGCCGCCCGAACGCCCGCACGGCCCGCGTAAACGCCTGCCGGTAGTCGCCGCCCGGGTAGGGCAGGGACCGTAGGGACAGCGACGGCACGTCGTCGAAGGCCGGCAGCTCCCGTAGCCGCCGCCGAAGGTTGGTCCACCACCAGCCCGCGGACCGGGCCAACAGCAGCAGACGCACGGGCACGCTGGCCGCGTTGTAAGCCAGCCGGTCGGCCAGCTCCATCACCTGCTCCGGTCGGGTCTCCGCCTGATCGACCACGATCAGGGTCGGCACGGTGAGCCGCCGCAACCGGCTCACCGCCTCACGGACCGAGGGGTCGGTACGGTCGAAGTCGCGGACGAAGCAGGCGGTACAGCCGCGGGCGCGGGCGAGGTTCACCAGCCGCCGCGCCAACCGGGTCTTCCCCTCCCCGGCACGCCCGAGCAGCAGGTGCACACCGAACCCGGGCTGGCGCACCCAGTCGCACAGCTGGCCGAGTTCGTGGTCGCGGCCGTGGAAGCCGACGACCTCGGCGCCGGGCCGCAGCAGCGCCGCCGGATGGGGCAACAGCCGCCGCCTGGCCGGCGCGACGCTCACGGCCGCCAGTTCCACGCCCTCCACGACAAGGTCGACGCCGTTGTCGCGGCGTACCAGCCGCCGCACCACCGGATCCTGGCCGATCTTCGCCACGGGAACCGCTTCCAGACGCTGGAAGGACGTGCCGACGGAGGCGGCCACGACCACCCCGACAACCAGCCCCGCCGCCAGCACCACGCTGCCGGAGGCACCGCTCCACGGCTGCTCGCTTCGATCTTTCCAACGCCCGCTGGTGACGTCGATGTGCATGACGCCGGCGCTGGCGGCCGTCAGCGGGTTCAGCAAACCGGGCGCCTGCTCAAGCCGCCACCGGCCGTCGACGGCCTGGAACTCGGGATAGCCCAGCACCTCCACCGGCAGCGACAGCGCGCCCGAACAGACTCGTCCCCACCGCGCCGGCTCGACCGCAGGCAACACCTCAGCCCCGGCGATCACCTCAAGCAGGGCAATGTCGAGGTCGGCACTCGCCCAGACCCTCCGCGCGGGTACCGGCGACGACACATGATCAACGAGGACCTCACACACCGGGCCCACCGCATGATCGGCGGCGAGGATCAGACGCGGCCCGATCCGGTACCCCGTACCGCCCACGTGGTCGCTTCCGGGCTCGATGGAGACGACGCGAGCGGCGAGGTCATCCACCGGGGGGAGCCAGTCGGCGTGCGGTCGCACACCGGAGCGGCCAGGCGCGGTCGGGGAGCGCTCGAACAGCACCAGCGATATCGCCGTCCGGGGTCGCCACCATCACGTCAGCGCTGCGCGACTGTCGGACCACGACGAGTAGCATTCATGATGCTCGGCGTCCGTGTCCAGACCGTGCGCGACCCGAGCGATCGGGGGAACTCGAAACCCTGCCCCCATAACCGGGCGAACGCCGGAGGCGGGGTGGCGCGCGAGGTCTCGGCCCTCCCTGCCAGCGCACGCCGGCCGTACCGCCGATGCGGGACCTGCAGGCCGCCGACACACCGAGCCCGGAACGGTACGCGGTGTCGGGCCGGGACGGTAGGCGTACTCCCAACCGGCAATTGTCCCCGGACGAAACCGACCTCGCGCTGCCGTCAAACTTCAACGCCCGCACCTGGGCACCGAATCCGATGCGCCCCGGATACAGGTCACCCGCCCGCAGTCACGGTCAAGATCCGGACTCATCGCCGCCAAACAGCACGGCGCCGCGAACCCCGACACGAACAATTCCGAAACATACGAGCACCACAGGAGCACCACAGGTCCACAGTGGACAGATCATGAAAGGTGCCCAGCCTGCGTTTCCGCAGGTCAGACGCCTGATGATATTGCGCGCCCGAAGGGATTCGAACCCCTAACCTTCTGATCCGTAGTCAGAAGCCCGGCGATGGAGGTCTGGCGCGCGGCTCGGACACCGTCGGACGTCACCAGGCTATGGCCGATCGGCCCGCAGAAGCGCACTCTCACTCCAGACCGATGAGCGAGCGTCCAAGAGTGCTTGATGACCGCGCCCACGGCTCGGTCCGGATGCTGGTCACCAACTGGTCCCCACCGTCGACCGGTGGCAGGTCCTCGTCGCTGAGCCCGCTTCAGCGACTCATTCCGCCGCCGGCTGCTCGTGCGCGGCCCGCGGCGTTCCTGTCCCGGAGACGGTCACTGGCGCCGACCACGCCGCTCTGAGACACGCCGGGCGCCCGGAGCTGCAGCGGCTCCTGAAGTGTCGGTACCTGGACGTACAGTCCGAACATGAGCTCCTGGCCCCCGGTTAGCCGCGACGACCTGAAGGCGGCGGCGGCCTCAGCCGGCTTCGACACCGTGTTCCCGCTGCTCATGCGGCGTCTGATCGCTGAGACAGCAGACGGGCTGATCAGTCTCGACATGCCTGGCGGATCCGGCACCGCGGGGGGCGGCTTCGACGGCGTCGTCACCGCCACCGGGCAGAGCACATTCGTACCCTCGGGCACCTCGGTGTGGGAGCTCTCGGTCGGCGGTGGCCAAGCCAAGGCTGATGAGGACTACGACAAGCGGACCACGGGGCCGGATAACCTGCCCACACAGACCGTTGCCTATGTCGAGGCCCTGCTCGTCCCGTGGACCAAAGCGAGGGCCTGGGCTGCAGCCCGCACGAAGGAAGGGCGCTGGTGGGAGGTCCGCGGCTACAACCTCGACAGGATCCACGCCTGGTTGGACGTGGCGCCGGCGACCACCGCCTGGCTCGCCGGGCAGCTCGGCAAAGCTCTCCCCGGGGTGCGATGCCTGGGAACCTGGTGGTCCGACAGTTGGCTTCCGTCCACTCGCGTTCCGCTCGACCATACGATCGTGCTGGCCGGTCGGGAGAAAGCAGCCGCCGACTTCGTGGCCCAGCTTGCCATCGGACGATCGCTGATCACTTTGGGTGGAGACCTGCGGCAGGACGACGCGTGCGCCTTTGTCGCCGCCGCGCTGCAACAGAGCGGCGCCCTGGACGCGACCTCCGTGGGCGTCCGCACCTTGTTCGTGTCCGACACGACGAGCCTGGCGCAGCTCATCGCACAGCCCCAGCCACTTATCCTGGTGCTCGCTGACCCTGTGCTCGCTCGGGATCTGCCAGCCCAGCACCGTCACCAGCTCATCGTGAGCGCACCCATGGGTGGCCAGGGCGACGTCGAGGTTCCCAGGCTGCACGGCCAAGCCGTCGAGACTCAGTTCCAGTCCGCAGGCTTGCCGCACGACGAGGCTGCGAGGCTTGGCACGCTCGGACGCCGCAGCCTGCTTGCCCTTCGAAGGACGCTCGCCCACCACCCAGGACTGCTGACGCCATCCTGGGCCACAGCACCCGACGTGATCCGACGACGGCTGCTGCTACTCGGCTCCTGGAACGGCGAGAACCAGGAAGATCGCCGCATCGTCACCGAGTGCCTCGGCCTTCCCTACGAACAGGTGCAAGAACAGGCACTGCAGCTCGCCGCAGGCACGGACATCCCCTTCATCGGGCACACCGATGAGATCTGGCACCTGCTCGCCGTCGAGGACGCCTGGACCTTGCTCGGCGCTTCGCTCACCAACGACGACCTCGACGCCCTCCACAAGGCAGTCGTCGAGGTCTTGTCAGAACTGGACCCCGTCCTCGACCTGGACCCCGACAAGCGGTGGATGGCCGGAATCACCGGCGTAAGGCGCCGCTTCTCACACACGCTTCGAAGCGGGCTGGCTCAGTCACTGGCCCTCCTCGGCGCCGGCGGACCCGGGCTGCGAGGACGCGGGGGTCTCACCGCAGCGCAATGGGCGCGACAGCCAGTCCGCGACCTACTCGCTCGGGCCAACGCCGACAACAGCTACCGACTCTGGTCCTCCCTCAGCGAGGTCCTCTGCCTGCTCGCCGAGGCCGCCCCCGACGCGTTCCTCCAGGCCATGCACGAAGGGCTGCGCGGCACCCCGCCGCTGCACGCCGCAATGTTCACCGACAACGCAAGCGAGAAGCTGGGGATGGGCGGCAACTCACCCCACACCCATTTCCTCTGGGCGCTGGAGACGCTCGCCTGGTCCCCTGAGTACATCGACGACGCGGTGGACGTACTGGCGGCGCTAACCGCCGTGGACCCAGGAGGCAAGCTCTCGAACCGCCCGATGGCCAGCCTGGTCGGGATCATCAGCGCGTGGAGTCCCAACACGTCCGCCGACACGGACAGCCGGATCCGGGCAATCGAGCGCCTGATGCGCCAGCACCCCGCCGTCGGCCGGAAGCTCCTACGCAAGCTCATCCCGGACGGGCACGGCTTTCAGACAGTCCACCCCGGACCCCGGTTCCGCGACTGGAAGACGAAGACCCCCGTCACCCGCAGCGACCTCGTGCGAGTGGTCAACACCGTCGTCGAGCTGCTCCTCAAGGACCTGGACACCTCCCCCGAGCGCTACCTCGGCATGATCGGCAAGATCGACATCCTCTCCCAAGGTCACCGCCGGGAGATCGCTGAGCGCCTGACAACGCTCGGCGGTACTCTCGACGACGAGGAGCAGCGGGCTCAGATCTTCGACGCGCTCCGCAACAAGATCGCCAAGCATCGAGAGCATGCCGACGCTAAATGGGCACTCCCGGAGAAGGAGCTCCGCCACCTCCAAGCCGCCTGCGATGCGTTCGAACCCCGCCGACCCGATCTGCGCCATGCCTGGCTGTTCAGCTCCCACTGGGTCACACTTGGTGACAAGTCGCGCCGAGAGGACTACGCCTCCTACGAGACCGAGGTGCTTCGCCGCCGGGCACACGCCCTCGGCGAGATCATCGCCGAGGGTGGGCTCGACGCCCTCATCGCGTTCACCTCAACGACGAAGTACCCCGCCCTGGTCGGCATCGCCCTCGCCGAGCGCTCTGACAGCTACGACATCGACATGCTGAGCTGGCTGGAGTCCGACATCGCGCCCCAAAGGGACGTCGCGGCAGCTTACCTCGGCCACCGGCTGCGCTCGGGCGGTGAGGAGCTCCGTGACGGGCTTTTGGCACGTACCGAGGACGCCCTTACCAAGGCCCGAATTCTCCGCTTCACCGGAGATCCTGCCATGGCGTGGCCCAAACTCGCCGAGCTCGGTCAGAAGGTGACGGAGCACTACTGGCGTGAGTTCATCTACTTCGGGCTCGGTCCCGAATTCCCCCGAGCCTTGGAAGCCGCGTGGTGCCTCCTCGACGCCGGACGGCCTTCCGCCGCCCTCGATCTGATCATGCTATATGGCCTGAAGCAGGACGGCGTCGAGGGAGCCGAGGTCGTGGCGGCCGGGTTGGAGCGCCTACTTGAGACTGGTCTGGACGATCCAGAGTTCCAGCGCCTCAACACGCACTCCTTTGAACAGCTCTTCGCCCTCTTGGCGCGGCATCGCGACGAGGTTGGCCGGCAACGGGTTGCCAACCTCGAGTGGCAGTTCTTCCCCGCCCTCGGCTTCGACGCCGAAGCACCGACCCTTCACGAGGCGCTTGTGGAGGACCCTGCGTTCCTCGTCGAACTCGTGACGATTTGCTTCCGCCCGGCCACCTCGGTCGAGGACGAGGGTACCGACGACCCCGCGTACCTTGAACAACGCCGCGCCCTGGCAACCCGGGCCTACGAGGTTCTTCGCTCGGTCCGGCGGTGTCCTGGCATGACCGGTGACGGCCAGATTGACGCGACGGCGCTACGAAACTGGGTGACTGCCGCTCGAGCTGGGTTGGAATCGGCCGACCGGCTCGGTGTCGGTGACGTGCAGATCGGCGAGATCCTGGCGTTTGCCCCACCTAGCCCGGACGGTGCACTGATCCACCAGGCCGTGCGAGAGCTCCTTGAAGACGTCCGTAGCGATGAGCTGGACCGAGGCCTTGCCGTCGGCATACGCAACGAGCGTGGTGTCACCAGCCGGGGGCTCTTGGACGGCGGCTCACAGGAATGGGAGCTCGCCCGGACCTACGCGGAGCAGGCCAAGGCCGCGCAAGCATGGCCCAGGACGCGAAAACTACTCAACGGGCTCGCGGAGGCGTATGAGGTCGACGCCCGTCGAGAAGATCAAGAAGCAGAGCGGCGTCACCAGGGCCTGGGCTGGTGACGGTCAGTGCGCGCACGACATCTCCCCGCTCAGGGCGCCATGCTGAACGATGGCCGGCGGCAGCGATCTGGCGAGACCTGTCACCGGGACCTGGCCAAGTGATAGGTGATTGGGCCGCTCAGTTGCTGCGGGCGGTGTGGTGGGCGCGGGAGCCTCCGGTCATACCGCGAGTCGCGCATGCAACCGTCACGGTCACACGACGTCAACCACGTCGGACTCGGCCTGCGTGAGCCTTTACGCCACCGGATCGTGCCATCCAGTCCGTCTGGTCCACCCGGGGCCGGTTTCGTCCAACGGCTTCAGAGCACCCCTCGAGCACCCAACCGTCCACAGTGGATATGAAAATGACTCTGATCCGGCGAGAAACACCAGGTCGGAGCCTTGATCACTTGTGCGCCGCCAGGGACTCGAACCCCGAACCCGCGGATTAAGAGTCCGCTCCTTTTTGTGCTATCTCGTCCCACTCGTGCTCGCCAGTCCAAACCACGGGCATTTCGTACCGGTTGATGGCAAACAACGTGCCGTCTGGTCCCATCCGTGCTGCCCGGTCTATGGCGTCCGAGCACCCACCGAGCACCCATCAAATGGCCGCCGGGCTGTCGGGACCGCGAACCGCACCAGGGCCGTGCCGCTGGCGCGGCTCAGGCAAGCGTGAGCAGCTGACCGGTTCGGGCCGAGACAATGCCGCCACGGGTTGCCGCGTTGTCTATCTTGTCCGAGGCGCGCTGCGGGGTCGGCAAGTCGTCGCTGGCTCAGCGGCTGCTGGCCATCGACGGGATCCCGTGGCTGCCAACTGACGTTCTCCCGACGGTGCTGCGGCTTGTCCTTCCCGAGTTGGACGCCATCGACCAGGATCCCGTCGACGCGTCGGCGCTCGGCCGCGTTCATATCGCGCCGAGCCCGAGTCCGAGCGCCGAGAACCGGGCCGGCAGAGGCACCAACCTGCGCCACGTCTCGGGCGCAAACGTCGAGGTCAGGCCATCTATTGCGGCAGCTCAGCCGGGCCGTCAAAGCTCGTGGCTGCCGCAGTTCGGTCTCTACAGTAGCCGGGAGCACGTCACAGAACTGCGCCAGCCTGACCGGCGTGTTGACGATTGAAGCGACCTACCCGCTTCCGTAGATCCAACGGATATGACGGGTCCAACCCGCCACTTGCCTGGGCTGCCCCTGCGCAGCCGCGGGTCAGCGCGCGAGGGCGGTGCCGCGGACGTACACCGCGCGGATGGCGTGCAGTGCGGCCGGGTCCGAGAGCGGGTCACCGTCGATTGCGAGGATGTCGGCGTCGTATCCCGGACGCAGGTGTCCTTTCCGATGGCCGAGCCCGAGTGCGGTCGCGGCCCGTGCGGTGCAGGCGTGCAATGCCTGTGCGGCGGTCATCCCGAGCTTCTGGAACTGGGGGATCGCCCAGCGGATCACGTCCGGTGGCTTGATCGGTGCGATGCCGGCGTCGGTACCGGCGATCATGTTGACGCCGGCCGCCAGCAGCCGCTGGCCGTTGGCGACCAGGGCCGGCATCCGGGCGACCAAGCCGGGCGGCCGAGCCGCGCCCGGTACCGGTGCGAGGCCGAGCGTCATGCCGACGGTGACGGCCTGGCGGACGAGCGCGGTCAACACCTCGTCGGGGATGGGGTCGACTCCGTCGGCCGTCATGAACGAGAGGTGTTCAAAGGAGTCCATGCCAGCCGCGAGTCCGTCCACGATTGCCTGTGTGGCGTGGGCGTGCGCGGTGATGGGCAGGTTGTGCCGGTGTGCCTCGTCGACCGCCGCCCGCAGCTCGGCCGGACCGTACTGGGGAAGCTCGGGCCGGCTGCCCGGGGTCATGTTGCCACCGCTCGCCATGATCTTGATGATGTCGACGCCGCGCTCGGCGTGCTCGCGTACCGCGGCGCGGATCCCGTCGATCCCGGCCGCCTCCTCGCCGAGGAAGTGGCAGTGGCCGCCGGGCGTGGTGATCGGCGGCCCGGCGGCGAGAATGTCCGGCAGCGTCGGGTCGGTGACGGCGGCCCGCCGTAGACCGAGGGCAAGGTAGCCGCGGTCGCCCAGGTCCCGCACGGTGGTCACGCCGCCCCGCGCGGCGGCGCGGGCGAAGCTGCTCATCGCAGCGAACGCGGCGGCGTCGTCCCGGCCGGCGAGCCTTGACACCGGGTCTTCGGAGGCGTCGAAGATGAGGTGAACGTGCCCGTCAACGAACCCCGGCAGTAAGGTCGCGCCAGCGAGGTCGACAACTGTGGCACCGTCGGGCACCGCCGCGGCCGAGCCGACGGACGTGATGGTACTGCCGTCGAGGACCACGGTCGGATCCGGCAGGAGGTCCGGGCTGGTGCCGTCGAAGAGCCAGGCGGCGCGGATCGCGGTCAGGCGTCGGCGCTCGGTCACGGTGGTGCTTGCTATGGTCATGCCGGCAGCATGTGGCTGGCCACGGTTCCCGCGCCTCAGTACTGCTACAGAGAACCGGTACCGAACTTTTCCCCGTCGGCCGCGACCCACGCCGCGACCTGGGTCCGGTTGGTGAACCCGAGCTTGTCCAGGATGTGTTGCACGTGGCTTTCCGCGGTGCGTTCGCTGATGTGCGCGGCGGCGGCGATCTGGCGGTTGGTCAGTCCCCGGGCCACGAGCACGGCAACCTCCCGCTCGCGCCGGGTCAGCCGGCTGGGTCGGTGACCGGTCAGCGACGCGGCCAGGTCCTGAGCCTGCCGCTGCAGCGGGCGCATGCCCAGCTGGTCGGCGAGCGTGGCCGCCGCCGCGGCCAGCGCCGCCGCCTCGTCGCGGTCGCCCGGTCGGGTGCGCCTGGCCAGCACCCGGGCCAACTGGTGGGTGGCCTGGGCGACAGCGGGGGGCATCCCGGTCCGTTCGCCGCTGTCGATCGCGGCCCGCAGGTGCCGGACCGCGTCGTCCAGGCGGCCCATGGTCGCGGCCGCGACGCCTAGCGGGTAGCGGACCGAGCCGCGAATCATGATGACGCCGGCACCGCCGCATACGAACAGGTCGGCGTGGGGCAGCAACAGCCGGTACATCTGTGCGGCGGTCTCCCGGTCATCGAACGCGGCCGCGAGCTCTGCCATGCCGGCGTACGCCGACAGGTGCACGAACGGCGGCAGCTCATCTACCGGCGGCATCGCCCGGTAGATCCGGTGGGCCTCGTCCCGCCGGCCTTCGGCCAGCAGCCAGGTCGCGTACACGGATCGCTGGAAATCGGCTCCCGGCCCATCGTGGTGCGGTTCGGTCGGCTCGAACGGCGGCGAGTCAAGGGCGCCGACCTGATTACGCAGCATCGACAGCAGCCCTTGCGACGGCAGGTGCGCGCCCTGGCTCCCGGCGCGCATGGCTGCCAGCTCCGCCTCCCGGCCGTACGCCAGTGCCTGCTGGAACCGGCCGCGCGCGGCGGCCACGGCCGCCCGGCAGCGGGCCACGTGCCAAGCCGCCAGCGCTGAGCGCAGCCGTACCGCGACAGCGTTGATCCGCTCGACCTCGGCCTCGGCCCTGTCCAGTTCGCCGAGCTGAGCGAGCGCGTCGAAGCGCCACAGCCGCCCCCACAGCACGGCGTCGTCGTCGCTGTCGCCGCCCAGCGCGACGAGCCGGTCGCCGAGCGCCAGCCGTTCGGCAGCCCCGTCCGGCCCGCTGAGCGCCATCTGCCGGGCCCGTAACGCCTCCCGCAGCGCGCGCCGGTCACCCACCCGCTCCGCCATGGCCAGCGCCTCGGCCGACCGCGAGCGGGACTCCTCGGGCTCCTGCCAGCCGCCCGCAACGACGAGCAGGGCGAGCAGGCGCGCCCGCACCGCACTGTCCACAGTGGGCAACTTGTCGAGGACCTCCGCACACAGGGCACGGGAGGTCGGGTCCCAGGCGACGTCGTTGATCCCCTCCATCGTCAACGCCGCTTGGGCCAGCGATACGGCGTCCTCGCCGGCCCGGGCGATGTCCACCGCCGCGAGGAGGCTGCGTCGGCAGCCGTCGAGATCGAAGGCCCGCACCTGTGCCTGGGCCATGGCCAGCAGCAGCCGGCACCGGTCCGGCGCAGCGGTCACGCCGTGCGTGTCGCCGGCGTCGAGTGCCCGCTGGTAGAGCAAGGCCGCCTCCTCCCAGGCGAGCTGGGCCATCGCCCGGTCGGCGGCGCGTTCCGCCCATGCCACGGCCTGCGCCGCGTCTCCCGCCGGCAGCGACTCAAGCCAGTGGAAGGCGACCTCCGCGACCCGTGCGTCGGCGTCACCGCGGGCGCTCAGGTGTTCGGCCATCCGGCGGTGCAGCGTCAGCCGCTCGACGGTCGGCACATCCAGGCGGGCCGCCTCCCGGAACAGGTCGTGGGTGAACCGCCGCGCCGGTGCGCCGGTGAGGATCGCGGCGACCGTTGCCTCGTCCAGCGCGGCGAGGACGGCCGCAACGTCGGTGCCGGTGACGTGGGCGACCGCGACCGGCTCCACATCGGATCCCAGCACGGCGGCCGCGCCGACGAGGGTGCGACACGACGGTGAGAGCCGGTTGAGCCGGTCCCGGACCGCCTCGCGTATCCCGTCCGGCAACTGACCGTCGGTCGAGGACACAAGCAGCCGTCCGAGCTCACCGACGAAGAACGGGTTGCCCCTGCTACGCCGGCAGATGGCGGCCACCACCGAGTCGGGCACCTCCCAGCCGGTCACAGCGGCCAGGTAGGCGGCGACCTCAGCCTCACCAAGCCCGCCCAACCGTACCCGGGTGACCGATGCCTCGCGAGCGAGCGCGGCGACGGCGACGCGAAGTGGCCCCTGTCCGGCAGTCTCGGTGTCGCGATAGGTCGCCACCACCATCAGCCGGGCCGGCGTCACGCCCGTCGCGAGGTGCACCAGCAGCCGTACCGTAGCCGCGTCCGCCCACTGCAGGTCGTCGAGCACGATCAGCAGCCCACTCGGCTGCGCCGCGGCCACCAGAGCCTCGGTGGTGACCTCGAACAGCCGGAACCGCTCCCGCGCTGATCCGGCCAGATCGCCACCCGCCAGTCCGCCGTACAGCTCCGCCGGTGGACGACCGGCGAGCCCCCCGAAGACCTGCAGGAACGGCCAGTACGGCGGGCTGCCCTCATCCTCGCTGACCCGCCCGAGGGCGCAGGCCAGCCCCAGCTCGCGGGCCTGATCGGCGGCCTCCTCGGCAAGGCGCGTCTTGCCCACGCCGGGCTCGCCCGTGACCAGCAGCACCTGCCGCTGGCCCTCGAGCGTCGAGCGCAGACAGCCGGTCAGTATCGCCCGCTCCGCGACACGGCCGACCAGCGTCCGGCCCCGCCGCGTCGCGCTCACCTCTCCGTCCGCGCCCACCCTTCCAGTATCGCGGCCCGACGTTCGGTGCAGCGCGGATCCACCCCGAGCCCTTGCCGACCGAGTGCCGTGGGAGCCCAAGCTGTCGCCATCCCTTACGGCGTAATCACCCGCGCCACGCCGCGACGCCGCCCGTCATGGCGGCCTTTGTTTGTTTGCTGGAGGCCGGTGAGTGGTTCCAGGACGGCCGCCACAAGCGGACGCTGACACGGCCGCCACACCACGGACTCCCGTCCTCCACTGCCACGAGTAGCGAGTTGCACTTACCTGCATCCAACCCGGCGTCAAGGGTCCTGTAGGTATGTGGCGGCACGTCAAAGATCTACAAAAACTAGGCGTGATCGGTCGGGCGCCGTTGCATTGTCTGATCAGCGGACGTGTTGAACCCCGGTTTGGCTCGAGGTCAGATCGCCTGGGCGAGTTCGGTGAACGCCGCGGCGACCCGCACAACGGGCGGAGCGTCGAGTCCGAGTTCGTAGTGGCCGCGGCGAAGGTTCTGCATGAAGGCATGTCCCGCGATGACCGTCTGCGCGGTCCGATCAGTTCGTAGCCCGCGCATCGGTCGTAGCCGGTGTTTGAGTTGGCCGTGATCGGCCTCGATCGGGTTGTTTGCGTACCGCTCGACGTGATGCCACGCGGCGGGGATGAGCTCATCGAGCACGCCGGGGTAGACCGCAGCGGCGTCGGTGACCACCTCGGTCGGCATGACCTTGAGCGTGGCCAGCGCCCGCCGGAAGAACCGCCGGGCCGCGTCGGCGTCCCGGCGAGTCGAGACCAGCACGTCGATGACCTGCCCGTACTGGTCGATCGCGCGGTAGACGTAGCGCCACACACCGTTGACCTTGACATAGGTCTCATCGACGAACCACCTGTCACCTGGGGCGTGGCGGCACCATCGGGCGGCGTCGGCCATCAGCGGCGCGAACCGCTGCACCCATCGGTAGACGGTGACGTGGTCGACCTCGATGCCGCGTTCGACCCGACGTTCCCGACTGACCACAGACTGGCTCGCCTTCCACCGCCACGGCCCAGACGAGTTGCGCATCGAAGCCGACTGGGCCGGCGACCGAAAAGTACTGGCCGCCTCGCTGACATCCAACCTCGGCCCCAACAAGATCAACGCCGTGCTCGCCGGCCACCTACCCCTGCGGCAGTTGTTCTCCCCAGCACAACGCCGCTTCCTCGCCGAATGCGCCGACACCAACGCCGAGCCCGACGCACTCCAGATCCTCGGACCCGTCCACGCGATGCGGTGGCCGCCAACCCGATGGCACGCACTCGACGTCACCGCCGAACGGTGGCACCTGACCAGCACCACCCACGAACCGCTGAACCTCCTGGAACTATCGCTGCGCGTCGAACCGCAGGGCGCCGAAATCGCCCAACGCAGCCTCGACGCCTGCCTGAGCCGAAACGGCCTCGACCCCGACGCGATCGAGGGCACCAAAACACACCACGTCCTCACACGACTCGCCGACCAGGCGACCCAACCACCATAAAGACGTCCCCCGCCACGGCCTCGACCACGCGACCGCCCGTAAGGACGCTCAACCAGAAGACCGCGCCGCTCGCACAGACACCCCAGCACCAACCGCCGCCCGCGGACGGCCACACGTCGTCTTTACCGTCACGATCGCAAACGGAAGGATCACCGCCATCGAATCGGTCGCCGACCCGAGCGGCTACCCGACCTCGACCCGGCGATCCTCGCTCGCCGAGAAGCCAGACCGCGTCCGGATCGCTGGCCGACTTTCGCGCCGCGTTCGGGACACCACGCGGCCATGTCGTCGACGTGGCTGCGGCGGACCACCGGCCCGCGACCGACACGTCGACAGGACAGCAGCGGCGGCGCAGGTTGGAGTCATCGCCGACGTCGGCCTGGAGGTGCGTGATGGGTTCCTGTGGTGTGATCTTCAAACGGTGCGGGTGTCGTGATCCACAATCGCGTAAGCGGCTGGAGCAGAACTGTCCGCGGCTGGCCGAGCGCGGTCACGGCAGCTGGTCGTTCCACTGTTCGGTGACGACGCTGTTCGGCCGGCCGGAGCGGGTCCGTCGCGGCGGCTACCCCAGCCGGGCCGAGGCGCAGGCGGCGCGCGACGAGCTGCTGGAACGGTCCCGGGCCGAACGCACCACCCAGACCTGGACGGTGGCCCGCTGGCTACGGCACTGGCTGTCCACCCGATCGAGCATCCGGCCCAGCACGCTGCGCTCCTACACCGACCACGTGGAACGCCACCTCATCCCCCACCTCGGGCGGATCCGGCTGGGCGAGCTGACCGGACGCGACATCGCGGCCATGTTCACCGCCCTCGCCTGCACCGACACGCGGCTGGGGCGCCCGCCCACCCCGTCGACGCTGCACCGCATCCGCGCCACTCTGCGCTCGGCGCTCAACGCCGCGATCCGCGACGGGCTCCTGCGCGACAACCCCGCCCGGCTCGCCGAACTGCCCACCCCGCGCCGGCCGCAAGCCAAGGTGTGGACCGACCCGCGGGTCGAGGCGTGGCGCCGGACCGGGCAGCGGTTCGCCGTGGCGGTGTGGACCACCCGCCAGCTCGCCGCGTTCCTGGACGTCGTCGCCGACGACCGGCTGTTCGCGATGTGGTGGCTGATCGCCCTGCGCGGACTGCGCCGTGGCGAGGCGGCCGGCCTGCGCTGGGTCGACGTCGACCTCGACCAGAAGATCATCATGATCGAGCAACAGCGCCTCGCCTACGGCCACACCGTCGCCATCGGCCCGCCCAAGACCGCCGCCAGCCGGCGCACCATCGCCCTCGACCGCATCACGGTGCGCCTGCTACGCACCCACCTGCGCCGACAACAGGCCGAGCAGCTCGCCGCCGGCGAACGATGGCGCAACTCCGGCTACGTGTTCACCACCCCCGACGGGGAGCCGCTGCACCCCGATTGGTTGACCCGCCGCTTCCGTCGCCTCGTGGCCGGCTCCGGGCTACCACCGGTGCGGCTGCACGACCTGCGCCACGGCGCCGCCACCCTCGCCCACGCCGCCGGCGCCGACCTCAAAACCGTCCAGGAACAGCTCGGGCACACCAGCATCGTGCTGACCGCGGACACGTACACCAGCGTTCTGCTCGACCTGCACTTCAAGGTCGCCGAGGCCACCGCCCGGCTCGTGCTGGCCGCCGCGGCCCGCAACCCCGGCCGCCGCCACCGCACTCGGCCGCAGACCGGCCCGCCCACGTCCGCAGCATCCGACCAGGCAACCAGACCCGAACCGGTACGCCCCAAGCGATCCCGCCGCATACGGCGCAGCAAGAAGGGCTGCCCCAACGTGACACCCACGCGACACCCAAAGATCAAAGCCGCATAGCCAGATGGCTATACGGCCTGCTCAGCACGGGTGCGCCGCCAGGGACTCGAACCCCGAACCCGCGGATTAAGAGTCGTCCAGACGACGCACTCGCCGTCTATTCGGATAGTAGTTCGTCCCAATTGATGGCGCAACAGCGTCCCCCCAGTCCCATACGTGCTGCGTGGTCTATGGCGTCCGAGCACCCACGGAGCACCCACAGATCGCCGTGGATGAACCCCGACACACCCTGCCCGGGCGCTAGAACACGTCGAACGATCTTCAACGCGACGGTGCGAATCACCACACCGGCAAGCCTGGCACGGGTCCGTTTCCGGTTCTGCCGCCGGTCGCTGGTCGGTGTCAGTCGCTGTGGTGCCGGTAGGCGCGGATGGCGAGGGGTGCGAAGACGGCGAGGATGCCCGCGGTCCAGGTGAGGGCGAGGAGGGTTTCGCCGGTGACGGTGTGGCCGGCGGGCAGCGCGCCCTGGCCGAGGGTCAGGCCACGCAACGCGTTGGCGATGACGGTGATGGGCTGGTGCTCGGCGAAGGCTTGCAGCCAGCCGGGCATGGTCTGGGTGGGCAGGAAGACCGAACTGGTCAGGGTCATCGGGAAGACGACCATGTAGATCGCCGCCTGGATCGCCTCGGTGTTGCGGATGGTGAGGCCGAGGTAGGCCATCAGCCAGGAGCAGGCGAAGCCGAACGCGAGCGCGACGCCCATCGCGGCCAGCATCCCGCCGAGGCCGTTGTGCCAGCGGAACCCGAGCGCGATGCCGACGGCGAGTTGGAGTCCGAGGATGAAGGTGTTGCGGATCAGGTCGGACAGGGTGCGGCCGGTCAGGACCGCGGAGCGGGCCATGGGCAGCGAGCGGAAGCGGTCCAGGACGCCGTTGGTGCGGTCGTTGTTGAGGCCGTAGGCGGTGGGCGCGGAGCCGAAGACGGCGGACTGGGCGAGGATGCCGGGGATGAGCCAGTAGATGTATTCGCCGTGGGCTGCGGTGGGGAGGGCGGCTTGGATGGCTCCGCCGAAGACGTAGAGGAACATGAGCATGAACACGACGGGCTGCACGGTGGACAGGATCAGCACGTCGGGCAGGCGGACGTTGGCGAGCAGGTTGCGGCGGGTGATCACCCCGGTATGCACGAATGCCCGGCCACGCCGGTGGGCGGACGCGGTGGTGGTCATGCCGACCTCCCGGCGAGTTCGGGAGCGGTGTGGCGGGTCAGGGTGAGGAAGACGTCGTCGAGGGTGGGCCGGTGCAGGGCGACGTCGGTCGGAGTGAGCTCGGCGTGGTCGAGCAGGCGCAGCGCGTGCCGCAGCGTCAGCGCCCCGTCCGGTGCGGGCAGCACGATCCGGTCGCGGTCATGGTCGTGTCGTGGCGCGAGCGGCTCCAGGGCGGTCATTGCCGCTTGCCGCTGCTGCGCGGGCAGGTCGAGTTCGACGACGGCGCCACCGGTGCGGTCCTTGAGTTCGGTGGCGGTGCCCTCGGTCAGCAGCCGGCCGTGGTCGATGACCGCGATGCGGTCGGCGAGTTGGTCGGCCTCGTCGAGGTACTGGGTGGTGAGTAGGACGGTGGTGCCTTCGGCGGCCAGGTCGCGCACGAGATGCCACAGGTCTTGGCGGCTGGTCGGGTCGACGCCGGCGGTGGGTTCGTCGAGGAACAGCACCTGGGGGCGGCCGATGAGGCTCGCGGCGAGGTCGATGCGCCGCCGCATACCGCCGGAGTAGGTCTTGACCTGCCGGTCGGCGGCATCGGCGAGGTGGATGCGGTCCACGACGTCCGCGGCCCGGCGGGCCGTTTCTCGACGGGACAGGCCGTACAAGCGGCCGATCATGGCGATGTTCTCGCGTCCGGTCAGGTGGTCGTCGACGGCCGCGAACTGCCCGGCCAAACCGATGCGTTCCCGGACTCTGGCGGGGTGACGGGCGACGTCATGCCCGGCGACACGGACGATGCCGCTATCTGGGCGCAGCAGGGTGGCCAGGATACGGATCAGCGTGGTCTTGCCCGCGCCGTTAGGGCCGAGCAGCCCGTAGACAGCGCCGGTCGGGATGGCCAGGGTCAGCCCGTCCAGGGCTCGGGTCCCGCCGCGGAACTGCTTGCTGACCGCGTCCACGGCGATGATCGGGGCGTTCACCTGTGCCTCCGGTGGTTGTGTACTTGAAAGTCAACATAGGCGCAAGTACACTCTGAAGTCAACAAGAGGATGGGGTTGTCGTGGTCGATGAGAAGCCGGAGCCGGTGCGCCGCATGCGCCGCGCGCAGCGTCGGGAGCAGATCCTCACCGCGGCCACCGAGGCGTTCGCCCGCAACGGTTTCGCGGCCACGAGCCTGGATGACATCGCCGGGCAGGCCGGCATCACCCGGGTGCTGCTCTACCGGCACTTCGACTCCAAGACCGACCTGTACCAGGCGGTCCTGGATCGCATGTGCGCCCGCTTGGAGGCCCACGTCGAGGAGCCCGTCGGCGGGTTCACCGACAACAGCATCGACGGCCTGCTGGACGCGGCGGTCGAGTCCCCGGCCGGGTTCCGGCTGCTGTTCCAGCACGCCCTGCGCGAGCCGGAGTTCTCCGAACGCATCGAAAAGTTCCGCGCCGACATCACCGCCGCCGCGTACCTGCAGATCGCGACGATGGTCCCGGATGAGGCGCTGGCGAGGTGGGCGGCACAGCTGGCTCCGGTGGTGGCGATCGAGGCGATCATCGCCTGGCTCGACGCCGGGCGGCCCGACCCCGCCCGGGCCGCCGGTCGGGTGCGGCAGGCGGTGATGGGCGTGCTCGGCGCGGCCGTCGCCGGTGACGTGGACTGCTCCCTTCCCAACCCCGTGCACTTGGAAGGACCTCCGTCATGACCAGCAGCGAGACGCCGACCGCCCGGCAGCGGCGGGTGTGGGACAAGGGCGCCCCGAGCTACGACAGGCAGATCGCGTTCTTCGAGAAGATCTGGTTCGGTGGCGGGCGGGAATGGCTTGGCGAGCGCGCCCACGGTCGCGTCCTGGAGGTCGCGATCGGTACCGGCCTCAACCTGCCGCACTACCCGGCCGACGCGACCGTCACCGGTGTCGAGCTGAGTCCCGCGATGCTCGCCATCGCCCGCCAGCGGGCCGCCAACCTCGGCCGGGACGTCGACCTCCGCGAGGGCGACGCCGAGCACCTACCCTTCGGCGACGCGTCGTTCGACACGGTGGTCTGTGCGTTGTCGCTGTGCACGATCCCGGATCCGGCCGCGGCGATCGGCGAGATGCGGCGGGTGCTGGTCCCGGGTGGACGGCTGTTGCTGCTCGACCACATCGGCAGCACCTGGCCGCCGATCCACGCCGCCCAGTGGTTGCTCGAACGCCTGACGATCCGCACCGCCGGCGAGCATTTCACCCGGCGGCAGCTGCCCCTCGTCCAGGCGGCCGGATTCGAGGTGGTGGAGACCGAGCGGCTCAAGGCCGGCACCGTCGAACGCATCCTCGCCCGTAAACCGGCCAGCAATGGACGCGCCGCATGACCGCCGCGAGCACCGGCGGCGCTGTACTGCTCGGCGCCGGCCGCGAGGCTGAGGTGTACGCGTGGGGCGACGATGCGGTGCTCAAGCTGTACCGTCCCGGCTTCGGCGGCCACCGCGCCGAGGCGGCGGCACTGAGGTCGCTCGACGGCATCGCGCCGAGGCTGCTGGACGTCGTTGACTGCGATGGCCGTACCGGCCTGGTGCTGGAACGCTTCGACGGACCTGACATGTTGACGCTGCTGCAACGCCAGCCTTGGCGGGTGCTCGGCCTGGCCGGTGTGCTGGCCACGGCCCACCTCGCCGTCCACCGCGTGGCGGCACCCGTCGAGCTTCCCGACCTCCGTCAGGTCCTGGCCGCCCGCATCCACGACGCCGGCCTGCCCCCGCACCTGCGGGACTTCGCGCTGCGGGTGCTCGACGGGCTGCCCGACGGCGGCCGCCTGTGCCACGGCGACTACCACCCCGGCAACGTGCTGCTCGCCGCCGACCGGACCGCGGTCATCGACTGGGCCGCCGCGGCGCGGAGCGTTCCCGAAGCCGACCACGCACGCACTCTCCTGCTGCTGCGGTGGGCCGACCCGCTGCCCGGCACACCGCTGCTCTCGCGCGTCCTGATCGCGGCCGGACGATCCCTGCTCACCCACCGCTACAAACGGACGTACCGACGCGGCGCGCCGCCGTTGCGGCAGGTGGACTCCTGGCTGCTCGTGCACGCCGCCGCTCGATTGTCCGAAGGCATCCAGGTCGAACACGCCATACTGACCGGCATCCTCGACCGAGCCCATCGCAAAGCGACGCGCTGATAGAGCCCGAAGAGACGCGGAATCCGCACGTCGGGCCGATTTCGCTGGCGAGGCGATCGAACGGCGCTGATCGTCACCGCCGGTGGGTCAGTTCACCTGGTAGGCGCCGCGTAGGCGGGCGAGGACCTGGTCCAGGACCGTGCTGAACACGGCGAGGTCCTCGGCGGGGATCCCGCCGAGGAGCCGCGCCGTGCCGTGTCCACGATCGGTGCTCCAGTCCGCGATCAGCGACCGGCCCGGGTCGCTGAGCCGCACCACGATCGCGCGCCGGTCGCTGGGATGGGCGGTCCGCTCGACGAACCCGGCGCGTTCCAGCGCGTCGACCAGGCCGGTGACGTTGCGGGGCGTGCACTTGAGCAGCTGGCTGAGCTCCCGCTGGGTGCGCGGTCCGGTGCGGTGCAGCAGCCACAGCACCTCGGCGCGTGCCGGGGTGAGCCCGTGCTCGGCCAGCCGGTTGTTCATGACCTCGCCCAGCACCACGGCAAGGTCGAAGAGCTGATCCATGGCCCGGTCCGTCGGAGCGCTCAATCTGTGACTCCAGAAGTGGTGAAGGGCACTTCACAATGTTGTACGCTTCCGGTTCATGGTAGTCAGACGTGCCTGGTCGCGGCGGATGCCACGCTCGGTCGGCGGCGCACCGGCGTGGCTGAGTTGGCCGAGGTGATGGCCGGTCTGCGGGGGTGGCCGCCCCGTCGGTGGTTGATCGCGGTGGGCGCGGCCGCACTGGTTGCGGTGGCGGCCGGAGTGCCGAGCGACGTCATCGCGAATCCGCTGGCGCACCGCGAGGTACCCGCCACCTGGTGGAACTATCCGGCGCTGGCGGCCACGGCCCTGCTGGGCGGGATGGTCACGGCGACGTATGTGCGCACACGGGCCGGCCGCGACGTGACCGGTAGATCCGCCGGTGGCGGCCTGCTGTCGCTGCTGGCGATCGGCTGCCCGGCCTGCAACAAGCTGGTGGTGTTGCTGGTCGGCACCTCCGGTGCGCTGCACCTGTGGGCGCCGGTACAGCCAGCCGGTGCTGGCGATCGCCTCGATCGTGCTACTCGGCTGGGCGCTGAAGGCCAGGCTCGCCGCCGAACTGTCCTGCCCGGTGCCCACGCGGCAGGCGGCGGTGCCGCTGACGCAGGTGGGCCGTGATGGCTAAACGCGGGGCCGGCGTCACCCGGCCGACAGGGCGCGGGGCCACCAGCCGAAACGTGCCGCCGGTACGCGGACGTCCATGGACGCAACGGCCGCTGTGGCAGGTGGGACTGGCTGCCGCGCTGGTTGCCGCAGCGGCCAGCGTCCTGGTGTACGGGGCCGCGCGGGCCGGCGGCGTACCGATGGAGCTGACCGAGGTATTCGAGGATCACTTCGCCCGCATGCCCGTGATGAACATGGCCTGGGCTGCGCTGCCGGACGGTGGCGTCGCCGGGACCGTGCTGGCCGCCGCGTGCCGACGATGGGCCAAGCATCCTCGATTAGCTTTCCTGGCACTGGCGATGATCGGCCTGATCGCCTCGTTCGTCTTACCTGTCGTCAGCGACGCCAGCACGGCAACCAAGGTCGTCTTGTCGATCAGCCACGTCGTCGTCGCGGCCATCATCGTCCCAGCGTTGGCGCTCGCCCTGCCAGCCAAGCGCACCTCCGCGCCGAAATAGCCTTCCATCAGGCCACGTTGGACAGCTCCCGCCGCCGGCGTGGTACGTGTCCGCAAGTCCCGGCTGGCCGGCGACCTACGCCCCTGGTCATGCCCCAGCACGGCGGCACATCGTGGCTTGGGCGGCTGGCTCGCCGGGCGAGATCGAATCGCCCGGACATACACGCGGCGCGAACTCGCCCACGGGCAAGGGGGCACCATCATGAGCAGCAAGATTCTGTTCATCCTCAACGACTCGCCGTAGGGCAGCGAACGGGTCTTCGACGGTTTGCGCCTGGCCACGGCGCTGGCCAAGCGTGACAGCACCGAGGTGCGGGTGTTCCTGATGGGCGACGCGGTCGTCGCGGCGATGGCGAACCAGAAGCTGCCCGACGGCTACTACCGCCTGGACCGGATGCTCGGCTCGGCCACCCGCCAGGGCGCGGACATCGGCTGCCGCGGCACGTGCATGGACGCGCGGGATCACAGCGGAGATGCTCACCAAGGGCACCCGCCGCTCCACACTGGACGAGCTGGCCGACTGACCCTGTGGACCGAGCAGGTCATCACGTTCTACCCAGGCAGCGCGGCCGATGGCCAACCGGTGTCGGTGGCTACGGCGGCAAACCGGGGATCTGCTCACGGTTGGTCGACGTGCGCCGGGGCGGCGCTGTGCAGGGCCGTACCAGCTGCCACGGCGGCGAGTCGGTTGGCGGCCTGGGTGATGTCCTCGGTGGTGGTCCACCGGCCCAGGCTCAGCCGTATCGCGGAGCGGGTTTGCGCGTCGGGCAGCCCCATTGCGGTCAGGACCGGGGACGGTTGGGTGGTACCGGTGTGGCAGGCCGATCCGGTGGAAGCCGCGACGCCGGCCGCGGCGAGCAGCGCGGGACCGTCATGCGGGGTCAGGGCGAGGTTCGCGGTGTTGGGCAGCCGCTGGGTGGGGTGGCCGTTGAGTAGCACGCGACCGGGCAGTTGCTCGGCCAGCCGGCGGTGCAACTCGTCGCGAAGCCCACGCAGCCGGTGCGGCTCGCCGGCGGTGAGGTCCGTGGCGGCGAGGTCGGCGGCGGCGCCGAGGGCGGCGATCAGGGCTGCGCTCTCGGTGCCGGCGCGCAGGCCGCGTTCCTCAGCGCCGCCGTAGACGAGCGGTTCCAGCGGGGTGCCGGCGCGCGCGTAGAGGGCGGCGACGCCTTTGGGTGCGTACATCTTGTGCCCGACCACGGTGAGCAGGTCGACGCCGAGATCGGCCACGTCGACGGGGATCTTTCCGACCGCTTGGGCGGCGTCGGTGTGAAACAGCGCGCCGTGGTCGTGGGCGATGCGGGCCAGCTCGGGGATTGGTTGCAGGGTGCCGGTCTCGTTGTTGGCCATCATGATCGACACCAGGGCGGTGTGGTCGGTGAGCGCGGCGGCCAGCGCCGCCGGGTCGACCTGTCCATGTACGTCGACCGGTAGGTAGGTGACCTGCACGCCGTGCAGCCGGTGTAGGGCGTCGCAGGCGGCGAGCACTGCGGGGTGCTCGGTCCGCTGTGTGACCACGTGCACACGTGCTGAGCTGGTGCCGCGCGTGTGGTGGGTGAGGACCGCGCCGCGGATGGCCAGGTTGTCGGCTTCCGAGCCGCCGGCGGTGAACACGATCTCCCCGGGGTCGGCGCCGATGAGCCGGGCGACCTGGTGGCGGGCTACCGCGATCGCCTCGGCCGGGGTCGTGCCGTAGTCGTGGCCGCTGGACGGGTTGCCGAAGTGGGTGGTCAAGTACGGCAGCATCGCTTCGACGACGCGCGGGTCGGTCGGGGTGGTCGCGTTGTAGTCCAGGAAGACCGGTCCGACGAGCAGGCCGGGGTGGGTGTCCATCGCTACGCCTCCTGCGGGGCTGCGGGCTGTGGCGCCCGCGCGGGCGCCTGGAAGTGCCGGGTTTCGTACATGCGCACCGCCACGACGAGGCCGGACAGTGCGGTGATCGCGGCGACCACCCAGACGGCGGCGCGCAGGCCGAGCAGGTCGGCGGTGATCCCAGCGATGAGGGCGCCGACGGCGTATCCGGAGTCGCGCCACAACCGGTAGACGCCGGTTGGTCGTCCGCGACGGCCGCGGCGTGACGCTGACCGAGGCCGGACGGGTGCTGGTAGCCCGCGCGGAGGCGATCGCCAACGAACTGGCCGCCGCGGAGGCGCAGTTGGCCGTGTTCGCCCGCACCGCCGCCGGCCAGGTGCGGCTGGCTGCGCTGCCCAGCAGCAACGCCACGCTGGTCCCCGACGCCCTCGCCGACCTGGCCGCCCGCGGGCTGGAGATCATGGTGTCACTGGTCGAGGCCGGACCTGACCAGGTGTTCGTCTTGCTGCAGCGGGCCGAATGCGATCTGGCCGTCACCTTTGACCATCCGACGCTGCCCACGCCCGCTGGGCTGGTCGCCGTGCCGCTGCTCGACGACCACCTGTTCATGATCCTGCCGGCCCGCCATCCGTTGGCCGGCGCGCAGGAGGTCGACCTCGCGCGGCTGGCCACCGAGCCGTGGATTATCAGTGAACGCTGCAGCGCCCAGACGTTGCACGCCTGCGCCCTGGCCGGGTTCACCCCGACCGTCGCCTTGGCGACCGACGACTACTAGCACGCCGTTCCGCGTCTGGTCGCCGCCGGGCTCGGCGTCAGCCTGACCACCGCCTGCGTGAGCCGCGAGGTCCACCGGCCCGATGTCACGCTGGTCCCCGTCGCCGGCATCGCTCCTTGACGGATCATCGCCGTTCTGCCCGCCCATCCACGCCCCACCGCGGCGGTCAGTGCGCTGCTGGACGCGTTGCAGAAAGCCGCCAGCCGCGCGGGAGGCACCGACCGGGAGATCCGGTGACCGTCCGAGGCTCGGACCGGCTGAACCGAACCGCGGACCGGGCACGCTACGCCGGTGCGGGGTCGACGCCGGATGTGTGCGCCGGTTTGCGGGCGGCGAGCCGTTCGACGATGCCGGGCTTGAAGCGTTGGTGTGCCTCGACGGTGAAACCCATGGCCTGTACGTGGGTGAGGGGGCGGCGGCGGAGTGTTCGCCGCCGAGCGGGACGGTGACCAGCTCGATGAGCAGCTGCACGGCGTGGGCGTCCCACCGGGACGCCTCGACGTTGTCGGGTCGAAGAAGCCCATTTCCCGGTCGTAGGAGCCGGCGTGCTTGTCCCAGTTGCGGCGCAGCCGCTCTTACCGCCCCACCGACCGTGGCATCAGTGCCACCCCATTCCGTGCGACACCCGACAGTCGAGGTGGGACGTGGGGCACCCGGCCGGACGCCCCCGGCATCCCCGTGGTTGGTCAACCGCAGCCGCCCATGGCCGTGCCCATCGACGCCATCATGGCGTCCATGTGGTCCCACCCGACCGCCGCAGCGGCCGCGGCGGCGCCGGCCAGGACCGCGAGCACGATGACGGCGGCCACCAGGGTGGCAACCACCGGGCTGCGGCTCGGGCTGTGCGCGGCGGGTTTGCCAGGCAGGTCCGTGGTGAGCGTGGCGAGGTCGGCGTAGGTGACGGCGCGGTAGGCCGTGTCGGCGCGGGCGGCGAATTCATCCAGGGTGAGCCGGCCGTCGGCGGTGTGGCCTTGCAGGGTGTCCACGACACGCTGCCGATCCGCGTCGGAGGCCCGCATCCAGGGGTACATCCTGCGGCTCCTTTCGGACTACCTGTTGGTCATGCTATGCCCGGTCCGGCCGGGTGGCCGGCCACGGTGCAGCCGCTGGGACGGGCACAGGGTCGGGGTGTTGACCGCTCGCACAATCAGGCTCGCGGGAACACCGGACTGGACCTGCCAGTTCGGGCGGTGACGATCACCGCCTGCCGCCCGTCGGCCGTCGACAGGGATTGGGGCGAGGACCACAGGCCGATGGCGGCGGCCAGCCGGGACCGGTGATCGTGCCGAATATGCCGGTTTGCATGCGGCCGGGGGACCCGGCGGGGTGAGACCGTCGGCTGCGCCCGGCAGGCACGTTCCGACCGTGGTCATGGTGCGTTCGCCGAGGTTTGTCCGGCAGTCATGACGTGATCGACCGACCCTTGCGGCGGGCGAGGTCGGCGAGTGTCCCGCGCGGTCAGGGTTGGGAGTACAGGGTCGTCCATGTGGCACCGTTGTCGGTGGTTCGGAGGATGCCCCGCTCGTGTACGGCGGCGTAGAGGGTGCCCTCGTGTGCGGCGAATGCCGTGGCCTGTCCTGCGAGTTTGCCGGCGGGGTTCCAGCTGGTGCCGCCGTCGGCGGAGCGCAGGATGTCGCCGGTGGTGGTCAGGCCCCACAGCCGGTCGGCGCTTTCCCAGGCGAGCAGCCCGATGGGCGGTCCGCCGGCCGGGGTCCAGGTGGCGCCGCCGTCGGTGCAGCGTTGCAGCCCGCTCTGCGTGGTGGCGAGCAGGGTGTTCGGGTCGGTGGGGCTGACGTCGAAGTCGCGCAGGCTCAGGGTGGCGCGGGTCTGCCAGTTGACCTTGTCGGTGCTCGTGATCAGTTGGCCGGTGGTGGAGTTGTATCCGTAGACCGTGTTGTGCCGGTACCGCAGGGCGTGGAAGTCGGCCTGACCGGCGAGTGACCGGGTGGTCCAGGTTGAGCCGGCGTCGCCGGATTCGATCAGTCCGAGGTGGGGTGGGCCGCCGTGGCCGGGGGCGGGGTGGCCGGAGGCGAGGAACTGGTTGGGGCCGGCGATGGTGAAGCCCATGGTGTCCTGGCGTCCGTTGCCGACCAGGCGGGCTTGGCCGTCGGCGCGCAGTTGGTAGAGGCCGTCGTGGGTGGCGACGTACAGGGTGCCGTCGGCCGGGTTGATGCCCAGCCCGTGCACGTGCGTCAATTCCACGGGGGCGGGGGCGGAGTTGCCGTTCCTGGTGACCTGCCACGTGACCACGCCTGCGACGGCGAGGACGGCCACCAGGGCGGTGATCCACCCCCACGGGGTGCGGCGGGCGCCCGGCCGCGCAGGGGCGGGCCGCCGCCCTGCCGTTGGGGTGCGTCGTGCCGCCTTGGTCCGAGCCGCCTTGCCCACAATTGCCTCCCTGCTGTGCCCGGGTCGGCACCGGAGGCGACTCCGGCAGCCGTCGCCAGCTTACCTAAGTTGCTTAGGAGATAGCTCTCGCACACAGCCCTGCGCGCTGCGTCGCCAGGACTCCGCTTGCCGTGCTCACCTCAGGTGAGGTTGGGGATGTTGAACCAGGTGAACGGCGGCCACGGCAGGTTGCGCAGGACGACGGAGTAGACCAGGAACACGGCGATGTAGGTGATGATCGCCCACCGGCCGGGTCGCCAGATCGGCAGCTTCTTACCG